>OGZT01000638.1_pt1 | contig 27409 bp, 31 predicted proteins | sample 1576891 | NCBI WGS metagenome assembly OGZT01 (sample SAMEA3541521, study PRJEB24748) | human gut metagenome | biome: human gut; feature: human-associated habitat; material: faeces | place: China | collected 2012 | reverse complement strand
CCCAGAAAGCGTCGAGGTATTCCTCTTCCGTGCCCGCCGTCTGTTTCACGAGGTCGAGCAGGTAAGTGCCCACGCCCGCAAGCTGGCCCGCCGCGTCGGAATCGCCGCCCAGCGCAAGCCCCGACAGCCGCCGGAACTCGGCCTGTACCGTGCCAAGACGGTTCTCGGCGTCGAGGTTGGCGCTCCCGGCGAACAGGTTGTAGCGGGATTGGCCAAGGCTCTTGTCGAGCCCTTCCCATGTGCTCTTGAGCGTCTTCGCGGCGGAAAGCTGCTCATTGATGGCGTTGATCTGCTCCTGTATCGCCTGTTGCTGAAGCTGGACCCGCTGTTGTTCCAGCGCGTCCATCTGCGCCTTGAGCGAATCGTATTCTGACTTCGCAGCGTCCTGCGCGGCCTTCGCCGTCTCCGCCGCATGGAGCTTCAACAGTTCCGCCACCTGCGCGGAGCCTTCCCCGAACTGCCGGATCGTCTCCCGTAACTCGTTGGCTTGCGATATGGCCCGGCCCACCTCGTCACTGTTGCCGTTCACCGCCGCCCACCGTTGCGCGACGGACTGGTCGAACGAGCGCAGTATTTCCTCAGTAGCCTGTTTTACCACCTCGGCGCGCATGGCCTCGACCTCAGCAAGCTGCCCTTCCGTCGCCCCGATGATCTCAAGCGCCTTCTTGCGCTGGTCCACGGCCTCGTTCGCATCCTTTATGGCCTGTTCGTAGGCCGAAAGCGGATGCAGCGATTCGTCCAGTGGCTCGATCACGTTGTCGATGTAGGCGTGCCTGTAGTCCTCCATGAGCTTCCCGGCGTAGTCGGCGTTCACACCAAGCGACCGCATGGATTCCGTCCATTCGTCCAGTTGCGCCCGTGCCGCCTTTGCCTGCTGCTCCATCTCCGATAACGGTTCTTTAATGTTCGCCGTAGCTTCCGTTACCGTATTGATGGCGTTGATGGCCTGAATCGCCTTATCCAGCCCTTCCGTGGACGACAGATCCACAGTCAGCATCGAGGACAGATCCGTTCCGGCCATTGCCCGCTGGAGCGCGTTCAGCATGACGCGCTGGATATCTTCCCCGGCGGTATTGATGACCTCCTGAAGCTGTTCCTCGTCATGGAACTGGAAATTCCACGTGCTCGGCCCGTAGTCGGTGACGCCCTTACGACCCGCCGTGGAGCCGCGACCGAAGCTGACCGTCTCGGCGTTGAGCCTGGCAAGGACCTGCGCCTGATACTCTTCCGGCAACGCCTGCGCCAACCCCATGATTGAGCTGGCCGTGGTGTTGGCCACCTCGCCAAGCCCCTTGAAAATCCCGGCCGCATCGGAAACGCTGGCCCGGTCAGTCCATGCCCCTTGCGTCATGAGGGCTTCCCAGTCCGAGCCCAACAGACTGGCGTCGACAACATTGGTGTAGACGGAAGGATGTGTTTTCTTCCCGCCGCCGAACAAAGACGATGCCAGCCCGCCAAGAGCCGCGCCGATGACCGTGCCAACCACAGGCACCGCGCTGCCGAGCGTCGCGCCAAGGGCCGTACCGGACAACGCGGCGCTGGCGCCCCATGCGCCAAGCCCCGCTCCAAGGCCGCTGGTAATGCCGCTGTACTTGTTCTGGGGAAGCCCCAACGCCCCGCCGAGCAGGGAATACCCGAGCGAACCGAGGCCCCCGTACATGAGCGCGGAACCGAGGGAAAGGCCACTGGCAAGATTGCCGCCGCCCATAGTTGGGCCGTACAAGCCGGAAATACCGGGGGCCGTACCGGGAAGCTCGTAACTCAAGAAACTGGAAACCCCCGATGTCCACGAATCGGGCAAAAGGCTGGAGAACGGCAAATTGCCGAGTCCTATTTCACCGGAACCACTATTGCCCCCCGCCGCATACGCAACGCCCCCCGTGCCGAGCATACCGGACACCACACCCGCAATCTGAACGGTAATGGGCCGGGTGATCGCCATGTGCATCAAATCGGCAAGGAAGGACGCGAACACGGAACGGAATGAAGACAGGGACACCCTGCCCGTCTCGATCATCTGTTCCCATGCCGACTTCCAGCCCGAGTCCATGCCGGAATAGAGCGAGGAAAAGGCTTCCTCCGCCCCCTTCGCCGCGTCGGTCGCGTCGGCCCGGTACTGGAGGAACGCCCGTTGCGCGCCGTCCGCCCAATCGTGGGAGTTCATCAAGTCCTTGTACTGCCGCCACGTCTGGATGAGATTTTCCGGGATGTCCGCGTCTCGGAAGATTTCCATCTGCTCATCAAGCAGACGGTTCTGCACCTCAAGGGACAGGCCGAACGCCCCGGACATTTCCTCAAGCTCCTTATAGAAGGAAAGCTTCTCCTGAAGGTGTTCGTTCTGCTCCTTACTGGCCCGCTCGGCCTTGCGGAGAGCCTTTTCATGCTCCGTTTCGGCCTTGGTCATGAGCTGCGTGTAGCGTGCCGGATCGGACTTTTTGAGCAGTTCGACATTACTAAGAAAATCCTGATATTCTTTGTCTACCTTGGCGACGGCTGCGGCTGCGGGATCGGCATAGGACAAGATATCTTTCAGGATGTTGTCGTGAAGTTCTTTTTCGAGAGCCGCCCAGAGTTCGATAACTTTGGGATTCGATGCACCAAGAAGTTTTTCAAGTTTCTCGACCTTCTCGTCGACCTGCCACTGCTTGAATTGGGCATCCGTCATCCGGAGCTTGTTCAGCTCGGACTCGACAGAGTGCAGGGCTGATTCGATCTGCTTCACTTTCTTTTGCCGTCGTCTGCGGCTCTGCCTCCGAGGGATGAGGTAGCTTCGATACGTCCATAAATAGAATCAAGCGCACCAATCTGCTGTTCAAGCCAACCGACGGCAGTTCCGCCGGAAGCGCCAAACAAATCCAAGCCTTTCTTTTCCGGGATGGTATATTGAAAATCAAGAGAGACAATCGCGGTACTTCCATCAAGATCGGAAACCGCTTCTTTTGCACCAAAAAGCTTTCTGGCGAAAAGATAGGCCCCTGTTTGTAGATTATGAATAGTCCCCACCAATTGCTGCAAAGGCATTTCATCAAGAGATTGGGTCGATACTCCAATGTTGCCTACTACTTGAGATGCCGCAAAAGATTTTTCAAAAGTATATTCAAGTTGGAGATTGATAGCAGAGAGCCTCTCTTGCAGTTCATTTATATGTTCTTGGGAATCCCTCGTTTTATCGTCATATATGTATCCAACAAGAGGAACCTTGCTCGCTTCTTGATAAGCTTTGAGGTTACGGTATTCTTGCTCTAAAGCATCTTTGAGATCTCGCTCCCGCTGTTCATATTCCCGCTTGAGGGAAGCTGTGGTGGCAAGAGCGGCACTAGTGAAATTTTGCTTTGATTTTTCAGCGGTTTCCTTGCTGAATTTGTCCGCTTTTTCAACCAGTTCATGAAGCTTATCCCAAGACAATGCCGACAATTCCTGCATCGACATTTTACCAGTATTAACGAATAGATCTATGCCTGTTGCAAAATCTTTCCCTCTATCAATCAATGCAGATGCAGCGCCAAGAGCTAACCATCCCCTCTTCCCCATAACAAAGGCTCCAACAAGGCCCATATCGCGCATCCATTCGGGAAGCTCATTATATCCATCAATCGCTCTTTTTGCGATTCCTCCCACCCCTAAGGCGACTTTAGACGCTATTTCGCTGGCATCTTCAAGGAATAATCCGATATTTGAAACGGAACGTTCAAGCTCTGCAAGATTACCCGGTCTATTCAACTCCTCAATCCAGTCAGTAAATTTCATCGTAGCAACAATGATTTTGTTGCCTATGACGTCATTCATCCGTTCCCATACAGACGTGAGGTTACTAACCTTGCTGCTGACTTCGGCTAGCCCGGTCTTTTGGTTCATAGTGATCATGAGAGACTGGAGTTCACGGGCGGATTGTTTCATCGAGTTGAATAAGCCGTCCGTAGAGCCGCGAGAGATGAACTGATAATACTCTTCAAGGTTTGAGGTTAGGCCAGCCCAAGTGTTCGCAATGGCATCGCCAGAATACTTGAACGACTCCAGACGGTTGTTGATCTCCTCGACAAGGATGCCCTGCGCTTTCCAGTCCTTGATCATCTTCCCGGTGACGTTAAGATACCCGGCGAGAAGGTCTTGCGCCCGGTTGATATTGCCTGAAAGAAGGGATTCTATCTCAGTTCGCATCTGCTGAATCGGAATCTGGAAGGCCCCCATAGCCTGAGCTGCTCTGGTAGCAAGCTCAGGAATTTCTTCGAGGGCGTATCCGGCTTTCAGAGCAGGGGCGATGATCGCCTGAAAACCCGTCACCAGTTCTTGTGTCGTAGCTGTGGTTTCGAGGCCAAGCTGTTGAATGCGCTTCATCAGTTCTTCGGCTACGTGTTGGGATGCTATGAACTTCTCAGCTCCCTCAAGCACCCTGCCTTGTGCGTCGGCAAGTTGGTTCGTGGAGGATACGATGGACGCGATGGAGAATTTTTGCGACTCCCAAGCAGAATTGGCCTGAATGCCTATACTGGTCGCGGCAACAGCTCCACTTAAAAGCTTGTATGCCGAATAGGTAGCGAGAGCAGTCTGGGCGAGCGACATGAGCTTTCGATTAAGCTCATTGGAAACGGTGGCGGCTTTGTTGAGGGCGATGGCGGCGGAATTGGTTTCCGTCCCCATACTTTTGACCTGTTTTCCGGCTTTCTCAGAATTGGAACCGACGGCGAGGGCTTGGATAGCCGCCTTTTCGGATGATGAGGCAAAGCGTCCGTTAGAGGCATGAAGCCGACCAAGGCTGTCGTTGAACATGCCCGCTGCTTTGGCGGCCTCGGACAAGCCTTCATAATTCCGTTTGGCCGTGCCGGTGGCCTTTCCGATGCTGGAAGACGCCTGCTCCGCAGCCTTCGCCACGTCCTTCATGGCTGCCGCAGCCTCAGCCGCTCCCCGCTTCACATCGGACGCATCCATCTTTATCGCAAATACAGCCATACCCCATCACCTCACAAAGTTACCCCAACCCTACCACGTTCCCTCCGACGTCTTGCAAGAGGTTGTTGGAAGGTTTTTCGAGTATACGGTTGGAAGAGGGGAGAGGGGCAAGGGATTGTCTGAGAGAATTCTAGCGATATGGCAACAAAAAAGGCGGTTCCGAAGACCCGCCTTTTTTGAGAACTATTCCTTTCCCGTGAGCACTACTCTTGCATTAGGAGCGGGGGGATTTTGCTGGGGCATCCCTTTTCCCTGCTCTTCTTTGCGTTTCATCTTTACTAGTTCATGTAATAGATAGGAACAGTTCCCTAATTCAATCAAAAAGGTTCCTAGAACAACTCCTGAAGCCGCAATTCCCAAAGCCCAAGACCAGAAGAGCGTACGCATTCCGGGAATGGCATCAGAGGAAGAAGACATCATAAAAAGGATAAGAATACCAGCGAGTAACCCCAAGACAACAGTGATCTTTCCAACAATTTTTCCCATAGGTTCCTCCTTCCCCACTCACGCCATATAAACGAGTCTATGTCAAGGGCAGACGAGAAAAAGCCCCAACCGTGAGGAAAGGGGCTTTCAGAGGGGTGTAACCTCCTGCTTGGTCTTCTAAGCCGCCTACTCGGTGGATAACGTGATGCGGGGATAACCACTGGCCCTCAAGATATTCTAAACCGCCTACTCGGCGGATAACTGCGCATAACCGCCCTCCTCTTCGCCGCACAGGATTCTAAACCGCCTACTCGGCGGATAACCCGCAGGTTTATCTGCTGCATACTCTGCATGAATTCTAAACCGCCTACTCGGCGGATAACCCGGGTGATGGCGAGGTGCATAAGGTCGGCAAATTCTAAACCGCCTACTCGGCGGATAACTAGAGTTTTTGAAAACAAAATCCTTATTTTTCAGGAGATTGAATTCCAAATCCTTTTGAAAGTTTTGTTTTGGCGAGCTAGATGTAACACGTTTATATCATGTGGTTTTTTACACACAGGTTTTTCATGAAGTCAAAAAGGAAGTCCAAAACATCTTCCTCTTGGCAGTGCTCGATAAGGCGTTGCCGGAAATCTTTTTGTGTCTCTCCTTCTTTGGCACACTCGAAGGCCAGCGGCATGACATAACCATCCTTGACCACATCCGCGAGGTCAAATACCAGCGCGCCTCTTCGCGTCTTCCCGTGCAGGATGGGCATGGCGAAACTGATCCCAAGACCACAAAGCGCCACAGCGGCATACCCATACGCGATATAGTTGCCATGATCCAGAAAGCCGTTGCAGACATCCGCTTTTGAGGTTGAACGTCGCGCGCCTTCTTCGCGAACGAATGAAAATCCATGTCCTCGAGCCAGATCCGCATACAAACGTTTGGCCCAGCGTGCCTCCGCCAGCAAAAGCTCCTGAACATCTTTGGCCTGTTCCAGATCCGAATGGAAACGCTCCAGCACGGCATCGGACAGTACTATTCCCAGTTTTTGCAGGTAGCTGTTTTCCCGCCAGCACTCCGCCGTCATCTGCGCGCGCCGCCTGAGGAAGCTACGGGCTTTCTCCAGTCGGCGTGCGGGGTCAAACCACATTTCCGCCCATGCCTGCATATATTCCGTCGGGCGGTACTCGCTTTGCGGCGTCATGAAAGCGATGTCGCATACACTGAACAGCGGCGATCCTCCCGTTCCGCAAAAGCCCACCATTACGTTGGATGCCGCCATACGCCGCATAGCGGCATCCGTGATGGAAGTGCCTTTGCCCAGCAACAGGAATGCCGTGTTCCGTTCGGGAATGTTGAACATCTGCTCGAACTCACCCCCGTCCTGCGTCAGATAGACGATACGGTCATCCTGTTGCACTACCCGGGCATGTTCTAGATAAAAGACATTGGCCCGTTTGGAGAGTTGAAGCGGCCGTGGTTCGCTGTGCCTTTTTATGCCCACGGCAACTCCGGCAGGCTAAAGGGGCTGCTGGTTACACAAAACCCATAACCGTTGGGTGTGCATTCCTCCCGTTGCGGTTCTCCTTGTTCACGGTTCACCACCAGTGAGAACCGCTGTCCCGTTCCTGCGCTGCGCAGTATGAAATACGTCATTTGGGCCTTGCGGGCGGTTTCCATGCGTCGTCTTCTCAACAGTCCATGTTCCTCGCCCTCATGACGATCCGATGATAGAGAGGGCACTCTGTATCTGATGAAACGTACCCACTCCCCGCAAAAGTCGGCAGGGACAGCCCGTGGATAGGACAACCGGACGTAATCGCGGAACCACGGCTGTGAAATTACGTTTTCCGCCAGCCAGTCCATGTCTTCACGGGAGGAAGCGAAAACGCGCAACGCCCCCGTCAAGGGGAGAGGCAATACGGCCAGTTGTTCCCTCCCGGGGAAAGCGACGGCAAATGCCCCGGGGCGCTGGGAGAATACGCCGTGCAGCAAGCCCAGCATACGGTTCCGCAGCACCGGCCCGCTTGCGCCCGTATCGCCTCCCACGATCAGCGGCAGGGCATCACAATACCATTGGGGCCTCATGATCATTCACTCCCCGAAAAGACGCCGCCACGGATAATGCAGGCCAGCAGGAACAGCCCATCAGGCGTCATGGGGTCCAGCTCGCTCACGCGGAGCATCAGCTTGAAGCCGGATGCATCGCCCTTGTTGCGGAAGAATTCCTGTGCATCGAGGCTTGCGCCGTTGGGCTCCACGGGCAGCGGCACACGGCGCTCCTCATAGGCCGGATACCATGTATCGATGGTTCGCAGGGCATTGCCGATCTTCTGGTCACGCAAGGCCGCCTGTCCCATGATGCGTACGCTGTGCTGATCCTGTCCGTCCGGCGCGCCTCCCACGCAATACAGGGGGCGGGCAAACCCGCGTGCCTTGTTCTCAAGGTAGTTTTGCGAAGGGAAGACTTCAACGGCCCCACCGACCCCCAGATCGACGTGGGTCGTCACCCGCAATTCTGTTGCCGGGTCGCCTTTCCAGCCGCGCGCCAGCACTTCGGCCACAGCACGCTCGTCATCGCTTACCTCTTCAAAATGATTGAAGGGAGTCGCCAGCGCGTCGAACATTTTTTTCGTACCGTCGGGCAAGAGCACCTCAACCGTAGCGGAACTTGCCACTGTGCGGTTACGCCACAAAAAACGTCCGTTGGCGATGTTGCGCACATAGCGGCAGGCCAGATGAACCAGCGCCTCACTCTCCTTGGCCCGGTCGACAAACGCCGCCAGATCGGCTTTGAAGGCGTTCAGGTCATCTATGGAGTCTTTCTGTCCCGGAGCGCAGGCGAACAACGCTTTTTTGATATCCATGCCGCGCAGGTTGAAACGCACTTGCAGGGCCGACGCATTGGCGTCGAGTTTGGCGCTGTCCGTCGTCTGGATATTGGATACTTCTTCCCGTTTGGCGCTGGCGGAAGCCGCTTGTCCTTCTTTGCTGGCTTTGTTGATATTCTGCGTTCCGCGGATGCCGTGCCTCATCACCCACAGCGGGCTCAGGTTCCCATTGCCCAATTCGTTATAAAAGAGGCCATCCGTCACCAGAAGGCAGCGCTGAAACGACAGTACGCCCGGAAGTTTATTCAATTTTTTTGCCATGATATTTGTCTCCTTACATATCCTCAGGTTCCGCTTGTTCTTGCCGCAGCACAAATGCACCCCGCCGATCATCCAGCCACACGGGACGCCAGAGAGCCTCTTCCGCATCCGCTTCCTTCCGCCACTGGCGCAAGGAACGGTATTGCACCATGCCCACCAGAGGCTCGGCAAAGGCATGTATATAGCCGCAGCGCGCTCCGCTGCGGTGCTCGAAAGGTGTGATCGCCGCGTAGCCGAGGCAGGCTGCGGACAGCCATGTGTTGTCCTCTCCAGCCGCAGGCTGTGCTCCCAACACTTCCACCAAAAGTTCGGCCTGATTCTTGCCCTTGTCTTCGAGCATATCTCGTCTGTCCGTAACGACATACCCGTTCCCGACGCGATCGAACGCGGCCTCCAGAGAATCTTCGAGGACGATTTCGCCGTGCCCCGTCACGAGGCCGCCGGAAAGCCGCGCCCGGTGCAGAAACTCACGGGCCTCCATCACGCCCGCCACCTGTTCCAGTTTCCAGATGATGCTCACGCGCAGATGGGCACAGGCCACGGGCTGCAAAGAAAGGGCGTGTGGGTTTTTCGAAGAGTAGTCGCTGCCGTTGGCCGACTTGCCGAACGTGAACGCGGCGGCTCGCCGTTGCTGTGGCGAAAAGACGCCGTAAAAAGATTGCCCCAGCGCCTCGCGGTTGTGGTGGATCAGAGCCATGCCCGTCACTTTAGCCCCTCCGCCCAGATGAAAGCAGAGCGCTTCTCCGAGGCCGTAGGCAGCGAAGACCGGCGGCCCGCCCATCAGGAAAGATGCGGAAAGCATGTTGGCGGCCTGAACCCGCACGCGGGGAAAGACAAGATAGCTCATCGAAACGCCTCCTCCAAACGCCCCGCAACCGTCGCGGTCGCTGTCACGTCCAGAACCATCACTCGGTTTCCGTTGGCATATGAGGCATGTTCCATGCCGCCGATCACCAGCCACGCCATATCGCGGGGCCATGTACCGTCACGTAAGGCTGGATCAAGCAAGCCGCGCATCGCAATCGGCCTCAACTCCGGCGAGACCAGCGCCTCGGTTCCTGTTTCAGGATTCTGTTCCTGCGGGAGCATAACGGCATAATCCCGCAGCATTTCCCGGGCCTCGTCAGCCCGTTGCAGGACAGCGGCGGCGATGTTCCCCAGAAGGGCTTCCTCTTCCTCCCGCGCTTTCAAATCGGTTCGCCCGGGCGTGGCGGACTCTCCATTGTCCAATCCACACCGCCGCCGAAAGTCCGCGTAGGCGAGCAGGGCTTGCCGCAGAGGGCCGGACGAGGAGAAATCGAGGGAAATCCCCTTGTAATAGAGGGAGAAGGCGGTTCGCAAGTCATCAGCGCTACGTGGCGCATCCACAAAGAGCGGGCGCTGCATGACCCGTACGAGACCACCAACATTCTGGGGGTTGGAGCCGCCGATGCCGAACTGGGCCTGCCGTAGCTTGCGCATCTTCATGCGGGGGGTGTTTCCCGCATCCTCTCCGTTTTCGGGCTTTCCGGTGCGCTTTCCTTCCTCTTCACACGCGGCATTATGGCGGGGCACCAGCCCGCTGTCCTTTTCGAAGAGCAGTTCGCATATCCCGCCCGCTGTCATGGGCGTCATGGACACATAACCACCTTCAGCGCCTTCTTTGGGAATCAGGATCTGGCGCAAACGGTGATCCACATGCTCAACGCCGACGCTGAAGGCCGAGGAGCACGCTCCGGTCATGGCGTCCTCGATGGCGAGACGTTCTTCTGACGATGCGGCTTCCGCAAAGGGATTGCCCCGTACCACGGCATTCACCTGTTTGCAGATGCCCGCCACCGCCGCGCCGCCCTTGCCGTAGTCCAGCGAAAGGGACACCCCCCGCGCCATCAGCGTACGGGCCGAGACATAAGGGGCATCCAGAGCATCGTCCGAAGCGAGGCGCACCCCCGCGAGGGCCGCGTTGGAGTTGACCGTTTTCGAGCTGAAATGAACAAGTTCCGCGATTGTGTTGCGATAGGTTTCTGGTGGATAGGCTTTCCACGTTTTTTCATTTTTGGCCTGGCGTTCCTGCTGTCCGCCGTCCGCCTCCATGTTCGGTTCATCCATTCCTTGTCTCCTTGTCATCCCGCCGCCGGACGGCGGACAATGCCGAATCCCTTGTCATATTCCCATCTGTCAGTATCGCTGTATGAAACCAGTTCAGCCGAGAGCGCACGCTCTTCGTCCACCCCGACAGCTTCGCATTGGGCGCGCATGGTTTCGGCATCCAGCCAGAGCCATGCATTGGGCAGGGCATCGACTTCCCGGAAGGAACGCTCGTCGCGCTCCACCCACTGTCCGCCAGAGCCACGCCGTTCTCCCTGATATACAAATGCCTCGTAGACATCGCCAAGGCGTTCGGCGTCACGTCCCAAGCGCCACGTTTCCGTTCTTCCCATACGATTGCGCAACGGTGTCTCGTTGTAAACCCATTCGGAAAGCAGGGCGGCCGGCGAACGCTCCGCAACGAAAGAGTATTCGCTGGCCTCTGGCCCAAAATACGGAAACAGCCGCTTCGCAATGGCCTTGTCGTCGCGTCTGGCAAGGCGGCAATCCTCGCCAAGGCGTACGTCCGCCGTTATGACGAGCCGTCCCTCGCGCCACGGCAGGATTTGGGCCAGATCATGGATGGAGTACCTATCCTTGCCTTTTCCCTCATAACCGGGCCAGCAAAATGCAGGCACGTACGGTTCGCCCCTGTCGCGGTTACGGCAATGCCGCCAGTTGAACTGTGGCACGGCAATGTTGGGCGCATCCCCGCAAGAGCGCAGGCGGTGCCGGTTGACCCGGCCCGCAGCCTGCACCAGCGATTGGGCGCTGGACACGTCCAGTACGGCCCAGTCGAAGTCGTGATCCCGCCCCACCTCTTCCACCGGAGTGGCAACCACGATGAAAGGCACGTCTGGGCGTCCCTCGCGCGCGGCTTCATCCAGAAAGGCACGGATCTCGCGGTCGGCTGTAACATGTTTGTCGCCTTGGGCACGGGAAAGCAAAAAATCCAGCCTCTTTTCCTTGTAAAAACGGGCGATGCGCCAGTCGTTCGCATGATAGCAAGCAACACGCGCCTGTGGCAGTTCTTTCGCCAGATGCCGGGCCACGTCCACGGCTGTTGCGATATTCGCCACGCGTACCAAACCAAAGGAGTACGCCACGCCGGAGCGGGCATCCGTCAGGGCGTGGCGGGCGTGCAGTTTTTGAACTCCCACGGTCACGGCACCCATCCATGTGCCGACGCTTTCTTCAGCCATCGGGAGCAGTTCGGCATGGCGGTACACGGGTAAGGCGGCTATGGCCTCCAACTGTGCGGACACCCGGCTGTCGTACAGTGCAAGCAGGGCCGCAGCCCTTTCCGCTCGGCCTTTTTCCGGCACATGGGGCACGGCTTTTATGAGCGGCGGCAGGGCGTCATCAATGAACGCCAGTACATACAGCGTCTTTGCCTCGGAACGGGACTTTTCCTCGTCAGTGCAAGCGCTCTTGCCATGCCGCAATGCGCGCGCCATTTCCGCGCCGGAAGCATAGGCCGCTTCCACGGCCTGCGCTACGGGGCGGGACAGTGTGGCTGAGGAACAGATGACGTTGCGCCCGAAAAACGCGCACCACTGGACAAGGCGCAGTACGGCGACAAGGGATTCGGGTTCATAGGAATCGATTTCGTCGAGGACAAAATCGGCACTCATGAGGCGCAGCAGGGCTTTGACGTGATGTCCTTGCCGATGTGGTTCTCCGGCGGCGATCAGGTAGTCGATGGTGGAAACCAGCAGAGGAGCGCCAACGATGCGCCGCTCCTGCGGCTTGGGGAAGAAGGATTCCAGCCATGCGGGCAATGGCCAGTTTCCGCCGGAGGTCAGCGCTTCCGGTTCCGCAGGATTGCCGTCATCGTCTGACCACGGGGCGGCAATGTTTTCTTTTTCTTTGATGTTGGAAGCATTGAACAGTTTCCGTGTCACGTCATCGCCGATAACCGTAGCGAGATCGCTGTCGGAAAGGCCAAGCTGGCATTGCAGGGCCCGTCCTGTTTGTAATGTAAGGCTACGCAGGTTCAAGGCGATGGAAAACCGGGGAGTGACGCTGCGGGAGAGAATGCAGGCCGCGCGCACGTTCATGCGTGTCTTGCCGCTGCCGGTTCCCGCCATGTTGAAAACAAGGGCACCGCTTGTGGGGTACGCCTCCCGCGCTTCGGCCAGCGCATCAGCCGCCGTATTTTGCCATACGAAACGGCTTTCCGGATCCGCCGGGCGCAAAACGGCCTCCAGCGAGCAGGGTTGTAGGCCCGTCAGGGATGCTTCGGGACGCTCCAGAAGGTTCGCCATGCGCCAAACCAGATCCGCCGCTTTTTCCGAAACGCGGGACAAATGCTCGGCAAGGCGTTGATTCAAGCGGCGTCCATCGGGTGCGACATGCGTGTTGGCGAAGGCGGGGGAAGTATCTTTGTTTGGCGGGCACTCCAGCGCCGATACCGTGTGATCCGCAAAGACAAGAGCCGCGCGTGCATACAGGAAAACGGATCTCCAGTATGGAATCCACGCTTCACCCGCCATGCCCACAGCCGCTGCGGAAAGGCGTTTGTCCAGCCGTTGCGCGAGCTCCCAAAAGGAACCTTCAGGTTCGGACCACGTGGTGAAAAGCGCGGCATCAGGCGGGCGGGGCAGGTTTTCCCGTACGAGCCTGCCTTCCGGGCAGGGCAGACGAGAGGAGAACAGGCCATGATGTGTGGAAACAAGCGCATCCACGCATTCCTGTGCCGAAGCAAGGCCATAGCGCGAGGCGTTGCAAATCTCCCGTTCTCCTATGAACATTTCGAGGCGTTTTGTATATACGTTCGCCCATGCCGTCTTCCAGTCCATGCCGGATCGCACCGCCTGCCATAACTTGAGCGAAATCCATTCATGCCGCACGGCATCGGCCAACTCCGCTTTCCCTCGCAGCTTTTTCTGGAACTTCAGAGAATATTTGCCCAAGTCATGCAGCAGGCCCGCCAAGCGCGCCGCTAACCCGGCATGGCGAACCCACTCGGACACACGCACAGGAGTGGTAATCCGGCGATACCCTGCTGGGAAATGGCCTTCCGGCCCGAAACGTCCCCGTGCGCCCACTATCCAGAGTAACTTCATACGGCGGCGCCCATCGTTTTGGTAGCAGGCCACGGAAGTCTGCCGTGTAGCGCTTCGGGCCAAAGCGGCGCGCACTTCCTGCAATCCTTCGGTCGTCATGGGCGACATCCAGCAACGTTCCCCTGCGCGCAGGGCGTAGCTGTCCAGTATGGCGCGGCTGCGGCGGATGGCCCGTTTCTGACAAGCGGAAATGAAGATGACGTGCATAGAAGAAAAGGTATCGGTTTATACAGATGAGAGCAATATGACACGGGGAACAGCATCTCATCTTTTTTGTAGCTCCCTTTGGGCTTCAAAAAAAGTTGTTCGGAAAAACCTTTTGGAATAAAGTAGTTAAAAAGAGGCGATGCGAACGAAGCTATTGGAGGGTGCCAAGATGTAATCCTTTGAAAGATAAAGATATTGTCTCGTATCGCTCTAGTTCTCCGCCGTGTAGGCGGTTTAGAAGTAATCTGAAGCGGGCCAATGAAGTTGTAAGGAGTTCTCCGCCGTGTAGGCGGTTTAGAAGGACCTCATGCCGCTCGGGGTGACGCTCATCCCGTTCTCCGCCGTGTAGGCGGTTTAGAAGAGTCAAAAGATTGAATCATCACGGATGAAAGTGTTCTCCGCCGTGTAGGCGGTTTAGAAGGTGTAGGTGGTATTACATGTGAATCGTCTGCTATTGACGAAGAAACTGAAGCTAGGTAGCCTAAAAAGGCATAGTATTTTTATCCACCCAAAGGTGGTTTAGAATTTTTACAGATTGTTAGTATGTTAGACCGCCGTGTAGGCGGATAAAGTAGAAAATTATCCTTTTAAAGATTATTTGTTAAGCAAAAAATGCCAATCAATATTTTTCCATAGAGCGTAAGGAGTTAAGAGTGTTCTTTTTTGCACTCTTCCACCTCTTCATACAGGCGTTTCGTCTTCACGCCGAGAGCGTCCGCGATCTTCGCCAGAGTGTTGAGCTGGCAACCGCCGATGGTGTCGTCTTGGGTAGCGCGGTGAACTGTACGCGTGGATAATTCTGTTTGACTAGATAAATCACGTATTGTAATGCCTTTTTTATTCATTAACTCTCTGATATTACTTTTAAACATTGTACACCTTAAAATACTTTTGTTGTAATTAAGTAATTTTTGTTGACAGAATATGAGGTAATTAGTTACAACAAAGCCATCGGAAAGGCAATAACAAAAACAGCCCTCGGCGGTGTCGTTCCCCCCGCCGAGGGCCTAACCACAAAACCCTAGAGCATAGGAGTATTGTATGGTTAATCAGAAGATTACCGATTCTCGCGGTACAGTCAAGCCTCACGGCATTGACGCCCTGTTCGCCAACTATGCGGACGAAACCCGGCGCATGAAGGAAGGGGCCGCAGCAGCCCGCAAGCGCATGTTGAGCTTGCCGAACGTCACTGAAGGCCATGAGTACGGCAAGTGGTGGCTGTGCATCGTCTTCGCGCCCGGCACTTCGGAAACGGAGCCTCGCCGTCTGCACTGGTGCTACAACCAGAAGGGGGCCGAAGACTTCGCCCGTGACTACACGGAACGCGGTTGTTTCTGCGTGATCGCGCAGACGACCAAGCAGCCCGGCGACGACCTCTAGAGCGAACGAGGCCTGGCGGGAGACTGCCGGGCCACAAAGAAAGCGAGAATCATATGTTACAGTGCGAACTCATGCCTATGCCCGCGCCTTCGGTCGTCTTACACGACGGACGCCCCGCCACTACCTCTTTGGAGATCGCCAAGTTTTTCAAGAAGCGTCACGATGTTGTATTGCGGGATGTTCGCAATACTATAGATAACTGACCGGAATCGTTTAGCGCCCACAATTTTGTGGGGGCTAACTATATTGATGATCAAGCCAAGAACCGCCCCATGTTCATCATCTTCAAGGACGGCTTCACTCTCTTGGTGATGGGCTATACAGGCCCCGAGGCCATGCGTTTCAAGCTGGCCTACATCGAAGCCTTCAACGCGCTGGAAGCCGAATTGCAGCGCCAGCGGGAAGGGGCCTTGCCGCCCGCCGACGCCCTCGCCCCGTCGCAACAGGCTCAGCTCAAGGCACTGGTCGACGCCAAGGTCGGCATGTTGCCGAAGGAGCACCAGCGCAAGGGCTACGGCGAAGTGTGGAGCCGCTTCGCCCGCCACTTCGAGATCGCCAAGTACACGCAACTGCCGCCGGAAAGGATGAGCGAGGCCGTGGAGTATTTGATCGGGCTGGAACTTAAGGTTGCGGAGCCCGCCCTGCCCGATATGAGGAGCTTGCCGCGTTCGCGAGCTATGACCGATACGCGGCGAGCATTGAGGCGGCCCATGCCATTCTTTCGAGGCTAAATACATTCGACGTACAGTTCTCACAGGCGCGTCTCGGCACGCACCCCCTGCGCGGCGCGGACTGTTCACGGTTCTATGACGCCGTAATGCGCGAAGTGCGTATTTCTGCCGCAATGGTGGATGCGGCGCGCAATGCGCTCAACAACGCTGTCGAGCTTCGCCGGATCGCGGAAACGGTGTGGTAGCCATGACCCCGATCACCCGTCTCGAAATTTAGATGTGCGGCTATGTGCTCGGCATCGTGACGATGCTCATCAGGGAAATGGGAATGTAGACGACCGCCCCCCGCAAACGGGAGCTTGGAGGAACTATGCGTGCTATCAGCAAGAAGGTCCAGAAGGTCATGGACCGGATCGTGGAACTGCTCGGCGGGAAGGAGTCTCTCAAGCTCGACAACGCCCCGGAAGCATATATGCCTTTGTCTGTTGACCGCACCGGCGACAACACGTTCGCGCTGGCGCACTACGGCGAACAGAACGGCGATCTTATGGCCGACCCCGACATGGTGTTCTGGCGCGGCCCGGACGGACGCTATTACCCCGTGAGCTACCAGAACGACTACATGGGCGTTTGTGATCAGGCCGTGGTGGAATGGAAGAACGGGAAGCCCGACGTGTACCGCCCGAAGACTCAGGCCGGTATGGTGAAGTTCGCCAACGTCTGGATGAACAACATTGCCCATCAGCAGGACGTATTCAATACCCCGCCCTGCCCGGATGCCGGAGAGCGGGAAGAAGCCGCCATTGTGCTGCCTCAGGCCACCGGGGCCCCGGTAACGGCATTCGGCGGCGCGGAACAGGGAAGCCTCATGCCCCTGCCCGGCAAGCCCGCCCGCCGTATTGCCGACCGGATCAGGAAGAAGGCCCCGAAGCCCGCCAAGGTTCTCACCCCGGCGAAGCGCGAAGCCCTGCCCGCCCCTGCGGCCCCCGGACCGGAAAACGCCCCCGGCCCCGCACGGATCGTACCCTGCCCTCGCCCCGCACTGATTACGGCCCCGGCATGGCTGGCGGGATACTTCGCCGCGTAGGTTGCTGGAAAATACAAGCCGGGACGGAGACAACGCCCCGGCTTGCTCTTTTTCAGCAACCTGAACCGGAGAAAAACCGTGCAAGAAATGAAAGCCTTGTCAGTGCGCCAGCCGTTCGCGTCGCAGATTGTCATCGGGGAAAAGACCATCGAATGGAGGTCGAAACCGTTCAACTGGCGCGGCCCTTTGGTCATCTGCGCCTCGAAAAGCGCGATCATCGAACTGGACAACGGGAAACGTCTGCCCGTGGGCGTGGCCCTCGGCATTGTGGATGTGGTGGGATGCCGCCCCATGACGCGGAAAGACCTTGTTGCGGCGTGCTGCGAGGATTACGAGGACGAGATGTACGGTTTCGCATGGGAGCTTGTGAGCCCGCGTGAGGTCGTGCCTGTGCCCGTCAAAGGCATCGTTGCCCCGTGGCCTTGGAGAGGCCCGGAACTGACGCTGTGCCCAGGATGGCATGACAGGAACGTCTTGGACGATTGAGCGAAGCCACCAACCGGAAGGAAGAGGGGTTATCTCTTGACCTGTGTAACGCAGTGGGTTACATTGTATTTGTAATGATAAAGAACTTTGCACATAAAGGGCTTGAAACCTTTTTCTATACTGGAAGCACGAGAGGCATACAGGCAAAACATGCCCGTCGACTTGGCCTGATTCTAGACTTGTTGGATCGTGCCGCATGTGCAAAGGATATGAATTTTCCCGGCTCACGCCTGCATATGCTGAAAGGCGATTTGGCGGAGCATTGGAGCGTGACCGTTTCTGGGAACTGGCGGGTGACGTTTCGCTTTGAGGACGGGAACGCCTATATTGTGAATTACCAAGATTACCACTAGGGGGTGGAACATGGAAAGAACAAGACGCCCCTCGACTCCGGGCGAAATCCTCAGGGAGCTTTATCTTGAACCATTGGGAATGAGCATTACGGCCTTTGCAGAACGCATAGGTGTTTCCCGCAAAACGGTTTCCTCCATCATCAACGGGCGTACGCCCGTCACCGTAGACATGGCCTTGCGCCTGTCCCGCGCTTTCGACACCACGCCAGACCTGTGGCTTAACCTGCAACAGGGTATCGATATATGGGACGCGCAGCATGAAGACGGGAGCTGGAAGAGGGTACAGCCCATCCCCATGTCCACTGGTTGCGCTTTTGTGTAATAATTATGGAATATGGTAAAAAAGCCCCGCTCATTGTGAAGATGAACGGGGCTTTTTTACCATGTCCGGCAATCCCTACGCCGCGCACCTGCGCCGATACTTCCAGAGCATGTTGCGGTCGGCTTTCAGCGCATGTCGGAATGCTTCAATCACATCCACATGGTACGCCTTCACGCTGCCGTATCGGCTGTCCTCGACTTCCCTGCTTTCGTACCCCGTGCGCCGGGACATGTCGGCGAGCTTGCGTCCGGCCACTGAGTACATGGCCTGTGACACCTCAAAGACCTCTTCCAGCCACGGGATGGCCTTCACCTGCTTCCATGTCCGGCTGTCGCCTATCTCCTCGCGGAGCTGTTCGTTTTCCTTGGAAAGGCGGCTTGCTGTGCTCATCGCCGTGGCCTCGCGCCGGGAGCCGATTTCCGCCTTGGTACGGACGGCCTCGTCGCGCTGTGCTTCCACGAGCTTTCGCTGTTCCCGCTCGAACTTGTACTGCTGGAGTAGGGAAATCCCGAAATCGGGATCGTCGAGGATGCGATCCATCACCGCTTCCGTGGCATACAGGCCGCGCTTGCGGATGGAAGGGACGACCTCGTGAATGATCCACCGTTTGAACGCCTTGGCTTCCGGTTTGCGGGAACGGAGGATGAGGGAATAGAGGCCGGGTTCGGATACGACGAGCATTTGCTGTTCTCCGCCGGGGGTACGAATACTGTTCGTACCCTTTTCGTCGTCATCCAAAAGGGAAATGGTTTTGCTCACATCAGTAAGTTCCAGGCACTCGCACACGTCCTTGGCCACAAACCACGGCTCGCCCTCGCATTCCACGACGCGAACTCTGCCGAATTCCGCTTTTTCAAAAACTTTCAACATGTTCATATGAATCCCTCGGGTTGCTGTCATTTTTTCAAGTACCGCACCGGGAACAGAACCGCCTCAATGAGCATGACCTTCTGGAAATTCCCTTCCGGGTCGTCCGTGCGGTCGCATTCGGCGCGGACGGCTTCAATTCGGACAGGGCGGGCTTGCCCGGCCATGCCCACGAAGTCGCGGGCGTGGATGTCGCAGATCTGCCAGATATGCATGGCTTGCAGGTTGTCGGGCAGGAGTTCCACTTCCGATGAGGTACAGGCGCCGCAGGGAGGTTCCAGCCCGTCGATCTCCCATGTCTCCCGGCATTCGTCACAGCTTGGCGCGTTGTCCGCTAGGCGTCCGCACCAGTCACGGAGTTTTTTTCTTCCGCCGCCTTCACGAAAGAGAGTTCGCTGGACACGCAGGAATAGATGATCCCCATGAGGTTGGGGTTCACTTCCCACAGTTCCTTGATCATTTCCTTGGAGAAGGGGATGGGCGAGCCGTCTTCGAATTCGAGCCCTTCCCAGCCGGAGAGGGCGCGTTGCAGGTGTAGGATCTTGAAGCGGCGATCCATGAGTTCGGGGGTGCGCTTCTCGTTGCCGTTGAAGGTGCGGGATTTTACGCGCAGGGTATCCAGCTCGGTTTCCGTCAGGACGCGGGCATACACGCCGGAATCGTCGGGAAAGCATTTGATGAAGGCGGTATCCTTGGCTGTGGCGTCATTTACGAATTTCATGATGTTGATCCTTTGGCTGAAAGTTGAAGTGGTTCTTGGAGAATAGTCCCGCCGGAAAAGGAGGCGGCGGGAGCCGGAGCTATTCGAGGATGATTTCCACGGCGTCTTCGAGGGCCACGCCGAGGATGTCGGAGGATTGCGAAAGGGTGACGGTCGCGGAATCGGCGTTGATGGCGGGCATCTTGTTCTTGATGCGGGGGCAGGCCACGACGACCTTGCGGCCTTCCTCACTGCCGAATTCCGCGTCGAACCGGACTTCCTTGCCTTCGCTGCCTTCCCTGAGCCGTTTGGCGGCGTCGTTGCGCATGTAGTATTCAAAATCCACGCTGGAGGCCCGCATGGTGTCGATGGGTTGGCCGGGGAAGCGGTCGCCAAGCTCGTCGGTAAACTCCGTGGGTGTGGAGAACTTGATGGTGCAGGAGCGCATTTTCCCGGTTGTCCCGTCGATGCGGATAACGGAATCGGTATTCTCCATCTCCGCGCCGATGGCGGGGCCGTAGGGCATCCACCACGTCACCACGTCATCCACGGCCCATGCGCCGGAGATGCCGGGCGCGACGGTCAGCGTGTTCGTCCGTTCGTCCACGGCGGTCACGGCGTAGCCCTTGCCGGAATTGTCGTCCGACTTGGTGGTGTTCTGGACTTTCTGCCCCACGAAAAACACCTTCGCATCCTCGACAACTATGGAAGTCGCGGAAGCCTGCGCCTCAGTTGCCACAGCGGAAGGCCCGGCGTTGAAGACCCGGCATCCGGTGAGCGTCCCGGTCAGCTCCACGGCGTTTTCCTTGGTGACGGAGATGCTGGCGTCCGTGACGTGGCAGCCCTGCACGGCTTGCAGCGTCTTGTCGATGACGATCCATACGGACACGTTGGGGCGGCACAGGGCCTGTACGAAGGCCCGGCTTTTCAGGGAGACGGCGGCACCGGATGCGCCGGAGGCCGCCGTAGTGCCCTTATACCCTCTGGTCAGTTCGGAGAGGAGCCATTTGCCGGGGGTGGCGGCGTCCTTTACGGCCTTGCGGTAACGGATCAGTTCCTTGCCGGATGGGGTACTGGTCACTTCGATGACGCCGCGCAGGGGAACATGGCCCGACGTCACGGTGACGGCAATCTGCGCGTCGCTGTCCGTGAGTGCATCGGCAAGGGTGCCGGTGAAGGGTGCCGCCAACTTGCCCTGAAGCGCCTGTATGAGGGCGTCTCCCTGCATGGGGGCATCCAGAGCAGTGGGGCGCAGGTACATGCCGAAATTGGCTGTGGCGGGGCTGGCACTGCTGTTGAACACGTTCAGTTTATTGAGCGTATTCGCTTTTTCCTTGCTGTCGGAGGTGGGGATTTCCTGATTGGCGAACACATCGGCGGTGACGTTGATAATGTCGGTCACGGCTGGGAATTCGAGCGTTTTGTCCGCGCTCTCCTTCACCACCCACATATTCTGGTTGCGGGAAAGGGCGACGTTCGGGCAGGCGTTTTCGCTCATGTTTTGCTCCTCTGAGTCGTATAAAAGGTGTGCAGATCGACGGTGGCGGACAGGATATAGCGCCCATCCTGCCCCGTTCCGGGTTCCTGTAGCGTTGTTTCCTCGCATCGGAGTTCACCGCCGGAAGGCAGGGGGAGGGCGGTACGGCGGAAGGCGTTTTCGATGCGCCCCTGTAAGGCGTAGCCCGTGGGGACGGGCATGTCCGGGGGCAGGGACAGCGTGACGACATAGACGCCCACGCGCTTGGAGAGGGCTTCCGGCCCGCCGAGTTCCCCACGGAAGCTCTTGCCCATGTTCAGTTTGCGGGTAACGAACACCTGATCGGGTGAAGGCGTGGTCTTTTGCCCCATCGGAAGGATGTGGGCATCGGCGCCGACCGTCTGGAAGAGCAGGGCGTCCAGCACGGCGTAGAGATCGAAGAGGCTCGCGTACATCAGGCTTCCCTCGCCATTTGCCCGAGCTGCTCCGTGGCTTCCCGGAAGGTAAGGGCGATGAAGCCTGCGGGGGCCTGCTCGGACCATCCGGCCTCAAGAAAAGGCATATAGTCGAGATCGCTTGTGATGCTGAACGACTCCGCGTCGGCCCCCACTTTGGCGATGGCTTGTTCCACGGCGGCCGACACGTCGCCCCGGAACTCGGGGTAATCGCCCGCCGGGGGCATGGCGTCGCTCGGTTCCACGCCGAGGTTCCATGACGCCCGCGCCCGGCCCGTATCTTCCGGGGTGCGCTCCACCAGTGTCCGGTAGGCTTCAAAGGCCACCAGCGCTACGGTACTCCGGGCGTATTCCGCATACAGGGCGCACATCTCCGTCATGGCCTTGTCGAGTGCGCGGGCGTCGGACGTGCTCAGACGGTCGAGTTCGGCCATGCGGCGCTTGATGGCCTGGCGGCGGCTTTCGATGGCGGCAATGTCCACGGCTACCCCCTGCGGATCAGGATGTTGTGGACCAGTGCCGTATCCCCCGGGGCCACGGGTGCGGAGTCCACGACGCTCCATGTTTCGCCGTCCATGATGATCTGGTCGGAGACGGCGGGCACGGGAAGGCCGGAGGCCGCGGCGAGGATGATGCAGTCCCCAAGCTGTATGGGCAGTTCCGGGTTTTCTTCGATTTTGGCGTTCTTCCGTATGCCCTTGAACGGGGTATCCTTGATCGAAGGTTCATAACGCATGGTCTGATCGTTGTAGACCTGTCCATCCTTCTTCTGACGGTAGATCATCCGTTTGCCGAACTTGTTGATCAACTGGCGTGCGGCCCTGCCCACGCTGACGTACAGGGATGCGCTCATCCTCTTCCGACCTCCATGATGCCCCGCCCTTGCCCGTGCTGACGGTGCCGAGCCCGGCGAGCGGGCCGGACAGCGAGGGGAATACTGTTTCCGCCGGGGCCGTGCCGTTGTAGGTAATGCTGATCACGTCCACGCTCAGGCTGGCGATGTCCCCGCCCCGGTCGAGCGGGGCGAGGTAGTCCTGTTCGACGAAGAAGCCCGCCAGTTCGCAGCACGCTTCAACCACTTCCGCAGGGACTTCATCCGAAGGGACAGGCCCGCCCCGCGTCGCTACGCCGGTTCTGGGCCACGCCATGCGCTGTTTACGGGTCGTTTTGCAGCCTTCCCAGCGTACCTTGCGGTTCAGCCAGTCCGTAGCCCGAATCAGCGCGGCTTCCTTCTTGTCGCCCGCCAACGAATCCGCCCACGCTTCGGTAAGACGGGCCGCATGATAGGCATCTGCATCAGCAACGCTGGCAAAGCTGTTCGCCCCTGCGGGCATGGTTCCGTCTTCGACAATGAGGGGCATAGCTACTTTTTACTCCACGGCGCAGAGGCAAATCTTTCGGCATACAGTGAGCATTGAATCTCGGCTGGCCCACCGCCCCTAACCCTCAAAATGAAATCGGAGTCCCCCAGAAAGGGAATGCTTTCCCCATTGATGAGAAGCTTCTTTACGGGTTGCGGGATTCCGCTTTTGGATTGGCCTACGTATATCTCCACCACTCCGGGCGCGACTGCATGTTGTCCATTTTCCATTTTATCCCTCTCTTCCGTTCTTGGTTCCGGGCAGGGGCCGGAGGATTCCCCTGCCCGGTCAAAGCGCAGGATGAGGGCTACTTGCCCCTGCGCTTCTTTTTCTTGGTTCCACAAGCCATAACGGTTCTCTCTGTGGCGAGATGGTTACGCCTGCGGCTGGACGGTTCCGTCTGCGGCGGAGGCGTTGCCGGAAGCGAGGACATGGGCCAGCACGTCGGCCTTGGCGGTGATCGTCGCGGGGATGCCGATGCCGTGCGCCTTGGCGTGGTCGCGCAGCTCCGCCAGCGTCATCAGATCAAGAGGCTTCTCCCCATCGGGTGCCGGAGGGACGGATTCGACAGGAGAAGGCTCCGGCGCTCCGGGCACGGCGTCCAGTTTCCAGATCTGGTGCTTCGACGGATCGAAATCGGCCTCGTTGATGACGATGAACCCGCTCGCCGTCTCCACGCTCGTGATCCTCACTGTTCTGATGTGCATGGAGCCTCCTACCCGGCGATGCGGCAGCCGAGTTCCCGGCGTACCACGTCCGCGCCGTACAGGATGTCATAGCTGAACCGGGTGCGCTTGTGCTCGCGGGAGACTTCCAAGCGGAGCGACAGGCCGGAAACCGGGTCCACGGCGGACTGGATGAGGTTGCCGAGGCCGTTGGCGGAATCCATCAGCGGGCGCGTGGCGAAGGCGATGGCGTCGCGGTGGAAGGCGAGGTTCATCACATGGGAACCGGATACCGTGACGGCTTCCGAGCCCGTGGTGGCCTTGGCGAGGCCGGGGTAGATTTTCACGGCGGTGTTGCCCACGGCGAGCGAGACGGCTTCCGTGACCACATAAGTCTGGCCGTCGCCCGCAATGGTCAGGATGTCGCCTTCCTTGAGGCCGGCGGCGTTGGTGGCCTTGGCGAGGCTCACCACCTGCGCTCCGGCCTCGTTCGCTCCGTTCACGGTGAGCGCGCCTTCCGTCATGACGCTGGCCTCGAAGGTGGGCACCTGCTGGTCCATCGCCCAGTCGAAGCCGTACTTGCGCCCGATGGTCCCGTCGATGATGGGCCGCGTGTCGCCGGACTTGCTCACGTCCGCGAACCCGGACAGGCCGAGCGCGGCTGCTTCGGCATCGGGATCCAGCACGATGCGGCGGTCGTTGACCGGGGCAAGCTGGCGGTTCAGCACCTTGCGGGCGTTGGTGGCGTCGACCACGGTGGAGAAGGGCGTGGTGCCGGGCGTGCCGACGATGCCGTAGAACTTGCGCCCCAAGCCGAGCAGGGTGGCGTTCACGTCGTTGGCAATGGCCTTGACCGCTTCGCTGGCCTGCATGGGGATAACGCCGCGATTGGCCTCCATCAGGTCTTTGTCGGTCAGGTAGAAAGGCGCTTCCATCCAGCGGTCGAGCTTGATGGTGGCGGACACGGGGCTGATGTCGCCCGTGTCCTGCGAAGTGGCCCCCGGCGTGACCGCCTGCGCCTTGATCGCGGAAGGGATGGGCACGTCGATGCTGGCCCCCTGCTGTGCGGCAAGGTTGCTGTAGTCCGAATTCACGAGGCGGGGCATAACGCAGGTGCCGCGCAGGGCGAGCAGGCCCTGTGCGAGCAGCTTGTCGACGACTTTGGACAGATCGTTCATGGGAAATCCTCTTGGTGCGTGCGGCTACTGGGCCGCGACGGTTACTTCGCCCTTGGCGATGGCTTCAAGGTTGGCCCCGAAGGCACTCATGTCGCCCTTGGGGATGACTTTTGCGCCGGGGACATACGCGGAATTGGGATGGCTACCTGAGCCGCCGTCCGGGGCCTTCAGGATGCGGTCCTTCATGGGGTATTTGTCGATGATGGCCTCAAGCGCCTCTTCGGGCGTGGCGAGGGTGCCGGGATCGGAGCGGCTGAAAATGGGCTGGCCGTTCATGGTGGCGACCACGCGCAGCTCGCCGTTTTCCTCTTTCACCTCGAAATGCCTGCCGAACGAGGCGTAGGCCACGTCGGATGGAAGCACGGTCTTGTCCTTCAGGAAGGCGCTGGAATCGAAGATGCCCTTGACCAGCAGGGTGCGGATGGAGGCTTCCTTGGCGGCGAGCTTGTCGGCGGAATCTTTCTTGGAGTCGACGAGGGCCTTTTCGAGATCGGAAATCTTCCCGTCATAGGACTTCTTGATTTCCATCTTGAGGTCGTCGACCTTTCCCGCGTCGATGAGCTTCCCGGCGTCAAGGTTGGCGACGGTTTCCAGGGCGGCCTTGGCCTTTTCCGGGTCAATGCCGTCAAACGCCTTGAGCTGGCTGGTCAGGGCGTCGATGTCCTTGCGCCGCCCGGCGGATTCCGCGTTGACGGCGGAAATTTTGTTCACGAGGTCGGGGACGTTATACGCAATCTCCGCACCGTCTTCGGCAACCCACACGGGGAAGCCGTCCTTCACCACCACATGGCCGTTTTCGTCGAGCTTGAGTTTCATGGTATCCTTCTCGGTTCGGGTTAGGGCTTCACGCCGGGGTATTCCTTGGCATCACGCCACGATAGACGGGCAGGCCCGCATCATTGGGCATGAGTATAGACCCGTAGCCGGGATGTGCCGCAAGGGGTTGTTGGAAGGTTTCTTACGTGGAGGGAAAGAATTGACAGGGAGGATGGAGACAGTATATATTCTGTTTATCGTAATACGAAGGACGTTGTATGATTGCCAGCTTTAAGGACAAAGAAACACAGCATCTTTTCGAAACAGGCGAACATCGTAAGCTAGGTGATGCGGTACGTTCGGCGGTACGGAAATTGAGGATTCTACATGCGACAACCAAGCTGGAATCTTTGCGAATACCCGCCGGGAACAGGCTTGAAGCCCTGCGTGGAGATCGAGCGGGGCAGTTCAGTATCCGCGTCAATGACCGCTGGCGTATCTGCTTCACATGGGAAGACGGGAACGCATATGATGTCGAAGTAGTAGATTATCATTAGGAGGAAATATGCTTGCTATCCATCCCGGAGAAATTCTCCGCGAAGAATACATGACCCCGCTCGGCTTGAGCGCGAATGCCCTTGCCATCGCCCTTGGCATCCCCGCCACACGGATTCATGAAATCCTGCACGAAAAGCGCGGCGTCAGCACGGATACCGCCATGCGTCTGGCCCGGTATTTCGGGACTGACATGGAGATGTGGATCAACTTGCAGGCCCAGTATGAAGCCTGCCTTCTGGAAAGGGAAAAGGGGCAGGAGTTCATGCGGATCATCCCGCATCGGGCTGTACAGGCTTCCCTTCAGTAGCTATGGAAAAGTATACCTATCGCGTCATTTGGTCGGAAATTGAATGGAACCCCCAACCGGAAGGAAGGGGCTACGCGACCATAAGGCGGCATGGGCGACCGAGATCTAGAAATATGTAATAGAGGAAAGGAACGGTTAATCATATCCCTCCGAGAGATTTTGTGTTACTCTTGGACTACAAATAGGGAGTGCTATACCCCAAAACAGCTTTCGCCATAATTCTTGAGGAATATTGTTCCCAAGCGACTCCAAAAGTAGACCTTCAACGTGTAGTCTTGCCGTAGGGTGATTGAGCAAAACCTCCGGCAATCATCGAAGGAGAAAAGAAGTGAAGAAAACGATCATAGCCTTTGCAGTGTTGGGTATTCTGCTCTTGGCCAGCATCGGCGCCTATGCCTCGTCCATATCCGACAAACAGGCCCAGGCATGGGAACAGGCACTGAAAGGTGAGAGCCGGGCGGATCTCCCTGAGTGGATATTCCATGGCCTTACGGCACTTGGAACGGCCAATATGGTACAGTGCAATGGTGAAACATATCTTGTTAGGCAGCAATGCAAACCGCATGATTGCGGCAATAATTTCATTATCAGCGCCTACCAGCCTTCATCTCAAAAAGCTTGGGGAATGATAGTTGAAGTGAAAGATGTACCTGAAGCAATAGATACCCCGAGTAAATATGCCCGTTATATATTTATCGGCAAGCCCGACAAGGCGATCCAATTTCTTCTGATGGAACAACTGAAGGAAGATCCAAATTGGAAGTAAGCGAGTCATCACGCTTTGATGATATAATCACCCTCCATGATGCGAAAGCCCCGGTCAGCCTTGGTATGCCCCCCGTCAAGTAGACAGGAATAAAAGCCCCCAAGGGTGGTGAATCAAGCGGCCAGTTTTTCCCGGTACTCCACCGGGGAGAGCTGGCCGAGC
>OGZT01000625.1_pt1 | contig 27632 bp, 29 predicted proteins | sample 1576891 | NCBI WGS metagenome assembly OGZT01 (sample SAMEA3541521, study PRJEB24748) | human gut metagenome | biome: human gut; feature: human-associated habitat; material: faeces | place: China | collected 2012 | reverse complement strand
ATCATCTTCCGGTTCTACAGTAAGATGACGTGCCATCGGCGCATGTAAAGAAGCAAAGCCATTGAATTGTATAAGATTGTGGAGTGCAGTAATGTCACTGAACCCTATCACCCATTTGGGATGTTCACGAAAAAGAGTAAAGTCGAGTTTCTCAATGAGATGTATAGCTCCATATCCACCCCGACTACAAAGAATCGCTTTTATTTCCGGATCGTCCATGGATTCCTGGAAATCTTTCAATCGCTGTTTGATGGTTCCTGCGTATCTACCCGACGAAGCTCCTGCGTATTTGCCTGTTATAACTTTTAATCCCCAGGATTCCAACCGTTTTTTGGCTTCTTTGAGGAACGACTTATCTATTTTACTCGATGGAGATACGATGGCGACTTTGTCACCTTCATTTAAATAAGGAGGTAGAATCAGGCTGTTCATACGCATTTGTTGTTTTTTGCAAATGTACATATTCAAGACATTGTGGCATAAAGTTTAACGAATTTTATTCTCCGTATGACAAAATGTTACGTATATGCATTATTTTTATACGTTACTATGCTGTATTTTTCAATCATTTTTCTGATATTTGCTAAAAATCTAACGTTATGGAACCTATTAGAAATTTCGACCAGCTGACATCCCACTTGAAAACGTTGAATAGACGGAAGAGGATTGCAGTAGTTTGTGCCAATGATGCCAATACAGAATATGCCATAGCCCGTGCTCTTGAAGAAGGAATTGCTGAATTTCTAATGATCGGAGATTCGGCGATACTTGAGAAGTATCCCACTTTAAAGAAATATCCGGAACTGGTAAAAACCATCCATGTTGAAGATCCGGATGAGGCTGCCCGTCAAGCTGTGCGTATTGTTCGTGAAGGTGGAGCAGATATTCTGATGAAAGGGATTATTAATACGGATAACCTTCTTCATGCCATTCTCGACAAAGAAAAAGGACTGTTGCCTAAAGGGAAAGTATTGACTCATCTTGCTGTGATGCAGATTCCTACCTATAATAAATTACTGTTTTTTTCTGATGCGGCTGTTATTCCCCGTCCTACTTTGCAACAACGTATTGAAATGATCTGGTATGCCATTCATACTTGTCATTCTTTTGGGATTGAACAGCCACGTATCTCTCTTATTCATTGTACGGAGAAGGTCAGTGCCAAGTTTCCCCATTCATTAGATTATGTGAATATTGTGGAGTTGGCAGAAGCCGGTGAGTTCGGTAATGTTATTATTGATGGTCCGTTGGATGTCCGCACTTCCTGTGAGCAGGCAAGTGGCAATATAAAGGGAATTGTTTCGCCTATCAACGGGCAGGCAGATGTTTTGATATTCCCTAACATCGAGTCTGGTAATACTTTCTACAAGTCAGTGTCTCTTTTTGCCAATGCAGATATGGCAGGCTTGCTGCAAGGTCCTGTTTGTCCGGTGGTACTACCTTCACGTAGTGATTCCGGTTTGTCAAAATATTATAGCATGGCTATGGCATGCCTTACTTGTAAATAAGATGTATAATGAAGATACTCGCCATTAATCCTGGTTCTACTTCGACGAAGATTGCCGTTTTTGAGGATGAAACTCCGTTGCTGGTTCGTAATATTCGTCATACAGTAGACGAGTTGGCTACCTTTCCACAGGTGACCGATCAGTTTGATTTTCGTAAATCTCTTGTACTTACGGAGCTGGAGAAGGAAGGAATTCCTTTCCAGTTTGACGCCATTATCGGCCGTGGAGGGCTGGTAAAGCCAATTCCCGGAGGTGTATACGAAGTTAATGAGGCTATGCGGCTTGATACTCTTCATGCTATGCGTACCCATGCCTGTAACTTGGGATGTCTTATTGCGGCAGAGTTGGCTTCTATGCTTCCCGGTTGTCGTGCTTTCATTGCCGATCCTGGTGTGGTGGACGAAATGGATGAAATACCTCATATCACAGGGTCACCTCTTATGCCTCGCGTTACGATCTGGCATGCATTGAACCAGCGTGCTATTGCCCGTCGCTATGCCCGCGAACACGATACGAGATACGAAAATCTGAATCTTGTTATTTGTCATTTGGGCGGAGGTATTTCTATTGGTGCCCACGATCATGGGCGTGCTATAGACGTAAATAATGCGCTTGATGGTGAAGGACCGTTTTCGCCTGAGCGTGCCGGAACTCTTCCGGCCGGGCAATTGATAGACTTATGTTATAGTGGACGTTTTACGAAAGATGAATTAAAAAAACGTATTTCCGGTCGTGCCGGTCTGACAGCACATTTAGGTACGACGGATGTTCCTGCTATTGTAGCTTCTATAGAGAATGGAGATAAGAAAGCAGAGTTGATATTGAATGCAATGATTTATCAGGTGGCCAAGAGTATTGGCGCGGCGGCTGTAGCTCTCTATGGTAAAGTGGATGCAATACTGTTGACGGGAGGGATTGCCCATTCCGATTATGTCGTTTCCCGTTTGAAAGAACGTATCTCTTTCCTTGCTCCGGTGTATGTATATCCGGGTGAAGATGAGTTGGAAGCTCTGGCACAGAATGCATTAGGAGCTTTGCGAGGAGAATTGCCTATTGCTGAATATACATGATACGGGTTGGGTGTATAGAGAACAGATATACTTGATTGTAATAATAGTATAGAATACCTTGCTTAAGATATGAAGTTTGCAATGAAAACATCCGGATGTTGTGCTGCACAACATCCGGATGTTTTATATAAGAACATGGGGATGTTTTTATTGTAAAAATGTACTTTTATCTACAATAAGAAAGTACGGTAATGATTAGAAGCATTACTGTGGTTTGTTCTATTGATTCGTAGTTATGCTGTATTATAAAACAAGAGGGTACCCTTCACTTTCGGATACCCTCTTTCAATCCTCTCTCTTAATTTAAACTAATACGGAGAAAACGTCTAATCAGGATTTTTATATCTATTAGAAATTATTTTTTCCAACACTCCACCATACGTCGGTACCACCATTATCGGCGCCTCCTAAAGCACCTACCAATTGTTGATATAGATCCGGGAAGGATGAAGCTAAACCAGACGGGAACGGGAGACGGCGTACCATCTTATTGGTATCAATCAGTCCATTGCTATGATTTGTCAATACTTTAAACAAATGAGGATAACCAGTACGACGCTGTTCAGCCCATGCTTCTGCTCCTTCCGGATACAGTGCCAACCATTTTTGCGTGATAATTCGTTCCAACTTCACTTCCTTGCTGGCATTTTCATCCCATTTGGGAGTTATTGTTGATACGGCTTTCATGTCATTGCTTTCAAAGAATACGTCTTTGTAGTCTGAAGGTTGGGAATTACTTTGTAAGTATTCGTCTGCATTTGTTGCTCCCCACTGTTCGAAAGAAAGGCGGACAGCTTTTTCATAACAGTTCTGAACGCTTTCGTTTGCTCCGGTGAATTCACGTAATTTAGCTTCGGCGCGAAGGAACCAAACTTCGGAAGCTGTCATTAAGGGTGCATCAGTAGTAATCTGGATAGTTGAGCGTGAGTGGTATTTATAATGATTACATTCGGCTGGCGTATTGTAGTTGAATCCTTGCGGAATACCTTTTTGCATGCCCTTATAGTCGAAGCGTGGTTTGAATGATGCGTCCAAACCTTCGGTTCCGCCTACAGAAGGTGTAAAATACTTATTGGTACGAGGATCATTATAACCTACGAGGAAAGATTCCATTGAGGCATTCATATACACTTCCCACCAACTGAGCCCGATGGTGCCCAATGGATTTTTGTAGTTACTTCCATCAGCAAAGACGGCTACATTTTCGGCATTGGTTTCAATGAGTCCGTGAGGGTCTTGTAATGCTTTGGTAACCTCAGTTGCTGCCTGTTTCGGATTTACGTTGGATATACGCATGGCTAATCGCAGGCGAAGTGAATTAGCCCATTTGGCATAATGTGCCAACGTTTTATCGTTTTTCATCAGAATATCGAATTTAGTAATATTGTCTATAATTTCTTGAGCAATACCTTCTTGAGTGGACTCATCTATCCAGGAGAGAGCCTGATCGATATCTGCAAACATGGCTGTGTATACCTTTTCCTGAGATTCGGGAATGTAATTTTCAAAATCTGAATAAAGAATTGCACCATACTGATCGGCTAATCGATGAAGCATAGCTACTTTATATATTTTGCATAAGGCTAAGTAAGGTTTGCAATTAACATTGGCATCCATACTTTTATTCAGAGCAGATACTCCGTATTGATAAGTATAAGTCCAGTTTGTTCCATTCCATCCGTCATTTAGATTGTAAGTGGAATTCATGTCGGTAAACTTGGAAGCCATGTCGTGGAAGTAGCCTGCAAACATATCTACATTCAGATTTTGCATGGTCTGAAATGTCCAGTCTGTACCACCTGGAGCCGGGTCATTAAAGTAGATGGAACGTTGAATGGTATTGAAATACATTTTGTTACCATACTTACTATCTGCTATTTGCTTGTCGGGTGTATAGGCTCCCAATTCGGTGTTCATATATTCAAACTTGTCCGTACAGGCGGTTACAACAAACAGAATACCGAATAATAATGCTGCTATATATTTGATTTGATTTTTCATATCGTTCTGTGTATTAGTTATTAGAATGTAAATTTTAGGTTAAATCCCATACTGCGTGTAGTTGGCATTCCAAATACGTCTACTCCCTGATTTGTGTTACCTACAGACATTAAAGCATCCGGATCGAATGGTGCATCTTTGTAAATAAAAAACAGGTTGCGTGCAACTAATGCCAAGTTGATACTTTTAAATACCTTTGTTTTTTCAATCCATGCCTGTGGCAGATTGTAACCGATAGATAGTTCACGCAGGCGAATATTGGTTCTGTCGTAAACGTAATACTCAGAACATCCATCAATGTTACCAACTCTTCCATAGAAGCCTTGTACATCTTTAATTTGTTTACCTTCTAATTCGACATAACCGCGGTCCATCGCTTCTCCTATGTTTTTGCTGACACCATATTGATCCAGTTGGCCTTGAGTGAATGACAATACTTTCCCACCAAAGCTGCCATCGATAAGGAAACTGATGTTTACTCCATAGAAGCTGAAGGTATTACTCCAACCCAAAGTACAGTCGGGGTTACTGTTTCCTAAGTAAACATCGTCACGGTTTGCTGTTAGAGTAGGGAGTCCGTCGTCGTCATATTGAATCTTTCCGTTATCGTCACGGCTGAAGCCTTTTCCGTAAAGATCTCCCAATGATCCCCCTTCTTTTACTTTCATACGATAAGCCATGTTCAAGCCATCCTGTCCATAGTTATACTCTTTGTATGTGTCGGTCAATTCTTTTACTTCATTCTTATTGGTGGCAAAGTTTACCTGGGTTCTCCAATAGAAGTTTTCATTTTGTACAGGAACGCCACCTATTGTCAGTTCGAAACCTTTATTACTGATTTTGCCTGCATTGATCATCTGATTGGTATAGGTAGAACCTGGTTTCATCGGAACAATAAGGAATTGGTTTCTGGTCATAGTCTGATACCATGTGAAGTCAAGGTCGATTCGGTTATGTAAGAATTTGAATTCACCACCAACTTCCCAAGAGTCTGTAAGTTCGGGTTTCAAAGTTCCGTCATTATAGTTGGTCACTTGTTCTATATTGCCTCCGATAGACAGTTGAGGATAGAGATGGGCCTGATATCTGGGCAGGTCATTACCTACCTCGGCAAATGAACCACGTATCTTGGCAAAATTAATCCAGTCCGGCAGATTAATTGATTTGTGAATCAACCATGATAAACCTACGGAAGGATAGAAGTAACCTTTTTTCAAAGAATTGGTTCCATACAGTGTAGATGACCAGTCATTACGTGCTGTCAGATCCAGATAAAGAGCATCAGCGTATCCGATTTGTGCGGTACCGAACACAGATTGTACTTCTCGGGTAGCATTGTTTTCAGTTTCCATACCCGTACCGGAATCGTATTTGACATTACGTAAGTCAAATACATTAGGGTAATGAAGTCCGCTTTTATATGAATCGATATTTAGTGAGTTACTTCTCTGGTAGTTGATGGCTGCACCAAGTGCTGCGTTCAGGCTGAACTTACCCCATGTTTTATTTATCATAGCCATAAGGTCACCATATACCATGAACTCACTACTTGTCCCATACATGTATCGTCCGTTATCTGTTTTTGCATCCCAATCTCCGCCAGTCAGACTGGTAGAAGTGGAAGCCCACATTTTTTGTTCGGTTTTATCACCGATATAATCGCCTGTACCACGTGCCTGGATAGTCAGCCAGTCAGTTGCCTTGACATTAGCAGTTAATGAAGCAATGGTACGTGTGCGTGTGTCTCTGTTGGTTACGCGGTTTAGCATCCAGTAGGGATTTCCTTCCATTCCGTTGTTGAAGTCTTTATACCAGTACTGTCTGGGCATACTACGATCATCGTCCCATTTCTCTCCGGCTTTGTATTCGTTCATATCTTTCTCACGTGGGAAAGTATATAAGCCGATTAATGGATTCAGGTATAGGCCACCGGTTACAGGACGGTTTTTACCATTTTGGTGCATCAGGTTAACGTTACCGTCAAGGGTTAATTTATCATCGAAGAACTTGCCTGTCTGGCGGAAAGTAAGGTTGTGTTTTGATAGTTTGTTAACGTCAATGATTCCTTTGGCTCGTGTATTGGAATATGAGAAATAGGTTTGAGCTTTCTCATTTCCGGTAGAGAGACTTATTGAGTTGATGGCTGTGATACCGGTTGAGAAGAAGTCGGACAAATTATCATGTTTGCCGATACTTGCATCTGGTTTCCAGCTGGAATTGTATGAGTCCTGGAACTCTGGTTTACTAATTGCCTGATCGAATGTGAGGCTGGCTGAATAAGTTACGCGGGTTGAACCTGCCTGTCCTTTTTTCGTGGTGATCATGATAACACCATTTGCGGCTTGTGAGCCATACAGCGCTGCGGCAGAGGCACCTTTCAGGACAGAAATAGATTGGATATCTTCGGGATTCAGGTTCGAAATACCATCACCGGTATCATGATTACCAGCATCATTATTACCTCCCATAATAGTAGAAGTAGTTTCATTGGCAGAGTTCAGCATGGGCACACCGTCAATTACATAAAGTGGTTGATTGTTTCCATTTTCATAGGCCGAACGGATACCGCGGATAGATACTTTGGCAGATCCACCCAATCCGGAAGCACTTTTGGTTATAGTTACACCGGCAATTTTTCCTTCCAGTGCATTAATCATATTGGGATCTTTTACGCGGGTGAGATCATCTCCGTTTACCTGTTGTACGGAATAGGTCAATGTTTCTGATTTACGTTTGATGCCCATTGCTGTTACAACAACGGTTTCAAGTGACAGTGCTTCTTCCTCCATCTTGATATTGAAGTTTCTTTGTCCTTTTACTGCAATACTCAGTGGCTGATATCCTACATAGGTGATGGTTAGTGTAGCATCGGCAGGGACGGAGAGAGTGAAATTACCGTCCATATCTGTAATTGTACCATTAGTCGTACCTTTTTCCAAGATATTGGCACCAATGATAGGTTCTCCTTTACTGTCGGTAACTGTTCCTTTGATAGGAATGTTATTGTTGTTTTGTTGTATGGATACTACATTCTCATTATTTTTAGTGAGAACGATATTGTTTCCTTCCATTACATAGTTGATCCCTGTACCCTTGAAGGCTTCGTCCAGCACCTCTGATACGGCTTTATTGTCAGCATCAATGGTTACGGTGCGTCTGGTGTCTACATTCTTTTTGTTGTAAACAAACAGATACTCGGTCTGTGATTCTATCTGAGAGAGTAATTCGCTCACTTTCAGATCTGAGCGGGGAATGCTAATTTTTGCACTTTGTGAATAGCTGTTTCCGCTGTAAGCCTGAAATGTTACGAACAGAAGAAGGAAAATAGTAATCTTCATAGTAAGTAATATTTGCTTGAATGCTAAACTTTTTGGGCATAAATGCCCTTTCAAAGAAATTTTTCTCATATCTTTGTAATGTGTTAAGTTAATAAATTGATTAAGGTCGATTTTTGACTGTTTCGAATCGGAAAGTATGGGGGTACTTTCCGATTCTCTTTTTCAGAGGGGATAGGGGATTTTCTATAACTTCATGTGCATTCTGGTATTTAAAGGGTTAGTACTAAATTAAAGGTTTTATTGAGCTCTTTTTTTCCTATTCTATGGTTATACTGTCTTTGTCTTCGTTGATCTGATAAGTGAATCGGTGGTCTTTCTGAATAACCCGGAGTATGTGTTCAACACCGTCTTGCTCTTTGAACTTACCTGTACAACGGTAATTCAATACTTCGGGATTTTTGACTGTTATCTTTACATTATAATATTTTTCGAGTTTAGAGAGTATGCAGGTAAAGGGGGAATCGTCAAAACAATACAATCCTTCTTTCCATCTTAAATATTCATACGAAGGGAGAATTTTCTTTTGGGCTTTTCCATTGTACGATCCGAAAAATTCATCTTTAATGAGGCGGGTAACAGGTTTTATTCCTTCAGAAGTATAAATATCGACGATACCTTCTACAAGTGTAGTTTCAAATTCATTACTTCCCTTGTAAGCACATACATTGAAACAAGTACCTACTACGCGTACTTTATTTGTTTCAGTATTTACAAAGAAAGGAATCTTTTTGTTTTTGCTTACTTCAAAATAGGCTTCTCCATCCAAGCTAACGTTTCTCTCTTGCCGTCCGAAGTTACTGGCATAAGTCAGTGTAGACTGGGAGTTTAACCATACTTTGGTACCGTCTGCCAATGTGATTTGTGCCCGTTGTCCAGCAGGAACGGTTACAGTTTGTAGTTGGGCCAGTCTGCTGTATTGATAGTCTTTGAACAAGAATCCACACCCCCAAACGATTGCTATCATTGCTGCGATACGGGTAGTCCATTTCAGCATTGGAATGATACGTGCTTTATTATTTGCATGGATGGATTGTTTTTCATTGGAGAAAAGCGCGATGTCATAAAGCATACGCTCTTTTTGGAATGTTTTTCTATTTTCATCAGAAGCATCCACCCAATCGAGAATTTGTTTTTCTTCCTCTATTGTGGCGTTTCCCTTAAAGTATTTGTATAGCAGATCCTGGTTCATAAGGTTTTTATTTCTATTGTTTGGAGGAGCTTTTTCTCTCCCCTTCTGTATATATAACAGGTTACCTCAGGACTACCCTAATGAAAAAATGATTTTTTTTAGAGAAGAATAGAAATTAAATAATCTTTTAGCTCAGTACGTAATATTTTTAGTGCTTTGGTGATATGAAACTCTACGCTTTTGATTGATATACCAAGCTTCTCAGCTATCATTCTGTTGGGAGTATTCTGATAGCGGCTTAGTATAAATATATTCCGACTTTGTTCGGGCATTTTGAGAAGTGCTTTACGGACGATATGTTGTATTTCGGTATTGAAGATCATATCCGGTTCACACGCTTCAAGTGTGGAGATTCGCAAATCAAGTTCTCTTTGTCTGTGGGTATTGATATCATCTTCGGCACGCAGACGTACTTGTTCGTGGGCAAGATGGTTTAGTGCTTTGTTTTTGATGATTGTCAGGAGTAGTGCTTGCAGATTAGAGTCATTTTCCCATTTTTCACGGTTCTCCCAAAGAGCTATCATTGACTCCATCAGAATATCCTCAGCCTCGACTTTGTTCCTTATATAGGAATAGGCAAATGATAAAAACCTTTCCTGATTCTCCTGAAAAAATCGGGTAAAGGTATCCATAGTATGAAGGTTATTCGGTTGAGGCATTATCTGCTTTAATGTTTTTTTCTTTTTCTTCAGACAAAACAACGCATTCTTTTCGAGAAAAACAAACTTATTGATAAAAAAATGGCTGAACTTATTGTAGTTCAGCCATCTTCTATCTTATAAAAAGCAATGCTTTGTTATTTCTTTTCCGGTTTTGGAAGTAATACTTTTCTGGACAGCTTAAATTTTCCAGTTTTAGGATCAACATCCATTAGTTTCACTTCAATCTCGTCACCTTCTTTGATTCCGGCTTCTTCTACTGTTTCCAGACGTTTCCAGTCGATTTCAGAGATGTGGAGCAATCCGTCTTTGCCTGGCAGGAATTCAACGAATGCACCATAAGGCATAATAGAACGAACTTTACCTTTGTATATTTCACCAACTTCGGGTACAGCAACGATGCCTTTGATGATACGCATAGCGTCGTCAATGCTTTTTTTGTTGGTTCCGGCTATTTCGATACGACCTACTCCGTCTGTTTCTTCGATGGTGATAGTAGCACCTGTATCTTCCTGCATGCCCTGAATGATCTTTCCGCCCGGGCCAATGATAGCTCCGATGAATTCTTTCGGAATAGTCATTGTTTCAATACGTGGAGCATGGTCTTTCAGTTCAGTACGAGGTTCGTCAATTGTTTCGAGCATCTTACCGAGGATATGCATACGTCCTTCTTTTGCCTGATTCAATGCACGTTCAAGGATATCAAATGACAAGCCGTCTACCTTAATATCCATCTGTGTAGCAGTGATACCGTTTTCAGTTCCGGTTACTTTGAAGTCCATATCTCCCAAGTGGTCTTCATCACCAAGGATATCCGAAAGTACTGCATATTTGTCTTCACCTGCATTCTTGATTAATCCCATAGCGATACCAGATACCGGTTTTTTGATCTTTACACCAGCGTCCATCAGTGCCAATGTTCCGGCACAAACAGTAGCCATGGAAGAAGAACCGTTGGATTCGAGGATATCAGAAACGACACGAACTACGTAAGGATAATCTGTCGGGATCATACCTTTTAATGCACGCCATGCCAAGTGTCCGTGACCAATTTCACGACGTCCTACACCACGCTGTGCTTTTGCTTCTCCTGTAGAGAAAGGAGGGAAATTATAATGCAATAAGAAACGCTCTTTTCCGTGAACCAGTACATCGTCTATAGTCTTTTCATCGAGCTTGGTTCCAAGTGTAACAGATGTCAGTGACTGAGTTTCTCCACGAGTGAAGATAGCTGATCCGTGAGGTCCCGGCAATGGATTAACTTCGCTCCAGATAGGACGAATCTCGTTTGTTTTACGTCCGTCCAGACGTTTACCTTCGTCCAGAATACAACGGCGCATAGCCTCTTTTTCTACATCATGATAGTAACGGTCAATCAATGCGCTTTTCTCAGCCAGTTCTTCTTCAGTAAACTGAGCTTTGAATTCGTCGCGGATAGCATCGAAAGCTTCCTGACGTTCGTGCTTGTTTCTGTTGCCGGAAGCTGCAATTGCATATGATTTGTCATAGCAAGCTTCGCGAACAGCCTTCCGAAGTTCTTCATCGTTTTCTTCGTGTGAGTATTCACGTTTTACAGTTTTACCAACTTCCTGAGTTAGTTCCATCTGTGCTTTACAATGAATCTTAATAGCTTCGTGAGCTACTTTCATTGCTTCCAGCAGTTCTGCTTCTGATACTTCGTGCATTTCGCCTTCTACCATCATGATATTTTCATAAGTAGCGGCAACCATGAGGTCCATATCTGCTTGTTCAAGCTGGTCGAAAGTAGGATTGATAACGAACTTACCATCAATACGTGCTACACGTACTTCTGAAATCGGTCCGTTGAATGGAATATCTGATACAGCAAGTGCTGCTGAAGCGGCAAGTCCTGCCAATGCATCGGGCATGTCAACACCATCTGCTGAGAACAGGATAATATTTACATAAACTTCTGCGTGATAATTATCGGGGAATAGGGGGCGGAGAGCACGGTCTACTAAACGGCAAGTAAGGATCTCATAATCAGATGCTCTTCCTTCTCTTTTTGTAAAACCACCAGGAAAGCGGCCGAATGCTGCGAATTTTTCTTTATACTCTACCTGAAGCGGCATGAAATCTGTTCCGGGAACTGCATCTTTAGCGGCACAAACAGTAGCAAGTAACATGGTGTTACCCATGCGAAGCATTACAGAACCGTCTGCCTGTTTTGCCAACTTTCCCGTTTCGAGCGTGATGGTTCTGCCATCTCCTAACTCGATCGTCTTAACAATTGGGTTGATCATAAAAATTGTTTTATCTATATTTTCTTTCAAAATTCCTGCAAAGATATATATTTATCATTCTAATATCGTGGGAATGAGATAAAAAGTTATTGCTTATTTGGTTTTTTTTCAAAAAAAGGGTGAAGAACAGAACAAAATGCTTTGATGAGTCTCGAAAAGAACTATATTTGCAGTTCGAAAAATAACATGCATAGATATGAAAAAAATAACTTTTGTAGCACTTGCTGCCTTAGCCTTGAGCTCTTGTAATTCCGGCCCTCAGTTTAAAGTGAATGGAGTGGTTTCGGATGCCAATGGTAAAATGCTTTATCTGGAATCATCAGCTCTTGAGGGTATTATACCTTTGGATTCAGTGAAGTTGAAAGGGAATGGTTCGTTCAGTTTTCGGCAAGCTCGCCCGGAATCTCCTGAGTTTTACCGGTTGCGTGTAGACGACAAAGTTATTAATTTTTCAGTTGATTCAACAGAGACCATTGAGATAAAGGCGCCTTATGTTGATTTTGCTGCTGCATATACGGTAGAAGGTTCTGAAAACAGTCAGAAAATTAAAGAGCTAAGTTTGAAGCAGGCTCGTTTGCAGAATCGGGTGAATGCGTTACTGGCAGCTGCCCGTTCCAATAAATTGGGGCATGATGTTTTTGAAGATAGTTTGTCTGTGTTGCTCAAAAATTATAAGGATGATGTGAAAGTGAACTATATTTTTGCTGCTCCTAATACAGCCGCTGCTTATTTTGCTTTATTTCAGAAGTTGAATGACTATCTTATTTTCGATCCTTTAAATAGTAAAGACGATATTAAGTGTTTTGCGGCGGTGGCTACCAGTTTGAATAATTCCTATCCTCATGCTATCCGTTCCAAGAATCTGTATAACATTGTTATAAAGGGTATGAAGAATACGCGTGCTCCTAAGCAGAAAACGATAGAGATACCTGAGGATAAGATAGCAGAAACCGGCGTAATTGATATTAGTTTGCGGGATATAAAAGGAAATGTTCGTAAACTCAGCGAACTAAAGGGGAAGGTTGTCTTGTTGGATTTTTCTGTTTATCAGACTCAGGCAGGTGCTCCTCACAATCTGATGTTGCGTGAGCTTTATAATAAATATGCAAATCAGGGATTTGAAATTTATCAGGTGTCTTTGGATGCAGATGAGCATTTTTGGAAAACATCAGCCGATAATCTGCCATGGATTTGTGTGCGTGATGGTAATGGGATATATTCTAATACTGCTGCGTTATACAATGTTCGTCAGGTGCCTGCTTTCTTTCTTGTGAACCGGAATAATGAACTGAGCGCACGTGGTGAAGATGTAAAAGACTTGGAGAGTGCGATCAAATCATTACTTTAAGTTGTTATAAATTAGAAGATTTCATTTAAATATGTTACATAGCATTGGTTTTTGCTTGACGCGTATCATTTAAAAGCCTATCTTTGCAAAAGAAATAATGAAAAGAGGGTTCCAGCATGGCTCATGTTGGAATTCTTTTTTGTTTTATATGACCGTTTAAATTAAAGGAGGAAAAACATCATGGCTTATATGTCAGAAGAAGGTTACAAGAAATTAATGGCAGAACTAAAAGAACTGGAAACAGTAGAGCGCCCCAAAATTTCTGCGGCAATAGCCGAAGCACGTGATAAAGGTGACTTGTCAGAAAATGCAGAGTATGATGCTGCAAAAGAGGCGCAAGGTATGCTTGAGATGAAAATCAATAAGCTGAAGGCAATTATTGCAGACGCGAAGATTATTGATGAGTCGAAACTGAAAACAGATTCAGTACAGATTTTGAATAAAGTAGAACTGAAGAATACAAAGAATGGTATGAAGATGACTTATACCATTGTATCTGAAAGTGAAGCTAACTTGAAAGAAGGAAAGATTTCCGTAAGTACCCCGATTGCTCAGGGATTACTTGGCAAGAAGGTGGGTGATATTGCTGAGATTCAGGTACCACAAGGTAAAATCAGTCTGGAAGTAGTAAACATTTCGTTTTAATACTAAGGCAGGTCCGTTATAAGGGCTTGCCTTATTTTATATATTTAGGTTATGGCAACAATATTCAGTAGAATTATCGCAGGTGAAATTCCCTGTTATAAGGTGGCAGAAGATGAACGTTTTTTTGCTTTCCTTGATATTAATCCGTTGGTGAAAGGGCATACGTTGGTTATCCCCAAGCAAGAGATTGATTATATTTTCGATTTAAGTGATGATGACCTGGCAGCTATGCATGTCTTTGCCAAATCGGTAGCTCGTGCCATTGAGAAAGCTGTTCCTTGCAAACGTGTGGGGGTAGCTGTTATGGGTCTGGAGGTTCCTCATGCTCATATTCATCTTATTCCTATCAATAAGGAATCGGATATGATAATCTCCAATCCGAAACTAAAATTATCTGATGAAGAGTTTAAGGAAATAGCCGGAAGTATTCATCAGGCATGGATGAAATAAATACCTTCTTCTTCTAAATAATGGAAAAGCGCATTGTCCGGGTGGATAGTGCGCTTTGTTGTTTTTATATCTTTATCCATGTACCTTTACGCCATAAAAACTCAAGTGGCCCTTGTTTATGGCGTTCCAGCCAGTAGCGACTGAATATCAGCTGGATCGTAAATATGAATAATCCGATGAATAGCGTTGCAGTTGCTCCGGTAGATGTGTAAAGTCCTAACCCAAAGCCATAGTAAATACAAACGCCTATGATGGACTGTGAGATATAGTTAGTCAGGCTCATTCGGCCATAGGGAATAACTATCTGCTGCCATTTATATCCGTCGCCTTTCTTAAACCATAATAATGTAAATGCAGAGATTAAAATAAGCATGAAAGTAAAGTTTGCCAGCGATGGAATGGCTATGTTGAAGGGCGTTAATACAGACTGATTATGAATGTATGCCGGAGCAAAAACGCGAAGGATATGTAGTGGAATAAACGCGATAACAGATAGTTTAAGCATGCGTTTCCAAATACAGATTGTAGATGTACCTTTGATAAAGTATTTCTTGCGTCCCAGTAACATCCCAAACATAAATAAAGCGGCTGTTTGAAATAGACGTCCATTTTCTACCTGCCAGATATTACTGTATAATTGTCCGTTCCATATATTATTGTTTAAAACCTCAAGGAAAGTTCCGTGACTGGTAGCCTCTTTGGCAAGTAGGGCATAAGGCATGAACTTATCTGCGCTTATTATGTAATCGGGGTTTAATAGTGCATAAATCATCCGTCCCCATTCAAAAGGTTGGAGTAGCAGAATCAGTGCAATCCAGAAGACCGTTTTATCTTTTAGTCTGCAAACGGGGATCAATATGAGTCCAACGATGGAGTAAAGTAATAAGATGTCGCCGTTATAAAATAGTGCATGCAATTGTGAAAACAAGAATAGCAAAATCATGCGCCAGGCAAAACGTCCACGGAAATCTATTCCCCGCTTTTCGGCATTATGGTATTGAATGTAGAAACTAAATCCAAAAAGGAGTGAGAATGTTGCATAGGCTTTTCCCGCAAATAAGAAGAACAGCACATTCCATACCCCCTTGTCCAACGTTTGCAACCATTCAGGTTGAGTTTCAGGAGTAAAATAAATATTGTAATGTTCTAAGTTATGTAATAATACAATGGCCAGTAAGGCAAAACCACGTAGTGCATCTACTACATTGAGTCTGTGAGAGTTTTGAAGAGTTTTGTCCATTTCTCAGTTGGTGCTGTTTTATTAACCGGAAACATGTCCGGAATGGTAATAGATTTTTGGCAAAGATAAAAGAATACTTTTTAATACCTATATATCTTTTGCTAAAACTGAGATGGAGTATTACTTGATAAAAAAGGAGCTTTTTTTAGCCCCTCCTTTATTTAAATGTAGTCATCGCCCATTTTTATCTGAGCGTCATTGACATATTTTCGTATAGCATGTTCTTCGTCTTTTTTGCAGATAAGCAATACGTTTTCTGATTCTGCAACCAGGAATCCTTCGAGTCCTTCAATGACTGCCAGTTTTCCTTCAGGTAAGACAACTATATTGTTTTTGCTGTTGTAGATCAATGATTCACTTTTCAAAGTGACATTGTTGTTCTCGTCTTTCGGAGAGAGGTCATATAATGATCCCCATGTTCCTAAATCCGACCAGCCAAAGTCCCCAAGTGACACATAAACATTATCTGCTTTTTCCATAACACCAAAGTCAATGGATACATTGGGGCAAGCAGGGAAGTTCTCTTCAATAAAAGAGGTTTCTTCGGGAGTTCCATAGAAATCTTTTCCTGCTCCTAATTTTGATGCTAATTCGGGTAATAATATTTCGCTGGCTTTGATAATGGTATTTACGTTCCACATAAATAATCCGGAGTTCCAATAGAACTCACCACTTTCTACAAATACTTTAGCCAGTTCGAGTTCCGGCTTTTCTGTAAAAGTTTTTACTTTGTAGAAATTTTCTCCATCCTGTTCGGCTATCTGAATATATCCGTAGCCTGTTTCCGGCCGATTCGGCTTAATACCTAATGTGAGTAGTTTGTCTGAATGTGCAACAAAGTCGAGTCCTTTTTCAATTGCTTCCAGAAACTCACCTTCTTTCAGTATCAAATGGTCTGAAGGAGCTACTACTATGTTAGCGTTCGGGTTTAATGCACGGATATGATAGGAGGCCCACGCGATACAGGGAGCGGTATTTCTTCTTGCCGGTTCAAGCAAAATTTGATCCGGGTTCAATTCCGGAAGTTGTTCTTTTACCAGGTCTGCATACATCGCATTGGTTACGATGAGTATATTTTCCGTAGGGATTACTTTGTTAAAGCGATCAAAAGTTTGCTGTAACAAAGAGCGTCCGGTACCAAAGAAATCCAGAAATTGTTTAGGCAGAGTTTTGCGACTAAATGGCCAGAAGCGGCTGCCAATGCCACCTCCCATAATTACACAATAATTATCTTTACCTGTCATGATATTGACTGTTTTAAAAGTTTCTGCTAATTTACGGTTTATTCTTTGAACAGAGAAGTGTTTAAGGGATGTTTTATAAATTTTTCCTCCTTTTTTTATCAAAATGCTTGTGGGTTTAAAAAAAAGACGTATCTTTGCACCGCAATTGAAACCAAATGCCCAGATGGCGGAATCGGTAGACGCGCTGGTCTCAAACACCAGTGGATTCACTTCCATCCCGGTTCGACCCCGGGTCTGGGTACAAAAAGCCCCTCTTAATCATTTGATTTTGAGGGGTTTTTACTTTCTTAGGGTGTACTAAAAGTGTACTTTATAACAAAACAATGTCATTTTAGGTATAAAGCACCATCTATAATTGAACCGACAAACTCCATTTCTGAAATATCAATTCCTTTCATCAGTTCAGGCACACCCGGATATACTGCAACAAGTATTTTACCATCTTGGTTGATACGCTTCACAATTTTTGCCAATCGCTCAATATCTCCCATTACGGCATACTGCAATAAAACCCAATAATCTTTTGGGATATTTCCACGTTCTATAATATTAAAGTCATTCATTGTCATTTGTTCTATCTTTGAAAAAATCAGCCCAATATGGGTTTTCTTTGTCAAATATCTCTTTTTGTTCCTTTGATAACTTGTAAGGATAATCAGCAAACAGATTGAAAATAGTTAGTTTGTCAAAAGTAAAAAATGTTTTCCTGCTGTATCCGGCGTTTCCACCCAAAAGATAATATCTTTCTTATGATTCTTGTAAAAGTTCAATCGTTCCATTTTTATTATTCCATTATCTGCAAATGTAATGCAATTGCATAGCAAATGCACAAACTTGAATGTTTTTAATGTGTCAAAATGTCATATAATATCAGAATCGTGTACAGAATCGTGTACACTATCTGTAAAGTGCTAATAATCAATAGGGGTTGTAGAACCACCAGTTCCACAACCCCCAAATGATTGTTTTATTCAATAAAATTATTACTCATTGTGTTGCTCAATCTCTCTAAACACCTCAACAATACACTTTATTAAGTGGTGGTTTTGTTGAAGTTCACTTGGAGAATCCCCCGTATCACAACCCAAATACCCATTGAATACATCATTTAAACGTTCCTCAATCTCTTTTGCGTTGTAATCATACATAATTGCACTAATATCATTGATAGTCATTTCTTCTTGTTCTAAATTGGTTACATACATAATCACACCAAGAATCAAAAGACCATTTCAACCGTTGAAGTGTGCTTGTTGTCTTGAAAATACTCTTTTCACCTGAAACAAAAACGGCTGGTTGTGTTTTACCCGACCTAACCCCCAACCATACTTTGCCATTTATGAGAATTGATAACCGTTCCTTTCGTGTAGGTTTCCAACAAGAAACACATTGATCACCATCGGACCAATAATGCAAATCTGCATCACCTCCAACACCCTTACTTACTTTGAATGATTGTTTAAATTCTATTGCTTCCATTTTTATATATTTATTGTTTCTTCATTAGTTCCAAAGCCAAATCAGCATCAACGGTAATCATTCTACCACATTGAGAGATTGCCCGGTTTATTCTTCCGCTTGCTTTGATTCTGTTTGCTGTTGTCATGCTGCAATTGAAAATTTGAGCGATGCCCGCAATACCATACACCAAGCGTTTTTCTTTGGGTGTATTATCAACATTGATATTTGTTTGATGTTGATTCATCAGTTCCAAGAACTCACCAACTGTAAGTTGCCACAATGGTTTGTTTAAGTCGATTTCAGTTTCCATACTCATTTTGCTTTATGTTTATGGTACAAAGTTCCAATAATCTTTCCAAAAAAACAACGTTGTTTCTAAACTTTGTTTATCTTTGCAATTGAAATTCAATTAGTTAGTGTATCACTATGATACACCAACGCCCCAAATTATTACATTCAGGGCGTTTGAATAATAGAACATCAATTATAGTTCCTTACCTCCTAATGGATTCATTGAAGTATCAATTTTAGCACGTCCAGCATCTACATCAAACTTTGAATGCTCCAAAGGTTTCTTGTTTGTGTCCAAGAATGCAGTAACGCCATCGCTAACCCCTACAATATCGGCAATAGCATTTTCCAAGAACATTTTTTTATCTTGGAACTCTTTTTCTGCCATAAGGTTTTGCCCCACTCTTTGATAAACATCTGCTTGGCTTCCTCTGATTGCAGCTTGATTCTCTTTTGCTGTGTAATACTCCGTTTCTAAATCGGCAATTTGCTTTTTGTACATCTCAACAATTGCCATCTGTGTTTCTGTCATAACTCTAAAATTTAATTGTGAATAAACTATTTTCTACCTAACTTTTTTTCAAGGTCTGCAATTTTCTCATCTAATTCATCATCTGATAAATATGATAGTACGTTTACAGTGTTCACTAATTCAAAACCACTTAATTTGTTGATTTCCTCAACATCAAGCACGGTGATATACCCATTTTTGAGTACATTGATTAGCTTTATTTTTAGCTCCCTTGATAGCCTCATTTCTCGTTTAGTATTCATTTTCTAACTCTCTCAATAGTTCAACGGCTTGTGCCTTGGTTAATAACTTTGCTGGTTGTGCATTATCAAGAACCTTTTTTATTGATGGGATTTTGTCCGTGTCAAGAACTCCAACTTTCAAGGCTCTTATTAGCTCAATTTTCTCATCTCGTTCAATCTTGATTTTCATTGTCATCAATATTTTGAGTTATTTCAAGTACAAGATTATCCAATTGCTCATCAGTAAGATTGTTGAGTTCAATTTGTGCTTGTATGCTCTGCATTTTAGGCACTGTATAACTCATAAACTTTTCAAGTATCACCAATCTATCTTTTGGCTCTAATGCTTTCAAATCACGCTCAATTTGGCGTTTGTTTTTGTCAATCAGCTTTGAAAGCCATTGCCGTACCTCTGTTGTGGTTTTGTTTGGGCTTCCTTTTGGTCTGCCGTTGGGATTGCCCGTTTGCCCTTTCCTCTGTGCCATATTCAATGTATTTTAATGTTGTTTTCATATAGAATTGTTTTATCTCTCATTGTTTCCAAATGGTGAATCAATTTATTAACTTGCTCAACACTGAATTGTATCGGTATATGCTTTTGGCTATTCTTATACCTTTGGCATACCAAAACTATTTCAGGGCAAACCTCTTTTTCACCGCTTGCATCTGTGATTGTTGTTTTTGAAAGCTGTATTGATAAATACACGTTGCTTTCTGTTTCCACCTCAACGGGTGATTGTAGAATAATATCATTCATTTTTGATTCTGTTTTATGTGTTATTACTTTTACCATTTATTGGTAACAAATGGAGGTTACTATATATGTTGTTGCATAAAATCACACTCCATAAGAACCAATGTTTTTCATCTCATTGTCCAGCTCATTTATTAGCTCATTTGTTTCAGTCAAATCAACCTTGCTTGCAATAGATTTTATCTTTGCTTTGAGCCTTGAATAATTCTTGGGGTCTGCAAACACTTTGGATTGCTTCAATTCTTCAATAAAGGCTGTAATTTCACCCTGATTGCCATTGTTGATAAGACGTGCCACCATAACATCAAAAGCATCTGAAACGGTCTTAATTTCACTCATAATGTTTGTTTTTAGATCCCTTGTTTTACTGATTGAGAAATACACCTCACAATATCGGTCTATCATTGATTTATAAAAATATCTATCATACAGAACCGCCCCAGTTACTTCACTTGTTTTTAGTTGTTGAGCCAATTGTCGGTTGAACCTCAATTCATATCTTAATAGGTTTGCACCATCTAAACCAAATGGCATTTTTCCGCCCCTTTTAGCCATTTCCGCCCCTTTGTCATAGAAAGTATGCACTTTGTACTCATTCTTTCCACAAGAGCGATAATAAAGGGTATTTTCAGTACATCTGAATCTTTTTAGCCTTGGTGCATCACCTAACAAATCAATGTAGCTTGGTACGGGTTCTTTCATAAGAAAGTGTGTGCCAAATTCAAGGCTTGTTATTTTTGCCAACTTCATATCAACGTGCAATCTATCACTTAGCATCTCAATTGCTTCACTTGTTGATGCTCTGTTTAAGGGCAATATATTGTCTGTATTGTGGAACTTTGCCAAACTACCAATAACAGACAAGCCACCTGAATAAACCGCCACTTTAAGCCCCTCAACGCTTCCATATTCTTTTACCTCCCCGGTGGACTTATCAACTATTGTTTTGCAGTCGTCAAAATAGGTAGATATGGAGGGTAAAAGCTCCCCGATTATATCCCTATCAGTCCACATTTTTAGTTTGTCATACATACGTTTGATATTTACCAATATTTGGTAATGAATGGAGGTTACTATATATGTTGTTTGGTTATTTGGCTTGCCCTCTTAGTAGCTTCAATTCCTCATCAAAACCACCCAATTTGAGTTGCTTTCTATAAGCATCAGAAAGAACCTTTGCATCTTTCAATACAATCACCTCAATACTTGTTGGCGTTGGGATATTGCCGTCTTGGTTTACGATAAATAGAAAGCAATCGTTCTTGTGATTCTCAAAGAATGGGTTTTTAATGGGTTTCTTTGTTGCTAACCACTCTTTTGAACTTGGATAACCGGAACAAAAGCCACTCATTTTGCCATCTTCCCAATAGTGATATAAGCCCGTTAAATTGATGCTTCCTTTGCCTTGTAAGTATAATTCAGGGGTGCTACTTGTGTCCTTTCTATTCCGTAACAGATAAAAGAACAATTCACCTTTGCCATTTTCAAGGTCTTTAAATGGCTGGTAGAATCCAGCAAATGAAGTGCAATCATAACGTGGCGTTTTGCCGTAAAGGTTCTTGATTCTCTCTAATTTAGCATAACATAAGATTGTAGGTTTCATTTCTTACCTCCTTTCTTGTTTGTCATACAATAGCTTTGAGCCTTGCCCACAATCTCATCACGTGTACTAACACGGTTCTGCATCAACCATTGTTGAAGCTCCTCACGGTTAAAATAACACATCTTTCCAGCAGGTTTGTAATGTGGTATCTTTTGACCGCTTGTAAGTTTATATAAGTAGCTTTTTGAAAGCCCAGTGAATTGTGAAGCCTCATCAAAAGTCAATACCTCCTTTGAAGTCAATCCAGCCATTTGAACCGCTTGTTCAACGGTTGCCAATCTTTGTTCTAATGTTCCCATCTTTTAAACTATTTGAAGTTAGAAAAATGATTTCCCGGAAAACCTTGTTTTGTTATAACATTGGCAAAGTTGGGAACTATTGGCAACAAAAAACCCCTATATAGGGGGTATATAGGGGTTATATAAGGGCTTTGAAATTGGTTTAATCAACTTTAAATAAGGCTTTAATACGTGGGTATTCAGTTTCTTCAAATGCAATATCTGTATATTCTTGTGATATATTTCTTTTATTGAAGAATGATTCAAAAGGTTTCCAAGCAAATTGAAAGCGTTTTTCTTTATCGCCCCTCTTTCCCTCATCTTTTTTCCATATTTTGATATTATATGATGCAGCAAAGTATGCCAACTCTCTTTTGCTCCCTTTCCAAGTGTACAAGCCATTTAAGCAAGCCACCACACCGCCATTAATGGCACGTTGTAAAATATTTCTGAATTGTTGGCTATCTAATTCTTTTGGAAAAACTGATTGCTTGATTTGGCTTTCTTCTTTGTCCATATCAAGTGTGAAGTACAAAGATGCTTTTATTGAAATATCCAAAATATGCACTAAATATGGGGCTTTGAATATTTCTGCAATTTCTGTATAATCTAAATCCCATACATCTTGCATCTTAATATCGGTTGAGAAGTATTCCATTGTAGGGGTTTTGAACACATCAAACAAATACGATACAAGCCAAGTCATCTTGTTATCCCAGCTTGATTCAGCTTGCACCTTGTTGGCAATATAACCAACCGTTGAAAGATAGTCATAATTTGCTGTTTTAATTGGCTGTAAGCTATCTTTAAACGCTTGGCGATACTTGCTTATTAGTTGAGGTGTTGCAATTCTTATTTCTTCATCATTTAGAAATAAATATTCTACCTCCACATCATCGCTTATCAACTGAAAATATCTATGTACAATGATTTCTCCAAAATAATCAATCGCCCCTTTATATTTATTTTCTTCATTCATAGTGTTAGTGTTCAAAAATCCATTTTACATTAAATCAATCCCAAAACATTCTTTCAAGCCCCTCATTTGGCATTTTATTACGGCATTTGGGGCAAATTATGCAATCGTTATCCAAACAGAAAGTACCACCACACTCACAAAAGCCACATTCATTGCTTAAATCAACACATATTTCTCCCGTGTCATATTTCAATCCTTTTTCTTTACCACATTTATTGCAATGGTAAATGGCATTAAAATAACCTATACCAGTTTCATACTCCCATTGATAGCCACATTTGGCACATTCTGCATATTCTCCAAGCCTCATAATACTCACAATTTTAATTTTGGTAAACTATTTATAGCATCTTGTTTTAGGCTGTCCACCGCCCTTGTGTATTTCTCTGTATGTTTCAGTCCACTATGCCCCAAAAGGCTTGCAACGGTCTTTATATTAGCTCCATTATTAAGAATGTTCACTGCAAAAGAGTGTCGCCCACAATGCCAAGTAATATGCTTGTCTATTCCAGCACGTTTCACCCAACGTCTTAATGCTTTCAAACACATTGTATGGCTTGGCAAATGAAATACAACTTCATTCTTACCATCTAATGGCATTTCACCAATCAATGACAATAAACCATCATTCAAAGGTGTTACCACTCCACTTGCAGAACTGTGTCCTTTTGTTTTGGCTTGCTCATACATCAACAACTTGTTTGAATAGTCTATATTTTTGAATCTAAGTTCTATCACATCACAAAAACGCATACCAGTGTACAAGCAGAATATAAAAGCACGCCTTATATTGTCATTTTGCCCATCATAAGTAGTTGCAATCAATTGTTCTATCTCGTTGAGGCTTAAAACATCTTTTCTTAAAGTTTGGTCATCTACTTTACAAACCACGGCAGTACACGGATTCTTTACCATTACATCGTGTTCAATAGCATACTTGATAACCTTTTTAAATCTTTGATATATGCTTTTTGCTCCCTCACCAACACTACGTTTTTGCAAATATTCTACAAAAGCAATCATCATATCTTTGTTGAGTTGTTCAGGCTTGATGTTATTGCTATATATTGGGTGCTCTTGCTTCAAGAAGTCTTTGAATCGATTGAGAGAAATTTCAATCATTCTAATATCTTTCTTTGTGTAGCCATCAATATAACCTTGGTAATATTCCAAGAAGTTCACGCCCTTAGTTTTGAATATACGTTTGCCGGTTCTATCCTTTTTTAATTCTTGCTCACGTTCCGCCCGTATCTCTTTTGCAAGTTCCAATACTTCTTTGTTTGATTGGCGTTCTGATGGTGTACGCGGATTGGCAATAAGGTACATATTCAAGGATTCTTTTTTACGGTCGTGTTTCACCTTTACTTTGCCAGTTTCTTCATCAATCCATTGATTACGACCCAAATAATATTCCAAATAGAGGCTTATACGTCCATCTAAAAGTGTACTTTGTTGCAGTTTTGGGTTTTCTTTTGTTTTAATGTCCAACTTTGCCATAAATGCTATATCTTTGTATATCTGTTTCTTTCCTTTGTTTGACAAAGATATAAAATATATTTTATCAAAGTGTACTAAAAGTGTACTTTATAGCAAAACAAAGGAAAATATAAGAAGTTTAAAAAGGTTGCAAATTTGATAAACAACTGATTATCTGCACTTATATATTCTTTTGGTTTCTGATATTTACACGGTTGTGTATCGGGTCTGGGTACTGAAGCGGAGAAAGTTGAAAAACTCTCTCCGCTTTTTCTTTTCTATCCCTCGTAATATTTAGTGCTTTTAGAAGTGGAAATAAAACATAAGATACAATTTGGTGGTAATACAGATGAATTAGCGGGAAAGGTATTGTCAGGAGAAAAAATTGCTATTTCTTCTTTATATGCTTATTGCCGTATGAATTTGAAGGAAATAAGCAAAGTGGGGGACTATGCTATATTAGACTCATCTGGGGATGAAGTATGTGTTGTGAGGATACTATTTACGGTTTAATCCTGTTTAGATGTCTTTCTCTAACGTGAAACAATCTATATCCGGTGCCCAGCAGTAGGGGCTGCACATACGTATTACATTATTCCCGGCTTTTAATTCTACAGGTAATGTGATGATTGCCATACCTTTTGAGTCATCGGTTTGTAGATCTTTTAGTATCGTTTTTTTGCCATTTACTTCGACTTCCAGTTTGCGGTCTGCACCCGGGACATAAGAAATATGTAATTTATACCGTCCCCCTTTTTCACTGTATACTTCGTTCCATTCGGCATAATTTTCTGCCTGTCCGCCCAGATAACGTACAATCATGCCTCCTGATGCATCTTTGAGTGGGGCATAGAGAATATTCCTGGGATGCGTAGCCAAATCGTTATAGCATGGCAGATATGCCCATTCTGCTTCATAATGGGTAGGCTCCAGGCGTTGTTCGGCTTCCAGGCGAAGTATTTTTACGCTATGAGGGGGGAGTTCGTATACCAACTTATTGGTAACGGTGCCGACTGATTGGCGTTTTATTAAATCACGTACTTTTATTTTTCCTCCCAATTCGAGTTGTGTTGTTGGTATCGAAAAAGAGCAATTTGTGTCAGAAGGATTATAGAATGCCACTGCACGTACCTTGCCTCGTTTTTGTTCCATATCTTTCGTCAGTACATACCCTCCATTCTTATGTTGTACTACATAGGCTTGCAAGCCTAACGGATCTTGATTGAGTGCAATGAGTTCTCTGTTTTTCAATAATTCCAGAGAAGATTTTGGGATTGTTGTTAGGTCACAACCGATAAGTAACGGTGAACTCATGATACACCACATACCGAAGTGTACTTCCTCTTCTTCCGGTTTCAGCCCACGACCAATTTCCAGCATATCCATATCGTTATAATGTCCGCCTCTGGCATATGCAGATAAATACAGGTTTTTGCCGATAATATATTTGATGGATTCCCATTTGGGAGTGATATCTGCACTGATACGCCATGAGCGGGCAAGGTCTTTGGCCCATGTCCCGGGAAATGCCCAGCGACAGATGTTTAATGAAATATTCCGGTTACAAACCGCATCAATAGCCTGACGAATTTCGGTATAACGCTTCTGTTCTTCCAATGCCAATGACTGTCCTGCACCACAGTAGTCTATCTTGATAAAGTCGAAGCCCCATTCGTTGAAGAACAGGTCGGCATCCTGCTTTTCGTGTCCATACAATCCTACCCCAACACCATTGGGGTCTTTGTCCCAAATAGAGCCACAGGTATTACTTCCGGCATCGGAATAAATGCCTGCTTTTAAACCTTTAGAATGAATATAGTCGGCTACACACTTTAAGCCATTGGGGAAACGTTCGGGATGGGTTTGTAACTTTCCGTTTTCATCACGCCAGCCAAAGAAACCATCATCTACATTTACATACAGATAGCCGGCTTCTTTCAAACCTTGGCTAACCATTGCATCGGCCTGTTTCTTGATCAACGCTTCGTTGATATGAATACGATAGGTGTTCCATGAACTCCAACCCATAACAGGTGGATCCAATTGGTTGATCTGGGCCATAGCCCCCATCGTTATGGTACTTAACAAGAAGAGTGATAAACTGCTGATGTGTAGGAATTTCATAGATACATTCATTTATTATTGCTAATGCTTACATTATCTGCAAAGTTACTATTTTTTTGTTTGGTCATTGTTGAACAGCTATTTTCTTTTTAATGTCATTTTTTAAGTTTCCTTTTTTTGCACCTTTACTTCTTTCTTTTCCGGATCAGTGATAACTCTGTTCGTCCGCTTCATATGTTGCATCCGCGCTCGTAGATTCATTAAACATGAGGTGAGAATGAGTGGAATGTGGAGGTAATGTATTGTGACAAATTGCAGTAAAATAACTGGTTTTGTAACAGGCTGATATATAGCGTGTTATTAACCATTGTTTTTCTCCGTAGAGAAACAGGTCGTTTCTCTACGGAGATCGCCTCGTTCCTCGTAGAGAAACGACCCGTTCTTCTACCATTATCTTTGCCATGGAAAACATAGTTCTTTATGAACGTTAATAAGAATAAATTTCTTAATATTGTCTCGTAAACAAGAAAGCCTCCATATGTCGCGTTAGCTTACTTCCTCTATTAATCTTTTAGATTATTCCTCGTATTAAGCACGACATATTTATTGAACCTAAGCCAGAGAGTATTTCGGGAGTTGGATCCCATTATCATGGTAGTAGCCGTTCAATATCGGAGCCCTTCACTAAATAAAAATGTTATGGTCCAAATTTATGGAATTGATTTGGGAATGTCAAGCTTTGACGTTAGTTTTTTGAGTGAATCGGGCAGTGTCCGTCATTTATCCGGTGTAAAGAACACGGTTCATGGGATCAGCAAGTTTCTTCTCTCCTTGCCTTCCTCTGCCGTTCTTTGTGCGGAACATACAGGCGTTTATGGGGACCTACTGCTTCGTCTGTGTACTTTAAACCGGACATGCCTGTGTTTTGTTCCGGGTTATCAGATAAAGCATAGTCTGGGGCTTCAGCGTGGTAAATCCGATCCTCTGGATGCCTGTCGTATCCGTGAATATGCCGAA
>OGZT01000617.1_pt1 | contig 27796 bp, 20 predicted proteins | sample 1576891 | NCBI WGS metagenome assembly OGZT01 (sample SAMEA3541521, study PRJEB24748) | human gut metagenome | biome: human gut; feature: human-associated habitat; material: faeces | place: China | collected 2012 | reverse complement strand
CGGCAAAACGCTATGAGAACATTTTCGGAAAAGGCAATTTCTTTCTGGAATTGCATAACGCTATCTCTGCTGGTTTCGTATCATATTTGTCTTTATTTTTTTGATACTCTTTCGAGTCATTTCGCAAATGATGATACTCAATTAATGGAACAACCATTTCCTGAAGACTTGTACCTCCGTGTACAAAATTGAGTCCACTTCCTTTTAGTTTTATACGCACATTTCCTTTTGGAGCATATGCATCAAATTCTGATGCTTCATCAAAAAGTTGTATCTTTTGTAGATACTGAACTTCTTCTCCTTTCATCAAGATCGCATATCTTCTTCCATATTCAATCATTCGATTTTCAAGTACAGATTTATTAAATTTCTGCTCTTCTGTTAATTTCTCATACGTATAAAGAAATCCGTGATCAGCTGTAATCTTAATATTTGTTGCGCTAAAATCATTTACAAGCATTCGAACCAAATTTTTCAATTCTATAATTGCAGTATCACATGCAGGAAAAACAGCCGTATCTGCTGTATGACTTGCTTCATCAATTGTATCATGATAAATATAAATAACTTCCTGTCCTTTGACTAAATCATTTCTATACGTTCGTGTTCTCGCAATTATATCTTTATATTTTAATGCAACACTCTTAGAATTTGCATTTTTCAGTATTTGATCTCTATAATTGCTGTCTGTATATTTATCATCTGCTAATACTTTTATTTGATCTCCATTCGACTTTATCGCAAGTTCTTTATGTGGCAATAATGCTGCCATTCCAAACTTTGTGATTGTTGGAAAGATTCCCTGCATACTACTGACAGAAACTTCACTTCTTGTTTCTCTCTGTAGTTCTTCTGCCAATGTTTTTGCCACTTCATAACGCAAAGCATCGGATATAATTACAAATACCCTAGTATCTGAATTCTTTATTTTGCTTTGATAAAAATCAGTTTGTTGTGCTATTCCACAGATTCTTCCAGACTGTAATAATTCTTCTTCAGCTGCATGCTCCCAATTGTCATTTAACTTTTCCAAAAACCAATTTTTATAAAGCCCTTCCATTTGTTTCATTACCTGATAAAATAAATCTGGTAACTCTGGAGAATAAATTTTTAAACTTTCTGCATAACTTCTATGAAACAAGCGATAATACGTATCCATTTTATAGTATTCTGTTGTATACTCGTTCCAAACTTCATCTGCATTTGCCAAATGGAATCCCTCAATATGCACTTTATAGAACTCTTTCATATTTGCAACTTGTTCCATTCCTTCATAGAAGTTCTTTACATCAGCATACCAAATACCAGTACGACGCTTCTCTAGTATATTTCTGATTTTATCTACATCAATAATATAATCAATCACATCTTTCATCAACTTTTGTAAAATCACTTCATCAATACAAGGCAAACATTTGGTATCCGCCAGCTCTTCTATTTCCAGTTTCATAAATCGATCCGGAAGTTTCATCTCGGATTCAATTTTTTTAGCAATTTCATATAATTTCCAATAATCTTTACTATGCATCCACTCTGATACAAAATCATAACAGTATGCTTGGTTCACCATTGAAATAAAAGAATTTAAACCTTCCAGATATTCTACCTCTAGAGTTCTTGTCGTAGCTGTTAAAAGAATATGTGCTGCAAGTTGTGACAGTTCTTCTTTTCCTTCTTCTTGCAAGTATCCTGTCTTCTGATAAATCATGTTCCAAAAAGCTTTATTAACTTTATAATTTACAAATTCTTGATAAATAGCATTCTGCTCTTTATCAAGTCCTTGCTTTAATACTTCTTTTATGATTTTTGCTGACGTAACATCTTTGATTCCACATAACATTCCTAAAACAGCCATCTGTAGCTGTCCCGGAAGTGTTGGAGTTTTGCTTTGCTTTGCAATTTTTTCACGACGTTTCTTTGCATTAAAAAACTTTCGATTTTCTTTTATTTGTTTCCTAAGTGCTACCGTGATTGGAAGATTCATTTCATTCATCCAGATAGAAATCATATCTGCCCGGAATTCTTCACTATATAATTTAATATCCATCAACCAGTCATCTTCTGGGTCATCGTAAATAAACGGACAGTATACAAGATAATTGCTTGTAATGTCATCCACACCAAGAAGTTTCTTAACTTCAAAATTATTGGTACTTGACAGTTTGATATTTTTCACATTTTGAAGTTCAATCTCTTCAAATTGCTCTTCAAACTCCCTGCTTTCATCATACCAAAAAATAATGCGTCGATCATAAAATTCTGGCAATGGATTTTCAAAACGTTTTTGTAAATCCTCTATAATTTTATCTGTTTCCATCTTCATTCCTCTGTGCTAGTTCCTTTTTTAACCACCAAATTGCAATGCCTATGTACGGTGTCTTTGGGTCTTCTTCATTTTCCCACATCTGTAATTGCTCTTCACAATTATCGTAATAATCGCCTTCTTGTTCTGCCAGATACTCCATAACTGTATCCAAAACTTCTTTTCGATATTGGGGAAGTGTTACTGCTTCTTTATCACAATTCAAATTAAGTCGAATATTAATATCATCACAAATCAATGGATCTGTTGACATCATTGTTCCATCCATTGAATAATAAATTGTATCAATTGTCGTCTCATCTAATGGATTAACCTTAAGCAGTTTATCTTCTCTCTTTTTATCACATGTAAAATGCCGTGTTTTTCGTTTTCTAGCTCCCGGAGCTTTTTCATTTCCTGAACAAACTGCAAGCAAATTATTATAATCCAATCCTTTATTCTCTGTTATATCTTCTGCACTTCTTGCTTTCCAATGTTCAATATAAACATCACTTAAATCTATATCTTCTTCCAATATACGATTATCTGGAATCCTTCGCATACAATATGCACACAGATGCCCTTGTTCCTTCATCAATGATTTTCTTACTCGATCTTTTAAAGGATTTCTTAACAGATCATATCCTTCACTATCTGATAACCCTTTTTCTTCCGCATCCTTCTTTAACTTTTCTAATTCAGGAGGTGTTGGAGATTTTTTAATAAGAATCATTTCTTCCTCCTGTTTTTTAGAAATTTCAATTTCACATTACATCCTGCAATCTCTCGATCATCTTCACCGATTTTATCTTTCAATTCGTTTAAAACCCGTTCTGCATCTTCTACATTATTTTCATCAACATAGCGATAGAACTGCTCAAACATTTTCTTGATTTCTACTGGACGTTCCGCAGAATTCATAACACTGCTAATAATCGTGTTGATATCCTTACCATGAACCTCCCCTGATGGTTCATACGCTTCCCCATCTTCCAGCAAAACAATATTCTCACTTTTTGCTGTATTAATAACTGCTGGAGCATGTGTGCTAACAATAAATTGTACTTTTGGAAATATCGCCTTTAAATCTCCCAGAATTCTCTGCTGCCATGTTGGATGCAAATGTAAATCTACTTCATCAATCAGAACAATTCCATCTGTCTCTTTACATACATCTCCTAAAAGCTGTGGATTCAACACCGCCATACGATACGCAATATCTGCAACCAGACTGATCGTGCTTTTATATCCATCACTTAATTGATTGATCGGCATTCGCATCCAATCACCTGACTCTTCCTGATAAGCGACTTCTAATTCTTTTGTTCCGACATTATATTGCATTTTTACATGATCACAACCAGTAATTCTCTTATAACATGTTTCCATCGCAGAATATACCGCTTCTAACTCCGGAACTCCACCTAATCCCAATTCCTGATTCTGATATTTTTGAATCGTCATCTTAGAAAACCAGTTCATCATCAATTTGATATTGGCTGTTCCATCAACACAATCAATATAACCATTGATTCGATTGTTTGTTTCAAACACATCACTTTGTTTTTCTCTGTGATAATCCCACAAACGACCAGTTCCATAATATGCAATCACAGGTAAAATTAAATTTGTATCACCTTTTCGTAAATCTTCCTGAAAACGAATTCCAAGATCAATCATTTGTTTTGCATTAAGAATCGTTGTGTTTCCACTTGGTTTATTAAGACTTCTGGACCAAGTAAATAACTTTGTTTTTGTCTGTGCCGTTGCTTTTACTGTGACTGGATATTGTGGTTGGACATCTTTTGTACTTCCAATCGAATATGCCTTTAGAGACGCCTGACTTTTATCAATACTTCTTCCAGAAATTCCGTCCATTTTCACAAACATCGTACTGATTGCAATCGCTACCGCTTCTAAAATCGATGTTTTCCCTGAACCATTATTTCCTACGATTACTGTTAATTCTGGATGTAAGTCTAATGTCATATGATCAAAACATTTAAAGTTCTCAAGTTCCAGTGTCTGAATATACATTTTATCACCTCTTTTACTTTATTTTAGCCAATACCTCTTGGAATTTTGCATAATTTTTCTTAACTCCATCGTCTAAATCAATGGATATCATCTGATCTGCCAAGTGATGGATCTTCTCTTCATACTCATGAATCTCATCCATCTGATTCTTTAATGTTTTCAGCTTCTTATTTAATTTCACACGTTCTCTTGTATCCGCATCTTCCATTCGTCTCTCTAAATCTTCCAATGATGTACGATAACGGCTCTGCTGCTGATGTACATAGTCCGTACGAATTCTTGCGATCGTATCCGGCTGATAGCGATGCATATAAATTAATGCCTTAAATCCATTTTTCTTTCCACTGTCAAAAAGCCAGTAAATTGGACGTTTCTGATAAATCTTGCAATGGTCTTTGTAGAAATCCTTGATGAAATAATTGCGGATCACTTCTTTAGGACTTCCTTTTCCGCCTAATGCATCTGCAATAAATTTTAAGTTTTCTTCCAAAGTTTCTTCTCCATAAACTATTTTAACAAATTGGATGAAAAGACCTACGATATCGTCTTCAAAGTATTCATCATCACAGATTGGAATGATGTTATCTTTATCTGCTGGGAAGGTTTTGTATTGTTCTGGATTCCATTCTCCACCTGCGTAGATCAGACCTTCTTGATCTAGGGAATAACGGCCGAACATGCAGCCTACGGCATAGGAGATGAAAGAACGAATATCTCTTTCTAAATCAGCTTTGCGAACTGTGATGTCTTTGTCTTCTACTTCTGGAGTTAATTCTTCTTGTAACCCATAGATGTCGATGAAAGTTCGATTTAATTCTTCTTCATTTTGTTTTAATTGAGTGAAGCGAACATTACATTCCATTTCCCATGCTTTATATGCCGACAAAATATGCATTACTGATAATTTATCTTTCCATGCATGAGTTTCTGAGCATCTTTGTTTTACCAAGGGATGTTGTTTAAAATCCCATGATGTTTCGAAAGAATCCCAATCCTGCTGCGAAATTCCAATATTTCTCCTAACATACATGGATATTTTATCAACCTGAGTATTATCAAACTCAATTGGAATTTTTTTTATGTAACCACAATTAAAATCAAGAGTGGGCGAAATAATAGCAAGGATAGCATCTGTATATTTTGAATTTAGCAAACCACAAATATAATAATACTGATCTTCAGTCGTAAATACAGCTTGACCTTTGTCAGCAAAAATAAATCCTTCTTCGTATGACCTAACTGCAAATTTTTTAGCAATCGCTGACCACGTTAACCCCTTACGAAAATAATAAGAAATATTTTTAACTGTACGAGTATAACTAACATACTTTGAGGCAACAAATGCTTTCACTTCCGCACCATTATTTCTCCAATTAACAACATAATCATTATTCCCATACCATTTTCGTGGTTCACCACCCTTGTTATACGGATACCACTTTTCTGGTATTGTTTCCGTTTCCTCATTTGACTTACAATGTATTTTAATATTTTTAAATATTACTTCATACCATAAACGCATAAATCTATCATTATTGCATGTAGTCAAGCCTTGGCGAGGTTCTGCAATTTTTCCTAATGGGGTATACTTCACAAATGTATCAAATAATTTCTGACTGACCCAATACGAAACAGAAGCACCTGGAATAAGTAAAAAATCTTTTTGTTTTGAATAATAACAATACTTTTTTCTTTTATCAATAATTATTTTTTCTTTTTCCTCACTTATATCAAAATCATTTAATTTATAATAAACGCCAATATAATCATCAACAAATCCCTTAGTCAAAGAAAAAGCCACTGTTCCAAATCCAGCATCAAAAGCACCTTCTCCAAGATGGGCCATAGAATTAATCAATGTTTCACTCAAAATTCGCATTCTTATTTTTTCAAAACTTGAAAGTGACAACCAACTTTCTGCTGTAACAAGAGCAATCTTTCCCCATGATTTTGTTATATCAATACACCTATCAATAAATACTGCGAAGAAATCATTTTTACTATTTGGATAATTATTTTGAATATATGTTAGTGTTTTTGCACCCATATTCCTCAATCCTAAATATGGTGGATTAGTAATTACAACATCATAACACTCACTCATTACTTCTGCACAACGAATAAGCGGAACAAGTTGTTCTAACGCAAGATCTTTGTAGATAGAAATATCATTTTGTATTTCTCCTATACGGCAATCAAGAACATCAAAATTTATATATGGCATACGTAAAATTGATCCATATTCTTTCGCATCCATCATACAATCAACTAACGCTTTCATAGCATAAGCTATCTCCAGATTACCATCACAAAAGTATTCTATAACATATGTGTCCAAATCATTGCTCTCTTGAATCGCATAAATATGCGGTTGAATATTATGACTAAAAAAGCGCCGATCGTACTGACGAGCTTTCATCATTACTGAAAAGTATGCCAATTGAACAGCTCGTTCATCAACATCAAGACCATATAAATTATTCTCAATAATATTGGCAACTGCTTCACGTACAGTATATCCACTCTGTTCATAAATCTGTATCAAAACGTCAAACATATATGTACAAATATGACCGCTTCCACAACAAGGATCAATGCACTTAATCTGTTTCGGCAAAAGAGCAGAATAATCCTTTTGAATTTCTTCAAGCTGTATCTGCACTTGTGATTCTTGCTCGCCTTCATTCAAATAATATTTCCATTCATATTGCAAATTATCATTCGGATGTCCTTCCAACCAAATACGACCAAGAGAATTTTCAACCATGTATCGTACGATCCAATCCGGCGTAAAAATTTGCGTTTTTTCTGGTAAATTATCTTTTGTAATTTTTTTTCCTCGCTTAACATCAGCATCCGCTTTTTCCTTCAGCTCAGTATTATAGTACTGATACATCCAACCAATAATCTGCACTTGATTTTTCCAGTCATCCTCTGGTATCATCTCAATCATCTTATGAATCACACTTCCTTCTCGTAGAAGATAATCAGGGAATAACAATTCTGTATAATCATCAATCTTTTGAAACATCTTTGGCAGAATTCCATTTAATGCATTACATTGTGTAATGATCAAATATTTATAAAGTCGTTCTTCCTCATTTGCCTCTTTTAATTCATATACCTTTTCCTGATCTAAGCCTTCCATCTCTAAATGAATTGCTTCTGCTAGAATCTGTGGATGAAATTGGTTTTCTTCATCGGTAAAAACACGAACATAAGAAGGTAGATATGCGTTAACTTCCATAAAACGAAGCGCACAAAATCGGTTAAACCATGTATAAGCAACTTCTTCTATAACTTCTTCATATCCTTTTTTGTTAATCTCTTCAATTAATGCTTTTCTCTCCTTCTTCTCCGCAGATGTCAAGACCTTATCATTTAAAATATCCGTCTCTGGATCACTGATATAATCTTTTGTTATCTCATATTTTGCTGCTCTTTGGGCAACTCTTTGAATCAGTTCTCTTCTTGCCCATGTTGCATATTTTTTGATCGCATTTTTATCCATATCAGTTCTCCTCGTTTTTATTATTTCAATCGGATTCCATCATAATTTTTTATTAACTGTTTCAGCTGTTTTCTTATCTTCTCAACATATTCATCAATTTCTTCTTCACTCTGTAATTCTTTCGCCGGAAAAAGAATCTGTCGATTATATGTTCTTATATTTTTCTCAACTGTCATTGCATTTTGGGAATCTTTGGCTTCTTTTGTATCTTCTTCCTCTATTACAGGACGTGGTTTTAACATAGCTTCAATACTTCCACATGTATCATCCTGATATTTGATCATCTGATTTTCTACACTGTCCAATATGGCAAGATTTGTTTCCTCTCTAATCTGTTCTTGCTTATTCTTAAAATAATGATCTGCCCTTGATAAAATGTCTTTTACCTTATGATTTCCAGCTGCTGCACTTCGAATCGCTCCGCTACACTGATTTAGTGTCTCCATAACCTCCATTTGTTTCTGATACAGCAAATGGTTATGTCCTTCCTGTACTTGTTTGATCAATTCATTTAATTCTGAAATCTTATCATACGTAAATTTTCCTTTTACCGCTGTGATCAAACGAATCTGATTTAGTGCCTGATTCGCATTTGGTACTTTCTTTAGATAATCCAGCTCATTTCTAAGCTTATGTTCCAGATTTACAGCATCATCAAAAATATATACCTGATTCTTGAAAAATCCCTTTACCGCCTGAAGATCTTCCTGAAGATCAAACAGCTCATCTTCATTCTTTAAAACAGCATTGATCAACGCTATATTATCCTTGGTCTGTGATAATATGTTATGATCTATAAATCGAATCGCATTCAGCACCTTCTCATGATCCGGATAATCGTGTCCTGCATATTTTTGTTCTAATTCTTTATATCCATCTCTTTCTTCTTCAAATTTATCTTTGATAAAATGAACCAATCCATCTTCATCCGCTGGTACATCCATCAGATTAAAATATTCTCTTAAAAGGGATTTGATCGCTTTCATCTTGGATGCTGGAATCACTTGCCTTATTTTGATCTCTGTTTTTCCAATTTCACTTTTCTTACGAAGCATATCCGGAAGTTTCGGATCATCTGGCTGGATTGTATTTCCTGCATATTTGATCGTTACTTTCTGGTCATAGATCAGCATTGCACAGATCGCCGCAATATCAATTTCTCTCCATCCATAAGGAATTGCCTGATATCTGCTCTGTAAATCTGCCATAGATGTCGGCAGATTTTTTTGGTTTTGCATCTGCAAGTATTCTTCAATCTTCGTCATTGCACCTTGGTTGGGATTCATGCCAACTCCATAATTGGTTGTTGTCCCCGTCAAGATTCCAACTAAATCTGCATTGTCTTCCACATGATCAACAATCAGATCAAGATCCTTATACACATTTGATACAAGATATTCTAGTGCCTGATCTAATTTTGATTTTGCATTGCCGCTTTTGATCTCGATGTGTTCCCCTTCCACATAGAATTGTGCTAATTCGATGGCTTCTTCCAGATATCCAATAGCTGCCTTTTCACTCTCCCCTGCTTCATCCTGATGATTTCTGATGATTTCCTGAACGCTCTTTGGAAGTTTCATAACATCTCTTTGTTTGATATATTTTCGGATTCTTAATGCTTTTTCGATTGCATCATAATATGGTGTATCGGCTAGTACAACAACTGCCTGTTTCGCAGATTCTTTCATTAACATCAGATCATTCTTCTGTGTTTCATCGGTTGCCAATGTAAGAATCTTTAATTTCATATTGCCTGTTATCGTTCCAACTGCCATATCATCCACCATTCGATCAAAAGCAAAATCGTATGTATCATGTCGATATTTCTTTGTTGTGTAAATATCTCCAAATACCATATGACCAATTCTTTCAACAATCGCTGCTGTATCAACTGTCGTCGTATTGATTTCTCTTTGAATATCCTGTTCTTCATCTGTCAGAAAATTATAAGTATCTGCAGTACGACCGATATAATTTTCACGTAGTAAGCGATCTAAGGACGCTCTTATCTGCTCACGCAACTTAATCTTATCCACACGAAAATCGTCTGTCATAAGAATCATGATGTTATCAAGATTCGCTTTAATATCCTCAATATACCGAATCATATATAAAAGTTTTAATACATCCACATCTTGTGGTTCAATTCCATCATGATGAAACCCTGCTTTCTCACAGCGATCGATCACACGGCGAATAGAGCTGTCAAGAAATGTATGTACCGTATCATAAAAAAGATAAAATGGTACCAATGCGTGTTCATCTTTTTCTTTGATCTTCTGTGCTGCTTCCTGAAATCCTGAAAGCATGGAACGTTCTCCTCCAGATAAATGTTTCCCAGAATTTCCATGTTTTCGGATCTCTGAGAAAACTTGCTGCATGATTTGGAATTGATATGGTACAAATGGAAAGTTCTTTACATATTCCTCTGCATCATTATATCCTTTAATGTCTGAAAGACAGTCTTTAAAACTAAATATATTTCCTATCACAGACTCATTTTTTTCATAAATTTCTTCCAAACATGGAGCCACATCTTCTTTTTTCATCAAAATACGTTTCTGAATTACTTCATCCGCAGAACTTGATGTCAAAGAAAGTCTTGTCTTAAATCGTGCCTGAATTCTTGAAAACTGATCTTGTCTTGTCTTAATGATTTCATCGATTGCTTCCTGTCCTGTACACATGACCCAGACTTTCCCATCACATTTCACTCCAATCTCTTCTACCAGAGACTGCAGATTCATTAATAAGTCAATGCTTTCGCCAACGTACTGACCAACTTCATCGATCATAAACAGTAATCGGAAATCATCTGGTTTATGATCCACATATTCTTTCATCTCTGATACAAGTTGTGCGATACTTGTCTCTATTTCTTCTGAGCCGTCAAACCAGTTACGTGCTGCTATCTCACTCATTCCAAGAACTGCTTCCATAGTCTCTACAATATCATCTTCAAAGAAGGCAAAAGCATCTCTGCTTTCTAACCATGAATCCCCATTCTTTTCTTCAAAAACTTGACGGAATTGCTCTGTTTTCCCTTGTTTATCAATAAACTGTTCCAGCTTTGCAACTTTTAAATTTTCTCCATAAAATCCAAGATAATTATAAAACATTTTTGCAAATACACGAAGAACTGCTGTCTTATCTTTGTTAATTGGTCCTTCGATATCTATATTAAAAAGAATTGTATCTGTATTTCCTTTGACTGCCTTGGAAATTGAAGCAAATTCTGTATCATTATTGAATTTCTCGCGAAAATAATCTTCAACTGTTCTTCCTTCAATTTCTGGATTCTTTAAGAGATAAGAAAGAATCTTTAAGAAGTGAGATTTACCACTTCCAAAGAAACCAGAAATCCACACACCGATATCGGCTGTCGGCGTATCAAACGCTTCACTGTAATGCTCAAAAAAGGTAAGCATATGTTTATGAATATCTCTTGTAATAACATATTCTTTGACTTCCTGTGCAAGTACATCTGCGGCATCCTGATCTACTTTTACAACACCATTAATCTTACGGTCAATATCGTCTTTAAACATATCTTGAATTCTCATCTGTATTAACCCCCTATTATTTCGAATGCCCGATAATACGCATTTGGTTTCATTTTATCAAATAATTTAACAAATCTTCCGTCATAGGTTCCCGGATACATCACGACAATTGGAATATCTGGGAATTCTGGCTGCAATGCTTCTAAAAGAGAATGTATTCTCATAAAAGGAAATACTTCTCCAACTCCTGTGATCAAGAGTACATCTCCTATCTCATGTGATTCATATTGCATCTTTGTAACAAAGGCTTTGTTATTTGCAATTCTTTGAATCTGTTTAACTAAATAGTCTTTTCCCTTTCTTTCTTCCATTGCTGCAGCTTTGTTTGTGATTCTTTTTTCATCACAGATTTCAAGGAATATCTGGTATAAATTACAAGGAATTAAATTGCACTTCAAAGAAGAATCTCTGGTAATCTGTCTTAAGAAATGTCTGACTGTCATTTCTTCTTTGGGATCATAACAAAAAATTCGAATATTTACTTCGTTACTTAATCCCTTTCCTTCCAAAAATTCTTCCTTTTGTATCTCTGTTTTTAAATTATCCAGCCGCTCTTTTAAGATGCTCATAATTCCTCCCTATGAAAAACAATTGAATGCCGTTAGTGCACGAATATCTCCTTTGTTCTGTATAGCATTCTCAAGTAATGGATCAATCCATACTGGATTTATATGATCCGCTTTATTATCATCTAAATATCCATTTTCTATCAGAATTCTTATCAGAACCTGACGAATTCTTTTGATTGTTGCATCGCTCCATCCAGCCACATAATCATTTTGTTCCTGCAACTGAATCAAAAATATATTCACATCCATCTGTCCAAAATTATAATCTTTCAATCTGTATTTCTCACCAATAACATTGATCATAAAATCCCAGACTAGTCGATATTGTTTCATCATTGCATATAAACAAATCTGTTTTGCTGCATCTGTATATTTCACAGCAATTGCTTCAACCAGTTCTTTGTTATCTAATATCTTTAATCTTTTGATGCATGTTTTTGCCATCGCTCTGACAGATTTTTCTGTTGGATATTGAAATAGATTATCCTCAACGATTTTCTCTATTAATTCTTTCTCATCAATCCCTTCGTTGAGCAGTTCGGCCGTTATTCTCATCTCATAAAATAAAAACTGCTCTCTTGTAATCTGTCCCGATCCTTTGTATGGATTTTTCATCTTCTCTATTGGCATATGCCACCTCATTTTTATTATAATATCAATTAATTATTATAACACAAAGCAGGCATTCCCCACAATATTATTGCCTAAATATTGTGAAAAATGCCTGCTTTTTATAGTCATTTATACCATATCATTTATGATATACTTTTATTCATCCCAGTTTGTATAAACTTCTTGCACATCGTCATCCTCATCAAGAAGATCTAATGTTTTCTGAATACTCTTAATATCTTCTTCACTTGTAAGTTCGACCATAGTACCAGGGATCATTGTTACACTGGCATCTGCCATAGGAATTTCTTCCTTCTCTAAAGCTTCTCTGACTGCACTGAAGTCTTCTGGTGTTGTCAATACTTCAAAGCTGTCGTCTTCTTCGTTGAAGTCTTCTGCTCCGGCATCTAATGCCATCATCATAAGATCGTCTGCATCCATTTCACATTCTTCTTTAGAGATGAGGATCTGTCCTTTCTTCTCGAACATATAAGATACACATCCTGGTGTTCCTACGTTACCATTTCCTTTTGTGAAAGCATTTCTTACATTAGATGCTGTACGGTTTTTGTTATCTGTTAATGTATCTACGATGATCGCAACTCCGCTTGGTCCATATCCTTCATATGTAATCTGCTCATAATTAACAGAATCTGCATCTCCGGCAGCTTTTTTGATACCACGTTCAATCGTGTCATTTGGCATATTGTTTGCTTTTGCTTTTGCAATGACATCACGTAATCTGCTATTGTTGTCTGGATCTGGTCCACCCTCTTTAACGGCTACTGCAATTTCTCTTCCAATGACTGTGAAAATCTTTCCTTTTTTTGCATCATTTTTTTCTTTTTTGTGTTTGATGTTCGCAAATTTACTGTGTCCTGACATCTTCTTCTTCCTTCCTTTTCCTTTTTTCTACCTTTACCTGTCTAATCATGTTGTCATGAATATCAACAGATTTAAAGGAATATCCTTGGTAGATAATTTCTATTTCTTCATTGTCTTCTGGTAAATGTCCCAGCTGATCAATTAAAAATCCATTGAGTGTCTCAATATCTTCAACGTCAAATTCGATTCCTAATGTATCCTCAAGTTCTTCCAGTCTCGTACTTCCTCGTACAAGATAAATATCTGCCCATCCAATCTTGGTGATATTACGGTCTTCGACATCATATTCGTCTAAAATATTCCCTACTATGACCTCTAGCATATCTTCCATAGATACAATACCTTCTGTCTGGCTGTATTCATCAATAACGATTGCCATATGAATCTTCTTAGTCTGCATCTCCTGAAAAAGCACCGATAAATTCATCGTCTGATGAACAAAAAACGGCTCTCTTGCAATATCAGAAAGTGTTGCTTCTTTCTGATTAAGATATGCATCGATCACATCTTTTAAATAAAGCACTCCTACAATGTTATCAATGTCATCTTCATATAATGGGTATCTTGAATATGGCTCATCTAACATATAATTTAATGCTTTCTCTACGGACATGTTTACATCAATCGCATCAATCTTCTTTCTTGATGTCATAACATCTGTGACATCTTTATCTCCAAATTCGAAAATATTCGTGATCATGCGGGCTTCCCCTTCCATGATCGCACCTTGCTCATGTCCTTCGTTAACAATGTTCATGATCTCTTCTTCATATTCATTGTCTTCATCCTCTTCATGTTCTTGTTCTGATGTGTGCAGTTTTTTCTTTGCTTCTTTGATCTTCTCTCTTTGTTTCATGAAAAAACACCCAACTGCAAATCCGATGATAACTGCTAAAATGATTATCATAAGCACCGAGGGAGTAAATCCTTCCATTTCTTTTTCTTTCTCCTTTTATCTTCTAGAAATTAAGACTATACAAACTTAAATATATCATTTCTAAGAAAAAAGGTCAATATATCCAAGATTCCTGTTATGTATCAAGACTTAAACTAATCTTTAGTGCATGATCCACTTGTTTTAGGAATGTACAATTTAAATGGCATACCTTTTCTCTTAAACGACTTTTATCGATTGTCCGGATCTGTTCTAACAAAATCACAGAATCTTTTTCTAATTCACATCTGTGGCAGTCGATCGGTACATGAGTCGGCAACTTTGCCTTGTTCATCTTACTTGTGATCGCTGCACAGATGATCGTTGGACTATATTTATTTCCCGCATCATTTTGCAATACGATCACAGGACGGATACCGCCTTGTTCTGAACCAACAACCGGTCTTAAATCTGCATAAAATATATCGCCTCGCTTAATTACCATAAGCATAAACACTCTCCATTTCTTTTTAAATATTGTATGAAGAGTATTTACGATTCTTTCAAAAGTATTCCTTATTTTTCAAAATATTCTGTTTCTTTCATCTCTCCGTTTCGAATATATACTCGTGGAACACGTTTTCCTATTCCACAGACAAATTCATAATTAAAAGATCCTGCTTCATTTGCAACTTCTTCTACGGTCAACATTTTATTGCCATCATGTCCGACTAAAGTTACTTCATCCATCACAGATACACCTTCAATATCTGTCACGTCAACCATAAACTGATCCATACAGATCCTTCCAATGATCGGTGCATACTGTCCACGGATCAATACTTTTCCTTTGGAAGAGAGTGCTCTTGGGTATCCGTCTGCATATCCTACCGGAATGGTTGCGATCTTTGTCTTCTTATCAGTTACATATGTGTGATTGTAGCTGATTCCTTCTCCTGCTTCCACTTCTTTGATATATACAATGTGTGTCTTTAATTCCATCGCTGGTCTTAAATCCAATACATCTTTTGAAACTTCTTCTGATGGATATAATCCATAAGTAATGATTCCTGAGCGTACCATATCTTTTCTAAATCCATCCAGATCAATGATCGATGCACTATTTGATACATGTTTGATTGGAATATAGATATCTCTTTCCTCAAGCCACGTAATAAACTGATCATATTTTCGTTCCTGCTCATAAGTTTCTGTTTTATCCGCCTCGTCTGCACATGCAAAATGTGTAAAGATTCCCTGAATCTTGATATTTGGTAATTTGGCGATCTTCTCTATGATATCTACAGATTCTTTGGTTGGTTTAAATCCGATACGGTTCATTCCTGTATCCAGTTTGATATGAATCTTCGCATCTTTGCCTAGTGCCTGCGCGATCTTTGATAAGGACTCTGCCATCTCATAGCAGAATACGGTTGGCTCGATCTCATACTGAATCAATGAGCTGTACTGATATTCTGATGTGTATCCTAAAATCAAAATTGGCTGTCTGATTCCATTGTTTCGAAGTGTGATCCCTTCTTCTAGGATTGCAACGGCAAATGCATCAACTCCGATCTTATTTAATTCTTTTGCAATTGGAACTGCTCCGTGTCCGTATCCGTCAGCTTTGATCACTGGCATTACTTTCACACTTTCTCCAACTACACGTTTTACTTCTCTTATATTATGACAGATTGCATCCAGATCAATAACTGCATGCACTCTATAGTACTGGTTCATAATTTCCTCCTGTAACGTCCTTTATATGAGCAATAATATCTGATGCGATCATGCTGTAAGCGCCCAGATCATGCTTTGCATGATCTCCTGCAAGACCGTGAAGATAAACTCCGTGAACTGCTGCCTCATGAACAGATAATCCTTCCCCCAAAAGGCCTGTGATCATTCCCGCAAGAACATCTCCACTTCCTCCAGTCGCCATTCCATCATTTCCGCTTTGATTAATATACACCAAATCATCTTCTCGTGCAACGATAGTTGTTGCATCTTTTAAAACAGCTGTACAATGATATTTCTCTGCAAGATCTTGTGCACTCTGACATAGATCTTCTTTGATCTGTGTGATATCACATGACATCAATCTTGCTGCCTCCATCAAATGTGGAGTCATGATCGTCCCATATGGATAATCAATTTTCATGTTAAATCTACTGATTATATTTAATCCGTCTGCATCAATGACCACTGGTTTTTTCCCTTTTTTCAAAACCATCTCTAGCATTTCTTTCATTTCTTCACTGACACCAACTCCTGGGCCAAACAAGATACAATCACACCATTCTAAAGATTCTTCTAAATCTTTTCGTTCTCCAAATAAAATTTCTGGAAGTCTTGTCTGTAAAATCTGACGATTTCCAGCATCAGAAAGCACTTTCACAAGTCCTGCACCCATCCGAAGTGCTGCTTCTGCTGCAAAACATGCAGCTCCTGACATTGTTTCATTTCCAGCAATGATCAAAATCTTCCCATAGCTTCCTTTATTGGAATATGCTTTTCTTTCTGGCATTAAATGATCACTTTCCTCTAATATATATCCTGTCGCATACTTTTTGATCGTCTGGTTATGAAATCCTATGGATACCAGTTTAATATCTCCACAATATTCTCGTCCTGGATATAATAAATGACCTCTTTTATATCCACCAAATGTAACTGTTGATGACGCATGCACTGCACATCCAAGAATCTTTCCACTATCTCCACTGATTCCAGATGGAATATCAATTGCGATCACAGGCTTACCACATGCATTGATCCGTTCAATGACTTCTTTATAAACACCACCAACTTCTCTAGAAAGTCCAACTCCAAAAATCCCTTCGATCAAAAGATCATATTCATGAAAATTTACATCTTCACAATCTATCGGAAAATAGCCTAGATTCTTAAGTATCTGAAGCTGTAATTTCAGATCCGCTGAAGCTTTTTCTATATTACCAACGATCATATAATCCACTAAATAATCCTGCTCCAACAAAATTCTCGTACAAGCAAGTGCATCTCCTCCATTATTGCCAATTCCTGAAATGATCAAGATCCTCTGTGAATGATCTGCTATCTGTGCAGCCTTATCTGCAACTGCTTTAGATGCTCTTTCCATCAATACAAGTCCCGGAATTCCTATTCCATGAATCGTCTCATGATCGACCGTTTGCATCTCCTGATTCTTTAATACATATCTCATACGCATTCTCCTATCGCAAAAGCTTGTGCAAATTCTCTTGTATTCGTGATCGATACATGAATTCTTGAAACTTGTTTATCTTTTGCTATCTCTTTCGCCTTTCCATATAATTTGACATATGGCGCACCTGATTCATTTCTCAACACTTCAATCTCATATGGTTCCACACCGAAAAAGCCGGTTCCAAATACTTTGGAAACGGCTTCTTTTACAGCAAAATTGCCAGCTAAAGTCGTAGCATTGTCTTTTGCATATGCTAATTCAGTTGTCGTAAAAATTCTTGAAAGATGTCTTCCTCGAAGAATCATCTCTTCTATCCGGTATATCTCTACGAGATCTGTTCCTATTCCAGCAATCATCTTCTTACCTGCTATTCGTTCTCACTCTCTTCACGATTGTGGACATTGTATGTTAATGTCATCAGACTTTCTGCTAAATGTACATTCTCTACTGTAACATTATCTGGTAAATGAAGATCGATCGGTGCAAAATTCCAGAATCCTTTAATTCCCCATTCTGCCATCTTCTTTGCGATCGCAGGTGCCTGATCCTTCGGAATTGTCAGTGCAGCAATCTTAATTCCATGTGTTTTGATAAAGTTCTCTAGTTCATCTGTATCAAGAACTTTCACTCCACGGACAGAAATTCCGATTAGCTTTGGATTCACATCAAAAAGTGCCATGACTTTGTATCCATAATCTTCATTAAAAGACTGATAATTCGCAAGGGCCTGTCCAAGATTTCCGGCTCCAACAATGATCATGTCATTTCTCTTATCCAGACCTAAGATCTTACCAATCTCTGTATACAGATTATCTACATTATATCCGTATCCCTGCTGCCCAAATCCACCAAAATTGTTAAGGTCCTGACGAATCTGCGATGCTGTTACCATCATCTGTTCACTTAATTCTTTTGAAGAGATTCTTGTAATATTCTTCGCTTTTAACGCTCCTAAATATCTGAAATACCTAGGAAGTCGTTTGATAACTGCTGAGGAAATATTCTTATCTGAGTTTGCCATTTTATTCCTCCAAAATCTTTATTTCGCTTATAATTATATAAGATTGTCTAATAACTGTCAATCTTTCCGTCATGAAAATATTTCATTTTTTCAAAAAATATGGTATTCTGAGACATAATGTCTATAATAAAAAATTTGAAAGGGGTATCTTAATGATATTATCATGCCAGAATATCTGCAAAACATTTGTCGAAAAACCAGTCTTGCAGAATATCTCATTTCACTTAAATGAAAACGACCGGCTGGCGATCATCGGATATAACGGTGCCGGAAAATCGACACTTTTAAAAATATTGATTGGTGAAATCTCTTATGATGAAGGTGAAATTTCTTTAAAGAAAGACGCAAGCATTGGCTATCTTGCCCAACATCAAGATCATACATTCCACCATACAATTTTTGATGAACTTCTTTCCGTCAAAAAAGAAGTCATTGAATTAGATGAACAGATGCGTACCTATGAACAGGAAATGAAACATCTGACCGGTGATGCACTAGAACAAAAAATGAATCAGTATACAAATGCTACTCATAGATTTGAGCAATTAAATGGTTTTGCATACAAAAGTGAGATCACAGGAATCTTAAAAGGACTTGGCTTTTCTGAAGAAGATTTCACAAAAGAGATCAACACTTTATCTGGAGGTCAAAGAACTCGTGTTGCTCTTGGTAAGTTACTGCTTAAAAATCCTGATATTCTGCTTCTTGACGAACCAACAAACCACTTGGATGTTGATTCCATAAAGTGGCTTGAAAATTACCTGTCTCATTACAAAGGAGCTGTGATCATCGTATCTCATGACCGCTATTTTCTTGATAAAATTGTCAATAAGGTCATGGAGATTGACCAAGGACACTCCATGCTGTTTGATGGAAATTATACAACATTTATCGAAAAACGTGATCAGATCAAAGCAATCCGTTTAAAAGAATACAAACATCAGCAACAAGAGATCAAACATCAACAAGAAGTTATCAAAAAATTAAAACAGTTCAATCGTGAAAAATCAATCAAACGTGCAGAAAGCCGTGAAAAAGCTTTAAATAAGATTGATGTATTGGAGAAACCTACGGAATATAATGCTGATATGCGTCTTAGCATTGAACCAGAGATCATCAGTGGGAATGATGTTCTGACTTTAAAAGATGTATCCAAATCTTTTGGAAACAAATCATTATTCCATGGATTAAGTGCTGATATTTTTCGTGAAGAACGCGTTGCCCTGATCGGACCAAACGGAACTGGTAAAACAACACTGTTAAAGATCATTTGCAAAAAGATCAGCAATAATGGCGGTACGATCAGCCTTGGAGCTGGAGTTTCCATTGGATACTATGACCAGGCACAAGATAACTTAGATGATTCCAAAACGATTTTTGATGAAATTTCAGATGCTTATCCAGATCTTAATAACACAAAGATCCGCAATACTTTGGCTGCATTTTTATTTTATGGAGAAGACGTTTTCCGCCCGATCTCCTCTTTAAGCGGTGGAGAAAAAGGACGTGTTTCTCTTGCAAAATTAATGCTGTCTCATGCGAATTTTCTGATTCTTGATGAGCCTACAAACCATTTAGATATTCAGTCTAAGGAGATTCTGGAATCTGCAATGAATGCTTATACTGGAACGATCCTTTATGTTTCACATGATCGTTATTTTATCAATAAAACTGCAACACGAATCTTGGAAATCTCTGATCATGGATTAACTTCTTATCCTGGAAATTATCAGGATTATATTGCTCAGAAGGAAAAAGAAAAGGCATCTCTTACTTCTTCTACTGCTTCCTCCGTTTCTGTTGATACAGAATCCAAACTCGATTGGAAACAGCAAAAAGAAGAACAAGCCAAACAGAGAAAAAAAGAAAATCGTCTTAAAAAAGTCGAAGAGCAGATCACAGAGTTGGAAACGAAACAAGAAGAACTTTCAGAAGCTATGTCTTTACCTGAAAATGCTTCTGATCCTGCGAAATTAATGGAACTCAGCAATGAGCAGGCTTCCATCGCTTCTTCTTTGGAAGAACTTTATGAAGAATGGGAAACTCTTTGCTAATTTGTAAAAAAACATATATAATAATAACGTTAACCGTATTGAAAAACAGGAGGTTTTTATGAAATTAATATCCTTTGTTGTACCTTGCTACAACTCTCAGGAATATATGAGACACTGCATTGACACCTTATTACCAGGTGGTGATCAGGTAGAGATTCTGATCGTTAATGACGGATCTTCCGATAACACTGCTGCGATCGCAGATGAATATGAAAAAAAATATCCTGACATCTGCCGTGCAATTCACCAGGAAAATAAAGGGCATGGTGGTGCAGTGAATACAGGAATCAAAAATGCCACGGGTATTTACCTGAAAGTTGTTGATAGTGACGACTGGGTAAATGAATATGCTTATGGAGAAATCCTTGATACTCTTGCGAATTTCTACAAACAGGGAACTGTCCTTGATATGCTGCTTTCTAACTATGTATATGAAAAACAGGGAGCCAAGAAAAAAACTGTTATTCATTATCGTCATGCAATCCCAAAAGATCAGATCTTTTGCTGGGATGATGTTGGACGTTTTCCTGTCAGCCAGTATATTTTAATGCACTCTGTCATTTATCGTACTGCACTGCTTCGTGAATGCGATCTAGAGCTTCCAGAGCATACATTCTATGTGGATAATATTTATGTATTCAAACCTCTTCCATATGTAAAAACAATGTATTATCTGGATGTTAACTTCTATCGTTATTTCATTGGACGTGATGATCAGTCTGTCAATGAGACAAATATGATCAAACGTATCGACCAGCAGTTTAAAGTTACTTATATCATGATTGATTATATGACTCAGTTTAATCTTGTAAGTAAGCCATTAGAACGTTATATGAGACATTATCTTTCCATTATCATGTGTATTTCTTCCGTGATCTCTGTAAAATCTGGACAGAAAGAACATTTAAAGATGCGAAAAGAATTATGGAAATATTTATATGACAGTGACAAACGTCTGTATCGTAAGATCCGTCATAATATTACAAGCTGTGCAGTAAATCTGCCTGGATATGTTGGAAGAAAAGCTACGATTGCTATGTATAAAGCAGCTCGTAGATTTATCGGATTTAACTAAATATTTTTACATTAAAAGGTCCTGCAGAGGGCCTTTTTCTTGTTCCACTCATCTTTTATTCTGCGTATTCTAATAATATAAAGTATGAAAGGCAACTTTCCATGCAGATTTCTGTTTCAAAACAAATCCATGCTGATCTTGCCCATCAGCATGGTTTTCTTGGAGAAGGTATCGGTATTGCTTATCTTGATACTGGCCTTTTCCCACATAAAGATTTCTCTCCACATTCCACACGGATCGCCAAATTTGTAGATTTTGTTCATTCCAAATCTTTCAGCTATGACGATAATGGACATGGGACTCATATTACCGGCATCGCTGCTTCCTCTGCAACATTTGGTTCCGATTATTTGGGGATTGCTCCAAAATCCCATATCGTTTCTTTAAAAGTACTAGATGCCTCAGGGAACGGTGTTCAAAGCGCCTTCTTACAGGGTCTTGACTGGATTCATGAGCATCATCGCTCCTATCAGATCCGTATCGTTAACATCTCAATAGGAAGTCCTGGTTCCGAGGATAGTTCAGCCTCCAAAGAACTATTAAAACATGTCAATGCCCTATGGGATGATGGTCTTATTGTTTGTATTGCCGGTGGAAACCATGGTCCAAAACCATACAGTATTTCAATTCCTGGTAATAGTCCAAAAATCATCACTGTTGGTTCCAGCGACGATAATTTTCAAATGATCGGAAGAAAACACTTCTCTTCAGGATATTCCGGACGCGGTCCCACAACATCCTGCGTTATGAAGCCGGATGTTGTTGCCCCTGGAACAAATATTTTTTCGTGTTCCTTAAATAACCGCTATACTATCAAAAGTGGTACTTCCATGGCAACCCCTGTCGTCTCTGGTTCTCTTGCTCTCTTACTCGAAAAATATCCTTTTTACACCAATAAGGATATAAAAATGAAACTTCGAAAAAACTGCGACAAATTAAAAACCCCCAGACACCATCAGGGCTGGGGGCAGATCAATCTAAAAAAATTAATGGATCTTTGATAAACTTGTATCCTTAAACTTCCTTGTCAAATAAAAATTCACATAAGACCTGATTACTGACTAAGGTACCATCTTGTGTCAGAAAGACTCGGTCTCCTTCTTCTTTCATCATGCCTTGTTTCATGGATTCTATCAATGGCTTTCCATAGACAGAATCCATGGAGCAACCAAAACGTTCTATAAACTCTTTCTTCGAAATGCCTTTCGTCTTTCGAAGTCCAAGAAACATAAATTCTTCCATCTGTTCATAAACTGATAACGAACGGGCTCCTTCATATGCATCTCCGAACGATTGAATCTCTAAATAGTCTTTCATATCGGAGGGATTCTCAAAACGTTTCTCATCCAGATACGAAGAGGCATTAAGCCCCACTCCCAAATACGGAATATGGGACCAATACCCAAGATTATGTCTGCTTTCAAAACCTGGCTTTGCATAATTTGAAATCTCATATTTGTCGTAACCATATTCGTTTAAAATCTTTTCTGTCATTCGATACATTAAAACTTCATCTTCTTCTGATGGAAGAAGTTCCTCTAACTTGTTATCTTCGTAAAAAGGTGTTCCCTCTTCAATGATCAGACTATACGCAGAAATATGTTCTGGAGAAAGTTTAGCTATTTTTTTTAAATTCTCTTCATAAGAAGTTAATGTTTGTTTCGGCACCGCACTCATCAAGTCAACATTGATATTCAAAAATCCAGCTTGTCTTGCCCAGTCGAAACTTTGTAAAAATTCTTCATAGGTATGAATTCTTCCCAGATACTCCAATTCTTCTTTGACTGTTGACTGCAATCCAAAACTAATCCTGTTGATCCCATTTTCCCTATATGTACATAGTTTTTTTAAATCTACTGTTCCTGGATTCGCTTCAATCGTAATCTCAGCATCCTCACAAATATGAAAATGTTCAAATATAGTTTCACAAATCATTTGAATATCTTCTCTTCTAAGATATGATGGCGTTCCGCCTCCAATAAAGACGGTTACAACGTCTCGTGCTGCTAATTTCTTTCCCCAGAAAATCAGTTCTTCTTTTAGTTTCCCCAAGTATGCATGGATCGTTTCCTCCTCTGCCCGAAAGGAACAGAAATCACAATATCTGCACTTACTTTTACAAAATGGAATATGAATATAAAGCTCGATCGTATTAGTCTTCATCTAACTTCAGAACACTCATGAATGCTTCCTGTGGAATTTCAACATTTCCTACCTGACGCATTCGTTTCTTTCCTTTCTTCTGTTTCTCTAACAGCTTTCTCTTACGGGAGATATCTCCACCGTAACATTTGGCAAGAACGTCTTTTCTCATTGCTTTGACAGTTTCTCTTGCAATGACTTTACTTCCAATCGCTGCCTGAATCGGTACTTCAAACATATGTCTTGGAATTTCTTCTTTTAATTTTGTACACATCTTACGTCCACGCTCATACGCGGTATCTTCATGTACAATAAAAGAAAGCGCATCAACTTCTTCTTTGTTGATCAAAATGTCTAATTTTACAAGTCTTGATGTCTGATATCCTTTCATTTCGTAATCTAAGGATGCATAACCTCTGGAACGTGATTTTAATGCATCAAAGAAATCATAAATGATTTCATTTAATGGAAGTTCATAACGAAGTAATGCCCTTGTCTCTTCCATATACTCCATTCCAAGATATACGCCTCGTCTTTCCTGACATAATCCCATGATCGCTCCGACAAATTCAGAAGTTACCATGATCTCCGCTGTTACGATTGGTTCTTCCATATGGTCGATCTCGGATGGATCTGGAAGATTGGATGGATTCGTTAATTCGATCATACTTCCATCCGTCTTATATACGCGGTAAATAACGCCTGGTGCTGTTGTTACAAGATCCAAGTTATATTCTCTCTCCAAACGTTCCTGAATGATCTCTAAATGCAATAATCCAAGAAATCCACATCTAAATCCAAATCCTAACGCAACGGATGTCTCTGCTTCAAATTGTAGTGCTGCATCATTTAACTGTAATTTTTCTAATGCATCTCTTAAATCCGGATATTTTGCTCCATCTGTTGGATATAGTCCACAATATACCATAGGATTTACTTTTTTGTATCCTGGAAGTGGTTCAGCACATGGATCATCTGCATCTGTAATCGTATCACCAACTCTGGTTCCCTGTACATTTTTAAGGCTGGCTGTAACATATCCAACCATCCCTGCTGTCAGTTCATCACATGGATTGAATCTTCCTGCCCCAAATGTACCAACTTCTACAACTTCTGCACTCTCTCCAGTTGCCATCATCTTCATCTTTGTTCCGACTTTGATCGTTCCTTCTTTGATCCTTGTAAAGATGATAACTCCTTTATATGCATCATACATACTGTCAAAGATCAATCCTTGTAATGGTGCATTCTTATCGCCCTCTGGTGATGGAATCTTCTCTACGATCTGCTTTAATACCTGTTCTACATTTAGTCCGCTTTTTGCAGAAATCTGAGGTGCATCTTCTGCATCGATTCCGATCACATCTTCAATTTCTGCTTTAACACGCTCTGGATCTGCACTTGGAAGATCGATCTTGTTGATAACCGGCATAACTTCTAAGTCGTGATCAATCGCAAGATAAACATTTGCCAATGTCTGTGCCTCTATTCCCTGTGCAGCATCGACAACAAGGATTGCTCCCTCACATGCTGCAAGACTTCGTGATACTTCATAATTAAAGTCCACGTGCCCCGGTGTATCGATCAAGTTAAAAATATATTCTTCCCCATCGTCAGCTTTATAAACAATTCGTACTGCCTGCGATTTGATCGTAATCCCACGTTCTCTTTCAAGATCCATGTTATCAAGAACCTGCTCCTGCATCTCTCGATCCGTTAATGTTCCTGTCATCTGAATGATTCGATCTGCTAATGTTGATTTTCCGTGATCTATATGTGCGATAATACAAAAATTTCGTATTTTACTCTGATCTATTGCCATAAGTTCCTCCTAATTATATTTCAAGTACATATGTCTTTTCAGACACTCCATTTTAGTATAACACATTATTTAATAATTCAGCAAGTAAACTCATAGACGCTTTTGCTTCTGATAACGTATTATTCTGCGCACCAACTTCCACTAACAAGCTTCTTCCTCTGTAGTGCAGATTATAACGATATCCTTTTACGTAAATTTTTCGTGTAAATCCAGGGTATTTCAAAGCAGCTTGTGCTTGCAATTGCAGGCTGAACGCAAGATTTGTCTGCTTATTTGGATTCTTTAAATATTTGATATTTCCATTTGTTGCTGTACGGCTCATTCCATTAAAAAACATGATCTGCGCCATTCTCTTTCCATTTTGTCTCGTCACAAGCTTTGTCGATTCATTGACTCCATCCCTGTGCAGATCGATCACAACCTGAATGGATGGATATTTTTTTAGATTCTTTTCAATTGCAGTTGCTGCATAATTATAAGCCTTGGATCGCTCCTCTTTTCCGTTTTTTACATCGTAAATGTTACGATCATGTACAACCTTGATTTTTTTTTGCTCCAATCTCTTCGTTAAAACATCTCCAACACCGATCACAGTATCTGATTTTCTTCCTTTCCTGCTGCCACGGTATGCCTCACTCCCATGTGTATGATAAATTAAAATCTGCGGTTCATCAGATTTCCTTAATTTTAAGTTTGTGTTTAATAAAACTTTTCCATTTAACTCATTTTCTGTCGCCATTGTCGTACTGTCGATCTGATAAATATATTTTCTTAAATATTTTGAATTTTCCCATTTTTTTGCATGAAACAACTTTTCTTCTTTTTTTACCTCCTCTACCACCTCATCCGTTGTTTCATCATCCTGAAAATAATAATCTTGCTGTACCAGATCTTCTTCTTTTTTATCCTTATAATCTGTGCGATATTGTAAGATTGGTACTGTTTCCTGATAATACATACGGACCATGTCCGATAGAATATTTCCCGAAAATGTCACTTCCTTCTTAGATACTGCCGGAAAAAATCCTGTCATGATTCCATGATAATAATGATCCATGAATTCTAAAACCATTCCCTGCGCATTGATCTTCTGACTGAAAAAAATGATCAGAAAACAACCGATCACAATACTCAATATCCATCTCTTTCTTTTCTCCATACTTTCATTGTATTCATTCATATTTTAATTATGCAGTAAATGATTGATTCCTTCAGATATCGTATAACTGATCCGTTTCATAGATTCATCAATATTTTTTGGTGTAACATGCATGGAAATAAATTCTTCATCAATATTTTCAGAAACATTTTCCAGAGATTTTTCTCCAAAAACATCATGAATGATCGCTGGAACAGAAATTACCGTTGGAACACCAATTGCAAGAACTGGAACACCGATCGTATGCTGTGTAATCTCATTCCTATGGTTTCCAACACCTGAACCCGGTGCAATTCCCGTATCGCTGATCTGAATCGTTTTATTTAACCTGCTATAACTTCTGGCCGCCAGAGCATCGATCACGATAACAACATCTGGTTTTATCCGGTCTGCTAACGATTCTAAAATCTCACTTGTCTCAATTCCCGTCTGTGCCATAACCCCCGGTGCGATCGCACTTAGTTCAAATTGATAATTTCCAATCCCCTCTTTTTGCAAATGTCTTGTAATATATAGATTGTTCACAACTTTAGGCCCTAACGAATCCGCTGTCACATCAGCATTTCCAAGTCCTGCGATCAGTATTTTTTTCTTTTTGTTTAACATTTCCTTTAAATTTAAAAACAATGCTTCACTCATTTCTTTATGAAAACTACCATCGTTTGTCGACAGATCTTTCGCTTCGATCGTAATATAGGTTCCCTTTGGTTTTCCTAAAGAGTCCTCCCCTTTTTTGTTTTTGATGATGATCTTTGTTTCTTTTATATGATTCGTTGTATCAATTCTTGTCTTTACGATAATTCCTGACTGTGCAGAGCCAATATTCTTCTCTTCTTTTAATTCCAGTGCCAGATCTGTACGATTTTGCATTGATTTTTCCTCCTTTTTTCTCTAGTATGTGATTGTATTTAAAAAAATATTACATTTTTTCCCCAAAGATATTGACAAATTCAATCATTTTC
>OGZT01000612.1_pt1 | contig 27887 bp, 28 predicted proteins | sample 1576891 | NCBI WGS metagenome assembly OGZT01 (sample SAMEA3541521, study PRJEB24748) | human gut metagenome | biome: human gut; feature: human-associated habitat; material: faeces | place: China | collected 2012 | reverse complement strand
CCATTCTATCTAATCTACTCAAGTATTCATTAAGTTTCTCATTTTCTAATAAAAGCAATTCAATTTCATTATTATTTGAATTAAACTGATCATATACTTCATCAAATTTCTGACTTAAAAATACTCTGTTTTCATTAGGTTCCATCCCCAAAACTTCTTCAAGTTTCACAATCTCTTCTTCTTCCATTTTCAGAAATGCCATTCTTTCCTTTCCAATTTCAAAAGCTGCTCCAGCTGCTGCTATTCTAGCTTCAGGGTTATTGTCACTTCTAAATACTTTTTCTTCAAGAGATTCATTCATATCTCTTCTAATATCCTCAAGTATTTTTTTTCCCTTTTTTTCCTCTGCCTTTTCAGCTGCTATTCTGGCTTTTTCCTCTTCAGCTTTTGCTTTTTCAGCATCTTCAATAGCTTTCAGTTTTGCTTTTTCTTCAGCCTGAATTTCTCTTCTTATCTGTTCAAGAACTTTTCTCCCCTCTTTTTCACTTACTTCCTGTGAATAAAGTGCTGTTGTCAAACAAGATAGAAAAAGAAACATAGTAACTACTTTTTTCATATCTCTTTCCTCCTTAAAATTAAATTGCTTTCAAGATGTTGTAGTTTAATTAAAAATAATAAAATAAATTCCCCTGTTTTTATTTTTGTTTTTGACGTACAAAAATTCTAAAAAATTGTATAATTCTTTTTAAAACTACAAAATATTTTTAAATAAAACTGTTAAAAAGTAAACTGTTTTTATTTATATAATTAAATTATAGCATTTAAATTTATCTTTTCAAACAAAAAAACATACAATTAATATTAGGCAAAGTTTTTAAAAAAAATATGCAGATTAAATATTTTGAATTGAAGAAAAGAAATAAAAAATTTGTTTGGGAAAAAAAATTATAAAAAAACAAAAAATAAAAAAACAACCATAAATATTCTTATGATTGTTTGAAAGTGATATAAAAATAAAAAATTATTATTTAGAATGAATTTAAAATAGCTTCAATTTCTTCAGCATTTTTAATAGCATTAGTTACAATAGGATGAAACTTGAAAGTTCCAAATAAAACTTTTTTTAGTGTTAGTGTTTCTAAACTATATTCTTCACCATTTCTTAAAGTTAGAAGAACTTCTACCCCAGTTGCTAACCCAGGAATAAGAGAGTTGATAACTATTTTTTTAGATGAAATATCGATACCATTTATTTCAAATGCTTTAAAATCTAAGAAAGCAGGTTCTAAAAGTGCTATTATTTTTTTCTCTTCATCAATAGCTATTGTAGCGTAATTACAATCCCATCTTTTAGTAAACTTGTATCCTTTTTCTTTTGAGAGTTTTTCTAGGCATTTAGTTCTTTTCCCTTTCATAACTATACGGGTATTCATGAAAACAATGAAAAGATTTCCTAAAATTATAAAAAGAATAACTAAAATAATTGTAAAAAAATTCATATTTCCCCCTTAATGTCTGTAGCGATATTATTGTAAACCATTTAGCATAGAAGAAAAAATGATTTATAACTTACAAAGTATAACATAATTCAGAAAAAAAAGTCAATTTTCCTTAAATGATTAGGGAAATTATATTTCTCCATAAGCGATTAGAGGATCATCAATAGCTATTGCTAGAGATATTGTTTCATAAAGAATAATTCCATCAAATTCAGCTTTATAGGTTTCAAGAATATTTCCAAAACAGTCTTTTATCTCTCCAAGAAATGCTCCTTTTTTAAATGTATCTCCTGCTTCAAAAGCTGGGTACCAGAATCCATTATGTCTAGATTCAAGGTATTTAGAATTATTTATTTCAGCTTGAGTCATATCAGAAAAACTGAAATTATTTTCTAGAATATTAAAATGAGTTAGAAGTCTTAGAATATCTTCTTTGTAAGCTTCAACTTCTTCTTTACTCCAAAGGCCTCTTCCTCCCCTTTTCACAAGAAGAGATGGGACTCCTTGCATGGCAGCTGAGCTGTATACACCATTTACAGAAGATGATTTTACTCTGTAAGGGAGTGAAAGTGATTTTGCAGCTTCTATTGATATTTTTTTAACTTCTTCATCTGCTGAGCCAGAGAAATATACAAAGGGAGTAACATTTTCCTGTACATCTCCTCCATGTAGATCAAAGAAAAAATCTATATTAGGGTAAAGATATTTTGAAAAATTATAAGCTATTTTTTCAGAAAGAGTGCCATCTTTATCTCCAGGGAAAACTCTGTTGAGGTTTTTATTATCTTCAGGAATAACAGCAGGAAGTCTTTTGAAAAAGCCTGTATAGTTCACAGGATGCAAAATGACAACTGTTCCAGAAATATTCTCAGGAGAAAGTTCCTGAGCAGTTTCAATAGCTGCTTGGATACCCACATATTCACAACTATGTACTCCAGAAGAAATGACAACAGTTTTTCCCTCTTTTTTTCCACAGATAACAGTAATAGGGATATGATATCTAGTTTTTTCTATGTTCCAGTATCCCTTTTCTTTTTTTCCATTTTCACATTTTATATTGCCTAAAACAAAACTCATAATCATCTCCTTTTTAATTTAAAGTTTTTTTGAGAAATGGTATCAATAATATACTTCTTAAAAAATAGAATAGAAGCAAAGATATCCAGATACCATCATTATTTAAAATTGGAATTACATATTTCCATGAAAGAAGGAAGCCAGCCAAAGCTCCAGCTGTAGAATAAAGAATTGGAGCAGTAACAGATGAACCAGTAAAAACTCCATAGAAAGTCAGCCCTATAAAAGCTAAAATAGGATAGAGAGCTATCCAGTAAGCATATCTTTCAGCTGTATGAACTACAGTAGTTATATTTGTAAATATTTCTATTATTTTGGGATATGAAATTAAATATATAACTGTAAGTATTCCTGCCATTATCAATCCCCATTGAAGCGTTTTCTTCCATGTATTTTTCATAAGAATATTATCTCTTTCCCCTGCTGCTCTTCCAGCAAAAACACTGGAAGTGTTAGCTATACCATCCAGCAGATATGAAATAATTGAAAGTACTTGAAAAAGAACGGCATTAGCAGAGAGAATAGTCACTCCAAGAGAAGAGCTTGCAGCTGTAAAAAGATTATTATGTACAACAAGACAGACTGTTCTCAGCATAAGATCTTTATTTACACACATAATAGAGATTAACTCTTTCTTTCTGAAAATATTTTTTAAACATAAATTTTTAGTATAACCATAGGGAAGCAGATAATATAATCCAATTAAAGTAGAAACTATTTGAGATATAAGTGTAGCATATGCAACACCAGCAATTTTCTGCTTAAAAATTACAACTAAAATCACATCTAAAATTATATTTAAAAGATTGCTGCTTATCTGCATAGTAAGAGAACCTTTTATATTTCCCTGTCCCATGAGCCACCCGAGAATGACATAGTTAATTAAAACAAAGGGGGCTCCCCATATGAGTATAAAAAAGTATTCACTTGCAGCTTTTTTTATTTCTATATCAGGAACTATTAGCTCCATGGAAAAATTAAATATAGTATTTTGAAATATTATAAATAATATACTGATGAAAATAGCTATAAAAAGAGGTCTGAAAAAAGTATCTGAAGTTTTTTGAATATCAGAATTTTTTGCACTCTGAGCACTAAATCCTGTAGTACTTACTCTTAAAAAGCCAAATACCCAATATATTGTATTGAAGATAAGAGTTCCAATAGATATACCAGCAATATATTTTTCATCTCCAAGCCTTCCTACTACCGCTATATCAGCTGCTCCTAATAAAGGCTGTGTCACAGTTGAAAGCATAAAAGGAATCATTATATGAAGATATATTTTATGAGTAAGACTGTTGTTTTGCATAACTTCTCTGCTCCTCATTTTGTATATCAATTTCTAAAATAGAATGTAAAAGTTTTGCAGCGTAAGAACTTTTTACTTCTGACAGCATATAAATATCATCAACCTGTTCCACTATTTTACCATCATAAAAAAATATTACTCTATCACACATATATGTCACTGATGGAAGATCATGAGTTATAAAAATATATGAAAATCCAAATTCTTTCTGGAGATTCTTTAAGAGATCCATAACTTGAGTCTGAGTAGAAGCATCCAGAGAACTGATAGCTTCATCAAGAAGAATAATTTCTGGGTTTGTAGCAACAGCTCTTGCTATACATACTCTTTGCAGCTGACCTCCACTTAATTCATGGGGATATCTATCTATAAAATTTTTATTGAGACCAACTAATTCAAGAAGCTCTTCAGTTCTTTTCTTTTTATCAATTTTTATATTTTCTCTTTTTTCTATAACCCTTAAAGATTCTCCAATGATATCTTTTATACGAAATCTTGGATTTGCAGAAGAGGTATAATCTTGGAATACTACACTCACTGCCTGTTTTACTTTTCTTTTTTCATCTCTTGAAGATTTACCATAAAGGCTTATTCCGTTGACAGTTACATCTCCTTTATCAGGAGTTAAAAGTCCTATTAATGTTTTTCCAAAAGTGCTTTTACCACTTCCGCTTTCTCCTATTATACCTAAACATTCTCCTTTTTTTAAAGAGATTGACACATCTTTTACTACTTCCTGTCTCTCTTTTCCAAAAAAAGAAGTTTGATTTTCTTTTTTAAAACTAACAAATATATTTTTAGCTTCTAGGAGCATATGATTTCCTCCTTCCATTATGGAGTATTTCTCTGTATCTATTCATAACTGCCATTTTTTTCTCTATGAGCATTTTTGTATATTCTTCTTTTTCAGAAGAGAATATATGATTTTTATCTCCTTGGGCTACAGCTTTTCCATTGCTCATAACAATAACATTATCAGCAATTTTTGAAATGACACCTAAATCATGAGAGATAAATATTATTGCTACCTTATATTTTTCTTTTATTTTTATAAATTCTTTCATTATTTCATATTGAGTAACAGCATCTATGGCAGTTGTCGGCTCATCAGCTATTAGTAGTTTAGGCTCCATAGCTAAAGCAAGACCAATCATTATTCTTTGCAGCATTCCACCACTTAATTGATGTGGGTATTTATGAAGAATATCTTCTGGATCTTTTAACTGCATGAGTTTCAATATTTCAATTGATTTCTTTCTTATTTCCTCCTGTGGGAGATTGAGATGTTCTGCAAATGTTTCAGCCATTTGATATCCAATGGGGTATAGAGGATCAAAACAAGTCATGGGGTTTTGCAAAACCATTGCAATTTCCTTTCCTCTTAGTTTTCTCATTTCTTCGCTGTTTTTTTTTATAAGATTATTACCTTCATAAACAGCAAATCCCTCAATATGAAAATTTTTATCAAGAAGTCCCATAATTGCTTTGCAAGTCATACTTTTACCACTTCCAGACTCCCCCAGTATTCCAAGGCATTCTCCTTCTTTCAAAGAAAAAGAGATATCATCAACAAGCTTTACAGATGATTTATTAGTTCTTGCTTCAACAGACAAATTTTCAACTTTTAGCAATGTTTTCATATCTGTGCCTCCTTAGGGTCAAAAGCATCTCTCAGGCAGTCTCCAAGAAGATTGAAAGAAGCTACAAGAATAACCACTGCAATACCGGGAGCTATCATTTGAATAGGGTTGGTTGTCATAACATTTTTAGCTTCATTAAGCATAGCTCCCCATTCAGGAACAGGAGCCTGTACACCAAGTCCAAGAAATGACAGGGTAGAAATATTAAGTACAGCCCACCCGATATCAAGAGTAGCCAGCACAGCCATTTCAGAAGCTATGCAAGGAATCATATGTCTTATCAGAATAAATCTTTCTCCAGAACCAATACATCTTGAGAAGAGAACAAAATTTTTATCTGTATATTTTACAACATTTGTTCTTATCATACGTGCATACCATGCCCATTTTATAAATATATTTGCAATGATGACATTCCTTATATCCACTCCCAGAAGAGCTACAATAGCAAGTATCATAATCTGGCTTGGGAAAGAGAGCATCATATCTACAATTCTCATTATAACTTCATCAATAGTTCCTTTGAAATATCCAGCCAGAAGTCCCATAAGAGTTCCAAGACCAATAGTACCCAGCATAGTTACAAGGGAAAGGAAAAGAGTAGGTCTTATTCCATAAATCATTCTTGAAAAAACACATCTTCCCAACTGGTCAGTCCCCAATGGATACTGTAATGAATAAGATGCGAATTTATTCATGATATCATTTTCATAGGGGTCATTTGGAGCAAACAGTGGAGCAAATATTCCCATGACAGAAAGAAGAAGTATAAGTGCCATACAGAAGACAGCAGTTTTATTTTTTAAAAGCTTCTTAAACATTTAACACACTTCCTTTCTAAGTCTAGGGTCAGATACATATTGAATGATATCAAATATAAGATTGAAAACTACAAAAAGTGTTCCAACCATAAGTACGTAAGCTTGAATTACAGGGTAGTCTCTATTGAAAATAGAAGTTATACATAGTTTTCCAATACCAGGCCATGCAAATACATTCTCTACAACAATAGTACCTGCTATAAGCTGAGGAATACTCATACCAATAGCAACGATACAAGTATGGAGAGAATTTTTTAATATATGTTTTCTAAGAATATCTTTTTGCTTCAACCCCCTTACATTTGCATAAAGAACATAATCTTCTTTCATATTTTCAAGCATATTGTTTCTGATAAGTCTAATATAAGTAGAGATATATGTAAGAGAAACAGTAAAAGAAGGAAGGATAAGATATTTCAGCCCCCCTCCGCCACTTGTAGGAAGCAGATCAAGTTTTATACTGATCAACCATATTAAAAGCAGACCAATCCAATAAGCAGGCATAGCAGTAGTCATAAAAATTATTCCTCTCATTACACGGTCAAAAAGAGAATCTTTGTACACTGCACAAAAGAATCCTATTGGCAGACTGAGAGTCACTACAAAAAGAAGAGACATTCCAGCAAGTTTTAAAGTGGCTGGAAGGCATCTTCCGATCTCTCCAAGAACAGTAGTGCTGGGTTTGTGTAGCTTACTCCAAAATCTAGTCTCAGACATTGAAAAAGCCATTTGATATATCTTAAAAGAAAAGGGTCATTGAGCCCTAGCTCTTCTCTTACTTGCATTATAGCTTCTTCTGTGATGATGGGAGTCTGTCTTACTCTTAGAGCTACTTCAGCAGGATCTGAAGGAATAAGATTGATAAAAACAAAACAGACAAAAGAGATGCACAGGAGAAGAGGGATACTCATAAGAATACGTTTTAGTATATAGTTCTTCAAAATGTTTCCTCCTAAAAAAGACTAAAAGCTGAAAAGAGAAGATTTTCATTCTCCCTTTTCAGCATTAAAATTTATTTTTCAAAATACATATCTGCGAAAGGCACTTCATATTGAGTTTGAGTGAAGTTGACACCTTTTAAAGCAGAATTGTATATCGCTTTATTACATTCATAAGTAAGAGGAATATATACTGCATCTTCATGAAGTCTTGTAAGAACAAAAGTATATAAATCCTGTCTTTCTTTTTCATCAGTTGACACAAGTATTTTTGTTATAGCCTCATCAATTTCTTTCTTATCTTCCAGCCCTAATTGAGCAGCATAGTCTCCATAAACAGGTTGACGCATAGCAGCAAGAGAAGATTGAGGGTCATAAGGTGTTCCCCAGCAAATATTGAATACCATATCAAAGTTACCAGTTTTCATTTTATCACGATAAGATTGTTCTTCTTCTCCAGCAATAGATATTTCTACACCTATTTTTTTATATTCTGACTGAAGATATTCAGAAATTATTTTTTCAGTTACACTGTCACTGTTGTAAAGAAGAGAAAGCTGTAATTTTTGACCATCTTTTTCACGGATACCTTTATCATTTTTCAGCCACCCAGCTTGATCTAAAGTTTCAGCAGCTTTTTCCATGCTGAATTCATAAGGTTTTAAATCTATATTGCTGTATGGAATAGTTTTAGAAAAAAGTGTATCAGCAGGCTTTTCCAACCCATAGAAAACTCCATCAGATATAGCCTGTTTATTAGTAGCATATTGAAGAGCGTGTCTTACACTTTTATCTCTCAATATTCCATTTGAAGTATTTAATACAATCTGTCTTGTAGAAGTTGGCTCTGAAAGAGCTGTAGTAAATTTTTCACTGCTTTTGTATTTATTTATAGCATCAGCATCTATCATATTCTTTCCAAATATCAAATCAATTTCCCCTTTTTCTAAAGCTAGAATACGAGTTTGATTATCTGGTATAACTTTAACAATAATTTTTTTAATTTCAGGAACTTTTCCCCAGTAATTTTCGTTTGCTTCAAATACTGCATATTCATCAGTAACAAAATCTTTTAAAATATATGCCCCAGTTCCAATATATGCGTTTACACCATTTTTTGTAGAGCCATCTTTCATAGCCTTTGGTGAAATCATAGCAAAAGGTCTAGTAACTCCAAGCTCTGTAAGCATAGGGTAATAGGGCTTGCTCATTTTTATTTGAATAGTATAGTCATCTATAAGGTCTACACTCTCTAAAAGCTGCATCATTTCAAGCCAAGTATGTCTGCTTTTATTTTCTATAATTGCATCGAAATTAGCTTTTATAGCTTTTGCATCACATACAGTTCCATCAGAGAATGTTACTCCCTTTCTGATATTGAATGTATATATTTTTCCATCTTCACTGATAGTCCAACTTTCAGCAAGGCAAGGTTCATATCCTTTTTCTGTAATATTTACAAGAGTCTCATAAAGCATCTCTTGAGCATACATTTCTCCAGCATAAAGATGAGGGTTAAGATCACGTATATCACGATAGTTAACGAATGTTAATTCCTCTTTTTTTACAGGTTCAGCAGTAGTATTTTTAACAGCAGCTGAGTTATCTTTATCAGAGCCACAACCACTTAACAGGCTGGAAATTACAGTTACTCCAAGAATAAATTTAAAAATTTCTTTTTTCATAAAATCTAATTCCTCCTTTGATGACATTAATATTGTCTATGATATCATCAAATCAAACTATTTTCAATAAAAAATAATTTGAATATTAAAATATTTTATTTGCAAGAAAATTTTTGGAGTTATTTTTTTAGAAATAAAGATTTTTTTCTTCAGGAATGTTTAATGAGATTTTTTTAGTATAAATATAAAATTAAAAAGTAGAATAAAAAGAAGAATAGAGAAAAAATATGTTGGAAGAGAAAATTATAGAAAGAAAAAAATATTAGAAGAGGAAGATGATAAAGAAAAAAGATATCAAAAAAGAGATGAAATTTGTTTCATAACTTTTTTAATATCTTTATATTTTAATTTTATCAAATAGTTTTGTAATTAAAATAATTTTTTACAATTATAAATCGATTCCCAAGAATTTTTTTACTAGGATACCTATTACAAAAGATATAGCAGCTACAGAAAGACTGATTCCTGCCATTTCCAAAAATCTTTTCATAAACGGCAAGTCTTTAGCAACAGAAATATAGTAGTTGAAGAAAAGAATAATGAAAATAACTGTAATAAGCATTGTAACTAAAGCACCAAGCCACATATCTTCAGGAAATATAAGGTATGGAAGTACAAGAAGAGCAACAGTAATAAGATAAGCTACTCCAGTATAAACACTTGATTTCATAGCATTAGGATTATTTTCTGCTCTTTCAGCAAGATAGTTTGAAGCTGCCATAGAAAGAGTTGCAGATATTCCAGTGATAATACCAGAAAGAGCAACTATTCTAGTGTTCATAAGGGCAAATGAAAGACCAGCAATAGTTCCAGTAAGTTCAACAAGGGCATCATTCAACCCAAGAACCATAGCTCCTACATATTGAAGCCTTTCCTCATCAAGCATTTCAATAAGTTCATATTCATGTCTTAATTCATCTTCGGAAGCTTTTTTAGCTTCAGGGACTTCATCTATAATATCGGCATATTTAGAACTGGCAGTAGTTTCTCCAGACTGGATAAGTTTTAATACAAATGTAAATCCCATAATTATAGTGAGAAATTTATACCAGTAAACAAGCTTTAAATTAGGGTTTACTTCTTTTTTAGTAAGGCTTTTCCACATTTTTGCATGATCTCTTTCGTCAGCAGCCATTTTTGCTAAGATTTTTTTGTTTTTTGGATCTTTTTCCTTTTTAGACATAAAGTCATATATTAGACAGTCAGTTTCTTCATCTCTTTGACTTTTAAGAAGTATGTCCAGTGCTTTTTGGCTGAGCTCTCTTTCTTTCATTTTATTTCCCCCTCTATTTATGAAATTTAAATTATTTTCATATTTAAATTATATACGTATTTAGGAGAAAATACAATTTTTATAAAAAATATTTTTTCTCAAGGATTGGTTAGAAAAAGTGCGGGTAATTAAGATTTAGATTATATTGATTTTAAATTATTTGTTAGAAAAATAGAGGAAAATAACTAATCGTGAAGTATATAATAAAGCATAATTTTATTTATATAAATCACTTTAATATTCATATTATAAATGGAGAAAAGAAAATTGATTAAAAATAAAGGATATACTTATCTAAATATAGTTGTTTCAACGCTGATAATATTAAGTGTTATGTACGTAGGAATAATATATTATCGAAATTTAAAAGAGAAAAGAGAGATAGAAGAAGCGAAGCAGCAGATAGTCAATATTTTTACTGATTATTCAGTAATGTCTTTTGATAATGAAAAATTATACAATGTAAAAATTGACTATATTCTAAAGAAAATAATAGTGTATGAAAACTTAATAAGAGAAAAAGAAAATATAAAACTACCTTTTTCTTTAAAATATGCTACTGTATATGATAAAAAAAATCTAGAGAGATTTGAAGTGAAAATAACAAAAGACGGCAATATAACCCCATCTTTTAGCATATATATTTTTGGATATGATGATATAGCTAGATATCGAATATCTTTTTATGGGTTTGATATGGTGAAATTTATGAAAATAAATATATATAGAAATATGAAAAATAAAAAAGTGAAATATGATAATATAGTGTCTTATCATGAAAAATTTGCTTATGAAGAAGATGGATGGAAAAAGGAGTAAAAATGAAAGTAATATTTATATTAATATTTTTTCTTGGAGGCATATTGATATATGGAGAACAGAAAAAACAGGAATTAATAAAAGTAAAAGTTAAAATAGGAAGCAGTGAGTATATTAGTTATGTACAGCTGTCTAATAAAACTGAGCTCACAAAGTTTAAAATATTGAGAGAGATGTGATAAAGTGAAAAACATAGTTAAAAATATGAAATTTGAAAAAAATCGAATATTTTTGGAAATCTTAAAAGAAAAGGACATAAGAAAAGAAACATATATTTTAGATGAAAAGCTTTTTAAAAATAAAACTATTCAATATATTTTAGACAAAAATATGATAAAAGACAGTTTTTTTCCATGCTATGCAGATGGAGAAAAGATAATTTTAATACTTTTTGAGAGTTTAAAAAAGGATATTTTAGATATTTTGTATATTAAATTCAAGCTAAAAGTAATATCTTTATTTTGTGATAAAAAGAATTTTTTAATAGGGATAGAAAAATTTAAAAAAATATATAAATATGGAAATACTGAAGATATTGAAAATATATTTAAAGAGCTTCAAAAAAAAGAAAATAAAAATGAGAAAAGAGAAAGTGAAGATATATATAAATCTCTATCAATAGAAAGTCCAATAGTAGTAAAAGGCCTAAGTGCAATAATAATTCAAGGGGTAGAAAGGGGAGCCAGCGATATCCACATCGAGCCAGGAAAAGATTATATAAGAATAAGATATAGAATAGATGGAATACTTACTGAAACAGAAAAAATATCTTTGGAACTTTTATCTCCTATGATTTCAAGATTAAAAATAATATCAAACTTAGATATTACAGAGAGAAGAATGCCCCAAGATGGAAGATTTGATTTAGAAATAAGAGAAAGAAAAATAGATTTTAGAGTATCTGTAATGCCTGTAATAAATGGAGAAAAGGCTGTAATAAGAATACTTGATAAAGAGATAATAGAATTTGAAATAGATAAAATAGGAATGGAAAAGTCAGATTATGATAGATTATTATTTCAATTAAATAGAAAAAATGGAATATTTTTAATCAGTGGACCTACAGGTTCTGGAAAAAGCAGTACTCTCTATGCTCTGCTTAAAAAACTTAATACAGGAGAAGTCAATATATCTACAGTGGAAGATCCAGTGGAGTATGAAATTGATGGAATAAATCAGGTACAATGTAAAAATAATATTGGGAGAACTTTTGCATCTGTATTGAGAGCATATCTCAGACAGGATCCTGATATTTTAATGGTAGGAGAGATAAGAGATCAGGAAACTGCTGAAATAGCAGTAAAAGCTGCAATCACAGGACATCTTGTACTCTCAACTATTCATACAAATGATTCTATAGGTGGAATAAATAGGCTTCTAAATATTGGAATACAGCCATATATGGTATCAGCTTCACTTATAGCTATTTTATCTCAAAGATTAGTACGAAAATTATGTCCTCATTGTCAGGAAAAAGATGAAAAATGGAAAGCTAAAATACAACTTTTAGGACACGATTATGAAAAATATCATGAAAATATGTTTTATATTGGAAAAGGCTGTGAAAGCTGCAACTACAGTGGATATAAAGGAAGAACAGCAATTTTTGAGATATTTGAACCAAATGAGAAGATAAAGGAAATGATAGAGAAAGGAAATTCGGCTCAGGAAATAGAAAAAGAAGCATTAAATGATGGAATGAAAAAGCTTGTAGAAGATGGAATAGAAAAAGTGAAGATGAGAATAACATCTTTAGATGAGATATTGAGACAGTGTTAAAAGAGGGAGAAAATGCCGCAATATAAATATACAGCATATGATATAAGAGGAAAAAAATACAAAGGAAAAAAGGAGTTTTCCACTGAGGCAGAATTTAGAAAGTTTTTAAAAAGTAAAAGAATGATACTGATCAAATTTGAAATATTGAAGAAAAATAAAAAAATATCTTATGTAGATATACTATCTTTTACTAGAGAGCTAAAAATAATGCTGGAAAGTAAAATAAGCATAATAGAAGCTTTGAAAATTCAAGAAAATCAATATGAAAATAGTAAATTAGGAGAAATTATATCTGAAATAAGGAAAGATATATTAAATGGGAATTCTATGGGGGAAGCTTTTAAAAATTATAGAAATATTTTTGGAAACTTTTATGTAGATTTATTGTATTTGGGAGAAATATCAGGGAAAATTACTGAAAATCTAGAGAGGATATCTATAAATCTGGAGCTGGAAAATAAAATAAGGAAAAAGATGGTAGAGGCACTTTTTTATCCTTGCATAGTAATAGTTTTTTCTATGATAGTGATAATATTTTTAATGGTTTATGTGCTTCCTAATTTTGTGGAAATGTTTAATGAAAGTGGAACAACACTCCCTTTTCTTACTAAGATTTTAATGAAAATAAGTAAAAATATTCACTATATAATTATTTTATTAATATGTATATCGACATTAATAATTTATTTAAGAAAAAAAATAAAAAGTAATCTGGAAGGAAAGTTTCGATATGATAAATTTATAATGAAAATACCAGTATATAATTATATTTTAGTTAAAAATATAATTATAAGATTTTCAAAAAATCTAGCACTGATGATGGAATCAGGAATGATAATAACGGAAATATTAGAACTTATGGAAGAAAGTTTTGATAATACTGTTGTAAAAAAAGATATAAAAGATATGAGATATAGTATTATTTCTGGAGTGGGAATAGCAGATTCTCTTAAACAAGTAGAAATATACTCAGATAAATATCAAAAGATGGCAGTAATAGGAGAAGAGAGTGGAGAGCTGGCAAATATGTTTCATAAAATTTCTCAGTTATGCCAAGAAGAGTTAGAAAACTATATAGGAAAAATATTGATTTTGGTAGAGCCAATAATGATAATCATATTGGGAGTGATATTGGGAACTGTAATAATAGCTATTTACCTTCCCATATTTAATTTATCAGATATAATTAAATAAAATATAAAAACTTGGAGGAGAGCAAATGAAAAATGGAGGATTTACATTAATTGAGCTGATAATAGCAGTAGCATTGGTAGGAATATTATCAAGTCTGGTAACACCTAAAGTGAGAGTACAGTTAGCAAAAGGAAGGGACACCAAAGCCGTATCATATCTGGGAGCTATGAGAACAGCAGCAGAATTATATTATATAGAAAAAGGAGAAGCTTTGACTACAACAGTGGAACCAAGCGAAGCAGATGATAAAAAAGCTATTGAGAATTTATTGCCTTATTTAGATCCTAAAGCAGAAGCAATACTAAGAGAGGGAAAAATACAAATTGGAGGCAGCAAAAAAGATGAGAAAGGAAAGATAACTTTTGGTGGGGAAATGAAATTTACTTTTAAAAGTCCATATCATGATGAGATAGCTAAAAGAGGAGACGGAGTATATATCTGGTTTGCTCCTACAGAAGAGCAGGTATATGATGTTCAGGGAAATAAATGGATAGAATATTAAAAGGAGAAAAATATGGAAAATTTATTTATAATTTTTCTTCTTGCTGTTTCTTTTTTAATACTGGCAATAGATATAAAAAAACTATATATTCCTAATACATTAAATATAATCTTTTTTGTAGGAGCTGTATGTTACAGAGGAATAGATATATACGAAATAGAAAATGGGATAATCGGAGCAGGAGTTTACACTCTTCCTTTGCTCTTTTTTTATGGCTATGGGTCAGATATTGCCAGAAAAGAGATTATGGGGTTTGGGGACATAAAACTTATGATGGGAGTTGGATATATACTTGGATATAGCAATTTTTATACAGTATATATCTATTATCTTGGAGCTTTTGTTATAGCAGCTATTTTTGGAATAGGGTATATCATAAAGAAAAAAGTAGTAAAGGGAGAAATTCCTTTCTCTCCTTTTCTTTTAATATCTTTTTATTATATTTTTTTTATGGGAAAAGTATGAGAGATAAGGCTTTTTCTTTTATAGAAGTGATTATATCTATGAGTCTGTTTTTAATAACCATACTTCCTCTTATGGAATTTAACAGAGAAATGTTAAAAACAAATAGAAAATATATGGAGATAGAGCAGAATGAGAAAAATTTTCATTTATTGGAAAGAAAAATAATATCTAAAGGATATCGATTTTTAATTTTAAATCTAGGAAATCATGAACATATAATAGAAAAAAATAAAGATTTTAATTCAATTTTTAGTGATATAGAATTTCTATATAAAAATAAAGAGGATAAAAAAATACTACTTTCAATAGATAAAGTAGTATTTAAAAATAAAATTGAAGAAGAAAAATTTTTAAGATTAAAAATAGAACTTCACAGCAAAAACATGATATTAAAAAAAGAAAAATTAATATCTGAATATGATGAATATTACTAGGAGAAAAATGTATAAGAAAAAAGTAAAAGGAATAACTCTTATTGAAACAATGACTTCCCTAGGCATAATGGGGATATTTATGCTTCTTTCGTTTCCTGTTATAAAAATTATCTATAGAACAGAAATTTTTTTTGTAAATGAAAGTAATACAGTAAGAAATACTTCTAGAATAATAGAAATAATTGAGAAAGATATAAGAGAAAGCGGTTTTGGAAATAAAGAATATATAGGAAAGGAATATTTAAATAATGGAAAAGAAATATTTGAACCTTTAGGATATATTAACAGTCCATTGAGGGAAGAGTTTTTTAAAAGAAAAGCTGAAAAGGGAAGCCTAATATTTTTAGAAATACCATATGTTAAAAATGAAATGGTTTTTTCTAAATATATTATTTATAGATTTTATACTGGAAGTTTGGAAGTTATGGAATGCAGCTTGTTAAATAAAAAAATTTTTGTAGAGAGGGCAGAAAATATTTTGGAAGAAGTAGAGGGATATTTCGAAAAGGATGGAAAAGGAATAGTAATAAATTTACAAATAAGAAATGAAAATGGAAAAATAAAAAAAATACTGAGAGGGTATGAAATTGTAGGGAAAAAATATGAATAAAAAGGCTTTTTTGCTTCTAATAACAATTTTTTTAATTACTTTTTTAATGGGAAGTTTCCTTGTGGGATATAGAATGACTCATACTAGAAGTAAAAAGTTAATAAGCAGGTTGGAGAGTTTGAAAAATAAAGAAAAAAATGAGATTTTACATACTTTAGCGTATCATGAACTATATAAAATAGATAGATATATAAATCAAGGAAAATATGAAAATAGTATAGATTTTTTTGCTGGGAGCAGCAGTAAAAAAAGAATATGGCTGAAAAATAAAAATGAAGTTCTTCAGATGAGCTATGGAGGATATACTCTTCAAAAAATTTTGTATAATAACTCTGAAACAATATATCCCAATAATAATGGAGATATATATGAAAAAATATCAAAAAAGCTTCAAAGTAATTTTGTAGAAAAAAGAAAATTTATAGTAAAAATCGAGAAAATAATTAAATCTGATGAACTTGATTTAGAAGTGATATTTACTGTTGTAATAAATTTAGAATATGAATTTGAAAATGATGATATAGATAAGCCAGATGCTGAATATGTAAAGGAGTTTGTGATATCAGAAAATGTTTAATAAACTTTTGAAAAGAGAAGGGAATATTCTTTTCTCTTTAGAGGAGATAGAAAGTAGCCAAGATATAAAAAAGGGAATTCTGGTGCTTGAAAGTGAATATTTTGAAATAGTTAAAATATCATTAGAAGAAGATTTAGATGAGAGAGAAAAAGAATATGAAATAGAGGAACAGCTAGAAAATAGAATAATAAATTATGAAGTATTAGATTACATTGAAAAAGAGATTTCTTTAGGGAAAAAAGATGGGATGGAAGAGAGTGTAATAATACTCATTAAAAGAGAAAAGATATATGAGATAACAAATAAGGTAAAGGATAAAAAAATAGATCTTGAAGGAATAATTCCAATTTTTCTTTTAAAATATCTTTCAGATTTTAATAAAGAAAATGAAATTTTTTTAGATATTGGATTAGTCAGAACTACATTTGTAATTTTTAAAAATAATATATTGAAAGATATAGTAACCATTGATATAGAAAGAGATGAAATACTAAATTCACAAGAAGAATTTAATGAGTTGCTAGAAAGAATTACATTTTCTATTGAAGAGGAAAATTTTGATGACATAGAAAAAATAACTATTTATGAAAAAGATAGGGAATTGGAAAACTTGCTGGAGAATAGTGAGCTTTCTGAAAAAGAAATATCTATAGAGAATTGGAAAAATTATGAGATAACTTTTAATAAAAGTTTTGATTTTATTCCAATGGAATGTAAAAGAGGAATGGAGCAAAGAAAATATATAAAATATGGAATATCTATTTTGCTTGGAACTTTGGTTGCAGAATTTTTGCTGTTTTTTCTTTTAATCAATATAAGAGATAAAGAGATGAAAAATATAAAAAAATATGAAAGAGACTTGGGAAACTTTAAAGAAGAAATAGATAAGAAAAGGCAAGAGATAAAGAATTTTGAAGACTTTAAAGAGAAAAAAAGCAAATTAATGAAGAAAATGAATTTTGGAAAATTTAAAATATATGAAGTATTAGAGGAACTGAAAAAATGTAAATCATCACAGATAAATTTTGAGGGAATAGAATATAATGGGAAAGATAAATTGAAGATAATTGGGAAATCGTTGGAAGAGAAAGATATCTATGAATTTGAAAAAGCTATTTTAAAAAATAATAATTTTATTCACTTGAATCATGATTATATAAAAAAACAGCAAAATGAATATGAGTTTCAAATGGATATAGGAGTGAAGAATGAAAATAATGAGTAATTTTCAGTTTTCAGAATGGAAAGAGAAGGGAACAGCTTTTATTTTTATTGGTATCTGGCTTATTATAACATATAAATTAGTTGTAGAGCCATATAATGAAATTCAAAACAGAAAAAAGCAGAAAATATCTTTAGAGGTAAAAGTAAAAAAAGCAGAGAAGGAATTAAAAGAAATACAAAAAATATATCAAAAGAAATATGAAGAAAACGAAAAAGAAAAAATTGAATATGAAATATATGAGAAAAATATTTTAGAAAAAGGATTTCAAAATTCTGGAGAGATGGAAGAATTTATATATAAAAAGTCAAAAGAAAATAGAATAACTATTGAAATTATAGGGGGAATAGAAAAAAATGGAACTACAGGAAAGGAGAAAAGAGGGAAAGTTTATATTCCATATTCTTTATCAGGAAAAGAAAAAAATCTCCTTAGTTGGATTAAAGAAATGGAAAGATCAGAAAATTTAATCTCCTTTACAGATGCACCATTTCAATTGCAAAAAAATGAAAGTGATATAAAATTCAATTTGAAAATATCAGGATATATTATTAATGATACTCCTAAAGAGAAAAATATAAAAAATATAGCAGGGAAAAGTATTTTTTATGAATATAATGAAAAAGATATATTAACAGAAAAAAATATAATTGAAATAAATAACAAAACATATATAATATTAAAATTTAAAAATGCCAAAAGAAAGATATTTGTTGATGGAGAAAAAATAAAAAAAGAGGGGAAATGGTATATTTTAAAAATAGAAGACAATGAGATGTATTTAGAAGAAACAATTTTAAATAATGGGGAGAAAATGTGAAAAAAAATCTTGTACTTTTATTAATTTTTTTTATTTGTTATAATATTTATGGTAAAATGGAAAAGGTTCCTTTAAAGAAAATAAAGCTTGAGCAGGAACTTGAATTAAAAAACATTATTCTTTCAGATGCTCTGGCAGTGATTTCTAAAGAGAGTGGAATGACTGTAATAGCAGATGATAAAGCTAAGGACATAGTTCTGGATCTTTTTTTTGCAAAGGGAGAAAATTTTGAAAATATATTAGAAGGAATTACCTTAACTAATAATTTAAAAATAAGCACTATAAATGAAATGTTGGTTTTATCAAAAAGAAATTCTAATATTTCTGGGGAAATGGCCTTGGGAGGAAAAGTACTCATAGAAGGGTATGACAAAGGAATAGAAGGAGTAAAAATAACTGTTCAAAAAAGTTCTTCTAATCCAACATATACAACATATGGAGGAAACTTTGTCATAAATGATTTGAATCCTGGAATATATGTGGTAAAATTTGAGAAGAAGGGATTTCTTACATCAGGTCAAATAATAAATATTGATAAAAATATAAATATTGTTACAGTCTCTATGGAAAGAGACAAAAAGAATTCTGAAAAGATAAAAGAAGAAAAAGATATCAATGATATTATGGAAAAAACTTTTATTAATGGGGAAGAATTCTATACTGAAAGAATAAAACTGGTAAATATATCCGCAGATGAAGTAAGTGCTATATTAAAAAATTCTTTTGAGGAAAGTATAAGGGTATCATCTATTCCAAAAATGAATATAATTATAATAGTAGGAAAAAAAGACAGCACTGTCTCAGCTGTAAGACTTGTAAAAGAATTAGATAAAGAGATACAGCAGGTGAGAATAACTTCGCAGATACTAGATGTAACAGATAATCTCTTTGAAAATCTAGGATTTGATTGGCTGTACAGCAATAGTGGAAGTATAGAAAAAAATAAAGGGCTGGATATTTCATTAATTGGAAAAGCCGCAGTGGAAGGAGCAGGAGTAAGTTTTGGCTCTGGAATAAATCTCATAAGACAGTTTAATGATGGAAATGATATACTTGGTCTGGGAATAAATCTCTTACAGGCTACTCAAGATCTGGTAATAAGTGCTATGCCGTCTATACTTGTAGCAGATGGAGAAGAGGGAGAGTTTAAAATAACAGAAGAGGTAATAGTAGGAGAAGAGAAAAAAGAAAATGATAATACAGAAAAAACTACCTATACTCCTTTGTTTAGAGAAGCAGGGATAATACTTAAAGTAAAACCTCTGATAAAAGAAAATGGAATAATATTTTTGAAAGTAATGATAGAAGTAAGTAATTTTAGATTGAAAAAAAGTGAGCAGGAAAATATATCTTCTGATGGAGGAACGTACAATTCAGAAGGTGGTTCTAAAATTGGAAGAAGTATAGAGACTACTGTAAAAATGAAAGATGGGGAGACTATTTTTATAGGGGGGCTCAAAAGAGCAGTGGTACAGAATTTAGACAGCAGAATACCTTTTCTGGGAACACTTCCTGTAATAAATATTTTTTTTAAAAATCAATCTGTAAAAAGAGAAATAACCGACATATATATAAAATTAAAAGTTGATATAGAAAAAGACAGTTGGGAAAAAGACAGTTTTGATAAAACAGAACTGCATCAAAAAATAAAAGATATAGAAGAGAGAAAAATATATCCTGTGTTCTAGCAGGAAGCAAGGAGAGTTTTATGGAGAAAAACAATAACTTTGATTTGAAAACAATACTGGATAATTTTAAAAACATAAAAATAGGAGTAGTTGGCGATTTAATGCTGGATGACTATATCTATGGAAGTGTTGATAGAATATCTCCAGAAGCACCAGTACCAGTGGTAAATGTATTAGAGGAGAAATTTGTCTTGGGAGGAGCAGCAAACGTTGTTAATAATCTGGCTTCTCTAGGAGCACAGACTATCTGCTTTGGTGTTATTGGAAGTGATTCTAATGGAGACAGACTTATGGGTGCCTTTGCAGACAAACATATTGATGTATCTGGTTTGATAAGAAGCAAAGATAGAACTACTATTGTAAAAAGAAGAGTAATTGGGGGGAACCAACAGCTATTAAGAATAGACTGGGAAGATATTACACCAATATCTACATTTTTAGAATATGCTCTCCTTAAAAATATAGAATCAAAAATAGATGAATTAGATGCGGTGATACTTTCAGATTACGATAAAGGGGTACTTACTCCAATGGTAGCAAAAGAGATAGTAAAAATGTGCAGAGAAAAAGGAAAGATAGTAACAGTAGATCCTAAACCTAAAAATGCAGTGAACTATACAGGAGCTACATCTATAACTCCTAACAGAAAAGAAGCATTAGAGTGTCTTGGAATGAAAAGATCAGATGATATGGAAGCTGTAGGAAAAGAACTTAAAGCAAAACTTCAGCTTGATAATCTTCTTCTTACTAGAAGTGAAGAGGGAATGAGCCTTTTCTTAGATAATGATGAAGTTGTAACTATACCAACTTTTGCAAAGGAAGTATACGATGTAACAGGAGCAGGGGATACAGTAATATCTGTATTTACATTGGCAGGAGCTTCAGGAGTATCTTGGCATGAAGCTGCAAAGATAGCCAATACAGCAGCAGGGGTAGTAGTTGGAAAAATGGGAACTTCTACTGTAACTAAAGATGAAATACTTGAATTCTATAATAGAATTTATGAGAGATGGGAATAGTGATATAATGATAAGAATTGGAAACGGATATGATGTCCATGTGCTTACAGAGGGAAGAAAACTGGTGCTTGGTGGAGTAGAAATACCTCATACTAAAGGGGTATTGGGTCATTCTGATGGAGATGTATTAGTTCATGCAGTAATGGATGCAATGCTTGGGGCATTGGCTCTTGGAGATATAGGGAAGCATTTTCCAGATACAGATATGAAATATGAGAATATTGACAGTACTATACTTTTAAAAAGAGTAAAAGAATTAATTGCTGAAAGAGGATATAAAATAATTAATCTTGATTCTATAATAGTTTTACAAAAGCCAAAAGTAAAACCATATATAGAAGCTATAAGAAAAAGAATTGCAGAAGTGCTGGAAATAGATGTAGAACAGGTAAGTGTAAAAGCTACTACTGAAGAAAAATTAGGCTTCACAGGAGATGAAAGCGGAGTAAAATCTTACTGTGTTGTACTTTTAGAAAAATAGATTATAAAGAAGTGATATGCTTTTTTATTAAATATACTAAAGAAATATCTAATAGTATAAAAGAAAAATAAATTTAAAAATATATTTCAAAAATATTTGAATAATAAAAATACTAATTCACAGAAAAATATTACAGAAATATAGTGTTGTTTATTAAGGAAAATATTATTTGAAATGGAATGGTGAAATTGTGGAAAAAATAGATATAAGATTGTCACATTTAAGTGAAAAAGAAGTTAAAGAAGTAATTGAAAAATATAAAAATAAAGAGTATAGAATAATTGATATTTTATCTGAATACAATATAAATACAAGTGATTCTGAATTAATAAAAATTTTACCAGCTTTTATGATAGAAGAAAAATGTGAATATTGTGGAAGTAATTTATATCAAAAAATTTCTTCGAGATCAGCTTCAGATTTAGCTGAGAAAAATATTTACTGTGAATATTGTGGACATATAGTTTCAACAAATATTTTTAGAAAAAAATGTAAGTGTTTAGGTTGCCAAAACAAAAAAAATAAAGAAATTGAAAAGAAGAAACAAGAAATATTAAAATGGTATGGATTTGAAAAAAAAATAAGTTTTGGAGACTTAGCTTTTAAAGAACAAATAGCTCTTGTTTATCTTATCAGAAAAAATTATAATTTTATTGAAAATGTACTAAGTCCTAATTGGAATGATTACGAAGAAAGACAAATGCTAGCAGATTATAGAATGTTAGAAAATAAAAAAATAATATCAATCTCTCCTAAAACAGATGTAAATTCATTTTTAAAAGAAAATTTTCCTAGTACTATACATGTAAGTTCAGCTTTATTTGATATAAATGTTAAAGTTTTGGAAGGACTTATTCAAGTTGCTAATGATACTGAAAAAATTTTAATGTTATTTGAACATGTTTCCCCTGAAGAAAAAATAAATATGTTAAAAGAAATAGTTTATTTAGACGCATTAGAAAAATTTGAAAGATTATTGAAAGAAAGAAAATTAGAATTACGGTTGACAGAGAATACAAGCTCAGAATTTTATGAATTAGTAGGAGAAGTAAGTTATGTAAAATTAATTACATTATGTTACAGAGTGGCTAAATATTTTTCGGATAGAGTTGTAACAGGAAATATTAGTAAAGCGCATGCCTCTAATGCTGCCTTAGGAAATGTAATGAAATTTTATAAAAGGTCTCTTGACAATAATTGGGAAATTTTTGATTCTGATTTTGAATATATAGGAGATAAATTAAGATTTTATATTAAAATAATATTAGGAAAAAATTTAAGTATTTTGAAAAAAGTTCCTTCAATTGAAGCGTTAGAAGAAGATGAAGATAGTATTTTTGAAAAATATGAAAATTATTTTAAAGAATAAAAATAGAAAAATTATAATTTGGCTAGAAAAGTTTTTATTATATTAAAACTATGTAACTACTCAGATGTGAATAGTTCAGAAATAATAAAAAAAGAGTTGAGTAGCTTAAATTTACTACTAAAATCTTAATAAAATTATTGATATAATTTGCTAAAAAATATTAAGTTGAGGATGATTGAAAAGTTAGAATAAAATTCTGCTTATGAGTCATCCTCATATTTTTTATAGGAGGAAAATTTATGAATTATAGAGAAAATAAAATGTGTATATATGTAAAAATAAAATTTTTTGAAGCAAAAAGAATGACTAAAATATCATTTTCTGCTGGAAATTATAGACCCCATTTTGTAATAAAAAATGATTCTAAATATCTAGGGGTCCAATTTGTAGATGGAGAGGATTTTGTTTTTGAAAAAGAGATACTGGCAATTGTTCAGCCTATTTATACAGAGACTGTAGATTATGGAAAATTAATACAAGGGGCAGAATTTTTTATTTTAGAAGGAAAAAATCTGGTAGGAGAAGGAGTGGTTATAGAAAAATTTGAAGCTGAGCTTTGTTAAAGAAAAAACATTAACAAATAGTTAAAGAGAAATATAATTTTAGAAAGTTCTCATAAAGATATTTATTATTTATTTTGTTCATAAAATAATATTTTCACTATTATATTTCAGTAATTACAGCAATTAAAATAATTAACTGCTGTAATTATTAGATATTTAATCTAGTTTTTTGATTATTTGCAAAATTATAAGTTTTTCATTTTCTTTAGAGAAGATTTAAGAAAAAATACAGATATAATAACTGTAAGATAATCAGTAACAGTCTGTGTATAAATAACCCCTGTCAAACCAAAGAGGAAATTAAGAGCATACAGTAATGGAATAAAAAATATTCCCTGTCTGCATACACTAAGCATAGTAGATGAAAAAGGATTGTTTAATGCCTGTATGCTTGTGATACATAGGAAAAGTATTCCAAGAACAGGACCAGCCAGTGAAGTTGCCATCAGCATTTTTGCTCCATAGTTAATAACAGAAGTATTATCTATAAACAGCCTTATAATAGGATAACGAAATACAATACATACACCAGATAAAATAGTTCCAAGCACTACTGTGCATAGGGCACTAAATTTCAATATAGAAAAAAATCTTTTATGATTTCCACAGCCGTAATTATACCCTAAAAGCGGCTGAACACCATTTGAAATTCCCATATGAATAAAAACAATCAGCAGGTAAATCTTTGTAACAATTCCCATAGCTGCAAGGGGAGTATCTCCATAAGAGACAACTACATTATTGAATAATATAGTAGATACACTCATTAATGCAGAATTTATACCTGAAGGAATTCCAATATTAGTTGTTTGGAGCATTATTTTTTTCTCTCCAGCTAAATAACAAGGGTTAAGAGAAAGAGAAGATTCCCCCTTGTTAAAATACCACAGATAATAAAGACATCCAGCTATATTTCCAATAACTGTAGCAATAGCAGCCCCGGCAGTTCCCATATTTAAAGTAAGAATAAATATAGGGTCTAGAATAATATTAACTATAGTCCCAATCAAACCGCCAATCATAGAAATATTAGAAGCCCCCTCTCCACGAACTATATGCCCAAAAGCATTTGAAAATAAGATAAATGGACCTCCCAAAGCAATATAGAATAAATAATCTTTTGAAAATTGATAGGTATCTGGACTGCTTCCTAAAAGCTTCAATAAGGGATTCATGAATATTAAAATAAGTAAGCAGCTTAAAATACCAATAATAATAGAAGCATAACAGCAAAATGATGAAACAGATTTAACTTTCTCCTTTTTATTCTGCCCTAGCAAAATAGAGATCATAGCACTTCCCCCAATCCCTAAAAGATTAGCTGCCGCTATAAAGAGAACAAAAACAGGATTAGTAAGAGATACAGCTGCAACTTGAAAAGCATTTTGTGTCTGTCCTACAAAAAATGTATCCGCCATATTGTATATTATTAAAATTAAAGATGAAATTACACAGGGTAAAGCCATTTTAGTGACTGCTTCTGATATAGGAGCATCAGTGAATAAAGATTTTTTGTCGTTCATAAATATTTTTCCTCCTGAAAATTGTATGCTAGCTAACAATATGAATAAATAATTGACGGCTTAAGTTAAAAGAATTAACTCATGCCGTCAATTATTTTTTTAGATATGATAAGAAATTGTTTTTTTTCTTCTTCTGTAAGATTCACAGTTAATTTCTCTTCTATTTTATCACGCATTTGGATGCACTTCTTTTGAAGCTCTCTTCCTTTTGGTAATAAAACAATTTTTTTTAATCTTCCATCTTCAGGAACACTTTCTCTGGCAATTAGCTCTTTCTTTTCCATTAATGCCAGCATTTTAGAAGTAGTTGCCCGAGTGATAAAGAACTCTTCTTCAATATCTTTTGGGAAAATATCTTTGCTTTCATGATCTGTAAGAAAATCTGTAATCCACATATTCATTAGAGAATAGTCATTATCATTTTTTCCATGATATGCTTTATAAGCCTGTCGCTGAAGAAGATTTTCAAGTTTTTTTATATAAAAACCTAAATCTGTTTTCATTATTTTCCTCCTGAAATATTGTTAGCTTGCTAACAATTATATAACTTTAAAATTTAAATGTCAAGGATATAAAAATTGACTATAAATTATATAATTTTAATTTTCTATAGAGGGTAGCAAGACTTATATCAAGAGTTTCGGCTACTTTAACTTTATCCTTAGAAGAACGGCCATATTTTAAAAGAAGAGTTTCAATAGCTTCCTTTTCTATTTCTGCCAGAGTTTTTATCTCTTTTATATTGAGAGAATTTGTAAGTTTCGGCGGCAGGTGTTTTACAGTTATCATCAAATCTCTTTCCTCAATTACATTTATTATATATTCTGTTATATTTTTAAGCTCTCTTATATTTCCAGGCCAGCTGTAAGAAAGAAAAAGAGACATAACTTCATTTGAAAGTCTTCTTATAGGAATATTGAAAAGCTGAGAATACTTAGCAATAAAGAAGTTAGTCAGATCTTCTATATCTTTTGGTCTTTCTCTTAAAGCTGGGATATCTATTGGAAAGACATTTAATCTATAATAGAGGTCTTCTCTGAATTTTCCTTCAGCTACAAGGGTTTCTAAATTTTTATTGGTAGCAGCAACAATTCTTATGTCTATTTCTTTTATCTTATCAGAACCTACAGGAGAGATAGTTTTTTCCTGAAGTACTCTCAAAAGTTTTACTTGAAGTGTTAAAGGCATATCACCAATTTCATCTAAAAATATAGTTCCTTTATCAGCCTGTTCAAAGAACCCTATTTTTCCCTTTGGATTTGCTCCAGTAAAAGCACCTTTTACATAGCCAAAAAATTCACTTTCCATAAGAGTGTCAGGAATAGCTCCACAGTTGACAGCAATAAAAGGCATGTCAGCTCTATTGCTGCTTGTATGAATAGCTTTTGCAGCAACTTCCTTTCCAGTTCCACTTTCCCCTGTAATGAGAACAGTTGATGTAGTTTTGGCAACTTTTCTTATTTTTGAATATACAGCTTCCATTTCCTGAGAATTAAAAATAAATTCCTTGGAAAAATTATAGTTTAATTGATGGAGATATGTTCTGAATTTTTGAGATTCCTGAAATATATACAAAGTTCGGAATCTTCCCATATTTTTAGGGAAATATATTATATCTCCTACAACATCATGAGAAATATCAGCATAGGATAATGAAAATTCTTTTTTATCGAGAAAACTTTTAATAGGAGAGACTAGTAATTTATGCTCATAGTCAGTCAGTTTAAAAAGAGATATTCCTTTTTCATTGATAAGCTCTATTTTATCATGTTCATTAGTTATGATTATAGAGTCTGGGATTCTGTCAACTATATTCATAAGAACCTTATTATTGTTTTCTATCATTATTTTTTCATTGGCTTCATATACTCTCGAACCAATGAATAAAGCTATCTGCTGCAAAAATTTTATATATGACTCTTGCTTTGATATGAACTCATCTTTCTTTTTTTCATCAAAACAAATCAGTCCGATAACTCCAATAGGCTCAGAATTAAACATAATAGGAGTAGAAATTTCCAATACTTCTGTGCAGGTATTTCTCGAAGGGCAAGTTTGACATATTTTCTCTTCCCTTGGAGAAAGGATAATTTCTGTATTACCAGTTTTTAAAACATGCTCATAAACATGAGATTCACCAGTCATATCAAGACCTACTTTTTCTTTCAGTCTTCCAGTACCAGCTATCCTTATAAGTTCTTTGTTCATGATTTCTACATCTATATTTATCACTTGGGAAATAGTTTCAGCATATTTTAATATATCATCTTTTATTTTATTTAATAAATCCATATCTCCACTTCCTTTTATTTTATATATGTATTATACAATTTTTTCTCAAAATGAGAAAGAAAAAAATAATAAAAAGAGAAAATTAGAAAATATAGGACTTTGATAAAAATTATCAAAATGATAGAAAATTCTCAAAGTGAGAAATAGCGAAAGGGGAATTCCTTCTAAAAGTGAATGAAAATTCTTGTAAAAGTTCTAAAATAAAACATAAAAATATTTTTAAAAATTGGTATGGTTTTTGCTTATATATACTGTGAAAATAAAACGACAGGAGGATAAAAAATTGGAACTATTAAAATGGGTACACAATAAAAAAAGCAGAGATGCTGGATATAAAAAATCTGA
>OGZT01000608.1_pt1 | contig 28022 bp, 14 predicted proteins | sample 1576891 | NCBI WGS metagenome assembly OGZT01 (sample SAMEA3541521, study PRJEB24748) | human gut metagenome | biome: human gut; feature: human-associated habitat; material: faeces | place: China | collected 2012 | reverse complement strand
CTGGTGGTATACTTTTCAATTATTTTAGTGGACTACTTTTCAATTATATTATACAGGCATAATCCATTCCTGCATCATAATCATCAAATTTAGCATGTATTTCCTTGGTATACAAATTAAAATCCTGAGTATTCAACGGAGGAGCAAATGCACTTATTGATTTTAGCGGGGCACCCCACAACCCGGGTATCATGTATACAGCAAAAGCTAATGAGATCAATCCGATAAAGAATCGGGGGATGCTTACTGTTTTGCTGTCGTCGTCATGCGGAAACTTCAACTTTCCGAGCATATAGACACCTAATAATCCAAATATGACAATCCATAAAGCAAGAAATGTTTCTCTATCCAGAATTCCCCACCCATAGGCAAGGTCTGCCACTGAAAAGAACTTCAAGGCAAAAGCCAATTCTATAAATCCCAAGAATACTTTAACAACATTCATCCACCCGCCAGATTTGGGTGCCGATTTAAGTATAGATGGGAATAAGGCAAAGAATGTAAACGGTAATGCTAAAGCGAAAGCAAAACCAAGCATCCCGATAGCAGGGGCTATAATATTGCCGGACGTAGAAACCTCTACCAACAAAAATCCGATAATGGGACCTGTACAAGAGAATGAGACCAGAGAAAGTGTAAATGCCATGAGGAAGATTCCCAACAGACCTCCCGTTTTTTCGGCTTTACTGTCTACGGCTGTACTCCATGACGAGGGTAAAGTGATTTCGAACGCACCGAAAAATGATGCAGCGAAAACGACCAGCATGATAAAGAACAGTATATTGAATACGGCATTGGTTGATAACGCATTTAATGCACTGGCTCCAAAAAGAAGCGTAACTGCCAGACCTAATGCCACATAAATAACTATGATGGACAGCCCGTAAATAATAGCTTGCCTGATGCCTTTCTTCCGATTTTCGCTGCGTTTCAGAAAATAGCTGACTGTCATGGGTATTATCGGCCATACGCATGGAGTGAACAGGGCAAGGCAGCCTCCTAAAAATCCGGTTATGAAGATGTATACCCAAGATGAATCATTTGAAGCCGAAGTTTCCCCGAAATTGTTTAATTCCGATATAACAGGCTTCCATAGATCATTTTTAACGGAGGTATTAACAGCAAGATTACTTGTAGGTAAAGAATCGGTCGCATTGACTGTAGACCCATTCCCTTTTGTATAATTAAATTCAACTTCGGTTGGAGGCAGACAGCTTTCGTCATTACATGCGGCATACTCCAATGCTCCCTTGAGTACAAAATCGGGAGACGTAATTTTTACTTTCTGAATGAAAACTACGCTTTTCTCGAAGTAGCGTAGATTCATATCAAAGATTTTGTCGAAAGTCTTTATCTCTTGTCCTTTGAATGTCAGTTTACCGTCTAGTTCGGCTCCTGATATTTTTTCTAGGGATATGGTTGTAGATACCGGACCTCCGGATGGCATTTCTGTAGAATATATGTGCCACCCATTATCTATAAGTCCGTTAAATGTTATTTCAGCTTCGGTTTCCGATAATATATTCAGTTTGCTGTTAAAGCGTACAGGCTCTTGAATTTGAGCCTGTACCTGAATTGATATAATTAAAACCAATAATGAAAAAAGAAACTTCTTCATCAGTCTATATTATTTTAGCTTTATTTAAATAGTTCCGCTAATTTGTTTTCGAGTTCTTCTCCTCTGATTTTTTCAGCGATGATCTTACCTTTTTCATCAACAAGAAACATTGCAGGAATTGTTTTTACCTTAAAGGCATCACTGGCTCCTTTAGTATCTAGGAAGTTAGGCCATGTAAGTTTTTCTTCATCCAAAGCTTTTTTCCAATCTGCTTCTTTTTTATCAATAGAAATACTTACGATCTCAAATCCTTTAGAGGAGTATTCTTTGTATAATTTTTTTAGATTCGGGATTTCCTTGCGGCAAGGAGCGCACCACGAAGCCCAGAAATCGATCAGATAATATTTTTTGCCTTGAGTTACGGCTGCTAGTGTAGTTTCGCTTTTATCAGCATTTTCCAGAGCAAACGGAGGAACATCTTTTCCGACAAAACCTTCAGGGAATAATTCTTCTTTTACAATCTTACCATAATAGCTGTCCTTTGCTTCTTGTGAAAAAGACTCATACCAGCTGTTCTGATCAGGGGTAAAGTAGCTCATTACATCCAGCATCAATAGAGGTCCCCACCAAGAATCTTTGTTGTCCATTACGATCTTTTTCATGGTAACTTCTACTGTATTGAAGAAATTCTTTTCGTCAGCTGCCAGTTTTTTTGCTGCATCGGTATTATTTAACGAATCCATAAGGGCTTTGTCGTTATTCATTCTGGCAGCACTAATTGCGTCAGAGATCGCTTTGTTATTCTCGTGATAAGCATTGTACAAGGAATCTAGCATGTTGCGAGGAGCTATTTTCGCTAGATACAGATCGTTGGATGGACTTCCTTCTACTTTCAAATCTTCGAAAGTATAAGATATATTGCCGTTTGTATCACGTTTTTCGGCTTTTGCTGTAATTCTTATACTGCCGTTTTCAACCATTACTTTTATGAGTCCATAAGAGTTTTTTATATGGAGATAAAAGAGACGAGGTTCTTCGGTCGCTCCGGTGAAGGTGAATTTTCCTGCCGTAACTACTGATTCGCTTATGGGCTTTTCGTCCTTATGAGTTGCTCCGGGAATTAATTCTACCTGTGCTCCATCTTCCAGTCCGGCAATAGAACCTTCAATCGTATAAGAGGTTGCTGGTTTTGAGCTGCATGAAGTTATAAGCAAGCATATAACTATAATACTTATAAAACTTTTCATTGATTTCATAATTTGATATTTTTTAGAGTCCTTATTTAGCTACATTCTGGGTTATTGTTCCGTTTCCGGGATTTTTAACCGCTCCATTAGGGAAAGGCATAGTCCACAGATGTGAAGTAGGAGATAGTGTAAGTGTTTTACCATCCACTACCTTAGTCAGAGTGCGTGCATATTTAGCGTCCAGATTATACCTGCGAGCATCTATGAACGGAACAATGGTTAATATCATCTCGTTGTCTTTTGTCAATCGGATGTATTCTATTGCTTTTTCTTCGGTTGATGCTGTCAGTACGGTGTATTTGTTGGCAAGAATTCGTGTTTTACGTACTTTGTTTAATATATTCATTGCTTCATCTATGCTTCCGGTACGAGCAAGACATTCTGCTTTGATCAGGTAAACTTCTACAGTTGTCATTCCTCCGTTATTGAAGAAGCCTTGAGTAGTACTTACACAATATGTTTCGCTTCCGATTGTTCTCTTCTTCCATCTCATTGCTGCACGTGCATCTCCGTTTTCAAATTGAGCCTGACGTTCTACTGATATTGGATTTTCGGTAGATGAATAAGATGTTGCACCATGTCTGAAATTATAATTTTCCACATAATAATAATTTGTCGGAGAAGGCATTGTCGTATATAAATCTGGATTTTCTATTCTCTCTTTATATTGAGCATAATACGATACCCAATCATACAATTCTCCATTTTCTTTTAAAGCCAAATCTGCATATTTCAAAGCTTCTGTATAATTACTCATTTGCAAATATACTCTTGCCAGAAATGCGTAAGCAGCTCCGATATTAGGATGCAGAGGTGTAGGCGAAGTTGATTTAAGAAAGGGTAGGGCTTCGTTTACATCATTCAGTATGAAATCGTATGTTTCTTTTACATTTCCTTGTTTGTAAGCAGCATTGATATCCGCATTGGTGATAAGGGGTACTCCCCCTTTAGATGCGGCAGTGCTCTCCTGATATGTATCGGCATAAAAATTCACTACATTGAAATAGTTCATCGCTCTTAACACCTTTGCATAAGCTATTAGTTGATTTTTCTCGGTGTCGGTACCTTCTGTTGCCGTTGGAGCATGTTCTATAATCAGATTGCAGGACGAAATGGACTGGTAAGTTGTGTAGTAGGCACTTTCGTCCGAATTATTCAGGTATATTCTGTCTGCCGATTCGTCCCACATATAATTCGCTTTGGTCAGCTCATAATAATTGAGATTGGCATTGGTTTGGTATCTGTCATTTAGCAGGTTTATGGCATTGGCTACGTCTACTCTTTGATTTGAATACTCGTCTCTGATAAATGCTTCGAAGTCGGCTAAAGTTGTAGGGATTTTTTTCCCTTTCGGTAAAATATCCAGATAATCACTGCATGACGTAAGGAATAAAACGGCACTAAATACAGCTAATATTCTTGTTTTTAATATATATGTTTTCATATCTTTCTTATTATTTGATTAAAAATTCAGATACAGACCTAATACATAATTCGGACTGTTATATCCACCTAAAAGATATTTAGCCTCGGTGCTTTCCGCTATTGTCATCAGGTTTTCGATATTAAACTGAACGCGGGCATTACGAAGGAAGGCTTTAGTGCATATCTCGGAAGGAATGGAATAAGACAGAGCTATATTGCTTAACCGAACGTTAGATGCGCTGATTACATTTATATCTGCATTTGCGTATATAGTATATAAACTGCTGCTGTAATTGGGACTTTCTGCAAAAAGAATCCGAGGAATATCTGTGTGTGCTTCATCGCCGGGATTTCGCCACCGATTTGTTATTTTTTTGTTAGTAGCCGCTGCGCTTGTTATGTAAGCACCTGCAGCGCTAGACCAATCTGCACTAAGCGTAGGCAAGAATGTATTACGCATCTTATGGCCTGCTTCGTATATCAGCATGAATGAAAGGTCGAAGTTTTTGTATCTGAAATTACTACTGAACGAGCCGCTATGTACGGGAACCGTAGTACCGGCATAGTGAATAGCTTCAAGATCTGAAGGAATAGAAGATACTGCTTCTCCTTCTTCATTATACACCTGAGGGAGACCATCTGAGCTTAAACCTGCCCATTTATATGCATAAATTGCCTGATAGGGATTGCCTATGCGAGGATATTCCTTTGGATAATCCAGCTGCAGATAATAGACCGGAGCTTCTACATTTACATAGGTTACTTTATTTTTGTTGTACCCGTACACGAAAGTCGAACTGAAACCAAAATCTTTTGTTCTGATAATTTCACCTGATAAGGTTATTTCGACTCCCCGATTGTTCATCTCCCCATTATTTATTTTATAGGTAGAATAACCATAGCCCTCGGTAGGATTCCCTGTGACATTTGCCAGCAAGTCTTTTCCCGATTTATTATAATATTCAATAGTACCGTTCAGGCGATTACCGAATAAAGCAAAATCTGTTGCAATATTAGTTGTTGTTGTTTTCTCCCAAGATAATGAAGGATTAGGGCGAGTCGAAATTGTACCTTGAGTACCACCAACTGTTGTATTAGGCGTATAATAGGCAACCATATAGGGTGCTGCGTCTTTTGCAATATTACCAGCTATACCATAAGATATACGCAGTTTTAGACGATCGACCCATGGTAATGTCATAAATGACTCTTTTTCCAGATTCCAGGCTAATCCGGTTGACCATATGGGCTTATTCTGATACTTTGAGGCTGTTCCCCATAAGTTCGAACGATCCCAACGCAAACTACCCGTAAGCATATATTTTTCATCATATGTATAACCTGCATTACCATAAAATGATACAAATCGGTTTGTTACTTCCGAACTTGATGCCACATCTGATGTTGTAAGGCGTCCTCCCCAAATTGGAGTAAAATAGGCACCAGCCATTTTTGCAGCATCAATTAAAGTGTAAGTAAGGATATCAGGATCGTAATTGTAGAGAGTATTATTTGAGAACTCTGTTTTGTTTTCTCGTATTTCATTTCCAACTAATGCTGTAAGGACATGTTTTTCGTTGAATGTCTTATTTATATCAATTTGCTGTCTTGATGTATACGCTTTAGAATAGTAATTTACTGTATTGTATATATTACCGTATGGAATGTTAAATTCGGTTCCATTATCTCCTTCGGTGGCGAAACTATTTACTTTGTCCCGGACACTGTAAGAATCTTTAGCCGAAAGTTTAGAATATCTGTCTGAGCCATATTCGTATTGAAACATCGAACTGACATTCAGCCAGTCTGTCAGTTTTATATTAAGACGGGCATATGTGCGGTTCTGAAAACTTTTGGTTTTTCCCAGATTTCGTCCGATTTCGTCCAGAGGTGTAATGTCCATGTTATACAGTCCATGATTTTCAATCTCCTGGATCTTGTAACGGGTCATACGAGATGAAGCCAATGAGGTGTAATTTGTTCCATCCGCATTTTTCAATACGTCATATGGCAGATATTTATATCCGGGAGAAGATGCCTTGTATGTTTGCATATTCTGATCCTGATAATAATTGTATGTGCCCAAATCTAATTTCAGCCATTTGGTGATGTCAAGACTGTTAGATATGTTTATACCTACCGATTGATCATCTGTATATAAATCTTCCTGCTTATTATTACGATATGTAACAGATGCCCTGAATATATTAGTGTCAGATGTCTTACCTATCGACAAGTTGTATTGCTGATAGAAAGGGTTGCGTTTGGTATACTTTTTCAGATCGTCATAATAACTATATCCTTGTTGAGAAAGAGTATTCAGACGGCTCTGGAGCTCTGATTCTGAGATATTTCCTGCATAGTAGTTCAGAATCGAAGATATGCCCTGTGTAGGATAGATGTTATCTTTTAGCATTTGTTGCGCATACTGTGCCGCGTTTGCCCCTTGCAACGAAGAGTTGCTGGCTGCCCATTCTTTTTCGATGTCAATGATGTCTGCTGAATTAGTCAAACCCTTTTTATAGTAAGAATAAGGAGAGACTGTGAATGTGCTGGAAAACGATACTTGGGTTTTTCCTCTTGAAGCTTTCTTTGTAACGATCACTACAACACCGTTTGCTGCGCGAGCTCCGTAAATAGAAGTGGCGGCAGCGTCTTTAAGCACTGTTATGCTTTCGATGTCTTCCATATTTAAATCAGGCAGACCTTCTAAAGACTTTCCTGTTGAACCATCGAAACGGACATTTTCAATCGGAAATCCATCTACAACATATAGAGGACTGGTCGCTCCGTGCATGGAGGTGGTTCCTCTTAATAAGCCGTTAGTAAATCCGGCAACCTGTCCATCCAATAAGGTGCTGAGGTTGCTCAATCTTTGTTTACTTAATGTTTCGGATGTAACTTTGGCGAATGATCCGGTTGCTCTTTCTCTCGAGATAGTCTGGTAACCTGTAACCACTACTTCTCCCAGATTTGAACTGGTGTCATTCATTTTGATATTAAAAACTCTCTTTTTTCCGATCACGAGACTTTGTGATTGATAGCCGATGAAAGAGAAAACAATAGAATCGGATTCGGATTGGGCTACAACTGAATATTTACCATTGTTGTCGGTAGCTGTGCCTCCTAATACCTTACTGCCACTTTTCAAAGAAATAAATACACCCGGCATTAAATTACCGTCGGTATCCGTTACATTTCCCTGAATACTTATACCTCCCGTTCCTACATTCTGAGCCGCCACCGTGTGCAGGCTTCCTGCCAGAAATAAGAGAACAATTCTCAAATAGTTTAACATCCTTTTCATACTTATTGAATTTTCTAACATTTACCTTGAAAGCAAAATAATATTAAAAAAACCAATATTGCATTAAATAGATAGTTTAAAAAACGGCAATTGCTGTTTTTGAAGTAAAAAAGTCGAAAATTTGTTAAAACTGCATCTTTTTTAAGAGGTTGCGAAGATTTGATTAAAAAGCTAAAACTTTATTTCGATTTCATCTTTTCGAGAAGAACAACCTTCTCCCTATATTGAGACGGAGTCATGCCCACAGATGATTGAAAGGCTTTGTAAAAAGTTGTGATAGAATTAAAACCCAGATCAGAAGCCAATGCTTTGAGAGGAACGTCCGATTCGGGATCTGAAAGGGTACGTACCGCATCTTCGATTCTGAATGAATTGATGAAATGATTGAAGGTTACATTTGCATATGTATTTATAACCTGAGATAAATAAGTTCTGTTCGTATTTAGCGACAAGGCTAATTTTTCTTTAGTAATATCCTTTTGTCTGTATATATGCTCTTTCCGCATCAGATTGTCTAATTTGTTATATAGACTCAAACTCTTTTCATCTGTTAAAGATGACCCTGTATATTTATCCGGAGCAGGATTATTTGACTCTGTTTCTGATAATTCTGCGAGCTGTGCTTGCAGGTACTTTTCTTTCTTTATGGCTTCCTGATTGCGTTTTACAATTTGAAGATACAATTTGTTTTTCCTGTAATATGACAGATATGTACCTCCTAGCAATAAGATAATAAGAACCAAGGCGAATAATAAAGCCTGAATATTTTTCTCTTTTTGTAAGATAATCAGGTTACTTTGCTGTACTTCATTCTCATGTTTCTCCATGTCGTACTTTACACGTAATTCGCTTATAGACCTTTCTTTATCAGCATTAAATACGCTATCCGACAAATGATGATATATTTTATAATACATTATAGCACTCTCATAATTCTCTTCGAGTTGATACGTATCCGCGATCTTTTCATAGAGAGTCAAAGTATGTATGGTATTTTTGTTTTTTTGCGAAATGTCGAGCCCCTTATATAAAAATGCCAGAGCATCAGGATATTTTCGGTCTACAATCATTAATTTAGCTAATCCCAGATAAGAATCAACAATCGAGGATATTTGAGAATGTTCTTCGAACGACAATGCTTTATCAAACATTTCATGGGCTGAAGATTTGTCTCCTTTTTCCAGAAGAATATTTCCGTACAAGTTGTACACATTGGCTCTGTCATAGAAATTATTCTTATCCATTATGAACTCCGCTTCTTTTATATACTTCAAAGCCTCTTCATAATCTTTTTGTAAATAATACATGTAAGCCGAGTTAGTCGAACCACAAAAGATAAGGTAGGGATCCCGTTTTTTATGTCCCAGTTCATAGCATTCCAATGCATATTTCAGCCCTTTAGGGTCTTTCTTGAGATAATATATGCCCGATATATTACACAGCAAAATCGAATACAACCTCTCGTTGGAACTTCTTTGCGCAGCTTGTATTCCTTTGAAAAAATAATTTATAGACCGGTAGTAATCCATTTCTATATTTGCAGCATATAGTCCTAACCCGTTATAAGCCGAAGCCAATGCTGAATCATTAGATAAGCTGATAGCCAATTTAAGAGATTTATCCATATAATATCTCGATTCTTCCTGAACACCATTCATCATCAAAGCCTGCCCGAGATATATACTGGCATACATTTGATATACTTCATTCTTATTAATGGTAGAGATGCTGTCCAGTTTTCTGGCATAAAATATGGTCTGGTTATAATCGCCTCTGTTTACAAGTAGTGACGATAGTTCTTTCAGTTCTTCATAATTATGTTTATCCTTATTCAGCTTTAATTTCAACTCTCTGATGGTGCGGTCGGGATTAGACGCATATTTCTGATCTTGAGAAGATAGTCCAAGTACAATCAGATGCATGGCGATAAACGCAAGAAAACGATATGGAGTTGTCAATTTCATCTTTTAAGATCTCAGACCTATTTACTGCTTTGGTTAATATAAAAGCCAAAGCCTGTTATGAACTTATAATACTTTCTGTTGCTTGATACAAGTTAAAGTTATTTTAAAGATAAATATCTTTCGAGTCACAAAATTAACCTATTATTTTCAACTGGTCAGGATTTTCTGCGTTTTAGAATGAATTTAAGTGAAATGATTAATATTTTAGCTTATTTAATAAGACATGAAGATTTTAAGTCGCCAGAGCAGAGCTTAACTTGTTTAGACTATGCCGAGTCATGCAAAATGACTAATGAAATTGAACTAAAATACCGATAATTCGTTTTTAGAAATAGAATATAAAAGCACTGATTTTTGAATGAGAAATAAAATAGCTGATCGAATTATTGATTTTAATAAGAATCTCCATTATTCGGGGCAATTACCTGACGACTTCAGGGTTCTAAATCCTTATTTAGATAATCCCGAAACCATGAAGGTAATGGGTGAGTTTTATCGTAAATACTACAATGATACTAATCGCCGACAATTTATTATAGGAATTAATCCCAGTCGGCACGGAGCAGGTGTGACGGGTGTTCCGTTTACAGACACTAAACGCTTGGAAAGTGAATGCGGAATCGTCATGAAATCGGCGCATACACATGAAGTCTCATCTGTTTTTATGTATGAAATGATAAATGCATATGGAGGGGCTGCTTTGTTCTACAATCAATTTTACATTAACTCTCCCTTTCCTTTGGCTATTATCCGCCGCACAAAAGGTGGAAATTGGGTGAATGCAAACTATTATGATGATAAAGACCTATTTATTATGGTAAAAGGGTTTATGATAGAATCTCTAAAAAAACATATTGAACTGGGATTAGATACATCGAAAGTATTTATTCTGGGTAAAAAGAATGCAGATTTTATACAAAAACTGAATAAAGAAGAACACTTATTCGATGAATTTACGGTATTGGAGCATCCCAGATATATTCAGCAATACAAGATGAAAGAGAAGCAGCTGTATATAGATAAATATATTTTGGCTCTTAATGGAATCTCAGGGTAATCAATATGTAATTGTGCTAAATGATAAAAAAAATAAAAAAAAATACCATAAAAAATGATCATTTAACTTCATTTTTTACAGAATATCTTCTTTAATATCTTCTAGATACTTATCTCCAAAAATGTATTTTCTACACTAAAAGACCCCTCTGCGCTAATATTTCCAGTGTTCAGGCATAATTTTCCATGTATATGTACAATTTTATATTCGTTATCTATTGCAACATTTATTTCTTTGCTAACAATCTAAGCTAAATGAAAACAGACGTTAAATTACATTACTTTTTCTAAACTTAATGAGAACACAATTATGATTGAAAAATAACGAACCTTTCCGGTATTTTTATATGCCGATTAATTACTAAGAAAAACTTTAGAAAGAACATATATGCTTCTTGGTATATATGTAATGAATACTTAAAAGATGTTTTATGCCTTATTTTCGATAATGAGGTATTGTATCTTATCTGAACTTCGATTAAAGTCACAGATCCATTTATTGATCGATAAAGTATAACTATACAGATAGTTATCTCTTATCTATACGTCATTAAATACTTGCTGTCGCTTATTGCACCTGTAAACCAATTTCTAATTACTAAAATTACGAATAGAATGAAGAGCACCTTACCTAAAATTCTACTACTTATGGTTATAGGCTTTTCCCTGATTCATTGCACAGAGGATAGGGATGAGTACTATAAAGATCCCTCTTGGGTCGCCCCTCCGTTGTATGATGTTTTACAACAAGAGGGGAGATTTACTAATTATCTAGAATGTGTTGACCGTACCTTGTATGCGACCTCTTTACATGGAAGCGGTTTGTTTACATGTTTTGCCCCTAATGATGAGGCTTTTAAGTCTTATCTGTCTACAAATGGGTATAACTCGGTAAAAGATATTCCTCAATCGGTAATAGATCAGATTGTAGCCTACTCTCTGGTTTATAACTCGTATAAGTTTGATCGTTTGAGCGATATATTGAGCGGAGGATGGGATACTTTGCAAAGTATCAAAAAAAGAACAACTTATTATGAAGGTTTACATCGTGAATACAATGGTTCGGATTCTATATGGGTTGTAGATGCAAATGGCGAAGGCTCTTTTACCATCACAAAACCCAATTCGAAATATATGCCGTTTTACTTGTCGAGGTACTTCGATTCGCGAACAAAGCCTTTGACTGCCGAAGATTACAATACATTTTATCCCTCAAGCCAATATACGGGACGTAATGTACAGGATGCTTCCATATTACAGTCTGACCTGATGGCCGGAAACGGTGTCATTCATGAAGTCAATAAGGTCTTGGTTCCTTTACCGAATCTCGAGAAGATACTGAATGTAGATGATTATTCAATATTCCGTAAGCTTGTTCAGAGCAAAAATGCTTCCGGTGAGTATAATTATATTCGTTATAATAACTTCAGTGTCGTAGATCAGTATTTTAAAGAATTATATCCTTCTAAGAATATAAATCAGGTATATGTTAAGTTCTACTCAGGATTACAGGTTTCACTTAATTCAGAGGCTTATGGTACTTCTGATAAAGAGGCGGAGACCAATGGATTTACCCTTTTTGCTCCGGATAATAATGCTGTACAGAAATTCTTTAACGATAAATTAAAGGATTATTATTCGTCATTGGATAACGTGCCTTCCGATATTTTGGGATATTTTATAAATGCGCAGATGATAAATGAGTTGGTTTGGCCCGGAAACTATAAGGGAATGATGAATGCTCAGGGTGATTATCTGAATGGTGAAGGTGCTACAGGTGAGGGTTTTGATCGTACTCGTTATTATGATATAAAACCCGCCAGTAACGGATTTTTTTACGGATCGAATAGTTATATAAAAAGCCACTATTTCGAAACTGTTTTTGCCGAAGTACTGCTGAATCCTGCTTATTCTTTGCTGAAAAATGCTTTTAATAAATACTTTGAATCTTCATTGATGGAAGAACTGATGCGTTCCGCCCTGAATGGGTATTCATCTAATGATTATATAATTCTTCTGCCAAGTGATCAGCTGTTAACAGCCGATGGTTTTAAATGGGAATGGCTGACGTCTGCCTATGGATTCTCACATTCCAATTCTTTAGTTGTAGCTGATACCCGTATGCAGCGTCTGATCAGGTCTCACATATTCAAGAGAATACATAATTCCGAAATAGATACCCGTTTAGCGAATCTCAATGGAAATTCGTCACTGGGATACGACGGTTTCGGTTATGCCGTAAATGCAGAGGGCGACTTTATCCGCTTCAAAAACGGAAAGATACAGATGTTAGGTAATTATGATGAAGAAAATTGGGTGACTGCTACTTTCAAGAAATCTTTTAATAACGGAACGGTATATACTATTGACAGGCTCTTGCAGTATTCTAGAAATACAACTATGCCCTCGTCTGTTGACGGGTGGCAGGAACAGCCTATGCTTACATATATACAGAAAGCATCTGCGAAAAATTCGAATGTCTCGATTTTCAGCGATTATATGACTGAACTGTTTACTCAGACTTCTTTGGCCTTCACCTTGAGTACTTCATCTTCCTATACAATACTTATGCCTAACAATGAGGCGATGCAGGCTGCTATAGCTGCAAAAGTATTGCCTACTATTGCTGAAACCAAAAAATCGATTAATGATTTGCAAAAGGCTATAAACTTTATCAAATATCATATTATTCCTAGTAAGGTATATGTAAATGACGGTTACAACAGAGTACTTCTGTCTAGTGGTGCTACTCAGGCATACGATGTGGCCTCTACTTTGCATAAAGTGCTTATCACTTCTACTTATCTGAGAGTCGAAAAGTCGAATGGAAATTTGCTGTTCAGAACTCAGAATACCGGATCGGTCAACCGTTCGGCTGAAGTAGTTAAAGGTGTAAGCCATAGCAATATTTTTGGAGCTAAAGCCGTGCTCCACGAAATAGATAACTATTTGGAATATATACCTGAAGAAGAATAATTACCCTTAAATCAGATTATCAATGAATAGAAAAAATTCAATCTTATATCTATTGTTATGTCTGTTTCTGATGACAGGGATGACGTTACACGCTCAGGAAAGCGTACTTATACGGGGAAAGGTCACTTCGGCTACGGACAAAGAGCCTATAATTGGCTGTTCGGTAGTGGAAATGGATAAAGACAACCGTATTGTGATAGGATCTCAAACCGATTTAGATGGTAATTTTAGTCTTAAAGTTACACCTAAAGCCGGTCACAAACTTGTTTTTACGACCATCGGTTTCAAATCGAAGAGTATAGCTTTGTCTACAGCATCCAGAGAGATTAATTGTGTGATGGAAGAAGATGCTAAAGGTTTGACTGAAGTTGTTGTTACTGCCAAAAAGAAAGCTAATGCCGGTCCGTTTGCTATAGCAGAGCGAGACATGACTTACGCATACAGTAAAATAGATGCCGGAGAAATAGAAGATTTGCCTGTTGCCTCTATTGACGAAGCCTTGCAGGGACGTATGGCCGGAGTGGATATCACTGCTACTTCGGGAGAGCCCGGAGCCGGTATGGCTATCCGTATACGCGGAACGTCTTCGATAAATTCGAATGCTAATCCGCTTATTGTTGTCGATAATATTCCTTATGATGCCACAATATCATCTGATTTTGACTTTGCTACCGCCGATGAAGACAGTTATTCGCAGCTATTGAATATATCTCCTTCTGATATTGCCGAAATATCGGTGTTGAAAGATGCCGCTGCTACTGCTTTGTATGGTAGTAAGGGTGCTAACGGTGTATTATTGATTAAAACTAAACGTGGTACTTACGGACCGCCCCGTATCTCGTATTCTTTCAAAGGATCTGCGACGACAATGGGTTCTCCGATAAAAACACTCAACGGAAACGAGTATGTGACAATGATACAGGAGGCTTTCCAGAATTCGGGTATACCGATAGATTTATCTTCTTATCCTGAATTTGCGCGTGACCCTAATAATCCTTATTATTATCACAATTACGGACAGGATACCGATTGGGTTGATGCTGTTACTCAAACCGGATGGACACAAGATCATAACTTGTCTATCTCGGGAGGAGGAACTAAAGCTCTGTACCGGATGTCGTTGGGGTATTATAATCAGAAAGGTAATGTTATCGGGCAGTCTTTGGATCGTGTGACGACCAACTTCAATCTGAATTATAATATTTCGGAACGGATGCGTGTTTCGGCTGACTTTTCGTATACACACTCCAAGAATAATAAAAATTACATGACCGATTTATTGGAGTCGGCATATACAAAGATGCCTAACCAATCTATCTATGAATATACTGATACCGGCGTTAATACCGGAAAATATTTTTCACCCGCAACAACGCCTCAGGGAGACTTTACTTCTGCTAACTTAAGTAAATACACAGGAGGAGTATACAACCCCTTGGCAATGGCCGAGGAAGGAACATGGGATGTGATAACCGACCGTATCAGACCTAAATTTTCGATTCAATATCAGATTATTCCCTCTCAATTGATACTCGATGCCGATTTGGCTTTTGATATCAGCAGTGAAAAGAATAAGAAGTTTTTACCTCAGATCGCAACAGGACGACCTTGGTATGAAAATACGGTGAACAGAGCCGAAGATGCCGATGCCGAAGCTTTTCTTGTACAGACATTTACTCGTCTCTCATATAATCCTAAGTTGGGAAGCGATAAGCATACCCTTTTCTTCGGAACACAATTCTCCACTTATGATAAGAAAGTAGAAGGCTGGGGGCTTGTGTCTGCTAATACCGCATCGACCGAGATTCAGGATCCTTCATTATCATCTCGTATTATTTCCACTGCATCTTCTCGTACTCAAGAACGTACTATGTCTGCGTTACTTACTGCTCAGTATGGGTTTATGGACAAGTATTTGTTGAATGGGGTGATTCGTATGGATGGAGATTCTAAATATAGCAGAAAACATCGTTACGGATATTTTCCGAGTCTATCGTTCCGTTGGAGAATTTCGAATGAGTCGTTCATGAAGAAGTTCGAATTTCTAGACGATCTTAGTTACCGTATCAGCTATGGTGTCAATGGAAATGCCATCTCTAAAAACTATCTGTATTACAAACAATATGGCTCTTACGATTATACATACCTTGGTCAACAGGGGGTATATGTATCAAGTATGCAATTGGAAGATTTGAAATGGGAGCAAACATCCGAAATTAATACCGGTTTGAATTTTATAGCATTCAATGACCGCATAAATATCGATTTCAACTGGTATAAACGTACCACTGATAATCAATTCTTCGAAAAAGCGGCTATTTCTAATACTTCGGGTTATAATAATATTCCGATGAATGCAGGAACAATTGAGAATAAAGGATGGGAGCTTGGGATATTTTCAACTCCGTTCAAGAACAAAGATTGGACAGTTAACTTCAGAATGACTTTGGCTCATAATGATAATATTATCACCAAGTTGTCAGACAATATATCTACATCTACAACGCCTACTGCATCTAACGGTAATTTCATGACCCGTATACAGGTGGGTAATCCGGTTGGATCGTTTTATGGATACAAATACGATGGTGTATATCTGAATGACGCGCAGACTATTGCAAAAGATAAGAGCGGCAATCCTATTTATACCTATGAAAACGGACAAAGAGTTCCCGTGAAAATGAAATTCTGGTATCCGACTGTGGGCTACGAATTCGAAGCGGGAGATGCCAAATACGTGGATATAAACAACGATGGAAATATCAATCAACAGGATATTGTCTATCTGGGAAATGCTAACCCTAAACTGACCGGAGGTTTTGGTCCCGGTGTGAAATATAAGAACTGGTCGCTGGATGCTTATTTCAATTTCCGTTATGGCTGCGATATAATTAACTCCACAAAAATGTCGATGGAGTCGATGTACGATTTTAAAAATCAAAGTAAAGCCGTACTTCGCAGATGGCGTACATCTTATGAGAATGAAGCAGATGCTCCGGCTGACCTTCTGCCTCGTGCCTTGTATAAAAAAGGATATAACTGGCTGGCATCAGACCGTTACGTCGAAGATGGATCATTCCTGCGTTTCCAATCGCTGACACTGAAGTATACATTCGAAAAAGATGTTGTTCGACGTTTGGGTGTTTCAGCATTGAGTCTGTATTGTACACTGTATAATCTGTATGTATGGACTAATTATTCCGGATTGGATCCGGAGGTAAGCTCGAGAAGTAATGACCTGAATAAATTGGGTTATGATACATCAAAGGCTCCCCGTGCGAAAACAGCCTCTATCGGAATTAACCTTACTTTTTGATCGAAAGAAATCAATAACATGAAATAGATAATATTATGATAAAAAAGATATTTGCCATACTCGCAATTTCCGTATTTATGATTTCCTGCTCGGACTGGCTCGATCTGGAACCTGTGGATGGAATTGTGGATTCTAAATTCTGGAAGAATAAAGAAGATGTAGAGTCGGCTGTGATCGGATGTTACTCATCGATGTTGGATGAATCATTGATAAAGGATTTGTATATGTGGGGTGAGCTCAGAGCAGATCTTACCGCTACCGGAACGTCTGCCAATGCAAACGTTTCGAATATAATAAAAGGAGAAATAAGTACCGATAATGCGATAGTACTGGATTGGGGTGCACTTTACACAACAATAAATCAATGTAATGATGTGCTGGAAAATGCCGCAGCTGTACAATCCCTGGATGCTTCTTTTTCCGATAAATTGCTTAAACAATATGAGGGTGAGGCTGTTACTCTCAGGGCGATGATGTACTTCTATTTGGTACGTTCTTTTAAAGATGTTCCATTTATAGAAAAAGCATCTTCTTCAGATAAGCAAGACTATAATGTTCCCAAAACCGGAGGTGATGAGATATTAGAGACTCTGGTGACTCAGCTGCTAACTGCTATTGATAATCTACCCCTCACTTATAAAGACAATGACTCGAACAAAGGCCGGATGACCCAATGGTCTGCAAAAACCCTTTTAGCGGATATTTATCTGTGGCAGGAAAACTATCAGGCTTGCTCTGATCTTTGTACTCAGATAATCGGTTCGGGACAATTTTCTCTTATACCTGTGTCAAAAGCAAAATACGAGGTGATAAACGGGTCTAACATCGATAGTGTCTATCATGTGAGTGAATCGGATGTCAATTCGTTGTTCGATAAGCTATATGTGACTGGCAATTCAGTAGAAAGTATATTCGAAATACAGTTCCCTAAGACTCATGAAACTCTAACAGACCCATTCTATTTATGGTTTAATCAGATACGTCCGGCATTAATTCCTAATTCGGAAATATTATCGGAAGAGATTTTTCCTGAATATACCGGCGATGACCGTGATGTGTATGATATAAGAGGTAACTCTTTTTCTTATAAAGGTTCTTATATATGGAAATGGGTAGGGCTTGATCGTTCATCTGCAATGAGAACAAGGCAGACATTCCCTCATTGGATTGTTTACCGCTATCCCGAAGTTTTATTGATGAAAGCTGAGGCGCTTACTCAACTGTCAAAGACAAATAATGATCAGACAAAATTGAAGGATGCTTATGCTCTTGTAAAGCAGGTGAGAGAAAGAGCAAATGCAATAGAAACTCCCGAAACTAATTTCGATAATGAGACTGAAATCAGTCCGCTGTTACTCGAAAAACTAATCTATGATGAGCGGGGCAGAGAATTTGCATTCGAAGGAAAACGTTGGTATGATGCTCTGCGCCATGCGAAACGTGATAATTTCTCGGAAGCCAACTATTCTTACTTACAGCAATTAGCGATAAATGCTGCACCAGCTGATAAACTGACCAGCCTTCTGGTAAAATACAAGAGCGAATGGTTCTGTTACTGGCCTATATTGCAGTCGGTTGTAGAAACCAATCCGAATCTGACGCAAAATCCATTTTATGCATCATCTAAATAAGATATCATGAAAAAAACGAAATATTTAAAGCCGGAAAATATATTCAAATCATTCTTTTCGCTATTGGCATTAATAGTGATTGTTCTGAGCCATTCTTCTTGTAACGATGATCTGGACGGGAAAACCTTCGTGGTATCGGATGATATCATGATAGATGAATATATAACACAAAAAGATCCTTCGATGTCTACTTTTCTTGAGATAGTCGATAAAACAGGATTTCGGGGTATGATACATGCCTATGGTACATATACCTGCTTTATCCCTACTAACGATGCCATAGACGCATATGCGAAGCAGAAGGGTAAGTCGTCATGGAAAGATTTTTCGGATACCGAACTCGAAAATATGGTTAAGTTCCACATTGTGAACGACACCTTGCAAACGAGTGATTTTGTAGACGGACGTTTGCCGAGCCCTACCTTATTGAAAAAATACCTGACTACCGCAACCGAGTCTTCCGGAACAACGGCTTCTATACGTGTCAATCGTCAAGGTGTGATCACAGTTAAGGACATACGCTGTGCCAACGGGTATATCAATAAAGTAGATGAAGTATTGTCTCCCAACCAATCGACACTGGCCGATGAAGTTTCTAATCTTCCGGAGACGTATTCACTTTTTAAAACGATAATGAAAGAAACCGGATGGATTGATTCTCTTTCCGTTTCGAAGACCGATGTCTGGAGAACTGTTTTGCTGCAAAGCGACAACAGCTTCCAACAAGCAGGTATATCTTCTAAAGCCGATTTGTTGAAATATCTGGCAAAGGAGCTGCCCGAGATAACTTCTCAAAAAACATTATTATGGACGTATGCAGCGTATCACTGCCTTAACGGATTGTATTATGTGGCGGATTTGAGTATGCTTAGTGCATTACAGACTGCTGCCCCCAATCAGGTTTTGACTTTCAAAAACAGCAATGATTCGCTTCTGGTAAATGAATATAAAAATGTAACAGCCGGAATTTATGAAAAAGGTGTCCCTGTTTTAAAATCTTCGACATACACGGATTATAGTTGCGATAATGGCGTTTTGATAGACTTGGGCGGTTATGTAGGACCGGTTGTACGTCCTGCAATGGCTGTATATTGGGATCTTGCCGAACAACCCGAAATTATGAAATTGAAAGAATTCCGTCAAAAGGGAGTGGCGCAGGCTATTGATATGCCATTAGATAATTTTTCCGAAATGAAATTCGAAATTCGAAATTCGGCATATACCTCTATCCAATATTGTACCGAAGCTGCATATAATGCAAAAACAGCTTATGCTTACTATGATAATCTACAGGTAAACTTCAATCGTATAACATCTATGTCTATGCAAACTCCTTTGCTCACCGAAGGTACTTATAATGTGTGGTTGTGTTGGAGAAGAGCCGGATACGGAGATAAAATTAAAGGAGTATTTGAACAGGATGGCAAAGATGATCAGGCATTATCAAATATTGTAGACTTGTCGGAATATTTTGATACCGCAACTGCAGCCGAATCGTTACTGGCTGCCGGAATGAAACGTTATACGGCAAAGGAACGCAACAGTACAATGAATGCCCGCCTGATGGGAACAATAGTGGTAGAAGCTACCGGTCGTCACTGGCTGAAATTTGTATCAGTCAATCAGGCCAAAGCATCTAATGTGTGGCTTGATATGGTTCAATTTATACCTGTGGATAACGATCAGTTGTGGCCTCGTTTCGACGTAGAAGGAAATACTATTTATAAAGGTACGGATTGTGAGAATATTGCACCCACAAATTTGGGTTGTTCTGCCGATAATGATGCAAGATAATAAGTAACAAAAGGGTCTGAGACCCAAATAGAGAAATACGTATGAATAATTACAGAATAATATATATACTGATATTGGTTTTTGTTGCAGGCTTTACAGCCTGTAGCGAAAACGAATGGGACGACCATGTGAAAGGGACGGACGATACCTCTAAGTCTGATCTGTTGGAGCAGATCAAAAGCAATCCCGATCTGTCTGTCTTTGCCCGTTTAATAGAAAAGACCGGATATGATTTATTGCTGGAGGAGGCTTCGAATTTTACGGTTTTTGCTCCTCGCAATTCGGCATGGGATGGTATTGATACCACTAATACAACGGCATTGCGTAAAATTATAGCTTATCAGATAGCTTATGGAAAAAGTATATCAACAGATGCGGCTATACACAGCAAACTGAAAATGATAAACACCAAATATATCAGGTTCGATGCTTCGTCCCAGACTTTGGAGGGAGCTAAAATCGTATCGGCAGATCAGGCCGCCGGCAATGGTGTAGTACATGTTACCGATAAACTGTTTGACCTAAAAGAGAATGTGTTTGATTATATCATATCGAAGTATAAAGATTACAAACAGGTTCAATATCTCGAAGGGATGAATACTAAAGTAATGGATACCGATAAAAGTGTACAGATAGGGGTGGATGCAAACGGACAGCTTGTATATGATACTGTATGGGTGGATGTGAACCCGTTTCTGACAAAATACCCGATCAATAGTGAAGATTCTTTGGTGACTTACGTGTTGCTTGAAGACGATGGCTTTACTTTTCTTAAAGATAAATATATGCCATACTTCAAACAGCAGGTCGATTCTTTAACAGAACCTTTGTCGAAAAAGAATGTCTGTCAGGATATGGTAATTTCTTTAAATAAAGTGGTAGACCTTACTGCTGTCGATACGGTACTGAATGTAGATGATGTGAAGGTCCCTATAAATAGAGCGAATATCAAAGCTACATATGAGGCTTCTAACGGACGGGTATATGTGATTTCGAAGAGCAATATCTTATTGAAAGAAAAGATCAAGCCTGTTAGAATTGAAGGTGAGAATTATTCTTCTTCCACATCCAAATCTAACTTATATGTGAGATTCAAAAGATGGGCGAGCGGCGAAAAGGATATCATGTTGAATTGCCGTTTTGTGCAGTCTGATGTTATTCATGTAACTGGATCTAAGGGGCAGGACTCTACTTACACCCAATCCAAAACCTTTTACTGGGACAATAACGGAGCTTTGGCTAATACGCAGAACTTCCATATAAAATATCAAACGTCTGTAAATTCAGTGGATTATGAAATCCGTTATGTTGCATACGATGATATCGACTGGCATTTTTCAGATCCGAACCATATATTCAGGTTTGAACAAAAATTGTTTGTTTCGATGCCCGGGGAACCCGAACTCGGATACAGTACAGCCAATGGTGTAATAAATAATTATCTGGGAGATAAGGTGGCTTTTGTGAGTCAGGATACAGCAGGCATTCATAAAGAACGCGTAATGAGAAAATGGGATCTGGTGAATAATACAACCCAGTATATAAGTAAGCCCATTGAGAAAGATGATTCGGGAATAATGAGCGTACCGGCTTCAGGTAAACTGACAATGTGGTTGTGTAATACAGCCCGTACGAATGCTACCAGTGCTCAGGGGATGCTGTTTTTAGACTATATTCTATTAGTACCTAAACTTCCCGCTGAGTAAGGTCTCAGACCTTCTTATTGCTTAGCATGCTGAAGTAATAACAGGGTGACTGTGAATAAAAAATATATCATTAATATTCTATCTGTTATTAAACTATGATGACATATATAAAGAAATACATACTTTCATTAGCTATATTTTCGGCTTCGGCTTTGGCCTTCGGTCAGGAAAAGGAGACGAAAGAAAGTGTAATCACCGGAGTTGTGATAGAATCCGCAACAAAGAAACCTGTAGCCGGAGCTGCAGTATCCATTCCGGGGATATCATCATCTATTACCGATGATGAAGGACGGTTCAATCTGTCCAAAACCGTCGATGGAGCGTTTATTCAGGTTCAGATTCCGGGATATGCAACACAAACAGTTGCCGTAAAGGGTCGCAAAGAAATCACCGTGTTCCTGTATGATGATACATTCAGAGAGTTGAACCGGACAGTAAATACTCCATTCGGTACGGCTGATCTGTGGCAGTCTACGGCATCGGTTTCTCCTGTTTCTTTGAAGAATTCCTATAAGAAGGGATCTGTAGGTGTTGAGAGTATTCTTCAGGATGAAGGGGCCGGTCTTAATAGTTTGACAAGATCAGGTGCACCCGGAGCCGGGGGAAATCTATTCCTTAGGGGATTTACTTCCTTAAATGCAACGAATCAACCTTTGATTATCATTGACGGTATTCCGTACGAAAACTCCTCAATAGGAACTTCTTTAGTTGATGGTAATATGACAACTCCTCTTTCGGGTTTGGATCTGAAAGATATAGAGAATATTACTGTACTGAAAGATAATACATCCATTTATGGCAGCCGCGGAGCAAATGGAGTTGTCCTGATAACAACGGCTAAAGCGAAAACGCAGGCAACATCAATTGATTTCTATGCGCATACAGGTATCAACCTGACACCTAAAACCCAATACCGTATGCTCAATGGCTGGGAGTCTAAAGCATATCTGTCGGAAATGTTATCAAGCAGCGGGCTTTATACAGCCTCAGAAATACAGGCTTTGCCTTTTATTAATCAGGAGAAACCCGTAGTTGAGAATTGGGGGATATCTGGTAATGCCGATTATTACAGGTATAATCATAATACCGACTGGCAGGGTAAAGTTTTTGAAAGCAGTATGACAAATAATCTTGGTATATCTGTAAAAGGTGGAGATGATGTTGCGCTATACGCCCTTTCGGTTGGATATACCGGACAAGATGGGATCGTAAAAAATTCTACATATTCGCGGTATAATACACAGTTCAATACTCAGGTGAATATGTCGGCTAATATAAAGCTGAATGCAAACATGAATTTTTCGTATGCCGAAAAAGATTTGATGAACGAGCGGTTGAATCGGGATCTGAATCCTATTTACGCCAGTCTGATAAAGTCTCCGTTTATGGCAGCAAATGTATATGATGAAACGGGAGCACAATCTCCGAAATTCGAACAGGCTGATATTTTCGGAGTTACTAATCCATCGGCTTTGGTCGATGAGCAGACTTTCCAGAAAAGTAAAAATTACCGTTTCTTAGGTAATCTCGAAGGGATATTCAAGTTGAATAAAGATTTTTCGATCAATGCCATTTTTGGCTTGACTTTCGATAAGGTTCGGGAGAATATATTCCTTCCGTCTAACGGACTGCATCATCAAATGCTTCCTACGGCTGAGGTCAGAAACGAAATGCAATCTATGGTAGGACGTTATCTTCAATATTACGGCGATTTGCGATTCAATTACAGTCGTAAGTTTAATGTCGATCATGACCTGACAGCCAGAGCCGGAGTGAGATATCAGACAAATAATTCGGAGTTTGATCAGGTGAAAGCATATAACTCGGCAAATGATAACTTGCAGACAATAGGGCAGGGCGATATAGACCTGACTCAGAAAAGCGGGAGTGAAGATAACTGGAAGTGGTTATCATACTATCTGAATGCCGATTATGGATACAAGAATAAATATTTAGTATCGTTTAATATGGCTATCGATGGTTCGTCACGCATAGGAAAAGAAGCATCAGGATTAAAGATGTTCGATAATGTATTCGGGGTTTTTCCTTCTCTTTCGGCAGCATGGCTGATCTCATCCGAAGACTTTATGGCGGGTGTGGATAAAATCAGTTTTCTGAAATTCAGACTCGGATATACCCGTACGGGAAACAGCGATATAGGTAATTATACAGCCCGTTCGTATTATAATTCTCAAAACTTTTTGGGATACTATGGCTTTGTACGCGGAAATATAGCCAATCCGGAATTGAAATGGGAGAATAATACAAAACTAAATGCGGGATTGGATGTCGGTTTATTTAACGATCGCTTGAGTGTGAGTGCCGATATCTACACAAGCAAGACCACCGATATGCTTATGTGGGAACAACTGCAAGGTGCCGCCGGTATAAGTATGTATGCAAAGAATGACGGAGCAATGAAAAATACCGGATTTGAGCTGGGTATTAATAGTCGTATTATAGATAACCGGGACTTAAAATGGGACTTGGGGGTAAATATCGCTCATTATAAAAATAAAGTAACAGAGCTATCTACCGATAATAAGATAACAGAGATTGCCGGAGGATATGTCAGAACCAAAGTCGGAGCACCTATCGGACAGTTTTATGGCTATAAGACAAACGGTGTTTATGCGACAAGCGAAGAGGCTGCATCTGCCGGATTGAGCAAACTGAATGCCAACGGGTCATCAGTTGCATTTGGAGCAGGCGATGTACGTTTTGTGAATGTAAATAGTTCGGATAAGATTATCGATGATAAAGATATGGTTGTGATAGGAGATCCCAATCCCGATATCTTCGGTAATATCAATACTTCTTTACAATACAAATCATTCACATTGAGTGCTGTTCTTACTTATTCTGTCGGAAACGATATCTATAATGCTCTGCGTCAGGATCTGGAGTCGATGCAAGGATATGACAACCAGACAAAGGCAGTATTAAATCGTTGGACGCACGAAGGGCAGATAACCAATACTCCCCGTGCGGTATGGAAGGATCCGATGGAAAACTCTCGTTTTTCGGATCGTTGGATTGAGGATGGATCTTATTTAAGGATGAAAACTGTAACGCTGTCTTATGACTTCCCTATCAAACAGAAGTTTATAAAGACTTTGCAGGCTTATGTAACCGGCAATAACATGCTGACATTTACTAAATATTTAGGTTATGATCCTGAATTCAGCGCGAGCCAAAATCCATTGTATTATGGTATTGATATGGGAATGAGTCCGATTGCACGTTCTGTATTGTTCGGTGTGAAGATTGGTTTATAACAGATTTAAGAATAAAAATAAATATAAAAGATATGCTGAAACTATATAAATCAATAAAAGCTGTATTTATAGTTTTGTTTATGACAACAGCTTTGGTGTCTTGTTCTGATATGCTTGATGCTGACCAGAATAACGCGATCAATCCTGATGATAATTATAAAACCACATCAGATGCGGATAATGCCATTCTGGGCATATATTCAAAATTTATGGGGTTGGTAGACAGGGTTGTCGTACTCGAAGAACTCAGAGGCGATATGATGGATGTAACAACCAATGCCACTCCTGATCTGGTTGCCATAAATAATCATACGGCGACTAGTACTAATAAATGGTGTGAGATTGCTCCTTTTTATGAAGTGATATTAAACTGTAACGATGCTCTGAGCAATTTTGATAAAATGCTCGCTGAAAATAAAATGACTAAAGCTGATTACAGTTACCGGTATGCCGATGTGATGACAATCCGTTGCTGGGTGTATCTAGAGATGGCTACTCATTTCGGTGAGGTGTATTATGTTACAGATCCGCTTTTGACGGTTCAGGATTTATCCACCGATAAATTTCCGGTATATCAGTTCGATCAATTGGTACAGGAACTGATCAAATGTATGAACGCTGTTCCTACTTTAGATTTGTCTATGGACTCTCCATTGTATAGCCAAACATCTGACGGATATTTGCTGAGGATGTTTTTCTTGAATAAAAAACTGATGCTGGGAGATTTGTATCTCTGGGCGGATGATTATGTACAGGCTGCTACTCAATACTCTAACTTTCTGAAAGAGTCGGAGACAAAACTATTCAGCGGATCGGAATATCTGGCTTATAAACTGGATGGATGGGTTTGGGCAGGTTCGAACGAACCTCGTTTTCAGGTGTGTTATGAGCGTTATAAAGGTGCTGACCTGAATGCGTACCGTAATAAATGGAAAGAAATTTTCTCGAGGTCTTCGACCGATACCGAATTGAGACGGGAAATGATAACCATGATGAGTTACGATACTAAATTTGCACCTTCATATCCTTTGATCGAACTGTTTGCCAATACGGGAGAAGGTAAATATTATCTTAAACCTTCGGCATGGGCTATCGATGGCATGTGGGAAACTCAGGTGCAAAGCAATGACTTCGTATTCGACGGGCGTGGGCGTGAGTCTTCTTTCGAATATGTAAACGGTCAGCCCGTTGTGATTAAATATCTGTATGATTATTATGGACAGACTACGGATGATAATAAAACAATTCATCTGTTATATAATCAGTTTGCAACGGACAAATATTCGAAAAACGGAAAATGGTTCTTATATCGGGCTGGATTGCTTCATCTTCGTTATGCCGAAGCTGCCAACCGGGCAGGCTATCCCGATATTGCTTATGCAATAGTCAATAATGGTATAAATACGAATTACGATTGGGTAAAATCAGATGGTAATACACGTTCTGATAAAGAAGGTGTGCAATACACCGGCTACAAACCTCTGAGTGACAATGTGGCTTCTGTACCTTATCCTGAACCGTTTTATCTGGATGCCCGCAACAACAGCAGTCCGTATAATGTGTACAGGTCTCCATGGTATTTGAATTACGGTATAAGAGGACGAGCCAGCCTGAAAAATGTAGAAAGACCGGATTGGGTGCAAACTAAATCCGATTCTATAAAATGGATGGAAGATGCTATTGTTTCGGAAAATGCGTTGGAATGCGGCTTTGAGGGAAACAGATGGGGTACACTTTTACGTGTGGCAATGCGTAGAAATAAGACCGGAGAAGATGGAACCGGATTTCTGAATAAAATATTACAGGAGAAATTTCAAGCTGCAGGAAAGTCTGCTCCGAGCCTGACGGCTGCTAATTGGTTTCTCCCTAAAAATGAACATGCCTCGGAGTGATCTTGATTTTAGTAGAAGAGGGGAGCTCGGTGATGAGTTCCTCTTTTTTATTTTGCGATGCAGATCATAACATATAGTTTTCTGCTGTTTTCTGAAATTTTATCTATAATGAAAAATACATTCAATTATGGCAAAATACACAGAAAAACTGGGAAAACAAATCGCAGAAGCAATAGAACAAGATGAGTATACATTGGGTGAAATCTGCTCGATACACAATATCAGCCGTAAAACATTTTATCAGTGGATGATCAAATATCCCGATTTTGAGGAGATGGTTGAGAATGCCCGTCTGGAGAGAGACGAACGGTTGGCACAAAAAGCACGTCAGATACTGAGGCAGAGAGTAGAACAAGGGCATACAGTTACTACAACCCGTTATAAATATGCCTTAGATGAATACGGTGAATTGTATCTGGCAGGAAAAACAGTAACCGTGAAAGAATATGCTCCGGATGAAAAGACCCTGAAAATGGCAATATCCAAAGAAAGCGACATCAGCAATAAAGAGAAAAAAAATTTTGCGGAACTGAAGGAGAAAGAACGTATTTTACAAGAAGAACTGGAATACCAATTATGGAAAGAGGAAGAAGAAAGGGAGTATCAAGAGTCGCTCCAAAATCAGCCGCAGAGTACCAGAGTTATGCAAATAACGTCTGATAACTGATTTTAGTGTAACTTTTGTAACCTTTTTGAAAATGAAAAATGAATAGTTTTCAATTGATAATTATGTGAATCAGTATTTGAAAAATATTTTTTTTACTACGCGCAATCATAGATTGCTTGTATTCCTTTTGGCCAAAGCCCCAAAAGGAATCAAAAGGTCTTTGGCGCTGCGAGGCTCTGCCTATCTGACAACGTTCACGGGCGAA
>OGZT01000597.1_pt1 | contig 28366 bp, 20 predicted proteins | sample 1576891 | NCBI WGS metagenome assembly OGZT01 (sample SAMEA3541521, study PRJEB24748) | human gut metagenome | biome: human gut; feature: human-associated habitat; material: faeces | place: China | collected 2012 | reverse complement strand
TTACCGGTGTGGTGGGGGGATGGCTGGATTCCATTCCCATGCTGGTACTGTCGGGGCAGGTGCGCTATGATACAACGGCCAGGTGGTCCGGTGTGGGCATCCGCGCCATGGGCGACCAGGAGTTTGATATCTGTAAAGCCATTGACTGTATGACAAAGTATTCGGAGATGGTCATTGATCCCATGAGGATCAGGTACTGTCTGGAGAAGGCCCTTTACCTGGCCCGGTCCGGTCGTCCGGGCCCCTGCTGGCTGGATATTCCCCTGAATGTACAGGGCGCCTTTGTGGAGACAGAGGAGCTTCCTGGCTTTGACGCGGCTGACTACGAGGCCGGAGGAAACGGCTGGGCCGGAAAGGACGGGGGACACGGGATACCGGAGGACGAGGCGGGAAAGGGAGAACACCGCCAGGTACTGCCGGGAAAGGTGGATGTTTCAGCCGCCCGGACTATTATAGATAAGATAAGGGCTGCAAAGCGCCCTGTCATCAATGCGGGCAACGGAATCCGCATAGCGGGAGCCCATGATTTGTTCATGGATGTGGCCGAAAAGCTGGGCGTTCCCGTGATTACGGGCTGGGACAGCGAAGATATCATGTATGACACCCACCCCCTGTACGTGGGCCGTGCAGGCAATATGGGGGACAGGCCTGGGAATTTTGCCATTCAAAACAGCGACCTGGTGCTCTCCATTGGAAGCCGTCTGAGCATCCGGCAGGTGGGATATAACTTTGAGACATGGGCCAGGGAGGCTTATGTGATTGTCAATGATATAGATGAGGAAGAGCTGAAGAAGCCGTCAGTCCACAGCGACATGCGGGTCCATGCCGATGCAAAGGATCTTCTGGAACAGATGGACCTGGTTCTGGACCGCGTTTTGGCAGAGGAAGAGGGAAATCTCCCTGAGAGCGTCAGCCGTCCAGGCAGCAGACAGGTGTTTGACGGAGGAAAGGGCCTCAGGGATATGACATGGAGCAGAACCTGCGCCATGTGGAAGGAGAAATATCCTGTTATACTGCCCAAGCATTTTGCCCATACGGATGAGGAACCGGCCAATGTGTACGCGTTTATCCATGCTGTCAGCAGCCGCCTGAGAGAGGGGCAGGTGACGGTGGTGGGCAATGGCTCCGCCTGTGTGGTGGGGGGACACGCCTATATCATAAAAAAGGGCCAGCGTTTCATAACCAATTCCGCCATTGCCTCCATGGGATATGACCTGCCGGCAGCCATAGGCGCCTGGACTGCTTCCAGGGATAAGGGCTGCTACAGCCAGGGCGGGGACAGAAGCGGAGAGGACCTGATCCTGGTGACTGGGGACGGAAGCATGCAGATGAATCTTCAGGAGCTGCAGACCATCATCCACCACAGAATGGGGATTAAGATATTTGTGATAAACAACGGGGGATACCATTCCATCCGCCAGACCCAGAAGAATTTCTTTGGGGAGCCGCTGATTGGAATCGGCGTGGACAGCGGGGATTTGAGCTTCCCGGCTCTGGATAAGCTGGCGGCGGCCTACGGCTACCCCTACGTGTCAGCAAGGCACAACAGCGAGCTGGGGAAGGCTGTGGAGAAAACCCTGGCGGCAGAGGGTCCTGCTATCTGCGAGGTATTCGTGTCCATGGACCAGAACTTTGAACCCAAGTCATCCGCCAAGAGACTGCCGGACGGCACCATGGTGTCGCCGCCCCTGGAGGACCTGTCGCCCTTCCTGCCGGATGAGGAGATGGATGAAAATATGATCATTCCCAGGATCAAGGGATAGACCTGCCAGCAGACCAAAGGACAGGCCTGCCGCGGGAGATCCGGGATAAGAAGGAGTATATGTTATGCGTGTAATCGTAACAGGAGCTACCAGTTTTATCGGAAAGGCTGTTACAAAAGAGCTGCTGGCCGGAGGCCATCATGTATTTGCCGTGGTAAGGCCGGACTCTCCGGGGCGCGGCCGGCTTGAACGGCCCGGAGCGGAAGCCGGGGAAAAGACAGGAGAAGAGACCGGGGAAGAGACAGGCAATAAGGCCGGAAAAGAAGCTGGAAAAGAAGCCGGAAAAGAAGGGGGGCGCCTTACCGTCCTTCCCTTTGCCCTAAAGGACATCGGTAAGCTGGACGCCTGCCCGGAACTGGTCTCCTGTCCGGTTTTAAAATCCCGTTCTGACTCCAAAACAAAGGCAGACCTGTGGCTTCATCTGGGCTGGGAGGGGGCAGGCAGTGCCAACCGCCAGGACCCTCATGTCCAGGCCCGCAACATCGGGTATGCCCTGGATTCCCTTCACACGGCAGCCCGTCTGGGGTGCGCCAGGTTTCTTTTTTGCGGCTCCCAGGCCGAGTACGGCATTGCGGACGGCGTTATGGGCGAGGAGATTTTGTGCCGTCCTGTCTCTGAATACGGAAAGGACAAGCTGGAGGTATGCCGCAGGGCAGGGGAAGAGGCAAAGGCCCTGGGGATTGATTATATCCATGCCAGGATATTCAGCGTTTACGGTCCCGGAGACCATCCATGGTCCCTGGTGTCCACCTGCCTCAATACCTTTCTTAAAGGAGGCAGGATGGAGCTTGGGGCATGTACCCAGCAGTGGAATTTCCTTCATGTGAGGGATGCGGCCAGAGCCCTGACAGGGCTTCTGCTTGCCAAAGTACCGGCCGGCGTGTATAATGTGGCAGGAGAAGACACCCGCCCCCTTAAGTCGTACATTGAACAGATGCACCGGCTCTGCGGTGAAAAGGGCACCTATGAATATGGAAAACGGCCGCCCAATGCAGAGGGAGTGGTATCCCTGGTGCCGGATATCAGGAAGCTTAAGGAAGCAGCAGGATTCGCCCAGGAGATTTCGTTTGAGGACGGAATCAGGGAAATGATTGGATTATATAAGGAGAATTGTCTATGAAACGATGCATCGCCTGCGGCGCCCCGTTATGGGAGACGCCGCTGCTTACGTTAGATAATATGCCTGCCTCGGCCCAGCACATGCCGGATGCACAGGGGGTAAAGGAGGACCGGGGACTGACCCTGGATTTATGCCAGTGCATGGGCTGCGGGCTGGTCCAGTTTGACTGTGAGCCGGTGGATTATTACCGGGATGTAATTCGGGCCGGAGGTTTTTCAAAGACCATGGTGGAGCTGCGCAGATACCAGTATAAGCATCTCATTGACAGCTATCATCTGGAGGGAAAGAAATTCATCGAAGTGGGGTGCGGCCAGGGAGAATTCTTAAAGGTTCTGTCGGAATTTCCGGTGGAGGTTCACGGCATAGAGCATGATCCCCATCTGGTGGAGCTGGCAAGGGCCCAGGGGCTGGATGTGACGGAAGGGTTTACGGAGACAGAGGATACGCGGTTTGCAGGCGGGCTGTATGACGTATTCCTGTCCTTTAATTTCCTGGAGCACCAGCCGGACCCCAGCACCATGCTCCAGGCCATATACCGCAACCTGGAGGACGATGCCATGGGGCTTATCACAGTCCCCAGTTTTGAATATATCATGGACCACAACAGCTATTATGAACTGATACGGGACCATCTGGCCTACTACACCTTTGAGACCCTTACCCCCCTTCTGGAGCGCAACGGGTTCCAGGTGGAAGAGTGCGAGGTTATCAACCGGGACACCCTTTCCGTTATTGTAAGGAAGCGTCCGCAGATGGATACGGAGAACCTGCTGGAGTGTTATGTGAACCTGAAACGGGAGATGGAGACTTATATGAAGTACCTGGATGCCTGGGATAAGAAGGTGGCCATCTGGGGAGCCAGCCACCAGGGCTTTACCCTTGCAGCCACTACCAAGCTGGGGGAAAAGGCAAGGTATATCATAGATTCCGCACCCTTTAAGCAGGGAAAGTTTGCCCCCGCGTCCCATCTTCCCATCGTTGGACCGGACCATTTCCATGAACATCCGGTGGATGCCATCATAATCACGGCCCCCGGTTATACGGATGAGATAGCGGCAAGCATACGCCAGAAGTTCGGGACCGCCGTGGAAATCAGGGCCATGCGTTCCAACCATCTGGAGATGGTTTAGGAGGGATGATAACATGCGCGTAGTAATTACCGGAGCAACCGGTTTTATCGGAAGCAATCTGGCCAGGGTGTTTCTGGAGCAGGGGGTCCATGTGTACGCCCTGGTGCGTCCGGATTCCCTTCATCTGGACGCCCTTCCTGTTCATGAGAGACTGCATACAGTGGCCTGCGACCTGGCCCATGTTCTGGAATGCGTCCCTGAGGTGGGACATGCAGACTGCTTTTTCCATATGGCCTGGGGAGGCGTGAACCGGGAGGAGATAGACTCGCCGGAGGTTCAGGCCCGCAATGTGGCAGGCTCCCTGGACTGTGTGGAGGCAGCCGGACGTCTGGGATGCCGGGTATTCATGGACGCTGGTTCCAGAGTGGAATACGGGGCCGTTGACGGAATCATGGAAGAGGAAGCGCCCTGCCGTCCCATCAATGAATACGGAAAGGCAAAATGGGAGTTTTACCAGAAGGCAGCTCCCCTTTGCAGCCGTATGGGCCTTCACTATTACCATCTGAGATTTTTCAGTGTGTACGGCTGCGGGGATCATCCGTGGTCCATCATATCCACCCTGGTGCGGGATTTAAGGCAGGATAAGAAGGTTTCCCTGAGCGCGTGCAGGCATATGTGGAATTTTATGTATATTGAGGATGCGGTACAGGCAGTATATGAATTATACAGGCAGGCCCTAAATGAAGAACCTGGTTCAAAAAAGGACAATTTGCGCAGTCCCATAAGCGCTATTGTCAACATAGCCAGCCAGGATACCAGGCCCCTCCGGTCCTTTGTTGAGGAAATCCATGAAATCGTAGGATTTAAGGGAACGCTGGAGTACGGGACCTTTGTACAGGCCAAAGAGGGCGCCCTGTCCATCCGGCCTGACATTACCAGACTTAAGAGACTCACAGGCGGCAGATGGCAGGAGCGCTATACCTTCCGCCAAGGCATCGAAGAAACCATAGAGAAAGAAGAAGCATAGAGAGATATGAAGAAAATCAGCGTATTGATTCCCTGTTATAATGAAGCGGAAAATGTAGGCCCTATCAGCAGGGCAGTGACGGAAATCCTGGAAAAAGAGCTGCCGCAGTATGACTATGAGCTGGTATTCATTGATAATGATTCCACAGACGGCACCAGGGATATCATCCGGGGTCTGTGCGCGGACAACCCGCGCATCAAGGCCATACTCAATGCCCGGAATTTCGGCCAGTTCAATTCCCCCTATTACGGAATGCTCCAGGTCACCGGAGACTGCGTCATTGAGATGGTGGCGGATTTCCAGGACCCCGTGGAAATGATACCTAAATACATCCATGAGTGGGAGAAGGGATATAAAATCGTTATCGGCATCAAGACCAGCAGCAAGGAAAACCGTCTGATGTACTGGCTCAGAAGCTGCTATTACAAGACCATCAAGAAATTGTCGGATGTGGAGCAGATTGAGCATTTTACCGGTTCCGGTCTCTATGACAGGGAGTTCATCGAGGTCTTACGCAACCTGGATGACCCCACTCCTTTCCTCAGGGGAATCGTGGCTGAGCTGGGATACCGCCGCAAGGAGATTCCCTATGAGCAGCCGCGCCGCAGGGCGGGCAAGACCCATAATAACTTTTATCGTCTGTACGACGCCGCCATGCTCAGCGTTACTTCCTATACAAAAGCAGGCCTGCGTCTGGCTACGATTTTCGGCAGCATATGCGCTGTTGTCAGTATGCTCATCGCCATGGTCTACCTGGTAATGAAGCTGATTTGGTGGGACCGTTTCCCGGCAGGCATGGCGCCCATGCTGATCGGAATGCTGTTTTTGGGGTCGGTACAGCTGTTCTTCATCGGTTTTCTGGGAGAGTATATCATGAGTATTAACCAGCGGGTGATGAAGCGGCCCCTGGTTATTGAGGAAGAGCGTATTAATTTTAACGAGGAAGAGAAAAAGGGCGGTAATGAAGCATGAAATATAAGATAGACGTGGTACGCATCCGGGAGAATTCCATTACCCTTAACGGATGGGCTATAGGTAAATCCCCTGACAGCAAGGCCACCTTCCGGGTGGAGGATGAGAAGCGCCAGCCGGTAAAATTTAAACATGTAAATACCCGCAGGGATGATGTGAGCCAGATATATTTTAAGAAGGTCTATGACCGGGAATTTGGATTTGACATCCAGTTTCCCTATGAGCGGGGGAAGGATTATTACCTGCTGATCCGCTGTGAGGGACGCCAGGCAAAAATCAAGTACAATGAGGAACTGATTGCCAGGCGGGCCAGCGTGGCCCACAAGCGCATGGAGAAGCTTAAGGACCTGATGAACATGGAGACAGTCCATGTGGCCATGGATTTTTGGAAGGAGCATGGCCTTAAGGCCCTTGTGGTCAAGTCAAAGCATAAGCTGCAGGGAATTGACAATGATTACGATTACAGCGAGTGGTATGAGCTGACCAAACCAACGGACGAGGAGCTGGCGGAGCAGAGAAAGCATTTATTTGATTTTGAGCCCATGCTGTCTGTTGTGATTCCCGCCTATAAGACCCCGGAGCGCTATCTCAGGGAAATGCTGGACTCTATCATGGGACAGACCTATACAAACTGGGAGATATGTGTTGCAGACGGAAGCCCCAGGGGAGAGGGGCTGGAGCGCGTGCTTAAGAAGTACGCGGACCGTGACCGGCGTGTGCGCTATGAGATTCTGGGCAGCAACCGCGGAATCTCAGGCAATACCAATGCAGCCCTGGATATGGCCAGGGGAGACTTTGTCATCCTGGCCGACCATGACGATACGCTTCCTCCCAATGCTTTTTATGAGGTCGTGAAGGCAATCAATGAAAATCCGGACTGCCAGGTTATTTATTCTGATGAGGATAAGCTGGACATGGATGGAAAGGCCCTGTTTGACCCTCATTTCAAACCGGATTTCAACCCGGATTTGCTGACCAGCGTCAATTATATATGCCATCTGTTCATCATAAGGCAGGATTTGTTAAAGCAGGTGGGCGGATTCCGCCAGGAGTTTGACGGCGCCCAGGATTATGATTTTATTTTCCGGTGTACGGAGGCGGCAAAGAGGGTATACCATATTCCCAAGGTCCTCTATCACTGGCGCTGCCATCAGAATTCCACGGCCAGCAACCCGGAGAGCAAGATGTATGCCTTTGAGGCCGGATCCAGAGCCATCATGGCCCACTATGAGCGTATGGGAATTCCGGCGGTGAAGGTGGAGAAGGGTGTGGATTACGGTATTTACCATACCACCTTTGAGATACAGGGGGAACCGCTGGTGTCCGTCATCATCCCCAACAAGGACCACAGCCAGGACCTGGATGTGTGCGTGCGGTCCCTGATGGAGAAATCGTCATACCGGAACCTGGAATTCATTATCGTGGAAAATAACAGTTCCCAGAAGGAAACCTTTGCCTACTATGATAAGATGCAGGCGGAGCACACCAATTTCCGGGTGGTTACCTGGAAGGAGGGCTTCAACTATTCAGCCATCAATAATTACGGAGCCTCCTTTGCAAAGGGTGAATACCTGCTGCTGCTCAACAATGACACGGAGCTGATTGAAGAGGGCAGTATAAAGGAAATGCTGGGATTCTGCCAGAGGGAGGATGTGGGCATTGCAGGAGCCAGACTTCTCTATGGGGATGACACCATACAGCATGCCGGAGTGGTCATAGGCTTTGGCGGCATTGCGGGCCATACATTTATCGGACTTCATAAGGCCGAGAACAGCTATTTCCACAGAGCCATGTGTGCCCAGGACTACAGCGCCGTCACGGCGGCCTGCCTCATGACGAAGAAATCCGTCTTTGACCAGGTGGGAGGTTTGAGCCCGGAGCTGGCAGTGGCTTTTAATGACATTGATTACTGCATGAAAGTACGCGCCCTGGGAAAAATGGTAGTGTATGCGCCTTATTCATGCTTTTACCACTATGAATCCAAGTCCAGAGGACTGGAGGATACGCCTGAAAAGATAGCCCGCTTTAACCGGGAGGTGGCCATTTTCATACGGAAGTGGCCTGATATTATTCAAAATGGCGACCCCTTCTACAACCCCAACCTGACGCTGCGCAAATCTAATTTCGCGCTCAGGGACCTTCTGAAGGAAAAAATAGGTGAGCCTTATGACCTTAAGGTTTACGAACAGTTTGCGCCGGAGGACGATACGAAAGCACATGAGTGACCATAGAAATGATTATGAGGCAGAATGCGATTATAAAGCGGGACGCGGCAATGACGCGGGATGCGATTATAAAGCAGGATGCGGCAATGAAGCGGGACGTGGGAATGAAACCGGCCGAAGGACAGGCAGGCGCAGAAAGGTGACCATCGTCATACCCAATTATAACGGGCTTAAGTTTATGGAACCCTGTTTCAGAGCTCTCAGCATGCAGATTTGCCGGGATTTTGACATCCTGGTGGTGGACAACGGTTCCACGGACGGAAGCGTGGAGTGGCTGAAGGAGCAAGAGATTCCGGCCATTTTCCTGCCGGAGAACACCGGGTTCTCCGGTGCTGTGAATGTGGGCCTTAAGGCGGCGGCGACTCCCTATGTGATTCTGCTCAACAATGACACGGAGCCGGACTTCCACTATGTGGGAGAAATGATTAAGGCCATTGAGCGCTCCCCAAAGATATTTTCCGTCAGCTGCAAGATGATTCAACTCTGCAACAGGGAGCTGATGGACGATGCCGGGGATATGTACAGTCTGTTAGGCTGGGCATACCAGAGGGGAGTGGGACGCTCATCCGCAAAATATAACAGGGCCTGCCGCATCTTCTCGGCCTGCGCCGGGGCAGCCATCTACCGCCGGGAGGTGTTTGATGAAATCGGATACTTTGACGAGATGCATTTTGCGTACCTGGAGGATTTGGACGTTGGCTACAGGGCCAGAATTGCGGGATATGACAACATCTACTGTCCCACGGCCATGGTTTATCATGTGGGAAGCGGCACCAGCGGTTCCAAGTACAATCCCTTCAAGGTAAAGCTGGCTGCCAGGAATAATATTTATCTGAATTATAAAAACATGCCCCTTTTGCAGCTGGCGGTGAACCTGGTTCCGATTCTCCTGGGAATGGGACTTAAATACATGTTTTTTAAGAAAAAGGGATTTGGAAGGGATTATGCGGCTGGTGTGAAGGAAGGCCTGGCAACCGCTAAAAAGTGCCGGAAGGTGCCTTACAGCAGGGAGCGGCTTAAAAATTATCTGGCCATTGAGTGGGAATTGATTACAGGGACCCTTATCTATGTTTATGAGTTTGCCGCAAGGCAGATTGCTAAATTATGAACTTTTTCGAAATTAAGAGAAATGTTATAGAATAATGACGGCTTATCATGTATAATAACAACGATATTTACGGTAAGAAGGGATTCCCTGAGAAACCAAGGTGAAATACAATGATAAAAGATAACCAGAAAAGGCTGAACCGCATGCATGTCCTGCTGGATATACTGGTCACTGTGGTGGCCTATGCTCTGGCATGGTTCATTGTCATCAGCGGAAAGGTATTGCCCTTAGACGAAGGCGTGCTAAAGCCCCAGGTATATTTTATGGCGCTCATTTTTATCGTGCCCATATACCTGATTCTATATGCCAGTTTCCATCTGTATGTGCCCAAACGGATTCAGGGGCGGCGTTCGGAACTGGCCAATATCTGCAAGGCCAATGTCATCGGCCTTATGCTCTTTACGTTCGTGCTTTTTGGCCTGCGAAGGTTCGTAAGCCATCTGAGCTATTTCTCCACAAAGATGATTCTGGCATTCTTTGCGGCCAATATCATCCTGCTGGAAGCAGAGCGGATATCTATACGCATCTTCCTGCGCTCCCTGCGGACCAACGGCTATAATCAGAAGCATGTGCTCCTTATTGGCTACAGCCGGGCGGCCGAAGGGTTCATTGACAGGGTCAGCGTCAATCCGGAATGGGGTTACCATGTCCAGGGAATCCTGGATGACCACCGGCCGGCCGGCTTTGCATATAAAAAGGTACAGGTGCTGGGACCCACCAATCATCTGGAGGATTTCCTGGCGTCCAATACGCTGGACGAAATAGCCATTACCCTGAGCATCAAAGAGTACTCTAATCTGGAACAGATTGTGGCTGCCTGCGAGAAATCAGGCGTGCATACAAAGTTCATACCGGATTATAATAACATAATACCGACGATTCCCTATATGGAAGACCTTCAGGGACTTCCGGTAATCCACATCCGCCATGTGCCCCTTACCGGGGTGTTTAACGCAACCATGAAACGGATAGTGGATTTAGCCGGCGCTCTGTTTGGTCTGATTGTATTTTCGCCTCTCATGCTGGTTACGGCTCTGCTCATCAAAATCACTTCACCAGGGCCCGTGCTTTTCAGCCAGGAGAGGATAGGGCTGCACAACCGTCCCTTTAAGATGTACAAGTTCCGTTCCATGGAGGTTCAGGACCCGGGCAGGGAGCGCAGCCAGTGGACAACGCCCCATGATCCCAGGGTAACGCCTGTGGGACGTTTCATACGCAAGACAAGCATTGACGAGATGCCCCAGTTTTTTAATGTCCTCATTGGTGATATGAGTCTGGTGGGGCCCCGGCCGGAGCGGCCGCTGTTTGTGGAAAAATTTAAAGAAGAGATACCGCGGTATATGATTAAGCATCAGGTGCGTCCGGGACTCACGGGCTGGGCCCAGGTCAATGGCTACCGGGGGGATACATCAATTACCAAGAGGATTGAGCATGACCTTTATTACATTGAGAACTGGAGTCTGGGTTTTGACTTCAAGATTATGTTTCTCACTGTTTTCAAGGGATTTATTAATAAAAATGCATATTGATATGCATGACGTTTGCGTTAAGAATGCTCCTGCGTTTTAGCCGTGCCCGGATACAGTCTGCGGGTCAGGGGAGCGGGGCTGCTTATGAATGATTAGCGCCTGGTTTACGTGATGGAATGAGGATGGACGAATGAATCGTGAGTTTGACAATGGATTTGATGAGGAAGAAGAGAGATTAAGAAGCCGCAGCAGGAAGCGCGATTTGGGCGCCGGTGCCGGGGCTGATTCAGATACAATGCCCCGCGGGCGTACCGGAGGCAGCGGGCAGGAGATAAGGGGCGCCGGACAGGCGGGCCGCGCAGGTTCGGGAGGCGGATCCAGGCAGGGAACGCCGGTATCTGCCGGCAGGGCGTCAGTAAGGACTGCATCAGATGGCCGCGGCTCAGGTTCGGCTGCCGGGCCCAGCTCCGGTTCCGGCGCCCGTCCGCGCTATGCCGGAGCGGGAGACGCAGAGCGTACTGCAGGTATATCGGGAAAGAACGGTATGGGAAGCACCTACGGAGGTGAGCGGATGACGGAGCGCCCTGCAGGCGGTGAGGGAAAGGCAGGCCAGCGTCCGCGGTTTGCAGGAGAGAAGCCGGCGGGCCGTCCCGGATACGCAGCCGGAGGGTCCAGTGAGCGCCCCGGATACACAGGCACAGGAGGCAAGAGCGGAGCGCGTCCCGGATACACGGGCACAGGCAGCGGATCCGGTGAACGCCCCGTATATACGGGCACAGGCAGCAAGAGCGGTGAGCGCCCCGTATATACAGGCACAGGAGGCAAGACCGGTGAACACCCCGGATATACAGGCACGGGCAGCAAGAGCGGTGAGCGTCCCGGATATGCGGGCGCAGGCGGCAAGACCGGTGAACGCTCCGGATATACGGGCGCGGGCAGCAAGAGCGGTGAACGCCCCAGATTCACCGGGGACCGGCCTGACGGAAGGCCGGGAGTCTCAGGAAGCAGGCCGGGAGAACGGCCCAGGTATACAGGCGAAGGAAAAGGTGCCAGGACGGCAGCTGGGAATTTGGGGGCTGGTGAGACTGGCGGCCGCACATACAGCCGGTCCTATGCCGGGGCGGAAGACCTTGGCGCCGGTAAGGGCAGGGATTCGTCTTTCGGAAGGAACGGGGGCGGAGCAGGAGGCCGCAGGGCAGCCAGGGAAGCGGCGGCAGCGGATCCGGCAGCAGCAGAGATCAAGCGCCGCCGTAAGTTGATAATTGTATTCATCATACTGGAAATCCTATTCCTTTTGGGAACCGGGCTTTACCGGTATGCGCAGAATAAGATGAGTCTGATTCAGCCAAGCCAGTTTAAACCGGCCCAGGTGACTAACCCTAATATCCCTCAAAAGAAGGTAGAGGAGATGGAGGGATACTGGACCATTGCCCTCTTTGGTGTGGACAGTCGGAATAACTCGGTGGGAAAAGGCAATAACGCCGATGTTATCATCATATGCAACATTGACCAGGGCACCGGCGAGATTAAGCTTGTCAGCGTGTTTAGGGACACATATCTCAGTGTAAGTGACAACGGGCTGTACAATAAGATCAATCAGGCTTATTTCCTGGGAGGTCCTGAGCAGGCAGTGGAAGCGCTGAACAGAAACCTGGACCTGCAGATAGATGATTTTGCCACATTTAACTGGAAAGCAGTGGTGGATGCGGTCAATATTCTGGGCGGAGTGGATGTGGAGCTGAGCAAGGCGGAATTTTACTATATCAATGCCTATATTACGGAGACTGTGGAGGCTACCGGAGTAGGTTCCTATCAGTTGAAACAGGCGGGGCTCAACCATCTGGACGGTGTCCAGGCAGTTGCGTACGCAAGGCTTCGTAAGATGGATACAGACTTTGCCAGGACAGAGCGCCAGCGGGAAATCATAGACCTCTGTTTCCAGAAGCTTAAGAAATCCGACTTTGCGGTGGTAAACAATGTCATGGAGGCAGTGTTCCCCCAGATTCTTTCCAGTGTTACCATTGATGACATTATACCGGCAGCCAGAAATCTGACCAAGTATACCATAGCGGATACCATGGGATTCCCGGCAGCCAGAAGCGATGCCAATATGGGCAAAAAGGGTGCCTGTGTCATTCCCCAGACACTGGAGAGCAATGTAACCCTTCTCCACCAGTTCCTGTTTGGGGATGAAAATTACCAGCCCAGTGATATGGTAAAGAAAATCAGTGCCAAGATATCAGCGGATACAGGCATGTACAATGAAGCCAAGCCAATCGATCATGTGGGAACAGACGGCGGGTATATCCCCAAGCCCACCCAGGCAACCAAGGCAACGGAAGAGACAAAAGAAAATGAGTCTGAGAGCAGCACGTCCGAGACAGATGAGTCTATCATTGACGGCGAGACGGATTTGGAGATAGAGACAGATGAGTTCGGCAATGAACTGGATCCGCCTGAGGATGACGATATATTCGGAAGGCCGGGAGAGAGCAGCGGATCCGGTACCGTTCATCCCGGAAGGCCGGGAGAGAGCAGTTCAGGCAGTATATTCCCGGGGGCTGAGACCTCAGAGGGCGACCAGACAACCGGACCAGGAGCAATCACCTATCCGGGCCAGGACCCCACCAGGGGAACCAGCGCAGCTTATCCGGGTGCCTCTAAGGGGACCACGGCTGCGTATCCCGGAAGCCAGGGAACGTCCCCGGTTTATCCCGGCAGCACCAAGGGTAGCACCGCAGCTTACCCTGGCAGCACCAAGGGAAGTACGGCAGCTTATCCGGGCGCCTCGTCCGAGGAATACGTGCCGGAGGGACCGGGGTCTGTGATCATCGGACCAGGAAATTAATGTCAGGATTGTTCGTATAAAAGCAGCAGATATAAAGGCTGTAAAATTGCCGGCAGGGATTTGCCATTCCCTGCCGGCAATTTTTAGTCTTATATAATAAAATGGTCACACATTTATCACAAATCGTTGCTAAACTGTGTACAGAATCGGGAGATTACGTGAGAAAGCGTGAGAAAGGGGAATTATAATGTACGACAACGACCAGAACTACGGGTGGAAGTCTTATGATAACCAGAGTTATGACAACAGGCAGTACGGCGGGGACCCATATGGGCGCCGTCCCCAGCCGGAGGAGATGCCCCCAAAGAAGAAAAAAGGCGGCATTTTAAAAAAAGCAGCCCTGATTACAGCGGGTGCCCTTCTCTTTGGCACTGTCTCAGGGGCGACCATGGTGGGGGTCAATGTGGCTGCATCCAGATTCATGGGAAACAGCGCGGCTGCATCGGCTGAAGCGGAAAAAAAGGAAGAGATATCAAAGGCCCAGACAGAAAGTCAGGGCAGCGGACAGGATAACGGCCAGGGCAGCGCCCAGGGTAACGGCGGATACCAGCAGGGCCAGAGGAACAATGGAAAGGCAGTGGCGGATGTGTCCGATATTGTGGAACAGGCCATGCCCACAGTGGTGGCAATTACCAGCACGGCGGTATACCAGAGCAATAATTACGGATACGGCTGGTTCTTCAGGGGCGGCCCCCAGACCTATGAGGTACCCAGCAGCGGTTCGGGAATCATAGTGGGTGAGAATGACAAGGAACTTCTCATCGTGACCAATAACCATGTGGTGGAGGATTCCACCTCCCTGAAGGTGGCCTTTATTGACAGTGAGGTAGTGGACGCAGCTATCAAGGGAACGGACGCAGAAACGGACCTGGCAGTCATAGCAGTGCCCCTGGAGCAGATTAAGGACGATACCAAGAGCAAGATTAAGGTGGCCAGGCTGGGCAACTCCGATGAACTGAAGGTGGGACAGGGCGTTGTAGCCATTGGGAATGCGCTGGGCTACGGCCAGTCCGTGACCGTGGGGTATGTAAGCGCCCTTAACCGGGAGGTCAGGGTATCAAATACCAGTACCAGGGAACTTCTGCAGACAGATGCGGCCATCAATCCCGGCAACAGCGGAGGAGCCCTTCTTAATATGAAGGGAGAGGTGATAGGAATCAATGCCGCCAAGTATTCCTCCACCGAGGTAGAGGGAATCGGCTATGCAATTCCCATATCCAAGGCAGAGGACATCATGAACCAGCTTATGAACCGCAAGACCATGAATCCGGTGGAGGAGGCCAAAAGAGGCTATCTGGGCATACAGGGAACCAGCGTGGATGAAGAGTCCGCAGCGGCCTTCGGAATGCCAAGAGGTGTGTATGTATACAAGATACTGGAGGAAGGAGCCGCGGCCCAGTCTGACCTGAGGGAAAAGGACATCATCACCAGGGTGGACGGACAGAGCGTCCGGAACATGACGGATTTGCAGGAGCTTCTGGCCTGCTACGAGATGGGAGAACAGATTGATCTGACGGTACAGTCCCAGAAGGACGGGGAATACCAGGAAAGGACGGTCACCATCACGCTGAAGGCCATGCCCCAGGAGAATACGGAAACACAGGCCCAATAACTAAAATTTTTCAAAACAATGTGAAATGAAAATGCTTCCTCTTGTTTGGGGAAGCATTTTGTTATATACTTTACGTTAAGCGGCGGGACGATGGAACGGCCCGGTACGCCCTTTAACAGAGAGGAGAACTGACTTGGACGAAAAAGAGTATACCCAGGATGTGGAGACATCCGGCCATGGTGAAGATAAAGACAAACAAAAGGAAGAAGACCGCTATGAAAAGGTGTGTTACATGTGCCGGCGGCCTGAGAGCAAGGCCGGCCCCATGATATCCATGCCCGGCGGCATGAATCTCTGCCATGACTGTATGCAGAAAGCATTTGATTCCGTGACAAAGGGGGGCATGGATTTTTCCAAACTGCCCAATATGCCCTATATGAACATGAACCTCAATGACCTGAACATGACGCCTCCCGCAGTGGAAATCCCCAAAAAGCAGAAAATCAAGAAAAAAGCCAAGGAACAGCCGGTCCTGACTATGAAGGACATACCGGCGCCCCATGTCATCAAGGCAGAGCTGGACGAATATGTTATCGGCCAGGAAAAGGCCAAGAAGGTAATGGCAGTGGCTGTATATAACCATTATAAAAGGGCATTTCTGGACCAGCCGCCTCGGGACGGGGCAGGGGAGGATGCCGGAAAAGATAAGAACATTGTCATTGAAAAGTCCAACATACTGATGATTGGTCCAACAGGAAGCGGAAAGACCTATCTGGTTAAGACGCTGGCCAGACTTCTGGATGTACCGCTGGCCATTGCCGACGCCACCTCCCTGACAGAGGCCGGTTATATCGGCGATGATATAGAAAGCGTGGTGTCCAAGCTTCTGGCTGCTGCGGATAACGATGTGGAGCGGGCTCAGAGGGGAATCATATTCATTGATGAGATTGACAAGATTGCCAAGAAGAAACAGACCAATACCAGAGATGTAAGCGGCGAATCCGTACAGCAGGAGCTGCTCAAGCTGCTGGAGGGAAGCACTGTGGAGGTGCCGGTAGGCTCCAACCAGAAAAACGCCATGACACCCATGGCAACAGTGAATACGGATAATATCCTGTTCATCTGCGGCGGCGCCTTCCCCGATTTGGAGGAAATCATTAAGGAGCGCCTGATGAAGAAAACCACCATGGGCTTTGGTTCTATACTGAAGGATACATATGATAAGGATCCCGATATTCTGGGGCAGGTGACCAATGAGGATTTGCGGACCTTTGGAATGATTCCTGAGTTTCTGGGAAGGCTTCCTGTGACAGTAACCCTTCAGGGGCTTACGGAGGATATGATGGTCCGCATCCTGAAAGAGCCGAAGAATGCCATTACCAAGCAGTATGAGCGTCTGCTGGAGATGGATGAGGTGCGGCTGGTCTTTGAGGATGAGGCCCTTAAATGGATTGCCGGTGAAGCCATCAAGAGAGGGACCGGGGCCAGGGCGCTGAGGGCCATTCTGGAGGAATTCATGCTGGATATCATGTATGAGATTCCCAAGGACCCTAATATCGGCTCTGTTGTTGTCACCCGTCCCTATCTGGAAAAAAGCGGCGGACCATTGATACAGATGCGTGGATAATTCATACCTTTGCATGGCTCATTTACCTTACTGAACAGAGGGTTATTCCCTGATACGCCGGAAGGTTTCATATAAATCCAGTGCTCCGTAGCCCCATTCTTCGTTGGGGTAGCGGAGTGCTGGATTTCTTCTTGCACCCCGGATCAAATAAGATTTCACGGACGCCTGGCTCATGGTAATCTGGTTGCTCTCCACGATTCCCCAGCCAAAGAGGCTGGCCACGGCGCCGGCCACGTGGGCGGCAGCCACTGAGGTGCCGCTGCGGGTGGTCATGGGTACGGATCCGCCAGCTCTGCGGCCTACAGAAGGCCCCATTACATTGACGCCTGGAGCTGCCAGCTCCGGCTTTACAATACCGGAAGGGGTGAAGCCGCGGCTGGAGTGGATGTAAATACTGTTGTTCAGGTGATTATAGGCCCCCACTGTAATGGGCGCGGCCGTATTGCCGGGCAGGGTAATGGTGGTGTCGGGAGTGGGACGCAGAAATACGGTCTCATCCGATACCAGTCCCTCGGAGGGCAGCCACATATGGAATTCTCCTGTAAAATATTGGGTATTATAGACCCGCACCTTCCATATGCCGGCCACAGGATTTCTAAAACGCATGAATATCAGCTGTTTTCCGGCGCCGGATTCAATGAGCTGGTAATTGACCGTAATGACCGTTGGTTCCAGAAGAAAAGGGATAGAGGTCTCGTTCCTGGCTATAATAGGAATACGGGAGATTATCTCGCCGCTGGGGGAGACAAAGCCCACAGAGTAGGTATCGGCAGTGGATGCCCAGAGCTCCAGGGAAAAACCGCGGGCGGATTCCTCCGGTCCCACCCGGATTTCCACATCATCCCACTCCTGTCCGGACGGAATGGTGCCGAAATGGTGATGGGCCCGGCCTGTCTCATTGCCTGCCGCGATGACCGCTGCCCGGCCCAGGAAACGGCTGGCATCCTGTACAACGCTGCTTAAAGGTGAGGTGCCTTCATGGCTTCCAAGGTTGGAGCCAAGGGCTATGAGGATGATGAGGGGGCGTCCCAGGCGGAATGCGGTCACTCTCAGGTATTTAATTCCCATCATGATGTCATTTTCCTGATAAGCATCTGCGTCCTGGCTGACAAGGTAGAACTCGCGGAGATAGCGTTTTGCCTGTTTCAGTTTGACCACTATGATCTCGCATTCCGGAGCCGCGCCAGTGAAGTCCTGTTCCGGCAGGGAGCCGCCGGCGGCAATACCGGCCAGGAAGGTACCGTGGCCATTGGTGTCTGTGGAGGGCACCAGGTCCAGGGGGCTGTCGGAGGCAAGGGCCTGGTTGATTTGCTCCCTGGTAAATTCAGTGCCATAAGAGGCGCCGCTGAGTTCATAATAGGCCGGCACGCCGGGAGGAATGACATCCTCTCCTGTGGGGATGCTCTGGTCCCACAGTCCGGCGATTCTGGTGGAGCCGTCCTGATAGCGGAATAAGGGGTTGGTATAGTCAATGCCGGTATCCACGATACCTATTAGGGTTCCGCGCCCCCTGTTTCCCAGGGCAGGCGCGGCAAAGGTGGTAAGTATGCCGGAGGCCTCCATGCTGGAACTGTCCAGAAGGGAAAAAAGTCCGGGTACGGTATAGTAGCTGTACCGGGCCAGGGAAATGGGGGTTACGGTATCCAGAGGAGTGTAGATGATATTGTATTCATCGTTCACATAATCCATACAGGGAATATCGGCCGGATTGCCGACTATCTGCTGCTGACTTCCAATTCTGTATATGAAATCAGCAATATTCTCGTCGGCGGAATTAAATGGGCAGTCTGCCATGGCACACCTCGGGCAGGATATTTGTTATAGTATATGCTTGAAATCAGAAACCTTTCACTGGACGGAGGTGTGAAACCATAGTAAAATGAAATAAAAGGGTGGAAAGGAAGGCGAATCTATGATTTATGGCTGGATAATAGGCGGGCTGGCTGCCCTGGACCTGGGGGTCAAGAGCGTGGTGGAAGGTCAGGAGGACGACACGTTTCCAAGGGACCTGCCGTCTGCCAAAGGATTTATAAAGCTTCATAAGAACCACAACAGCGGTTTTCCCTTCGGATTTATGAAGGAAAGACCGGAATTGGTAAAGGGGATTCCGCTTATGGTGATTTCGGCCATGGCCGGAGCACTGGCAGCCATGATGCAGGATAAGGGAAAGACCGGGGAGAAGCTGGGCCTGTCTCTTGTGATGGGAGGCGCTCTCAGCAATCTGTACGACCGTGTGGTGCGCGGGTATGTGGTGGATTACTTCACCATTGAATGGAAATCCCTTAAGAAGGTGGTGTTCAATCTGGGCGACATGTTCGTGTTTTTGGGAAGTGCTGTCTTTGTGCTGGCACAGGCTGTGGGGAGCCTGGAAGACGCGGGTGTGAAGAAGAAAAAGAAATAAGAAAAAATAAGGCCCGGCAAAGGGCATCTGATGGAAGAGAAGAGAGAATGACCGGATTCCATGGCCATGACTGGAATCAGGTATTCTCTCTTTTGAACATTAACTGAGCATCCCCCCTATGGTTCCTCCCAGCGCGCATATGCCCATGACGGTGACAGACCGCTCCATATCAATGGCTGACCCCATATTCATGGCCCAGGACACTGCAAAAAGCACCAGGAAGTACAGAAGCCCTGACAGAAGCCCCCAGAAGAACCGGCGCTGCCGGATGCGTTTGCCCGCCAGAAAACCGCCGCATAAGCAGGTCAAAAGATACACGGCATACACCATCAGGTTCACCTGTCCCTCTTTCAGGCGCAGTTTATAGAGGGCAAAGGCCAGGGCAGCCAGAAGGATTCCTGACAGCACATAGGAGATGAGCAGGGAGCGGAGCATGGGCTTCACAATACCATTTTCCATATATTGTTCTCCTTTTGAAAGAATCTATGTTGCAGTATATTCCCGGGGGAGCCTTTAATATGACAAACCTTTGAAAATACCGTTGCAAGGGACTTTAACCTGTGTTATAATTTCAAGGAATTATAGTTTCAAATAATTAATAATATTAAATGAATAGGAGGTGCCGTAGTATGAAGCACGTTAAGACATTGAATACCAATACCTTAAAAGACACAATGAAGAAGGGCGGATGCGGCGAGTGCCAGACTTCCTGCCAGTCAGCCTGCAAGACATCCTGTACAGTAGGAAACCAGAGCTGCGAGAACGCTAACCGCTAATCGCCGGTCAGAAGAGATACATACAGGAAATTGGTTGCAAGCCCCTATGGTCGATGGGATTATAGGGGCTTTACCATGCACAGGATTTGGGGCCATTGGCCCTTGGAAAGAGAGAGTAAATTCGTGATTCATCAGTATATAAATAATGGTTATCATATTGTCCTGGATGTCAACAGCGGATCCGTCCATGTGGTGGACCCGGTGGTCTACGACGCCGTACAGCTGGTTTCACAGCGGATTCCGGAGATGGAAGCGCCCGCTGCCCTGCCTTCAGATGTGAAGGAAGAGGTAAGGGTCTGTCTGAAGGACAGATACAGCCAGGAGGATATAGAGGAGGCTCTGGAGGAAATCGGTCAGCTGATTGAAGCAGAGCAGCTCCTTACCAAGGATATTTACAGGGATTTTGTGGTAGACTTTAAGAAGAGGAAGACGGTGGTAAAGGCGCTGTGCCTGCACATTGCCCATGACTGCAATCTGGCCTGCCGTTATTGCTTTGCAGAGGAAGGCGAGTACCATGGACGCCGTGCCCTCATGAGCTATGAGGTGGGGAAGAAGGCCCTGGACTTCCTGATTGCCAACTCCGGAAACAGGGAGCACCTGGAGGTGGACTTCTTTGGCGGCGAGCCCCTGATGAACTGGGATGTGGTAAAACGGCTGGTGGAATACGGCCGTTCCCAGGAGGAAGCCCACCATAAGAAATTCCGTTTTACCCTGACAACCAACGGTGTTCTGCTAAATGACGAGGTAATGGAATTCTGCAACCGTGAGATGAGCAATGTGGTGCTGAGCCTGGACGGACGAAAGGATGTCAACGATAAGATGCGCCCCTTCCGTAACGGCAGCGGCAGCTATGACCTGATTGTCCCCAAGTTCCAGAAGTTTGCGGACAGCAGAAAGCAGATGAATTATTATGTCCGCGGTACATTCACCAGGAACAATCTGGACTTTGCAGACGACGTGCTCCATTATGCGGACCTGGGATTTGAGCAGATGTCCATGGAGCCGGTGGTGGCTGACCCGTCAGAGGATTACGCCATCAAGGAGGAAGATATCCCGGCCATCTTAAAGGAATACGACCGCCTGGCCCTGGAGTTTATCAAGCGTAAAAAGGAGGGAAGAGGATTCAACTTCTTCCATTTTATGCTGGACTTAAAGGCTGGACCCTGCGTGGCTAAGCGCATGGCAGGCTGCGGTTCCGGCACCGAGTATCTGGCGGTGACCCCCTGGGGCGATCTCTATCCCTGCCACCAGTTTGTGGGCAATGAAAAATTCCTTATGGGCAATGTGGACACAGGTGTTGTGAACACGGATATCAGGGACGAGTTCAAGACCTGCAATGTATACGCCAAGCCGGGGTGCAAGGACTGCTTTGCCAGGTTCTACTGCAGCGGCGGCTGTTCTGCCAACGCGTATAACTTCAGCGGATCCATCAACGGGGCATATGACATTGGCTGTGAGATGCAGAAGAAGCGGATTGAGTGCGCCATCATGATTAAAGCTGCCCTGGCAGACGATGAGGAATAATTGAGGCATATCATATGAAATATCAAGTCATAACAAAGGACGGGCGTGCCAAGCGCGCCCGTATGGAAACAGTACACGGTACCGTGGAGACGCCTGTGTTCATGAACGTGGGAACCGTGGGCGCCATCAAGGGAGCTGTATCAACGGATGATCTGCGGGAAATCGGCACCCAGGTGGAACTCTCCAATACCTATCATCTCCATGTGCGCACCGGCGACAAGCTCATAAGGGAATTTGGCGGACTGCACAGGTTTATGAACTGGGACCGCCCTATCCTCACGGATTCCGGCGGGTTCCAGGTATTTTCCCTGGCAGGACTGCGCAAGATTAAGGAAGAAGGAGTTTACTTTAATTCCCATATCGACGGCCACAAGATATTCATGGGGCCTGAGGAGAGCATGCAGATTCAGTCCAATCTGGGTTCCACCATTGCCATGGCGTTTGACGAATGTCCTCCCAGCCATGCAAGCGACGACTACATCCGGCATTCAGTGGAGCGCACCACCCGATGGCTGGCGCGCTGCAAGACCGAGATGGAGCGTCTTAACTCCCTGCCGGATACGGTGAACCGGGAGCAGCTGCTGTTCGGCATCAACCAGGGCGGCGTGGTGGATGAGATACGTATGGAGCATGCAAGGACCATACGGGAAATGGATTTGGACGGATATGCAGTGGGCGGACTGGCAGTGGGCGAGAGCCATGAGGAGATGTACCATATCCTGGACGTGACAGTTCCCTGCCTGCCTGAGGACAAGCCTGTATACCTGATGGGCGTGGGAACACCTGCCAACATCCTGGAAGCAGTGGACAGGGGCGTGGACTTCTTTGACTGCGTATATCCATCCAGGAACGGACGCCACGGCCATGTGTACACCAACCAGGGTAAGCTGAATCTGTTTAACCAGAAATACGAGCTGGATTCCCGTCCCATAGAAGAAGGATGCGGCTGTCCTGCCTGCCGTTCATACAGCAGGGCCTATATACGCCATCTGCTGAAGGCAAAAGAAATGCTTGGAATGAGATTATGTACCTTGCATAATTTGTATTTTTATAATACAATGATGAAAGAGATTCGCGACGCCATCGAGGAACACCGTTATGCTGAGTATAAAGCGGCCAAGCTTGCCGGTATGGAAGGTTCCGGCCGTGCGACCAGTACGGCGTCTGATGAATAAGAAACTACTGCGGCGAGGCGGCGGTAGGTGTGAAGGAGGAAAATGGAATGACAAGTGGTCCGATGTTCTGGGTTCTCTATATTGTTCTTCTGGGAGGTATGTTATATTTCATGGCAATCCGTCCTCAGAAGAAGGAGAAACAAAGACAGAAGGAATTGCTGGAAAGCGTTGCAGTTGGTGATACCATTCTCACCAGCAGCGGATTCTATGGCGTTATCATTGACATGACAGATGATACAGTCATTGTGGAATTCGGTAACAATAAGAACTGCCGTATTCCTATGCAGAAGGCTGCCATTATCCAGGTTGAAAAACCGGAAGCCTAAGAGACACGAAACCCGGGGCCTTGTCCCGGGTTTTTGAATATGGTAAAATGTTCCCCTCGGAGGTTCCAAAGCCATAATATATATAAAAGAGAGCAGGAGGATAGGATGATTAAGAACATTGTATTTGATATGGGAAATGTCCTGGTGGACTACATAGCGGACGGAGTGTGCAGGCATTTCATAGAGGACCAGGAGACCAGGAAAAAGGTCAGCACTTCCATATTCGTATCACCTGAGTGGATTCTGCTGGACTTGGGAGTAATGCCGGAGGATATGGCCTTAAAAAAGATGCAGGCCCGTCTGGACACAGAGGAGGAGCGCAGTCTGGCAGCCCTGTGTTTCAACCGCTGGCATGAGTTTAACATGTATAAGAAGGAAGGCATGGAGGATGTGGTAAGATGGCTTAAGTCCATGGGCTACGGCATCTATCTGTGCTCCAATGCATCTGTGCGCCTTTTGAGCTGCTATAAGGACGTGCTGCCAGCAGTGGAATGTTTTGACGGCATCCTGTTCTCGGCCGATGTCCTGTGTCTGAAACCCCAGAAGGAAATATACGGCCATCTTTTTGAGCGGTTCCATCTGAAGCCTGAAGAATGCTTTTTTGTGGATGACCTTGAGCTTAACATTGAGGGAGCGCGCCGCTGCGGTATGGACGGATATTGTTTTGACGATGGAAATGTGGAGAAATTGAGGGAAGTTCTGGCAGGGCTGAACCGGAGATAGGTATTGCAGACAGATACCGGAGATAAAGAAAATCAGACATATGGAATACATAGAAAAAGCTCCGTACCAGGTGGTACGGAGCAATTTTCTTTAGGATTTTCGGATTTTCAAAAAGGGTTGAAGGATAGTTGTTAAACATTCGTGCATTTCTTATGTACTTAGTATAGCATGCAATCCTCCGGAATGTTTGAATGTTCTTTGAATAGATTATTAAGAAAATCTTAAAATTGATAATTCCCACCCCCCCGGACAAAGCCGCGGAAACAAATAAGGCTGCAAGGGAAAAATCAGGAGGCTGGAAAAAACAGGCTTTGGGGGATGAAAGAAAAATGAAATGGAATCGTAAACTGAAAATGGGTACGAAAAATGGAAGTAATGGGGCTCGAACCCATGACCTTTCGCGTGTGAGGCGAACGCTCATCCCAGCTGAGCTATACTTCCATGAGACTATTATAGCACGATGATGCGGAAATACAAGCATTTTAATGATAGAATGTAAAAATTTTGCAGAAAAACCAAATAGATGAAGAAGTATTGATAATTTAAATAAAAATTTAATAATATCAGAATATTGTACTTTTATATGGATTATAGTATTATGATATCAAATATATCGGGGGCTAAAGAATAGACAGAAGGAGGTATTTGTGTGAGACAATACAATGATTTGAAAAAAATAATGGACGTTGCTGCCGGAAGAAGAAAGGCATCCCTTGTGTTAAAAGGGGGGACAATCGTCAATGTATTTACGGAGCGCACAGAGATTGGGGACATAGCCATTGAGGATGGCTGCATAGCCGGCATAGGGGAATATGACGGGCTTGTCAACGTAGATATGACAGGCAGGTATATCTGTCCCGGTTTTATTGACGGGCATATACATATTGAAAGTTCCATGGTGTCGCCGCCGGAGTTTGAAAAAGCAGTCCTTCCCCATGGCACCACCACCGTGATTACGGATCCCCATGAGATTGGCAACGTGGCAGGGTGCCAGGGCGTGGATTATATGTTAAAAGCCACAGAGGGCCTGCGGCTGGACGCATTTTTTGTCATGCCCTCCTGTGTGCCCTCCACCGGACTGGACGAGTCCGGTGCTGTGCTGGGGCCGGAGGATATAAAGCCATACTATGAGAATCCCAGGGTTTTGGGGCTGGCAGAGGTGATGAATTCAGCGGGAGTGGTTGCCGGCCAGGAGGATCTGATGGAGAAGCTTACGCAGGCAGGTAGCCGCGGCAAGGTTATAGACGGCCACGCGCCTTTCCTGGGAGGGAATGAGCTGAATGCCTACGTATGCTCCGGTGTGCGGTCTGACCATGAGTGTTCGGATGCAGGGGAGGCACTGGAAAAACTTGGGAGAGGACAGTGGATTATGATACGGGAGGGCACGGCTGCCAGGAACCTGGAAGCACTTATGCCCCTGTTTGAGGCCCCCTATTATGAGAGGTGTATGCTGGTGACAGATGACAAGCATCCCGGCGACCTGATTTCCATGGGACATATTGATTATATTATTCGCAGGGCAGTGTCCCTGGGCGCGGACCCCATACGGGCCATTAAGATGGGAACCTTTAATGCAGCCCGGTATTTTGGACTGAAGGACAGGGGGGCTGTCATGCCTGGGCTGAGGGCGGACCTGGCAGTGCTTGAGGACTTGAAGGATATCCGGGTGGCGGCTGTATACAAGGACGGAGTCCTGACGGCAAAGGAGGGAGTATGCCTGGGGGCCGGGAAGGAAAACAGCCGGTACCCTGCAGCGGGAGAACAGCCGCTGTCTGCAGGCAGGGAGAATACCGAATCAGCGGAAAAAACAGCTGGCGGCCTGGAAACTGCATTTCCAAGGGTGTTTGATTCCTTCCATATGGATGAGGTAGCCCTGGAGGACCTGGTGCTGGAGCCAAAGGGGACCATGGAGCGGGTAATTCAGTTCAAGCCCCATGAACTTCTCACAGAGGAGCGTCTGGTGCCTTGGCAGAATACTCCGGGGCTGGCACCCGGCGTCAGCCTGGAACAGGATATTGTGAAGGCAGCTGTGTTTGAACGCCATCTTCACACCGGACACAAGGGACTGGGCTTTGTGGGAGGATACGGTCTTAAGAAGGGGGCCGTGGCAACCAGCGTAGCCCATGATTCCCATAACCTGATTGTGGTGGGGACCAATGACAGGGATATGGTATTGGCCGCCAACGCAGTGAGAAAGAACAGGGGCGGCCTGGCTGTGGCGGCAGAAGGACAGGTGCTAGGCGAGCTTGCGCTTCCCATTGGCGGAGTTATGAGCCGGTTATCCGTGGAGGAGGTGGAGGAGCAGCTGCAGGCTCTGAAGGTTTTGACAAGGCAGCTGGGAATCAGCAGCGATATAGATGCATTCATGACCTTGGCATTTGTAAGCCTTCCGGTTATTCCGAAGCTGAGAATCAATACCTACGGTGTGATTGACGTGGACCGGCAGAAGCAGGTTCCGCCTTCCTTTTAAAGAAAATATTTTTGCTCCTGTCAGGCGGTTTTATCTGCCTGACAGTCCTGCCGGCCTGACCGCGGCACCCGGTGCCCTGGCACAGATTCCTTCATTATAGAATATCCTAATAAAAAAGGAGAAAATCGTGATGTGAATCAGGCGAGAGAAGACATTAATTGTGAAGAAGTGTATTCCATGGGTATTACGGGTAGAGGAGTGGGTGTGGCAGTACTTGACACCGGAATTTACCTCCATGAGGATTTTAAGGATAGAGTGACAGCCTTTGCTGATTTTGTAAACCACCGCACATCGCCCTATGATGACAATGGCCATGGCACCCATATAGCTGCAATGATTGGAGGTAACGGTATCTCCTCCGACGGGAAATACAGAGGGGTGGCGCCGGGATGCAGTCTTATATCGGTGAAGGTGCTGGACCAGAAGGGAAACGGCTATGCCACAGACGTACTGACCGGACTTAAATGGATCCGGGAGAACAGGGACAGATATAATATCCGCATTGTGAATATCTCCGTAGGCTCCTTGTCCCGCAGGGACATGACAGAGAACTCAATTCTGGTGCGGGGGGTGAATGCGGCCTGGGATGACGGCCTGGTGGTAGTGGTGGCAGCCGGAAATCACGGACCGGGCCGAATGACCATCACAACTCCCGGCATCAGCCGCAAGGTTATAACCGTGGGCTGCTCCGACGATCACAAGGAAGTGGACGTCATGGGAAGCCGCATGGTGGATTATTCCGGAAGAGGCCCCACACTGGCTTGCGTCTGCAAGCCGGATCTGGTAGCGCCGGGCTCAGGCATCATCAGCTGCTGCAATGAGCCCGGCAAATATTTTTCAAAGTCAGGCACCAGCATGTCCACGCCCCTGGTGTCGGGCGCCATAGCCCTGCTGCTGGAGAAGTACCCGGACATGAGCAACAAGGATGTGAAGCTTCGTATCAGGGAACGGGCCCTGGACCTGGGCCTTCCCCATAACCAGCAGGGGTGGGGGAAGCTGGATGTGGGACGGCTGCTGGAGTAGCGTTATAAATGGGGCCCAAGCCCCGGCGGACAGAGGAGCAAACCAGTCCTGCCGGCGCAGTATCTCAAAAGGAACTGCGCCGGCAGTTTTTTGCGTATGTATCCATGGACCGGGGAGGACAATGATAAAAAGTTTAAAAAACCATTATGATTCTTGACAAAGAACAAGAGTAGGAGTATTATATAAGTATAAATACAAAACAAAGTTTTGCAATGCAAAACTTATTATTTTAACTCATTATACAAAACAAAGTTTTCTATTACAAAACAAAAAGAGGGGAAGGATAATGAGAGAAAACGATATCTTAAAAGGGGAACAGGGCGCTTTAAAGCGGGCCCTGTACAAATCCATGGGATTCACCGGGGAACAGCTGAGCAAACCAATCATTGCTATTGCTAACAGCTACACCAATGCAACGTCGGGACATTTTGTGTTGAAACAACTGTGTGAGAGCGTAAAGGAGGGGATTATCAAGGCGGGAGGAACGCCCATGGAGTTCTCCACAGTGGCTCCCTGCGACGGTATTGCGGAAGGCCATGAGGGGATGCGCTACATCCTGCCTACCAGGGATTTGATTGCGTCATCCATTGAGTGCATGGTAAGGGCCCACCGGTTTGACGGACTGGTGCTGCTGGGCTCCTGCGACAAGATTGTACCGGGCATGCTGATGGCTGCGGCCAGGCTGGAGATGCCGGCCATTTTCCTGAATGGAGGCCCTATGTATCCGGCATCCTACTGCGGCAGGCATTACGACGGGAACATTGTGACAGAGGCTATTGGGTGGAAACAACAGGGAAGAATTGATGAAGAGGAGTTCCGGCATATTGAAGATATTGCGGAACCGTGTCCAGGCTCCTGTGCCATGCTGGGAACTGCTAATACCATGAGCGCCTTATCGGAGAGCCTGGGGATGTCTCTGATGGGAAGCAGCACCATTCCGGCAGTTCTGGCAGCCCGTATGGCAAAGGGGGTTGAGACGGGAGAGAAAATTGTAGAACTGGTTCAAAAGGGGGTCACCACAAGGGACATCCTTACAGAGGACGCATTTGAGAATGCAGTTATGCTCCTTTTGACTATGGGCGGATCCACCAACGGTATTCTTCATCTCCAGGCAATTTATCATGAGGCCGGGCTGGGGGAACTGCCGCTCAGCGTATTTGACGAATT
>OGZT01000586.1_pt1 | contig 28689 bp, 30 predicted proteins | sample 1576891 | NCBI WGS metagenome assembly OGZT01 (sample SAMEA3541521, study PRJEB24748) | human gut metagenome | biome: human gut; feature: human-associated habitat; material: faeces | place: China | collected 2012 | reverse complement strand
TGTGAAATATTAGAGAGAGAGAGAGAGAGAGAGAGAGAGAGAGAGAGAGAGAGAGAGACGCATCTGGCGTAACAAATAATCAAAATTTTCTATTGAGTCAAAATAACGGGGTATTTTTTTATGCTTCGGGTTTTGTCGTATCTATTCTTCACCAGTGCTCACAAATACGGGCAAATTATAAATCTCCCTTACGAGATCAGCCTGTTTCCTTCTTGTTATGGAGAATCGGGAAGATCCATATACTCATTTAATTATCACTTAATTACAAAAAACTATATACCAATTTCAAAATAAGTTGGCTCGGCATATCATGTCAGACAGAGATATTTTGTTGTCATTGTTGTTGTTTAATCTCTGAACCTGACAGTTCATCTCATTCAGACCAACTTTGGGCAGCAAAGTGCACTCTCTGCACTTTACTGCCTTTTCACACATACACTCAAAAAGAAATATTATACTTTGCTACAATCGTATTTTTACGTTATTTTTGTGTCAATAAAACACTTTGTTTTTTTTAATTACTCGGAAGAGACCAGGGATAAAGCATCAATTGATAAATACTCAATCAATCAAAATAAAAGATATATTATTTTACGAACAACAGAATTTTAACAACAATGAAGAAAACTAAACTGAAAAAATTATCATTATTTACAGTATTATGCTGCCTTGTCTTCTTTACTCAGAATCTTTATTCTCAAGTAGGCATCAATACAGAATCGCCAAATCGGCTTTCTGAATTAGATGTTCAGAACATTGTAAACGGAACAGATACGATACCCAAAGGTATAATGGTTCCCCGTATTACTCAAAAACTAAGAGATCAGATTGATGTCACAGATAAGAGTATTGCTAACGGATTATTTATTTATAATATCGATGAAGATTGTTACAATTACTACTCTAAAGAAGATAAAGAATGGAAAAGTCTTTGTGGAAAATTGGGAAACGCCCAATTCGATCCTGTTGATTGTAATGATATTACGGTAAAGGGGATTTATATCCAGGACAAAAGCGTAGATGCTTCAAATTACCTGGTTATCAGGGTTAATGTAAAGAAAACAGGAAATTATACAATTAACGGAACAACAGGTAACGGCTACTTCTTTACGACATCGGGAACTGTTCTTGAGACAGGAGCACTAACTATCTATGTACCCGCTCAAGGAATGCCAAATCAAGCACAAACCGATCATGTTAACCTAACGGAAATAACGCTCCTAAATAACTGTCAACCCGAAATTATAGTAAAAGCTCCCACTGCAACTTATACAATTAACTGTTCGAGCATTGTCGTATCTGGAGACTATTATAAAAACGAACAATTAAACTCAACTCACTATATATCAGTCAATGTGAATGTTTCTAATCCGGGTACTTACAGTATTACATCAAACTCCGTAAACGGAATACAATTCTCAGCCGAAGGAGCTTTTGACGGTAAAGGAACTAAATCGGTAAAACTAATGGGGACAGGTACTCCAACTGTTAATGAAAATTTTGAAATCACAATTACAACCAATACCACAGAAGGTAATAGTCTGTGTACAACGACAATACCAATAATACTGCCTTCTATGAAATTTGCTGTCATAGGAAATGGAAGATACTCTTGGTCTACTGATTCTCCGGAAAGAACTGCGGCTCTAAATTCTAGTAATGGAAGTTTTAGCCCAAATGGTAAAGTCAAAATAAAAAGCTTTACCCAACTTTGGTCCACAACAAATGTTACAACTGCGGCATCGTGGTTAACAAACGGATATTCTGATGGGAGTTTCCCCGATGTCGTTCTTTATTTCGCATACGGAGCATCTCCCAATCTTGCCGTAACCAATGCTCTTGTTGATTACATAAACAAAGGAGGATGTGTCATTTATGGGTCTTCTGATAATACAGCCTCAGCCGTCAATATTCTATTAAATGGTGTATTTGGAATAGAAACAGCTCAGAATCAAATTGCAGGAAATCCCATATACGACAACCCCTACCCTATTAATAACCTGCCCGATGATCCGATAATCAATGGACCTTTTGGCAATATAGCCGGAAAAGACTGGGGAGAAGATAATGACAGTAACAATTCTATTATCTTAACATCACTACCTTCCAATTCAGTACAAATTTGCTCTGCATATAATCCTTATGGAAAACCATCGGTAAATCCGGAATATTCAATAGTATGGTATAACGACAGTAAAAATTTTGTATACTTTGGAGATTGCGTAGCTACCATCGGAACCTCTACTGGATATCAGAATGACTATCCCTCTTGTTATATCAGTGGAATTCCTTCCAGTAAATTTTATGGAAACTATCCGCAACCAAGTGGTGCGCCAAGCAAATACGTATATAATTCGGCTTTAGAATTAAATGCTCTATCGTGGGCTATAAAAAAGGCTGCAATAAGCGGTATAAACCCGTACTAAAAGAAACACATATAAAGCATTAAATAAGAAGCAGATATAATACCGTTATAATTTTCATACGGGTATTATATCTGCTTCTTATTATCTATCAGAGTAATACCACATGTGCAACACAAGCATAAACTATGGAATTATCGTTCTACTTAGATTTTTACTTTTTGTCACCTCCCTGCACTTACAACATCGACAAAACCTATCACAGATAAACAGAACCTCTTTTTATCTTAAATAATTCTTTCTCATTATAATTAAATTAGTAATTTTGTAAACAATAAAAATTTACTAACTTTTTTATAGAGAAACATGAATATTTCGCACATCGAACATCTTGGCATTGCTGTAAAAAGCATCGAAGACAGTCTTCCATATTACGAAGGCGTTTTAGGCTTGAAATGTTATAACATTGAAGTGGTAGAAGATCAAAAAGTGAAAACTGCGTTCTTCAAAGTAGGACAAACTAAAATTGAACTTCTTGAGCCAACCAGCCCTGATAGTACTATCGCTAAATTCATCGAGAAAAAAGGAGAAGGTATACACCACATTGCATTTGCAGTAGACAGCGTTGCCGCATCATTGGCCGAAGCCGAAAGCAAAGGCGTACAATTGATAGACAAAGCTCCTCGTGGTGGTGCAGAAGGTTTGAATATAGCATTCCTTCACCCAAAATCAACTTGCAGTGTGTTAACTGAACTCTGTGAACATCCTGAAAAATAAAGGTCTTTGACCTTTTTTTATTGTTCATTGCGCAATAAGAGATATTCTCATATTTGCCCTATCCGTTATGAACAGAAAGATAACACATAATTAAAAATTTAAGAATCAAAAAATAATAACATGAGCCAACTTGAAAAAGTAAAAGAGCTTATTGAACTTCGTGAAAAGGCACGCCTAGGCGGTGGTCAGAAAAGAATCGATGGTCAACATGCAAAAGGAAAATACACAGCTCGCGAACGTATATCAATGGTATTGGACGAAGGCAGCTTCGAAGAATTCGATATGTTCGTAGAACACCGTTGTACAAACTTCGGAATGGAAAAAACCAAATTCCTTGGTGACGGTGTAGTAACCGGATGCGGAACAATTGGCGGACGTCTTGTTTACATCTTCGCTCAAGACTTTACTGTAATCGGAGGATCATTGTCAGAAACTCTAGCAATGAAAATCTGTAAAGTAATGGACATGGCTATGAAGGTGGGTGCACCTTGTATCGGTATCAACGACTCGGGTGGCGCACGTATCCAAGAAGGTGTTAATGCTCTTGCCGGTTATGCAGAAATTTTCCAACGCAATATCATGGCTTCCGGTGTAATTCCTCAAATCTCAGGAATTTTTGGACCTTGTGCCGGTGGTGCTGTATACTCTCCGGCTTTGACCGACTTCAATATCATGACAGAAGGCACTTCTTATATGTTCCTTACAGGACCTAAAGTTGTAAAAACTGTTACAGGTGAAGACGTTACTCAAGAAGAACTTGGAGGTGCAAGTGTACATACCACCAAATCTGGGGTTGCTCATTTCTCAGTTGAAAATGAAGACGATGGTCTTTCTTTGATTCGTAACTTGATGAGCTTCCTTCCTTCAAACAACAGAGAAGAAGCTCCTCGCAGAGAATGTACTGATCCTATCGCCAGAATGGATGACTTATTGAATGATATCATACCTGACAATCCGAATAAAGCATACGATATGTATGAAGTAATCGGTGCAGTTATCGATAATGGCGAATTCCTTGAAGTACATTCGGCTTATGCCAAGAATATAATTATAGGTTTCGCTCGTTTCAACGGACAATCTGTCGGTATCGTTGCCAACCAACCTAAATACATGGCCGGAGTATTGGATATTAATGCTTCACGCAAAGCTGCACGTTTTGTACGTTTCTGTGATGCCTTCAATATACCTTTGGTTACATTGGTAGACGTACCGGGATTCCTTCCTGGAACAGGTCAGGAATATGGCGGTGTAATTGTTCATGGAGCAAAACTTCTTTATGCTTACGGCGAAGCAACTGTACCAAAAGTGACTGTTACTCTACGTAAATCTTACGGAGGTTCTCACATCGTAATGAGCTGTAAACAACTTCGTGGCGACATCAACTACGCATGGCCAACTGCCGAAATCGCAGTTATGGGTGCTGATGGTGCTGTAGAAGTATTGTATGCTAAAGAAATCAAAGCAGATCCGGATCCTGTTAAACAAGCAGAAGCAGCCGCAGCTAAGAAAGAAGAATATAACAAACTATTCTGCAATCCTTACAATGCAGCACGCTACGGTTATATTGATGACGTAATCGAACCACGCAATACACGTTTCCGTGTAATCCGTGCACTAGAGCAGTTGAGAACTAAAAACGTGGTAAATCCTGCTAAAAAGCATGATAACTTACCTCTATAATTAAGCGAATAATAAAAATATTAAACAGCTTGAGATTATGAGTGATAAAAACATACCTACAGATGTTTTAGCAGCTATTGCCATGGCTATATATGACTTTCAGCACCAACACGATGTGGAAAGTAATGTACTAACCATTAAGCATGAATCTAACGCTAATCTTCCTTGGGTTGACAGAAGTGCAATGATGCTTCAAATGCCAGTAAGAAAATAAAAATCAGAGAATTTTATCATGAAACAATTCATATATAGAATTAACGGTCAAGATTATATCGTTGCCGTAAATAAATTAGAGAACTCTGTAGCACAGGTTGCCGTAAACGGCAGCAACTATGAAGTAGAGTTAGTTAACAACGAGGAGGAAGTTACATTTACTGCTAATCCTGTTGCTAAGTCAGCACCTGCAGCACCTGCTCCTAAGAAAACTGTAGCAGCCGCAGCACCTAACAAACCTGCAAGCGGTAACAGTGCAGGAGCTATCAAATCGCCACTACCCGGTATCATTGTAGGTATCAATGTAAATGTTGGTGATGATGTGAAGAAAGGACAAACAGTAGCCGTGTTGGAAGCTATGAAGATGGAAAATGCCATCAATGCTCCTAAAGACGGTAAAGTTGTTTCGATCAATGTAAACCAAGGAGATTCTATCCTTGAGGGTGTAACTATCCTTACTGTAGAGTAATTCCGAGAATAACTCCATCATAAAAAAATCCCAATGAATTTCTTCATTGGGATTTTTTCTATCATTTATTATCTTCATCATGGTCGATCCCAATAGCCAACTAATTCTCCCTTACTGTTTATTTTAAGAATAACATTATTTGCATCGAGGCTGATGTAATAATACAGTTTAGTGGTTTCCTCTGTCACTTTCTCGATCTTCACTATTTTGTATCCCCAAAAACCTTCATTTACACAATCCAGAACGGCACTAGGTAATTCTTTTTGTATCGACAGTGGAATCTCCTGGTCTCCACCATCAATAAGAGTCCACTCTTTATATGGATTGAAAATACAGTGAAAGCCATTGCTTAAGAAGTAACTATATTCGTCAGGTTCCAGACTTCCCCACGAAAAGCCGATAATACTAACATCTTCCTCTTCACTCCAATGTAAATTAATGAACTCTTTAACGATAGTATACACCTCTTCTGAAGTAGCAGGAGTTCCCTTATAGTCTTCCGTTATAAGAATATAGCCATAACCATTTGCAAACCGGAAATTATATAGTCCAACCTGCTCTATCTCCATAGACACTATCGGACTTTTACCTACATTCTCGGCATTTATAATAATATCTTCTGGCATAAGAGCTAAAACGTCCTTTGATAAAGGTTCTGTACCTCCATCAATTTTTTGCCAAGTACCTTTATTATAGTCTAGGCGCAAGATAGTGTTATTAGATAAGTATACCAGATAATATCTTTTGCTGTAATTCTCGCCATTGAATATCACCGAAGTAACTTCTGACTCTGCCCAATATTGTTTAATAAAGTTTCTGGAAACATTGGAAAGTTTGTCAGCTTTAGATTCTTCATCATAACCGAGATACTCTCCGGTACTATTATATGCAAGTTGTGTTTTCGGCAATTTGAGCATATAACCATACTCTTTCACCTGCATCCCTTTTATAGTATCTGCTTCGTGAAATGTTTCTGTCGCTTTTCTAATTTTCTGAGGTAGACAATCCAACAACGTTTTGGGAAGCACTTTCGATGTTTCAGCAAGCATCCATTTTCCATTCTTGTCGAAATTTACTGATAAGTCCTGATCCTTATAATAAGCAGTGTATACACTATCATCCACCAATTTGATTTCAGGATCAGTAAAGTCCAATAAGTAATACGAAAGAAACGACTGGGCTTCCAGAGGTAGATCTACCTTTGTTTTTACGGGTGGTGTATCATCATTATCGCTGCACGAAACTAAAGAGAAAGCCCAAATACATACGATATAAACGAATAAGAATGGTTGTTTTTTCATTGTTGTGTGTGTGTGTGTTTAAGCAACAGAACGTATTCAATGACTATTTTAAGCGACAACCAACTCTAGGTATTAGGCTTGCAAAGTCAAAAAACAGATCTGAGACCTTAGTTTATCAGTTAGTTATAGGCAAAAGTAAACTTTTATTCTAAAAAAAGCCAATAGTCGTAAGGGTATCTCACGACTATTGGCTTTTTTTTCGTCTAAGAGGTACTATCTATCTATTCCGATAAATGTTCCATCCGACTTAAACATCAGATCCAAATCATTTAATAATTCAATTTTGAAGCCATAAGCCTTCTTCTCAATCTCCACAATTGCAACCCCTGCATAATTTGCCGTTAGATAAGTTTGCAACTCTTGCGGCAACAGAGCAACAACTGACACCGGCACAGCAGTCAAACGACCGTCAACACCTGTCCATGTTCCATCGGGAGCAAAATCTACCTCAAAACCATTGGATAAATAAGCCTCAAACAAAGTTCCATCTTCGTCCATCCCTTTATTTTTTTCAAGCCTGCTAATTGTAGCACTAGGGAAATGTGTAGCAACAAAAGCTTTCCCCGCCTCAGGCAATGCTTCAACCGGAATATTTACATCGTCGTCATCATCACTACATGATACAGCCATAAAAGCTAAAGCAAACAAAGCCACTAACAAATTAATACTTAATAATTTTCTCATAATATCCACTAATTATACATTTAATTTTGTTACAAATGTATAATGTGATTCTGGAGAAAATCTGGAGAAATAAAATACTATTCGAATTTTATTGACTTAGCCGGAGAAATACGGGCAATAAGGTATGAAGGGCCTATCATCATAGCCAAAGATATAAGCAAAGCTCCGATATTGATCAGAATTATATATAAAGGATTAAGATATACAGGCATTTCTGTCACATAATACGTTGCGGGATCGAGTTTTATAATCCCGAACATTTTCTGGAGAATACAAATAACGAGGGCGATCACATTTCCCCATATCATCCCTTTTATAATCAAGAATGAAGATATATAAAGAAATATTTTGCGGATATCAGTATTTCGGCATCCTAAAGCCTTTAATATCCCGATCATATTTGCCCGCTCTAGAATAATAATGAGTAATCCTGAAATCATGGTAAATCCCGACACTGCAAGCATCAGTATTATTATTACCCACACATTCATATCAAGCAACGACAGCCAACTGAATATCATGGGGTTTATATCTTCTATGGATCGTGTAAACAAAGCATTCCCATCACCATCGTGAGAACCTGCCATCTGGAAAAACAGATCATCTTTAACTTCCTGTAAGCAGCTATAATCTTTTACACGTAGTTCGAGCCCGCTCACCTGATTTGCATCCCAGCTATTAAGCCGCTGAACGGTATTCAGACCAACGATCATAAAAAGCTTATCGTAATCTTCGAAGTTGGTACTGTATATACCCGTTATTGTAAATTTTCTTACTTTAGGCGGATCTTGTATAAAGTAGCTAAAGAAGGAGTCTCCTAACTTCAGGTGCAGACGATCTGCTATATATTTAGATATTATGGCCTGATTAGCGACTGTCGAATCCGAAGGTTGAAACACATCTCCTTCGATCATATTATCTTTAAAGAAAGACCAATCGTAATTCTCTCCTACCCCTTTCAGTACCACACCCTGAAAATCGGTATCTGTTTTGATTATGCCGGGCTTAGTTGCATACGATTCGATATGTTCAATATTGGGGTTCGATTGCAAAACCGATAATAAACTATCAGATAATCTGACTGGCTTAGTATCATAAGATGCAGTATTGGCAAAACTGGTAATCTGAATATGCGACCCGAAACCAATAACCTTATCTCTGATCTCTTTCTTAAATCCGACGACTATACATACCGACAATACCATAGCAGCCAACCCGATAGCAATACCTGCCACAGCAATTTTAATTGCCGGAGACGACACTTTCTGTTTTGTACTTTCTCCGAAATATACTTTTCGGGCGATAAATAGTTCGAGATTCAAAACTGGTTCCTTTTATTTAAGTTACAGCAAGTATTTAATGTCGCATAATTAAGTAATAACTACTTATGGCAGCCATGCCTCGATGGACAACAAACAAAGGTAACTATAATCATTATAAATAAAAGTAGTATGCCTAAATAAAAAGGTCTCCTGCATTATGATAATGCAAGAGACCTTTTCCGAAAGAGTACATGTATATTAATTGCTTAATATTTTTACCGCACCAAAATGTGTTCCGCCATAACGGTTGTTAATAACTACAGAAACATCCGAAATACCCCAAACCTCCAGTTCTGCGTTAGCTGCGAATGTTATAAGTTTTACAAACTGGGGTTTAGCCCAATATCCACCTTCATATTCATGAAGACTGCCAACCGTTTCCAAAACCTGTCCGTTTGTCTTATTTCTCAGTTGTATCCAAAAGAAGTTAGGGCCCGTTTTATTAGCAACTCCGCTGGCTCCCACTGATGAATAAATAAGCCAGATGCCCGGTGTGACCTTAATTGTAGTCCTCGTGAGGTTAGTCCAGGTTTTAGGTACAGTAATAGATCTGCTCGCATCTTCCTGATTTGGGTCTGCCAAACCATCAGCATTTCCATAAAGAAGTCCTTTCAATACACTCTCAATGGGATTTAGCATATCGTTAATTTCCTTCCACGAAGCATATCCCTGAGCATCAGACACTAATCTCATGTCTTGTTTGAGTCCTGTTCCTGAATAAAAGAGATTCCCATTTATATCAAGTTTTGTAGTGGGTGTAACACCTACTCCTACATTACCATTACTATCAACAACAAAGTCGTCACTCAGCATAGCGGCTGACACGGTTCCACTTGAAGGATTATTACCTTTGGCATCCAGATGAAATAAATATTTCGGGTTATCAGTATAAATCCCTATCTGAGCTTTTAAACCGACCATATTAACGCAAAAAATGCTTATAAATATTATTATATATTGTTTCATATCTCAAGCTTATGTTTAAGTATTTAGAAACTTATTAAGTTAAAGAAAGAATTTAATGACGTATATCAGAACAGTTATAACCTGTTGCTGTTACACTTAAAGACTCATAAAAAAGGTCTGAGACCTTATTGAAGTTTGATTGCATAAAAATATGCACCCGATAAGTTAGCTGTCAATCTGGGCGAAGTATAAGTTGTCGAAGGACTTTTCGCATAAATGTAGTATTGCCTTGTCTTTTGCAATGCTCCTTCTATCGGAACAGATACAAAACCCATAACCATAGGTGTGCAGTAATATTGTGTATATACACCCAAACGGATCATATGGGGCGACCCGGCTTCACTTATTGTTTTAGTAGTTACCACGCTATTGGTATCAGTAGTCCTTTCCTCTATTTTTAGCCAGACAAACTGAGGTCTTTCTTCAGAGCCTGTCCCCCCTCCTACGATATCGGCACGCCCTACAATCATCCATAATCCGCCTTTCAGAGTGATAGGTGCAGAAGTTATATTTGTATAAGACGAGCTTAAATTAGCAGCAGACATTACTGTGCCCAACAATACTTTGCGACCAATCAGATCGGCATCATACCAAGAACCCAAACCTGTAGCATCGGATACGAAAAAAGCTCCAGCCTGTTGATTTCCATCTACAATCCGCAGTTTACCATTCACTTCTACTTTAGCTCGAGGAGCTATTGTTCCAAAGCCAACACTTCCATCCTGAGTAATAACCAAGTCGTCCGAAATACCGGAAGTTCCACTCGAATTACTCAATGGATCAATCTGCATACGGATATTTGATGATATATTGCTTATCTGGACAACTTGACCTTGTAACAGGCCTCCACACAGCATAAAACAATATATGATAGATATTTTTATAAATACTGATTTCATTGTAATAATAATTTAGTTTAAGTTCTCAGACCTATTTATAGACTTTGCAAGTATAACAGTAGTAGCTGGTTATCATTTTAAAACACATTATTAAACACTTGCCATTACTTAATTATGATAATTTTATCGCATATACATATGACCCGCCCATATCCGGCGAGGTATAAGTACAGTTAGACCAGTTCTGCCCCTGCAACACAACCTTCTTACTGCCACTGGTTATTTCTATAACTCCTGTTGTTTCAACTATATCATAATAAGCTCCATCATACGAAGGACGAGATCCTGCAGCATTTATCGCATTACTCGTACTGAGATCAAGCAAACGGATCCATGTAAAATAGGTTGATGCACAAGTATTTTTGGTTACTAATCTGGCGATCAACATCCATTTTCCAACGGTCAGTTCTATTTCAGGAGTGACAGTTAACCACGAGCCTACAGGTAATAATAATCCGTTGTAAACTGTCGATTGCAATATCTTAAACTGAAAAGTAGCATCCCAATATCCCAAACCTGTTCCGTCTGTAGTAAAAATATTACCTGTAGCCTGTGTGCCATCGGCAATCCGTACACTACCTCTAACATCAAGGTTTGCTGTAGGTGCAGCTGTGCCGATTCCTACACCAGTGCCGGTAACAATAAAATCATCGGAATCATTAGCCGGAGCAATACTAGTTCCTGTAGTATTAGCTTTCGGATCAATATGAAATGCCCCTAACGGATTTTGAGTATTAATACCAACTTGCGCATGGATAATCCCGAAGGAGAATATCCCCATTATTAAAAGAAATTTCTTTTTCATTATTTGTTTGAATGTTGTGGTCACAGACCTTGTTGTTTATATTCAGAGTTCTAATTAGCAGTAAAAGAAACAGTAAAGTGCATTCGCTGCACTTTACTGCATGACAAAACCGGCCGGCGGACTGGTATAATCTCAAAGCAGATTCAGAACGACAACAAAACAACAACAAAACTGCCCTATGCAGTTCGTCCTGCCGGTTTACTAAAAAATTGATATATATTACCCGAGGTATGTATACGAGAAAAATCATCACGTCATTTTGACGCAATGTTATTTTTTTTATATTAAAAATTTGATTAGTTACGCACGGACAGCGTCTCTCTCTCTCTCTCTCTCTCTCTCTCTCTCTCTCTCTAATATTTCACGCGACATAGCCAAGCCTAAATTGTTAAAATTCAGATAAGCTAAAGAATTTATATGTGTGAAAATATATCCCATTAGAATAGAGGAAACAATTGATGTTCGGTGCAAATGTAGTCAAATTTTCTAAATACAGAATATTTATTAACATTTTAACTTCTTCAAACATAGAGCATACTCCTTACCAAGATTAAATATTATCTTTGTCTAATGATATAATATTCGACCGGCAAGGGGAAGACAACCCTTGTTCTCGAAAATAAGATTTAATTGCTATTGTCACTTTTTTATGGCTAAAAAGAATTTTTATGTTGTCTGGAACGGAATCAAACCCGGTGTTTATAATTCATGGGATGAATGCAAAGCTCAGGTTTCGGGATACGACGGCGCAATATATAAGTCTTTCCCGACTTTGGATCAAGCAAAAAAAGCTTTTGATGAAAATCCTTGGTTATATGTAGGAAAGCAGGCTAAATCCACACCAAAGAATAACAATATAAATAATCCTGCTATTATAAAAGAAAGCCTTGCAGTAGATGCTGCATGCAGCGGTAACCCCGGTTTAATGGAGTACCGTGGAGTATATGTTCTTACCGGAGAACAAATCTTTCATCAGGGACCTTACGAACAAGGCACTAATAATATAGGCGAATTTTTGGCTTTGGTACATGGTTTGGCTTTATTGAAGCAAAAGAATCTTTCGATGCCTATTTACTCCGATAGCGTAAATGCAATCAAATGGATCAAGGATAAGAAGTGCAAGACTAAGCTGGAGCGAACTCCAACCAATATGTCGTTGTTCTATATGATAGAGCGAGCCGAAAAATGGCTGCGAGAAAATACATTCACTACCCGTATTATAAAATGGGAAACTAAGGAATGGGGAGAGATACCTGCCGACTTCGGAAGAAAATAAAGGTCGCAGACCTATTTATTTTGCTTTATCGTAAGAAAAAAAATCGCAGATCTTACAGCAAATTATATAACATTGACTTATGGCATTTAAAGGATTTACAGAAGAAACATTTCAGTTTTTCAGAGATATAAAAGAAAATAATTATAAAGAATGGTTCGAAGCTAACAAAGATGTCTTTGTAAAAGAAGTACAAGCTCCGTTCAAAGAGCTTATAGCCGTATTGTCTCCAACCATGTATAATATAGATTCTCAGTTCGAATTACGCCCGCACAGGGTACTCTCGCGGATATACAGGGATACACGTTTCTCTAAAAACAAAGATCCTTATAAGACATGCTTGTGGATGAGTTTCCTAACACCTTCAACCGAATGGGAAAATATCCCCGGATACTTTATGGAACTCAGTGCCGATCATTATTTATACGGCATGGGACTATTTGCTCCGAAAAAGAAAACGATGGACAGCCTCAGAGACAGTATTGCTTATGATGCAGAAGAATTCAAAGTGAAATCGCAACAGGTTTTGGATCGGGGTTTTACAATTCAGGGAGAAGAATACAAAAGACTTATACCAAATGATCTTCCCGAATACTTCCAACCTTGGATTCAACGAAAATCGGTATATGTTGTCAAACAAAAACCGATAAATAAAGATGTGCACACTGAGAAATTTGCAAAAATTATTGCCGAAGATTTCGAATCGCTACATTGGCTGTACGATTTCTTTAAGAATGAGTGATTCTTTAATTCTATCATAAAAAAAGGACTTTACTTAAAGTCCTTTTTTCTTTTATTATTCTATTGCAGGTATAAACAGGTCGGTAATTCTTTCGCCACCTGTCAGATGATAAGCATGCAATCCAAACTCACGAGCTCCGGTTATATTCGCCTCATTGTCATCAATAAATAACGTCTTCTGAGGATTCAGCCTGATTGCATCCATCATTTCCCGATAAATGGCTTGGTCGGGTTTTCTTAAATGCATTTCGTCCGAATAGAAACATTGTATAAACAAGTCATCGAAATTTTCGCCGAACTGTTTTCTGTACATTTCTTTGAATTTCACACGGTGGGGAAAATTAGTGTTGCTTAACAGATATGTCCTGTAATTTTTATTTATCTTCTCCAGCATTTCTATCCTCACTCTGTCATAAGGCTGTAACAAAGCATTCCAAGCATCCCAGATTTCCTTTTCGTTTACATTTTTCGCATCAGGATATTCAGTATGAACGGCATCAATAAACTGAGAGGGAGTTATCAATCCCAATTCCAGATCCAATAAGAATTTTTTATGTCCTGAAATAATATCATCGGAATTAAGCCCTTCAATCTTAAGATTATTAAATGCGATTAATGTACGACCGATATTGATATCCATTATAACTCCACCGAAGTCAAAAACAATATTTTCTATTTCATCAACGGGGAAAGCGGGTATGTTTAATTTCATTTTTATACTTTTCTTAGCTATACTGAGGTCTCAGACCTGTTTATTAATTCTCAATCATGTAACGACAGATAATTATTCACAGAAAACCTTGCCTTACTTAAATACATATATTTTTCTGAATACAATCGACCGGAGTATTTAGCAACTCCATCAAAAAAGGTTTTCGACCAGTAAAATGCGAATATAACAAAATCTTTTTTATTGAAAGCCGATACCTCAGCTTAAAAAAGAGAATGATTTCCACAAAATTTATGTACTTTTGTAGGCTCGTTCCTGAAAATCGATGCAGAACAATACATATACAAGTCAAAAGAATGACTTTGAGCAACAATATTTAATTATAATAAGTTGTAGCTTTTATACATCTAAAAATATTAAATAGGTCTGCGACCTTAGAACCTCATAAACAGAACCTCATGAAAAAAATAAACGCAGCCATCATCGGTTATGGCAATATAGGAAAATATGTACTCGAAGCGATTATCAGTTCCCCTGATTTTCAGGTTGCAGGTATTGTTCGCCGCAACCCCGATAACATTCCCTCTGAACTAAAGGCCTACAAAGTGGTAGCATCTGTCAAAGATCTGAAAGATGTAGATGTAGCCGTACTTTGTACACCCACACGCAGTGTTGAAGAATATGCTAAAGAATGCCTGGCTTTAGGAATCAACACCGTAGACAGTTTTGACATACACGGAGGCATCGTAGAACTTCGCCGCAATCTTGATAAAACAGCAAAAGAATACAAGGCTGTATCGGTTATTTCGGCAGGATGGGATCCGGGTACAGATTCTATGATACGTTCTATGTTCGAATTCATGGCGCCCAAAGGTGTAACATACACTAATTTCGGTCCGGGCATGAGTATGGGACATACAGTAGCCGTAAAAGCTATAAAGGGCGTAAAAGCCGCATTATCGATGACAATACCTTTGGGAACAAGCATACACCGCCGTATGGTATATATTGAGGTAGAAGAAGGTCACAAATTCGAAGATGTGGCTAAAGCCATAAAAACAGATGATTATTTTGCTCACGATGAAACCCACGTAACTCAGGTAGAATCGGTTGACGCATTAAAAGATATGGGTCACGGAGTAAATATGGTACGCAAAGGAGTATCAGGCAATACTCAAAACCAGCTTTTAGAATTCGATATGAAGATAAACAATCCGGCTCTTACCGCTCAGGTATTAGTAGCATCGGCACGTGCATCTCTTCGTCAATCTCCCGGAGCATATACTATGATAGAAATACCTATTATCGATTATATTTACGGGGACAAAGAAGCTCTTATCAAAAAACTAGTTTAACATAACAATCTTAAGATGATTTGCTTTCCAAACGCAAAGATCAATCTGGGTCTGAATATTATCTCAAAACGAAACGACGGTTATCATAACCTCGAAACGATTTTTTATCCAATTATGATAAAAGACGCTCTGGAGATAGTAGAAACACCTAATCTTGAAACAGATATTTTTATAGAATCGGGAATAAAAACAGGTACAAATGCCGACTCCAATTTAGTAATGAAGGCATTGCAACTGGTACGTTCTCAATATCAAATACCTCCCGTAGAAGTACACTTGCTGAAAAAAATACCGTTCGGTGCGGGTATCGGAGGAGGATCAGCCGATGCTGCCTTTATGCTAAAACTGATAAACAGTAAATATTCTTTAGGTGCATCATCTAAAGAATTAGCCGATATGGCTGCGAAGCTAGGTGCAGATTGTCCATTCTTTATCTACAATAGACCGATGTTTGCATCAGGAATTGGAGAAAAATTGGAGGAAGTAGAAATTTCGTTCGAGAATTATTATCTGATATTGGTAAAACCCGAAATTTTTGTTTCGACCAAGGATGCCTTTTCAGCGATTAAACCTGCCACACCATCAAAGAATCTAAAGGATATTGTAAAACATCCTATTGAAGAATGGAAAAATCTGATGTTCAATGATTTTGAAAAGAGCATCTTCCCGAAATTCCCAATGATAGAACATATCAAAGAGAAACTTTATGCACTTGGAGCTATCTATGCCTCTATGACAGGATCGGGTTCATCGGTATATGCTATCTTTAACAAAAAAACAGATCTGAAACATCATTTCGACGGATGTTTCGTTTGGGAACAGGAATAAATATCCGAAGATATTTCGTTTCATATAAAAAGCGGATAAGATTTTTGATCTTATCCGCTTTCATTATCTTTTAATTGAAATCATTCAACGTGTTATTACACCTAACTCGGCAATTGAATATTTAGAACCTCGTTTAACCGCTTCCAAACTCATCATTTTGAGATAACGGGCTTTTACTGTTTTTCCAAATGTAACACGATGTTTAGCAGGCTTAGTTCTCATATTGGCAAAAGATGCATTGTCTATCACCTTATCCCATTTACGCCCATCGAGGCTGGTATACAAATTATACCTGAAAATATTACTGGCACTCTCGTCATAAGACGGTGTATAAGTGAAGCCTTTGAGCATGAGTTCGTCCGAAAAGTCGATCGATACACTATGATTTTTATAGATACTCACAAACGAATTCTCATCTCCATCGACTATTGCAGACATATCTTCATAGGTCGGAGAAACGACTTTCCATTCAACCGGAGCAATATCATATCTCTCAGATACAATTTTACTTTTATCCTTACCCTGATTGATCATTGCAATAGCACGAATATGACCGCCCTTAGGCAACAACAACGACCTATTGTATTCGAGAGATTTATTGCTTGGACGGCTGCCATCGGTCGTATAATAAATAATAGGGTCAGGGGTAGTGCATGATATACTAACCTTTCCGGCTTTATCCCGTGAGATGACAGGATTACTTAAACTTTCCTTTGCTGAGAATAGCGAAAGCTTATTTATCACGGGGCTGGCCAAAGCTTTTTCGATGTTTATTCTTATCTGACGGGATGTTACCGAATGAAAGCGCAATATACGCTTATAACCTATAGTCGTACCCGACACCAAAGGCTTCCACTGATCGTCTTTCATATATTCGACACTAAAACGTTCAATTCGTTGTCCCAAGGGAATATATTCCTGCAAAAGCAGCCTGTTGAAAGTCTTATCTCTGCGAAAAGATATATCCAGAGTAGCCTGAGTTACCGTATCGTCTGTAGCCCAATAACTGTCATAGTTGGCATCCAGCATATTCTGCTCGATAAAACGATCCGAATTACCTCTTACACTTGAGGCCTCTACTTTTGCAGCTTCCATGATATCTGCACCCAGAGCCTCATCAATAACTCTTCGGAATTGCATAAGACGGATAGAATCGTTTTTGGGAATACGTCCCGAACGATCCGGAGCCATATTCAGCAATAAGTTAGAATTACGACCAACAGAAGTATAATATATATTCATCAGTTCATCCAGAGATTTTATCCGGTCATCGGTATCGGGACTATAAAACCATCCCGGACGAATAGAGACATCCGATTCTGATGGAATCCAATTCTCCCCCAAACGGTTACCCCGACTTAGCGTATCAAGAGAAGGAGCATCGGCTTCGCCACGCCCAAAGCCATCGACATTCAAAGTCGACCAGTTGGTTTCTCCCGCAATTCCCTGTAGACTACCGCTCCAACGCACTCCGGGACCAATATCACTTGCTATAACTGCCGAAGGTTGATTACGCATAACAATACGTAGGAAAAGATCCCAATCATACAACTGCAACTTGGCATGAGTATTTTGCTCCTTCATTCTATTGAATGACTGCTCAAATATCTGACCATAATTACTCGTTACTTCCGTAAGCATTCCGGCAAACATCTGGTTGTATTCGGCTGTACCATAAGTAGGATGATTATTGTCAATTGGTGAAAGATACAATCCGAATTTAAGATCATACTCCTTACAGGCATCCGACAATTCTTTCAATATATCTCCACGCCCGTTTAACCACGAAGATTCTCGTACTGTATATTTACTGAAATTGCTAGGCCACAAGCAAAAACCATCATCACTCTTTGCGACTATGATTATACCTTTCATTCCTGCAGCCTTTGCTGTTGCAGCCCATTGGCGACAATCGACATTTACAGGATTGAAAGCAGATAAACGTGGAGTTTGTTGTTCATTATCGGAGAAAGTACCTAAACCAAAATGAACCAACATATAGTATTCCATCTTCTGCCAGCTCAATTGTTCATCTGAGGGCAAAGAACCATAAGGCCTTGGCGGAATATCGGAAGCCTGATAGCATGAGTACATTCCTGCCAGCATCAGCAAGAATGATAAAACATTTATTTTGATAAATGCCGCATGTACCATCTTCATATAAGTTTAGAAAATAAACCGAAACACCTACCAGATAAGGTCGTTTTCGGCAACAATAACGTCCATCTTTACATCGTTGTCAGATACAGGTATCTGATCATATAACTGGAAATCGAAGCAAACACCTACTTTAGGTGCTTTTATTCCGGAAAGAAAATGGTCATAATACCCTTTTCCCCTTCCTAAACGGTTTCCCTTACGATCAAAAGCAACTCCGGGTACGATAACCATATCTATCTTTCCGAAATCAAGAAAATCAACACCTGAGGGCTCATCTACCCCTATCTTGCTTTTGGTATATGTTGTATTTTCGGTAAAATGACGAAAGACCAGATTATTATTTACAACAACCGGAAAATAGAAATTCTTTTCGTGTTTCCATTTTTCGATAAAATCACGTGTCGCAACCTCATCGGGCATCGAATTATAGATAAAAATAGTAGACGCATCCCTGAACGAACCTGTTATCTCCAATACCGAAAAAACCTCCTCCGACATTCGGAGGAGATCTTCCTGTGTAAATTCGCGTTTCTTATCCGCAATCTCTTTTCTTAATTTTTCTTTTTCTGAATCTATATTTCTTTTCAATCTTATATATTTTAAGGTCTCAGACCTATTTACCTCGACTTCTCTCCGGCGATTGTTCATCGTTCTCGTTCACTTTACAAGCATAACAGCATTAACCTGTTATCTTCAAAAACATTCTCACTTTTTATATGCTTGAGACCTGATTGAAACAGGGCTCGCTTTTCCTTGCTCGATCAATTCAATTGCTCTTCTCAATACAATATCATCTTTCAGTATTATAGAGAAGAATCCCTCATCCCCAAACATATTACGGACAATATTGGCTTTCAGCTGAGACATCAGTAATGTTCGAGATTCTGCAACCAGATACGGCCTGTGACGAATACCTTTGTTTTCTGCTAAACTAACCAAATTCTGCACCAGCGGCTGATATGATAAGTAAGCATCAAGTTCTTCCCATGTTTTGAACGATTCTAATCTCTGACGGTTTTTATCGGTATACAAAAATGCACTCTCGTAAACAAGTCCGTTGTTCATTACATTGATATAATACGAATTGATACCGATTGTATCACGAGGTATAAATACATCGGGCATGATACCTCCATTGCCATAAACAGGACGTCCTCCTACGGTATGGAACAAAGGTTCTCCTGTTTGCTTAATGCTATCCTGCGAATCAAACTCACCTCTCAGGTATCTGTTCATCAGATCCTGATTGTAATCAGATGATTTACCCAACTCATAAGGTTTTTGCACACATCGTCCCGAAGGAGTATGATAACGGGCAATAGTCAAACGAAGTGCCGACCCATCTTTAAATACCTGCTGATTCTGAACCAAGCCTTTTCCGAACGAACGACGTCCAATAATCAATCCTCGGTCATTATCCTGTATAGCTCCTGCAAAAACTTCGCTGGCAGAAGCACTGCCTTCATCCATCAAAACAACCAACTGATCGGCCTTAGTTGTACCCGATCCGTCAGCAACTGCATCCTCACGGGGATAAGCACGCCCTTCCGTATAGACAATCAGCTGACCTTTTGCCAGAAATTCATTCACCATCTGGATGGCAGCAGTCAAAGATCCCCCTGTATTTTGTCGCAAATCAATTATAAATGATGTACTTCCTTGTTTCTTTAATTTCGAAATAGCCGTAATAAATTCCTTGACAGTAGTCATTCCGAATTTATTAACCTTTATCATTCCTATATTTTTAGCAGGCTGATATGCTATATCTACGGTATTGACGGGTATATCACCACGTGTAACAATAATATTTACAGTACTTGCCTTCCCCAGACGCTTAATTCCTAATCTTACATCCGACCCTTTTTCACCTCGTAAGCTTCTCATGACTTTATCATTAGTCATGCCTTTACCGGCGAATAAACTATCATTGACATAAACAATACGGTCGCCGGGCAAAATTCCGGCAGCCTGAGACGGTCCTCCCGGTACAACATTTACCACGGTAATAGTATCATTACGTAATACAAATTGTACACCTATACCACTGAAATGCCCTTCGAGTTCATCACCGACAAGTTCCATATCCTTGGCACTAAAATATACCGAGTGAGGGTCTAATTCGGCAATTAATCCCGGTAATGCTTTTTCTATCAATTCCTGAGTATTCACACTATCGACATACGCCTCGTTGATATACTGTAAAACAGCATCAACTTTGCTGCCTCCGCGAAAAAGGCTTCGGGTAGAATTAAATACAGAAAACTTACTTCCGATGAAAAGACCGAGTACTATCCCCAACGCAATCCATAAAGGCAACCAAACGAAATACCTCTTTTTATTTGAATATGATCTCATTGAAATCAGATGTTAGTATATTTAATATTTAGTGATTTTAAGTTCCAGACCTTATTTATTGATTTTATTAATCTATTGTAAATCAAGTCAAATATCGAATCAGGTTCACTCCAACGGAATAAAAACAGTTTCGATACCGGCTCTTTCCAACAAGTCGCAGCCATCCATATTATGATAACGATGACAATAAACCACTCTGCGGATACCTGCCTGTATTATCAATTTAGAACATTCTATACAGGGCGAAGTAGTAGCATACATCGTAGCCCCCATACTGCTGTTGTGCGAACGGGCTACTTTAGTTATAGCATTAGCCTCGGCATGAAGCACATATGGCTTTGTAAGATTATTCTCATCTTCACAAACATTTTCGAAACCGACAGGTGTTCCATTATATCCATCAGAAATAATCATCTTATCTTTGACGATAAGTGCTCCTACCTGACGTCTTTTACAATATGAATTTTCTGCCCAAATCATCGCCATGCGAAGATATCTGATATCTAACAAATGCTGCTTATCTGCCTCCATAAAAAAAAACGATTAAGGTATCAAACCTGTTTACTTCCTTACTAAGTAAAATAAAGTATTAATTGAATAAAAAGGTCTGAGACCTTAAACACACAAAATTACATAATAAGTAACAGAAACTATTTAATGATACACCTCAAAATAATGATCATCTGCTGATATTCCCCTTAGATTATTAAAAAAAGGCCTTCAACCTTCAAATATTATGTAACTCTATAAAAATACAAAAGAGTTTCGATATACAGAAACCCTTTTGACATATAGCTGTTTTATTTGTTAATATAGCCTTACTTTTGATATTCATAGCAACCAATATCGGGAGCTCCATCCGTTCTACGGGATACCCCTCTGATATCTTCAGGCAAGCCTGCAGCATATACTCTCGACGCAAAATCGATTGCCGGCGAACTGCTGCCCAACTCGTAATTAAAAAAATATGCTTTATCGGTATTATCAGATGCTGTTTCGGATGAATATATGAACTCAAATGCAGGATCAACGTTCCAGATCGTATTAACGAAAAAAGCATCATCCGTTCCTTTTTCCTTCAACAGACAATACCTGAAACTGTATCTGAATGGAACATCTGCTTTTTCTTCTAAAACCAAATTATTATTGATTGTACTGCCCGATACTATCGAGTTAAACACATCACATCTTCCCAAAGCATAAGTTTGAGATTTTCCGCTCATATCCGTTCCTGAATTCTCTATTACCATAGCAGGTTTCCGTATAGTAATAAAAACACCATACATATAATTCGCTATGGTACAATGAATAAATTCATAGCTCCCGCCCAGAAGACGGATTGCATTTACTGCCGAATTGGCAAATAACGAATTCTTTGCGGATACCTTTGCGTTTACAGCCCATAAACCTTCCTTGGTTGTATTCTGTATAATCGTATTTAAGAAACTCGCTTTTTGTTGGATTGTATCCGACGGATAAAAAAGAATACCGTATACACTGTTTCGAATTCGAACATTCTCGAATACATTTCCATAACTGTCTCCCGCAACGGTTATTCCTTCCCATTGTCCGGGAACTCTGTCATAAGGCAACGTCGGTACATCCAGCATATTATCAGTACGGTCTCCCCTAAACACAATCGGTTCGTCAACCGTACCTCTCGCATCAAGCGTACCCTGCACCGACAACCCTGCACCACTATGAAAATACAGTTTGACGTTTTTATCTATAGTCAACTTAGCATTTTTCTCTATTCGCAGCGAATCATATATAAGAAACGGTTTTCCTGCGGTCAGAGTAGTATCTTTATCTATCTTTTTGGCTTTCCACAGCACAGCATCCTGCCCTATAGCTTCAAGCCTCACATACTGTGTAACACCATTGAATTTCAGACGGATAGAATCAGCGATCAACAACGGACTGTTCCTATCCAAAGGATTTACCGTAACTTCGACCAACACATACAAACTGTCTTTACCCAAAATATCAACATTGGATACTTTATTGCCGCTCTCGCCGTCAACATTCATCCTGAATCCGGTTTTTCCGGCACTCATCAATTCTATACCGGATATAGTTATAGCATTTTTATTCCTGTTATAAATCTTCAACCGTTTGGTCGCAGTGCCGATACCCGTAAAAACTGTATCGAAACGAACTGTATCCGATGAAAAATTCAGTCGAAGATTACTGTCTCCTGAAAACTTATCATCATTATCACAGGCGAAAAACAAAGGTATCGCAACCGTTAATACTAAGATATAAGCCAATATACGCATAAATAGTTTTTAAAAAATTCAGTGTTGTCTGTTACGTAAATATCCCGTCTTTCTTAGTCCAGACTGCATACCCCATCAGCAGAACAGGCTCTTCCTTTCAAGCGGTCGCCTTTCTCGGTCGATACGCCATTGGCTTTCCAATCCTGAAATGCTTTATCCAGAACCGAAAGATACTCTTCATCAGCCAAAGATCCTTGTATTACATCCTTATTATTAAACAAATAGAATGGGATGTATTCCAAATCCAAATCGTCTTCGCTATGACGTATATCCGATTCTATCTCCGATAAAAACTCATCACTATCAAGTAAATCGTTAATATCTTTTTCGGCAAGTCCGATTTCTTTACCCAATGCAACCAAAGTATCTCTGTCGCTTATGTCTTTTTCATCGGTAAAGTATGTTCTGAAAAGAACTTCTTCGGCCTGATCTGCCAGATTAAACTTTTTAGCCAATTTGATCAACCGCAAAGCATCCGAAGTATTAGCCACAACCAAGTTATCGAAGTTGTAAACGAGCCCTACGGTTTCGGCAAGACTCTTCAATTCTTTGAGGTCTTCTTTGGCATCATCCACAGTAAAATCATGCAGCTTAGCTATATACTCGTAATATGATATTGTCCCTGCCTTCTTAGGTAAAGCAGGGTTCAACTCATAACTGTGCCAGACTAATTCAATTTCGTCTGCATGAGGAAATTGGCTCAGAGCCTTTTCCATCTTACGTTTTCCTATATAACAATACGGACAGGCAATATCTGACCATATCTCTATCTTCATTTTTTCCATTTTTCTGTTTACTGTTTCATTGATCATTGTTTAGCAGGTATGCTTTTCAATACATCCAACAAGAAAGGCCACCATTTAGCAACCGAAGGAATATTTACCTGTTCGGCGGGTGAGTGAGCATCCGTAATGGTAGGACCACACGAAACCATATCAAGATGGGGATATTTTTCAAGAAACAAACCACACTCCAATCCGGCATGTATAGCCTTCACTTCCGGCTCTACACTGTATAACTTCTTGTAAGACTCTTTGGCTACTTCCAGAATTGGCGAATGAGGGTTTGGTTTCCATCCGGGGTATCCTTCGCCATGCACAACCACTGCACCACCCATTGTAAATGCAGCATTCACCATATTTGCCGCATAATTTTTCAATGATTCGGTAGAGCTGCGCTGACTTGTACCTATAACAATCGTATTATTTTCTTTCATCTTTACCGATGCCAGATTCGTAGACGCTTCAACCAGTCCGGGAATATCCTGGCTCATAGCCAAAACTCCGTGCGGACATACACAAATCGAATTGATAAGTCCTGCGGTAGTTTTATCGTCAAAAACAAATTCGGGCTGATCGGTACTTTCTATCTGTATTTTCACATTAGGATCTACCACTTTCAGTTCATCTTCAATCTGAGCAATGAAAACATTCAACATAGCCACAACTTCGTCTTTATCACGAATAGGTATCCCCACTACAGCCGATGCTTCGCGGGCAATAGCATTATGCAGGTTTCCTCCTTGTATAGAAGCCAGATAAACATGTATCTTACGAGACAGAATCCATAAAAAACGGTTCAATATTTTATTCGCATTACCTAGTCCTTTATGAATTTCACTACCCGAGTGACCGCCATTCAAACCCTTTACTTCAAGTTTAAACCAAAACTGATTCATGGGCACATCTGTCTGCTCATAAGTAAATGTTGCATTAGTACCTTTACCTCCGGCACAACCGATATATAATTCGCCTTCTTCTTCTGTATCAAGATTGATCAGAATATCTCCGGTCAAGAAGTCTTTACCTAATGCATAAGCTCCGGTAAGACCTGTTTCTTCATCAACGGTAAACAAACATTCCAGTTTTCCATGTTCGATATCATCCGATGCCAAAATAGCAAGAGAAGCAGCAACACCCAGTCCGTTATCGGCTCCCAAAGTAGTACCTTTTGCCTTCAACCAATCTCCATCCACATAGGTTTCAATAGGATCATTATCAAAATCGTGTTCCGTGCCATTGTTTTTTTCACAAACCATATCTACATGACCTTGTAAAATCACTGTCGGAAGGTTTTCGTATCCTTTTGTCGCAGGTTTAGTAATCAAAACATTGCCGGCATCGTCTTTTTTCACATCCAAATTATGCTTTTGAGCAAAATCAAGAAGGTAAGCTATTATTTTCCCTTCTTTTTTAGAAGGTCTGGGAACCTGAGTAATTTCGTAAAAATATTTCCAAACAATAGAAGGCTCCAAATCTTTTATAGTCATATGTTTTTATTTTAAGGTCACAGACCTAATTTATTAATATTCAATTCAATAAATTTATAAGTAAACCAATTACATTTTGATCTTATTTACTGTATAAAGTCAATAAAATTCAGTTGTTACAAATTTACTTCAAAAAAGAAGAATCTTTCGTCCGATAACTTCAGAAAAACAGCCTTAAAGAACAGATATATTCTTGGCTTTTCTTTATATAAAAGTAGAGAAATAAAGAAGTTCAAACAAACTTTTTCACATCTTTTATAGAAAGCCAAAGTTGCAAATCAACTAATAAAACTATCTTTGTCGAAGTCCTGATTTTAGTTGTTATAACAGCTAATTTCGGGCGAAAGTTTATTTATTCGTCAAGAAATAGTAAAATCTTAAAAATTGGTTCTATTTTTGTTGAAGAATTGAATTTTTTAGTAAAGTTATTTTTAGTCATCAATATTATTTTTATGAAAAATCTTTCCTATGCGATAAATGGCGTTTTAGCTGTAGCTATCATCATCCTCTTTATCCTTTTCTTTACATCTAAAAAAGACACTGTAGACACACCTTCTTTAAAATTTGAAAATGATACAACAGCCACATTGCCTATAGCCTATGTCAACATAGACAGTGTACTGACTCATTATAACTACGCAAAGGAAGCCAGTGATGCTTTAATAAAAAAGACCGAATCATCCAGAGCATCGATATCTCAAAAACAAAAGCAAGTAGCTACCGAGCAACAAGAGTTCAACCGCAAAATGCAAAATAATGCCTTTTTAAGCCAGGAACGTGCCGAGCAAGAATATGGCCGTATCCAGAAATTGACTGCTGATCTTGAACAAATGGCAACCCGTTTGGATGATGAACTAAGAATGGAACAAATAAAAGTGAACAATCAATTGGCCGATTCTGTAAGAATATGTATTAAAGAATTCAACAAAACGGCTAATTACCACATGATACTCAGCAATTCAGGCTTAGACAATGTCCTTTATGCTAAGGAAAAATATAATATCACAGATAAAGTGATTGAACTTTTGAATAAAAGACACACATCAACTAAAAATTAAGGTGTGAATCTTTAACATACATATAAAAACGCCCCGAGATACATTTAATCTCGGGGCGTTTTTATATGTATATATCTCTTGTATCTGGTAGGTTAAGCAATCGGGAGCTCAATTCTGAAAGTCGTGCCGACATTCTGTTCGGAACTCTTGACATATATTTTACCATTATGATATTCCTGAATGATACGTTTGGTTAGAGACAAGCCTAGTCCCCACCCTCTTGTTTTAGTTGTATATCCTGGGCTAAATATACGCTTAAACATTGATTTAGGCATTCCTTTGCCTGTGTCGGTAATATCCAGGTAAGCCATATTATATTTAGCTCCTACCACAATATCAATAACACCCTGCCCTTCCATTGCATCGACTGCATTTTTGATCAGATTCTCTATTACCCAACTAAATAAAGCAGTACTTATCATCACAGGAATTGGCTTATCCGGTAAGTTAAAGTTAAATATAACTTTCTTAGAGATGCGAGTCTGCAAATAACTAACCGACAAGCGGACTTCTGTACAAAATTCCTTACGCTCGGGAGCCGGCTTTGAACCTATCTTGGAAAAGCGATCCGCCACGACCTGCAAGCGAGCAACATCTTTTTCCATCTCCTGTAATGCGGAAGAATCTGTCGTTTTAGTTTTGAGATATTCTACCCATGCCAACATCGAAGATATAGGAGTTCCTAATTGATGTGCCGTTTCTTTCGACAAACCCACCCACACTTTATTCTGTTCTGCATTCTTTGTACTAAGTAAAGCTAAGAACGAAACACAAATAAAAACGGTTAAGACTCCGATCTGGACAAACGGGAAATACTGCAACCTTTGCAAAACAGAAGAATCTCCATAATAGACCACCTGCCTAAAATTCGGATTCTGAAGTATTATCGGCGAATTGGTTTTCTTAAAAGAGTTGATTTTTTCTTTCAGAAAAGCTGCACTATCCTGTATCGGAATATCGATATTTACAGACATTCGCACTATATCCGACTCATCGCACAGAATAACCGGAATAGTTTTATTTCCAGATAGTATCGACAATGTAAGATCGAGCTCGGTATTATCATCACCCGAAGCAACCATCTGAACTGCTTTTGCCCATAACTCTATTTTCTGGCGTTCTTCTTTAGCCATATCATTATACATCCTGTTAGACATTACCAAAAAACTAACAGCCAGTACAACTGCGATTGTTATAAAAATATACTTGGCTAACACCGTTTTATCTATAAATCTCATACATTATCAATATTTGCCAAAAACAAAAGTAAGACATTTCGCTACTTAAAGGCTCTAAAATTAATTCTTTTTAAAGAATTGTGCTTTTGTAATGTTTATAAAACCCTAAAAGACATTCAAGTTATCACATTATTGTTAAAAAACAATTAATAATATCATATTGCTTGCAGATATACTCCGAAAAGTCTAATTTTACAATGTGTTTTTTCATGGTATTAGATTTTAAGGTTAACAATTGGAGATTGGTTGTCGTGATGACAACCTTTTCTTTTTTTGTATAGGTTTGTAAAACATTGAATATAGAATGACATAACATCCAAAAGGAGATATCCCAATATTGAGAAACCTCCTTCATATATAATTTTTTATTCACTAGTATTAATGGATAAGTAATCATTCATTTAAGAGTTTAATTATCTAGTATGATTGATTTTAAACCCAGAAACGGTACTCTCGCGACATCCTATAACTGTTATTCCTATAATAGTAAAAATATACACAAATATTCTGTTCATCTCTTTAGTAATTAATTAGATAATCATTGACGAAATTACCCCTTAGAATAATAATATCAAATATTATTCTGACCAAAGAAGATATTGAGAGAACGAAAAGACTTAAATAACAATAGTTTATTCATATAGTTTGCAAAAAAAATGGCTAAGACTCTATCTATATCAGAATAAGTATTTAACACTTACTTTAAATTTTACCTAGCAAACACAGGTAATTATACAAATGTAAAAATAATTACATATCTTTGTCAAATAAGATATATCTCTATCCAATATCATTGAATAAGTATTAAAGATAGGTAGTTTAAATTATTACAATAAGCAATATATAATGGCTTTTACTTTCACTGATATAAATCTATTCGCAAATCTAAATTTTAACAAATTAGGTTTGACAATATCGTGTAAAATATTAGAGAGAGAGAGAGAGAGAGAGAGAGAGAGAGAGAGAGAGACGCACCTGGCGTAA
>OGZT01000577.1_pt1 | contig 28902 bp, 20 predicted proteins | sample 1576891 | NCBI WGS metagenome assembly OGZT01 (sample SAMEA3541521, study PRJEB24748) | human gut metagenome | biome: human gut; feature: human-associated habitat; material: faeces | place: China | collected 2012 | reverse complement strand
TAAGATAGAGGCTATTATTGATAATAATATAAGAACAACGCCGCACTTGCCATACGGCAGTGCGGCGTCTGTATTTCGCTACCGGTCACATTGTTCCCGGTAACTTTTTTTACTTAATTCTGAGGATTCATTTCCTCTCGATATATACTTATCGATTAGTCATAAAGGTTAGGAGCAATTTCTTCGCTGTCCATATTTGTGGAATCATACCAGTATCCAGTTCAGTCTCCAGCCATTCATAAGAGAATTCCGGGAATGTCTGATGTTTGAAATTTTTCCATGTTACTCCTTTCTCATGAAGTAACTGTCTACACATAAGCAAACAGTGCTATCGCTGTCATTGATCAGCAATAAGCCCCCGTGTTTTCATATAGTTCCATTATACCTTCTCATTTTCCCGAAGTCAACATAATTTAACATGTATCAGCCATTTATTTATGTTGTTTTTTATTTGATTTTTGTTGTATTTCAGTTGTTTTTATTTTGTTTCCTCATTGACATTTAAATCCTCATCTGTCATACTTGAATATAACGAATGTACCATCAAACAGCAGCTTTGCATCTCCCGTAAGGCTCTTATCATATATAGAAACCGCTCTGGAAAGGAGACAAACAATGTATCTTTCTGACATCCACACACATTCTATCGCCAGCGGTCACGGAACCACCTGTACCATCTCTGACATGGCAAAAGCAGCCAGCAAAAAAGGACTGAAACTCCTTGGGATTTCTGACCACGGCCCGGGAACTCTGGCTTCCGGAACTTCTTCTTATTTCAGAAGCCTTCCTTTTTATCCCAGAAAAAGATTCGGCATAGATATTCTTTACGGAGTTGAACTAAACATCCTGGACAGTGCAGGACATACAGATCTGTCAGATGAACTGCTGAATAACTTGGATTACGCTATCATCAGTATGCATCGGCAGAACTACCGTTCAGGCTCTGTATCTCAGAATACAGAAGCTTACATCAATGCAATGAAACATCCTGCTGTAAAAATACTCGGCCACTGCGACGATACACATTTCCCTGTAGATTATGAAACGCTGGCAAGAGCAGCTTTACGGGAAAATGTTATTTTTGAAATAAACGAAGCTTCCCTCGCACCCGGAGGATATCGGGGAGACACAAGAGCCAATGCCGCCAGAATCCTGTATCTCTGCCAGAAATATCAGCTTCCTGTTATTTTGTCCAGCGACAGCCACGGAAAAGAACATGTTGGAGATTTCACCTATGCCGAAGAATTCGTTCACCAGCTCATGTTTCCGGAAACTCTTATCCTTAACAACCAGCTTCCCAGATTAAAAGTTTTCCTTCAGACACGTTAAAAGAATGTTCCTCAAAGGGACATTCTTTTATTTTATGCATTGTTTTTTGCATTGTGTTATTTTGTTTATTTTCTATAATTTCTTATCAAAAAAGACGACATTTTAGTACATTTTAATTAACAAAACTCACTTAACCATTTACATATCTCGTGATAGATCAGTCTTACTGTAGGAACCACCGAGGATCCTACAGTATCCCGAATGACTATCGCAACAGTCAGCGATGATGAAACCTTTGAACAGATCAAAAAACAATTAAACCGCATGATCGAGGTTATCAAGGTAATCGACTTCACAGATGTATTTGTCAGAATGAAAGAAATTCTCTACATCAAGGTTTTCAACTGCTCCAGGGAAGATAAAGCAGAACTGTTTCAGATTGCAGAAACCTTCAAGGCAAAAGTCATTGACTACGGCAAAGACAGCCTGCTTCTGGAATTTGTCCAGACAGCCATCTAGAATGATGCAGTTGTCAAACTGATCAAGGAAGAATTCCACAGAATCGAAGTAGTACGTGGTGGAAGTGTGGGAATTGAATCCATCAGCATGATGGAACGCTAAATCTCATAATCAATATTTTTTGCAGAATATAGAAACGTCTCTATATCCTGTATTTATTTTCAAACATACTATAAAATATTGCAGTTTTTAATCAAATGTGTTATTGTTTACGGGAGCGTTATTCGAAAGAAAATGCATCTGATTTCCACATCTGACAGTCTGGTGGATAAAGTCATCCACTTCACAGTCTGGTTAAATTTGTGAGGCGACCTGTAAGGCGTCTACACACCGGAAATTTTTCTTTTGTTCTTCTGATGTATATTTTTCATAACGCCTGATCCCCATACTCTAAACTGTCTGAAAAGCAGGGGACGCATTGCGCCGTTTTATCAGACCAAAAGGAGAATTCATATGAACACAACAACAACCACTACAACAGCTGCCGCAAAAAGAAGCAGCACTCTTTACATGGTAGAGCTGGCTATGATGATCGCCATTATTCTGCTCATGTCCTTTACCCCGCTGGGCTACCTTCGTACTCCCGGCTTATCCATCACTCTTCTCACCATCCCGGTAGCTGTAGGAGCTATCATCCTCGGACCGAAAGGTGGTGCTGTATGCGGACTTGCTTTCGGTGCAACCAGCTTCTATATGGCTGTCACAGGAAGTTCAGCTTTTGCTGCCGCACTTTTCAACATCAATCCATTTGGTACTTTTATTGTATGTATCGTGGCACGTGTGCTGGAAGGATGGCTTACAGGACTTATTTTCGCAGCATTATATAAATCACCGGCAAAGAAATTTTCCTATTACATTGCTTCACTGGCATGCCCGTTACTGAATACTTTCTTCTTCATGGGCTTTTTATGTCTCTTCTTCTACAACACAGATTACATTCAGGGTATTGTTTCCAGTCTTGGAGTAAGCAATCCTGTTGTCTTCGTTGCTGCTTTTGTGGGAGTTCAGGGACTGATTGAAGCGGGCTTCTGCTTTGTAGTGGGAAGTATTGTTTCCAGGGCTCTTTCTGTGGCACTGAAACGTGCATAATATTTAAAAGAACAGCCGTTTACCAAACAATCCTGACTACATTGTCACTGTAGTCAGGATTTTTCTATCCGGCACATTTAAAGCAGGAATCCTACCTGATTCGGTTAATACAAAGGAGATTTTTATGTCATTATTAAAAGAGATTTCTATTACAGAGCTTTCAAATTTACGCATCGGTCATGCTTCCGATTATAATGCCCAGACCGGGGTAACCGTTCTTTACTTCCCACTGGGTGCAAAGGTTGGCTGTGATATCAGCGGTGGCGGTCCTGCTTCCAGGGAAACTCCTCTCACCTCTCCTGTCACTGCCGACAATCCTATCAACGCCATTGTCTTGTCCGGAGGTTCTGCCTATGGACTGGCTGCTGCTGACGGTGTGATGAACTATCTGGAATCACAAAATATCGGTTATAACACCGGTGCAGCCCTGGTTCCTCTTGTATGCCAGTCCTGTATCTATGACCTCTCTTACGGAGATCCTAAAATACGTCCAACTGCAAAAATGGGCGAAGAAGCCTGCCGTCAGGCATTTGCAGGAACAGATACCAGAACCGGAAATATCGGTGCAGGTACCGGTGCAACTGTGGGAAAACTTTACGGTATGAAACAATCCATGAAGTCAGGTCTTGGTATTGCCGCTGTATCAGTGGGAAATTTCCAGATGGCCGCAATTGTCGTTGTCAATGCACTGGGAGATATCTTTAGTCCACAAAATGGTCAGAAAATCGCAGGGCTGAAAACGCCTGACAGAAGCGGGTTTCTGGATAGTGTCCACGAATTATACCGCTTTATGACACCTCATGACCAGTTTACCGGCAATACCACCATCGGGGCTGTGATCACCAATGGGGCATTTTCAAAGGCTGAACTGAATAAAATTGCCTCTATGACCCGCTGTGCCTATGCCAGATGCATCAATCCTGTAGCAACTATGGCTGACGGCGATTCCATCTATGCTGCCAGCATTGGCGATGTTTCTGTAGATATCAATATGGCAGGAACTCTCGCCGCAGAAGTCATGGCTCAGGCTATCCAAAATGCCATCCATACTTCCCGGATCCAGGATGAAGAATTTCTGAAATATGTATAACAGTCCGCTATAAAAGCGCAGAGAAAAAGTATCATCTCTGCGCTTTTATTCTTCCTGTCTGTCTTCATTTTTCATCTGTGCTCTGGTTTTTCTCCAAGCCAGAGCTGTACATTTGCTGTCCGTTTCTTTGGATTTCCTCCCACACAGGAGGGAATCTCCCTGAGATCCGGCAGCCCCTGGCTTACCCTTCTGGCTGATTCCCAGGAAAGAAATGCGCTGTTTACATCAATATGAAAAATTAATCGTTCCATACTTTTTAATATATCTCAATCATATTTTTGCAGACTTCCAATCATCTTAATCCCCATTATCATCAACACAGGGAAAATCAGTGCCGCAAAGATTCCAAGTTTCAGATTATCATTCAGTGCTCCTGAAATCATCCCCACATAGGTTGGTCCGGATGAGCATCCCACATCTCCAGCAAGGGCAAGGAGGGCAAACAAGGCTGTTCCGCCACGCTTTACTGAGGCAGCCGCCATGCTGAAGGTTCCCGGCCACATAATACCTACAGACAGACCGCAAACCGCACATCCAAGGATTCCCAACGCAGGTACCGGGATAAATGCGATCATCAGATAGGAAACCATGCACAGAACTGCACTGTATTGCATAAAGCGTTCCAGATTGATTTTATCTCCAAATTTCCCATAAAATGCCCTTGAACTTCCCATAAGAATTGCAAACGCCATGGGACCTGCCAGATCTCCGATAGTTTTATTGATTCCAAAGCTTTTCTCAGCCAGAGTAGAAGCCCACTGGCTTACCGCCTGCTCACTGGCTCCTGCACAGAGCATCATTAACATCAGAACCCAGAAGATTTTTTTCTTAAAAAGCTCTCCCATAGTCAGCCCCTTTTCACCCTCATCCAGCAGTGGAGCAATGGGAACTCTGGTAAAAAGGATTCCATTTGCAATGGGAATCAATGCCCACACCAACGCCATATATTTCCAGTTTGCAATTCCGAAAATACGAAAGAATAATGTAGAAAGAAGTACCACTCCCACATGTCCCCAACAGTAAAAGGAATGAAGGAGACTCATTGCTTTTTCCTTATTATCTGTAGGGCAGGCTTCCACCACAGGACTTACCAGCACCTCCAGCAATCCGCCTCCGATGGCATAGATCATAACTGCAATGAGAAGTCCCACAAACGGATCTCCCAGGCACTCCGGCAATACTGTGAGCAAAATCAGACCTGCAGCCGCCATTGCATGTGCCAGGATCATAGATGCACGATAACCTATTCTGTCCACAAATCCAATCGATGCCAGATCTACCAGCAACTGGATCCCGAAATTAAAAGTAACCAGAAGTGTGATCTTCTGCAGCGAAATCCCGTAACTGCCCTGAAATGTCAGAAACAGCAGAGGAACGAAATTGTTCACAATGGCCTGCACCACATATCCGATAAAACAGGCTTGCACTGTTCTGTTGTAATTTGTTTTCATCCGATGTTATATCCTCCAATCTGAAATTTATTAAGCTGACATCATTCAGACATTGATCCACCAAACTTCTATATCTCCACAGTTCTAATAGATTTCTATCCGTCAATAATGACAGTGTATCACAGATTCTCTCCTTTTTCTTTCATTATCTTTTGAAAATCCCATAAATTTTTATATTATTTTAACTTTTTCCCTATAACAATTCTATAAAATCCAAAAAGTAATACCCCCATCCGATTCCAAATATTTCCCGCAAAAAAAGATGTGCACCATACCATTTCTGACACCATACACATCTCAAAATAAACACTTCTTATCTTCTGTACTCCGCAGTCAGGTCTTTAATAACCTCTCCTGCAATAATCAGCCCGGCGACAGACGGCACAAACGCCACACTGCCCGGAATATCTCTGCGCTCCGTACACTTATGCGCAGCACCCGGAGGACAAATACAATGCGACCTGCAGCTGATCGCCATATCTTCAATTGGTCTGATTGGCTGTTCCTCTGAATAAACAACCTTCAGTTTCTTCACACCACGCTTCTTCAGCTCTCTGCGCATAACCTTCGCCAGCGGACACACCTTCGTCTTATAGATATCTGCCACCCGAAACGCACTGGCATCCAGCTTATTTCCGGCACCCATACTGCTGATAACAGGAGTCCCTGCCTCTTTTGCACGCATGATCAGTTCAATCTTCGCAGTCACTGTGTCCACAGCATCTACCACATAATCATACTCACTGAAGTCAAAATCAGCAGCATTCTCAGGAAGATAAAAACAATTATGGATTCTCACATCTGCTTTCGGATTAATATCCAGTATCCTTTCCCGCATTACCTCTGTTTTATATTGACCAACAGTTTTCCTGGTGGCAATAATCTGTCTGTTAAGATTGGTCAGGCATACTTTGTCATCATCGATCAGATCAAAGGCCCCTACGCCGCTTCTGACCAATGCTTCACATACATAACCTCCAACTCCTCCGATTCCAAATACTGCCACACGGGCATTCTCCAGTTTATCCATCGCTTCTTTTCCAAGAAGAAGCTCAGTTCTCGAAAATTGATTCAGCATAATCTCTCCACTTTATCCTGTCCCACTACATTCTCTACCTGCTGTTCCTCTACTGCCTCGTCTCTTATCTGCATATTCTTATTTCCCGTAACATACGCAGCCCTGCATGCCAGGATCAGAAGCACGATAAACAGAAACCAGAGCCAGATTTTTCTTTTATTTTTTATGACTAACCGTTTCATAACCTGCTCCACTATTCTACTGTGCAGACGCGGATCAGGTTTGTTCTTCCCGGAATTCCAAGCGGTACACCACCGGCAAATACAATAGTGTCACCAACTTTTACAAGTTTATGCTTCTGTGCTGCTTCGATTGCTCTCAGGCAAAGGATCTCAGAACTGTACTCTTCCTTGATCAGCATCGGGTAAACACCCCAGGACAGATTCAGCTGGCGAAGAACTCTCTCAGAGCTTGTACATGCACCGATCAGACATCCTGGTCTGTGTTTGGACATCATATGAGCTGTACTTCCAGATTTTGTCACTGCAAGGATTGCACTGGCCTTCAGGTCGATTGCGGTCAGACAGGTTGCATGTGCGATTGCATTTGTAATATCCGGATTCTCATTTCTGTCTGTTTTCTTAAAGATTGTATTGTAATCAATATTCTGCTCCATATGTTCTGCAATACGGCTCATCATCTGAAGTGCCTGTACCGGATATTTACCAGCTGCGGTTTCTCCTGAAAGCATAGTTGCACTTGTTCCCTGGAAAATCGCATTGGCAACGTCTGTAGCCTCTGCACGGGTTGGTCTCGGATGAGAGATCATGGAGTCAAGCATCTGTGTTGCTGTAATAACCGGTTTTCCTGCTGTGTAAACTTTCTGGATGATTTTCTGCTGGATAACAGGTACATATTCCGGCGGGATCTCAACACCCATGTCACCTCTGGCGATCATGATGCCATCTGCTGCTTCAATAATCTCATCGATATTGTCAACGCCTTGCTGGTTCTCAATCTTTGCAATGATCTGAATCTCTTCACCGCCGTTTTCTTTCAGAATTTTTCTTACTTCGCGGATATCGTTTGCAGTACGTGTAAAAGATGCTGCAACGAAATCAAATCCTTCCTGGATACCGAAGAGAAGATCATCATGGTCTTTTTTACTGATGAATGGCATCTTCAGGTTTGCACCCGGAACATTGACACCCTTCCTGTCGCCAATCACACCTGCATTAATAACCTTGCAGACAATGTCCTTTCCTGCGATGTCCTGAACCTCCAGGTCTACCAGTCCATCATCAACCAGAATATGTCCGCCCGGCTGCACATCCTTATAAAGCTCTTTATAAGTAATGCTTACGCACTCATTAGTTCCTTCAATATCTTTATTTGTAAATGTAAAAATCTGTCCTTCTTCCAGAAAAACCTTGCCATCCTTGAAGCATCCAAGTCTGATCTCCGGTCCCTTTGTATCAAGAAGTGCTGCAACAGGTCTGTCATATTTCTTGCGAAGTTCTCTCAGTTTCTGGATACGGCCTCTCTGCTCATCGTGAGGTCCATGTGAGAAGTTGAAACGTGCTACGTCCATTCCCTCTCTCACAAGCCGCTCCATAACATCGCCCTTATCAGTAGACGGTCCCATTGTACAGATAATTTTGGTTTTTCTCATTTAATCTTTCCCTCCAAACTGTCAACTCAATTTTATCTATTTTATTCCTGTAAAATAATGTAATAAAATGTTACCTGTTTCTATAAATGAAAACATTAAATCAAATAAAAATTACCATTATTGAGACTATCTGTCAATATAGAATTTCGACTTATTTTTGTTGATATTTGACAAAAAAATAACATACTTTTGTTGCAAATGTCACATATATTTTTGCCGATCCAACAGTTGGAAAATTTTTCACCCATTCTTATCAAAAACCAAAATCTGCATAATCTTCCGGCAGAAATCTGTGGTAAATGATATGGCATCCTTCGTCTTTAAAACAATAATAATAAGGATCTGATCCGTCATCAAATCGGATCATCACATCAAACTCCTCGTTATCCATTGGTTCAGTAATGATTTTATCTGAATAAGAATGGAACAGTTCTTTAATTTCCTCTATCGTACATCCATGTCTGCCAACCAGTTCGATCAATGCCTTGATAAATTCATTCTCTTTCATATTATTATGTACATATTCGGAAGCTTTTTCCGAAACAGTGAAGCAGAAACGATCTCCTCTGTGTGATACTGCTACTTCACCAAATTTCTCTTCTATATAAGAAGGAAAATCTTTTAAAATCTCCATCATGCCTGCAGCATCCGTCTCATTGCCAAAGAAATGATTCAGGGAACTGAGCGGATAATAAAGGCTGATCTTCTCCTTCATATATCCAAGCTTCGCCTGTTCCTCTTTGATCACATCGATCAGACTGGTTTCTAATCTGTTATAGTTCATTTATTTTCCCTCCTGAAAATCTGTTCTTTTGTTTTTTCTGGTTAATATTTTATCAGACATTGCCCGAAAATCAATGCATTTCTTTTTCAATTGTACGCCCGCCAAAACAATTTCAATGTTTTCTTTTTCATACAAAAATAAAGAGCTTGCGAAACTGTCCTTTTTTTCTCCCTCTGACAAATAACTCTGACTGGATAAAACAAAACAGATAAAACCAACCACTTCGTTGCTTTTTTAACCAAATAACTGCTTGATTCGGTTAAAAAAACAGCGTTCCGAATATTATTTATATCCGAAACGCTGTCATTATTCCAGTTATTTCACTATGTATTTAATCCCAGTTCTTACGTCCATAACGAAGTGTCACATCATGGATTTCCTTCTGGAGTTTCTTTGTAAGATCTCTCTTCTTGATTCTCCACTTCCAGTTCATACCAACTGTAGATGGTTTATTCATTCGGAATCTGTTGTCCAGTCCCATATAGTCCTGCATTGGGATAACGCAGACACGCGCAGCACTGCGCATGATCAGACTGATGAAACACTTATACAGTTCTTCTTCCGGTGTTGCATGATCACACAGATAATCTCTCGCCAGTTTTCTCTCAGTTGCTGTGATGCTCTTCCACCATCCCACAATAGTTTCATTATCATGGGTTCCTGTATACGCCACGCAGTTCTCCGGATAGTTATGTGGCAGATAATCACTGGCACATCCGGAATCTCTGGAGTCAAACGCAAATTCCAGAACCTTCATTCCCGGGAAGCCGCTCTCATATACCAGATGACGTACAGAATCTGTCATATATCCTAAGTCCTCTGCGATAACCTGCTTCCATCCAAGCGCCTGTTCGATCTTACGGAACAGATCAATTCCGGGGCCTTTTTCCCAGTGTCCGCCTTTCGCATCTTTATCTCCGTATGGAATAGAGAAATATTCATCAAATCCACGGAAATGATCGATTCTTACAACATCATACAATCTGAAGCAGTAACTCATTCTGGAAATCCACCACTGATATCCTGTATTTCTGTGATAATCCCAGCGATACAGCGGATTTCCCCATAACTGACCGGTTGCAGAAAATCCATCCGGAGGGCATCCTGCTACTGCCAGTGGTACATTATCCTGATCCAGCTGGAACAGCTCCGGATGCGCCCATGCATCAGCACTGTCCATTGCAACATAAATCGGAATATCTCCAATGATCTGGATTCCTTTTGAATTTGCATAGGATTTCAGTTTCATCCACTGCTCATAGAACTTAAACTGCATATACTGCTGGAATTCAATATCAAAATAGAGTTCTTCACGATAATAATCCATGGCATTGTTCCAGCGGAGTCTGATATCCTCAGCCCATTTGGTCCATTCTACACCTTCGAAACGGTCTTTTACTGCCATAAACAGAGCATAATCTGACAGCCACCAGCTGTTCTCTGCTACGAATTTCTGATAGTCAGGATTCTTGCTGATATCACTGTTCTCGTATGCTTTTCTCAGAAGAGGATAACGGCCTTTGTAGATTTTTTCATAATCTACCTCATCAGGCTTCTTTCCCCAGTTAACTTTCTCGCAGTCTTTCTTATCAAGAACTCCTTCTTCCACAAGTGTATCCAGATCAATAAAATATGGATTACCTGCAAATGTAGAGAAAGACTGATATGGAGAATCTCCATAGCTGGTCGGTCCCAATGGCAGAATCTGCCAGTAAGTCTGTCCTGCTTCCTTTAACCAGTCTACAAATTCATATGCACTTTTGGAAAAACATCCGATGCCATAGTCTGATGGAAGGCTGCTGATCGGCATTAATATTCCTGCTGCTCTTTTTCCCATGATTCTTGTCTCCTTCGTGATTTTTCACTCTTACCGCCTATACTTTATCCAGTACTTACCAGTTTACATATAAGCAGCTTTTCTATACCTTATGCGCAATTGTTTTTTTTATTATATCTATTTTTTGTGCAAATTGCAACACAAGTTTCATGTTATCCATTTTTTCGTGAAAATCACTAATCATCGCTTAGTTCTTTTCATCATCTTTCATATTCTTTATTGCGTTTTTTTGCACAATACAATATAATAATTTTAGAATTTATTTATGCAAAAAGACGAAAGGATGTACATATGAAGCACAAAAAAGACTGGTATAAAGATCTGGTGATCTACCAGATTTACCCAAGAAGTTTTAAAGATGGCAACAATGATGGAATCGGTGATCTGAAGGGAATGATTGAGAAGCTGGATTATCTGAAGGAGCTTGGCATCAATGCAGTATGGATGTCTCCTGTCTATGCTTCTCCGAATGTGGATAACGGTTACGATATTTCTGATTACTTCGCGATCATGGAAGAATTCGGAACTATGGAAGACTGGGATGCATTCCGCGACGGTGCACATGAACGTGGAATTGCCATCATTATGGATCTGGTTTTGAACCATTCTTCTGATAAACACGTATGGTTCCAGGAATCAAAGAAATCCCGTAATAACCCTTACAGTGATTACTATATCTGGCGTGACCCTGCGCCGGACGGTGGTGCTCCAAACTGCTGGATGTCTGTTTTTGGCGGAAGCGCCTGGGAATATGTCCCGGAAAGAGGACAGTACTATCTTCATTTCTTTGCCAAAGAACAGCCGGATCTGAACTGGGATAATCCGGAAACTAAAGAGAAAATTTTTGATATTATCCGTTTCTGGAATGAGAAAGGTGTTGACGGATATCGCATTGATGCCATCAGTTATCTTGACAAAGGACTGGACGGACGTGCAGATATGAATGAACCCATTGGTACTGTAGCGTGTGTAAATCTGGAGGGAACCCACCGCTACATCCGTGAAATGGTTGCAGAAACAATGACTCCCGACAATCTGATGAGTGTAGGAGAAGTTAATATCAACAATGAACAGGATGCTATCAACTATTCCAGCGCAGCAAGCAAAGAATTTAACATGGCTATTCCATTTGTCCCTCCGATTGTTGAAATCCAGACATGGTCACCAGAGAAAATGAAACGTGATCTTAAGAAAGATTATGAAATCCTGAAAAAAGACGGATGGTGGGCAAGATTTTTAAGTAATCACGACAAACCGCGTCAGGTTTCCCTCTACGGAAATGACAGAGAATTCTGGTCAGAATCTGCCAAAATGCTGGCATGTTATCTGCACACACTTCCCGGTACCCCCTTTGTTTTCCAGGGCGAAGAATTGGGAATGACCAATGTTGCCTTCCCATCTATCGATGATTACGATGACATTGATACCCGCAATTACTATAAAACCATGATCGAACAGGGAGCTTCTCCTGAAGAAGCACTGGCAGAATCCAGAAGTATCAGCCGTGATAACGCAAGAACTCCTATGCAGTGGAATGACAGTCCAAACGGCGGATTTTCCGAACATACTCCATGGCTTGGTGTCAATCCAAACTATAAGCTTATTAACGCAGAAAACCAGATGAATGATGACTCTTCTGTTTTCAGATTCTATCAGAAACTGATCGCATTGCGCAAAGAATATCCTATTATGGCTCATGGAGATTTCAAACTCTGCTGCCCGGAAGAGGGACCGATTATTGCCTACACCAGAAGCTGGCAGAACGAAACATGGCTGGCAGTACATAATTTCTCTGCATCCATGCAGAAATTCCATTATGGCGCTGAAGATATTGAATTACCGTGCAACACTCCCGTAATCATTTCCAATTACGGAGAAAATGAAGTTGAATACGGAATTGGAACACTTGTACTCAAACCTTACGAAACTGTTGTGTTCCAGTTACATTAAGCAACTTCATCAATACAGACAGTAAAAAGCAGAACCATTGAATCACATCCCTCAATGGTTCTGCTGCTTTTGTGTATTTATTTTTCATTTATTTAACTGTCATTACTCTGCATTTCTTTTTGTAAAATGCAATACCATATTTCAAAATATGCTCTACTCCCTCTTCCAGCAGCTGCTCCTCGTATCGTCTGTCTTCTATCTGTTTTAATGCCTCTTCACTGACAGCTTCCAGATTCCCTGTTTCGGCATATTTTATTTCTATAATGATTCCTGTTTCCTGATCTTCTGTTTCTATCAAAATATCACTGTATCCATCACCCGATTCTTTATTTGATGACACACTCCAGTTCTGCTGAAATCCAAGAATTCCAAGTAAAATCCCATGATAAAAATTCTCTTTCATCTGTTTTTTTACAAAGGTATCCCGAATACTGATGGTCCTTTTCAGATAATTGTTCAAACTTTGTTCTACCACTTCGGAATTTCCATCTTTTAGTGCATTACAGAATTTTTCAAGTGCTTCTCCATTCTCAGAAACAGTTTTCTTAAAATATTCCATAATCTGTGTCAGAAAAATATTACGTATTTCCATATTAGGAATGGTAAGCATGAACGTATTTGCATCTTTTCTTCCGGTCTGTGTGAGATATCCCGTAGTAAAAAGAACACTCCACAGGTTTTCAATCGAAGCATACATATCCTGATATGTCAGTTCCTGATGAATCTCCTTTACAATTGTTTCTCCTGCTATCAGTTTCTCAATTTCCTTTCTGACCGTTCCCTTATCAGTCTCCTGAATAAAGCGTTTCACCGCTTCATTACTGCTAGTATTAGACCAGTAATTCTGTGGCTGCGCCATATTGTTTATACGCAATTCATCACAATAATTTATCACATCCCAGGGACAGTAAACCTCTACATTTCCAAACCGATATCCGTCATACCACATTTTTATTTCATCATAATGCTCAGAAAGTTCATAATATTCCAATATATTCCTTACATCACTGTCCGTAAATCCAAAATATTCATCAAACTGTACATCTGCCACTGACAAAACTTTCAGATTATTTAATCCTGTAAAAATACTCTCCTTTGAGATACGCATGCAGCCTGTAAGCACAGCAAACTTCAGACTGTCATTTGTTTTTAATGCATTTTCAAACAAGTTACGGATCAGCAGAGTCATTGAATTGTAATATCCCAATTCAAATGCTTTCGCCAGAGGCACATCATATTCATCAATCAATAAGATAACTTTCTGACCATGATGTTTCTCCAGAAGTTCTGACAGAATCCTCAGACTGCTACACAGAACAGATTCCTTCATATCCGGCAGAAGCAATGATTTGAACGCATCCTTATCATATTCCGTCAAACGTTCACTGTCCAATAAATACTGGAATCTACGCGCCTCACCATTTACAATCTGTATTGCCATATCACAGGCTTTTTCATAAGTTTGTGCGCTGATACTCTTCAGGGAAATAAAAATCACAGGAAACTTTCCCATGTATTGTTCGCAAAGATAAACTTCTCTGGAAATTCTTGTTCCTTTAAAGCAGTTCTTATCACCGTTTAATTCAAAGAATGCTTTCAGCATACTCATATTCAGTGTTTTACCAAATCTTCTCGGACGTGTAAACAAATTCACCTCCGCCCAATTATCCAGAAGTTCTTTGATAAGCATCGTTTTATCTACATAGTAGAAATCTTCCGCCTGAAGCTTTGCGAAATTTTCTATTCCTATTGGAAGTTTCTTTTTAATTTGTTTCAATAGACACACTTCCCTTTATATTTAATATATTAAACTCTAACTTTCATAAAGTGTAACATATTGTTATTGAATTCGTCTATCAAAATTTCTTTCCATAATGTTTCTATTAATACTGGAGCAAAAATAGAGATTGCCAGCTATTTAATAACCACTGACAATCTCTATTTTTTATTTTATCAATCAAATTCCTCTGAAATCTCAACAATTATTCATATAACAGAATGTCACTCTTTAGCAATTTAACAAGAGAAATCCGTCATCCAATCGGCTCGAAATCTACAGCTCCATGTTTACACAGTGGGCAGATATAATCTTCCGGAAGTTCATCGCCTTCGTAGATATATCCGCAGACTTTACATACAAATCCTTTCTTACCTTCTGTTTCCGGTTTTGGTTTTACATTTTTCTGATAGTAGGTGTAGCTCATTGTCTCCTGGTCACTTACCACACGTGCTTCTGTCACACTGCAGATGAACATTCCGTGAGTTCCCAGGTCTACATACTGCTCTACTTTCAGAGACATAAATGCGTTGATATATTTATCCAGGAATATCAGTCCGTTATCAGAACGGTTTACTTTCTGTCCTGCAAATTTATCCACGCTTCTTCCACTCTGGAAGCCAAACTGTTCAAATACAGAGAACGGAGCTTCTACAGAGAGACAGTTTACATTCATCACACCTGTCTGTTTGATAACGTGGTGAGAATAATTTGTTTTATTAATATTAACTGCCACACGGAACGGAGAATCTGTCAGCTGGGTAACTGTATTAACGATCAGTCCGTTATCCTTCTTTCCGTCATTTGATGTCACTACATAGAGACCATAACCAATACGGAATAATGCTGTCATGTCATTTTTATTTGCCAGTTCATCATTCTTTGCAATATATTCCTTACAAAGCTCGGAAGCCATTGCTTCCATCTGATCTCTGTTTTCCTGATTTACTGCGGACATAATCTTCACTGTAGTGTCCAGCCAGTTGATCTTCTTACATTCAGAAAGCATATTTTTCATTACTTTTGCTGCCAGAGGTGCCCAGGAACCATTTTCAATAAGACCTACCGTACGGTTCTGGAAATTATGCTCCACCAGGCGGGTAATAAAGTCATTCATAAACGGATAGATTCCCGCATTATAAGTAGTAGTTGCCAGTACCAGCTTACTGTAACGGAATGCATCACTGAGTGCCTGAGACATATCGTCTCTTGCCAGATCATAAACAACTACCTTCGGACATCCCTTGCTCTTTAATTTCTCAACAAACTGATTAACTGCTTCTTTGGTATGTCCGTATACAGAAGTATATGCAACTACGATTCCTTCTTCTTCTGGTGTGTAAGAGGACCAGGTATCATAAAGACTGATATAATGTCCCAGATTTTCAGTAAGTACCGGACCATGTAACGGACAGATGATCTGGATATCCAGCGTAGCTGCTACTTTCAGAAGTCTCTGTACCTGTGCACCATATTTACCAACAATACCGATAAAGTATCTTCTTGCTTCATCATCCCAGTCTTCTTCCACATCCAGAGCGCCGAACTTACCAAATCCATCTGCTGAAAAAAGAACTTTATCTGTGCTGTCATAAGTCACCATAACCTCTGGCCAGTGTACCATTGGCGCAAATACAAAAGTAAGATTGTGATTTCCCAGACTCAGTGTAGAACCATTCTCTACTTCCAGTTTCTGCCCTTCCAGATCCAGTCCGAAGAAATTTTTGATCATTACAAATGTCTTCGCATTGGCTACTACTGTAGTGCCGGGATATACTTCCAGAAAGTTCGCTACATTTGCTGCATGGTCAGGCTCCATATGCTGAACGATCAGATAGTCCGGCTTACGTCCGCCCAGTGCCTGTTCAAGATTATCCAGCCATTCATGTTTGAAATTGGCATCTACAGTATCCATAACTGCAACCTTGTCATCCAGAATCACATAGGAATTATATGCCATTCCGTTTGGCACTGCATACTGTCCCTCAAACAAATCTACCTGATGGTCATTAACTCCGACATATTTAATGGTATCTGTAATCTTCATATTTCTGCCCTCAATTCTTTCTTTATAGTATATCGTCTGTCCGTTACTATTCAGCAATCTGCTGTCACTCAACGTTAATAAGTTATAGTTGCTATGCATCCTTAATTTGTTTATGTTTTTATATTATACTATTTTAATCCAATTTTCAAGTCCTTTTGGTAATTTTTTTCATAATGTAGTTATAATCTTATACAATGTCTCCACGCTGTACGGCAGTATCCTCTCATCTAATTGAAATTTCGGATGATGCAGAGGATGATTTTCTCCTGGTATTCCCGCAAGAAATACTGTGAAAAGTCCTCTGGTTTCTCTGAAATATCTGTATGCGTTGTCACCGGAAAGAAACAACTCATCTTCTCCTTCCAGAACAAATTTATCTCCGAATACTTCTGCACCCACTACCTTTGCTGTCTCTGTAAGTTCCTCATCATTGGCAAACGCATATACCGGATCTTTTGGAAATTCCATACGGATCTGTGTGCCAGTCTGCTTTTCAATTTCCTGCAGATTTCTCTCCAGCTCGTGCTCAAGTGCCATGTAAGTTTCTTCATGAACTGCGCGTATATTTCCGTTTAATACCACATGGTCTGCAATAATATTCGTATATTCACCGCCATGGATCGTACCCGTACCCACAATATATTTTCCTGCATCCGGATGCTGTTTTCCAAAACTTTCATTCAAATCATGAATGGCACTTATCACTTGAGCAGCTGCATAAATTGCATCAATCCCCTTATCCGCTTCACACCAGTGACTGGATTTTCCATGAACATGAATCTGCATACTGTTGATCATGGAAGATGCCTGTCCCTGATGCACTGCCATTCCAAATGTCATGTCCGCTGCGTAATGAAACATCAGAAATGCATCTGCTTTCGGATTCTCTAATGCTCCGGCCTGAAGCATTCTTTTTGCACCTTCACCAATCTCCTCTGCAGGTTCAAAAAGGAACCGGAGCCTGACCGGAAAATTTTCCTGCATTCTTTGCTCTTCTGCCACAATTTTTGCAAGGATCAGTGCTGCTGCCAGGATCATATCGTGACCGCAGGCATGCATACATCCCTGATTTACTGATGCATATGGTAGATTTGTCTGCTCCTGTATGGGCAATGCATCCATCTCCGCCCTGAGTACAACCAGTTTCTCCCTGTTTCTCAGAGATGAAAGTTCCGCGATCAATCCTGTAGGTTCTATCGGCACAATCTCATATCCCAGTTTCTCCAGATATTTCCGGATATATGCAGACGTCTCCACTTCCTGAAGTGCCAGCTCCGGATGTTGATGAAAGTAATGTCTCAATGTGATTAATTCTTCCGTATATTTTTCTATATTCATCTGTTTTCCAACCTTTGTTCTCAGGGATTACCATTTTCATCTTCCGACATACTCAAAACCGCATTCGGATGTTCCAGGCAGAACTTCTGTATCTCTTCCAGAAATCTCTGACCGTATTTCTTTAACTTATTCTCGCCCACACCGGAAACCTCCAGCATTTCTTCTTCATTTGATGGACATTTGATGCACATATCTATCAGCGTCTTATCACTGAACACGATATATGGAGGCATGGCTTCCTCTTTTGCAATTTCCAGACGAAGTTTCCGCAGGGCTTCAAATAAATCGTAACCTGCTGCCGTAAGCGCATCTGTACTGCGTTTTCTGACAGATTTCTGGGGCTTTTTCTTTTTATCCGGTTCTTTTTCCTCGTAAGTACGCATGATCACGTGAGTATTTTCATCTCTTAGCGGAGAAATATCGCCCAGTTTCAGCACACTGTAACGTTCCTGTGTCTGATAGAGATATCCCATCTCAGTCATCTGGCTGATCAGTGCCCTGAGTTCTGCCTCACTGTGATCATTCAATGCTCCATAAGATTTATACTTATCTGCTCCAAGCTCCCTCAACCGGGCTCTCTTAGCCCCCAGCAGAGTACCAAGCACAATTGTCAGTCCATACCTTCCTCTCGTCTCAGCCACACAGTTCACTACCCACTTCGCCTCTCTGGTCATATCTGTCTCATGGTATTCTCTGTGACAATTTCCACAATTATCACAGGGACCGAAGGTCTTTTCACCGAAATACTCCAGAATATAATTTCTCAGACATCCTGTTGTTTTACAATATCCTTCCATGATCTGAAGCCTTCGTATATCCCTCTGACGAATAAGAAATTCATCCTCTTCATCCACATCGGAAAAATCTTTGTTATCCAGAAGCATTCGGTCGATCATAACATCCTGTGCGGAAAACAATAGAATGCACCGGGAATTCTCTCCGTCACGCCCTGCACGTCCTGCCTCCTGATAATAATTCTCCATACTCTGCGGCATATTGTAATGGATCACATACCTCACATTGGATTTATCAATCCCCATTCCAAATGCATTCGTTGCAATAATAACAGGGGTTCTGTCATAAATGAAATCCTCCTGATTCTTTTTTCTGGTTTCATTATTCAGTCCTGCATGATATCTGGTAACAGCAACTCCTTTTTGGAAAAGCAGTTCAAAAAGATTGTCCACATTTTTTCTTGTAGAGCAGTAAATAATCCCGCTCTCTGTTGGATGTCTGTCTATGTAATCCATCACAAAATCGTCTTTTCGCCGGATATTTTCCACGCTGTAATATAAATTCTTTCTGTCAAACCCGGTGATCACTACTTTCGGATCTTCCAGATTTAGAGTGCAGAGAATGTCGTTCTTTACTTCCTCTGTTGCAGTTGCGGTAAAAGCACTGACGATCGGACGACCGGGAAGATTTTTTACAAAGTCTACGATTTTGACATAGCTTGGTCTGAAATCCTGGCCCCACTGTGAAATACAATGTGCCTCATCCACTGTCACCATGGAAATCTCCACCTGTCTGGCAAATTCCAGAAACTCATAATTTTCCAGACGTTCCGGTGCAACATAAATAATTTTGTATCTTCCTCCTGCTGCCAGGTACAACGCCTTGCTAATCTGACTTTCCGACAGTGAAGAATTGATAAATGCGGCATGTATTCCCGCTTCATTCAAAGCCTTTACCTGATCCTGCATCAGTGAGATCAGAGGAGAAATTACAATCGTAATTCCTGACAGCATCAGTGCCGGTACCTGATAACAGATGGATTTTCCGGCTCCTGTCGGCATGATTGCAAGCACATCCCGGTGTTCCAGAATGGACTCCACAACACTCTCCTGCCCTTCTCTGAAGGTATCATATCCAAAATAAGTCTTTAAGGTTTGTACTGCCTGTCTGTTCACCTGAAGCCTCCCTCTGCATTTTAATCTATTTTAATCTCTTTTTCAGCTCCTGAATCAGTTCGGAATAGTCTCTGTGCTGCATCTTCGGAAATGCCTTGATGATACGCCCCTGACCGACAACGGTATGATTGGTAATAGAACTGGACAGTTCCTCAAACTGAGCCTGAAGCTCCGCTCTTTTTATACGAAGCATTTCGATAGATTTTTCTCGCTGTGCGGCAGTTGCATCACGCAGTTCTGCTGCTGCAAGAGTTGCCTGAACCTTTCCTTCTCCCACTTTCTGTGCTGTGCCAATCGTAGTCGTAGCCAGTGTATCACTCAGTTTATCACTTACAATTCTCAGATCTGAGCGAACCTTATCCAGTCTGGTAAGCTTTTTATTCAGTCCCTGGATCACTGCTACCGTCACAATAAAATCTGTCAGATACACAGCATACAAAACTGCTATCACAATCCATTCCCAAGTTGCAGGTGTATGTAACGCATGTGCCTCTACATACTTCTGGAAAACTTTTACTACCATAACGATAGCCAGTCCCCAGATCAGAGAAAACTCCAGGCAAATGTAGCCATGAAAATTGAAGGGTTTATCTGAATAATCCCACCATCTTGCGTGGAAACACACATCCAGCAGCCAGCCTGCAACCAGCTCCACCGCAGTTGCCAGAACAATTCCAAACACAAAAATCATTCCATCACTCATCTGACGCCCGCTGCCCTGAATTGTATTGAGCAAAGCAAAAACAGAAAGCACCCCAAATCCATATACCGGGCAGACCGGTCCATTCAGGAAACCTCTGTTTATAACTTTTCCCAACGCTACTGCATGAAAAATAACTTCAACAACCCAGCCGCCAAAAGAATAAATAAGAAAATACAGACATATCTGAAAATACGTCATTCCACAAATCATTCGTTGCTCCTCCTTACTTTCATCAAACCACTTTTCATATCCCATTATCACAGTTCAAACAAAAAACTTACCTGATTCAGTTAAACTTACCCTAGAGTGTGTCTGAAAAATCATTCCCGCAATCTGCACGCCCCACTTTGCGGGATATTTCACCCAAATTCAGTTGCCGTAGCCCGCTACGGCGCCCTCATCCGGGCAAAATATCACACAAATTGTGACGCACATCTTGCAGAAAGCCTTTTTCAGACACGCTCTAGACTGTTTTGTAATGTACTGATCAGTTCCTCTATAACAATCGGCTTGGATAAGAATCCATTCATACCACATGCCAGTGCTTTCCTTCTGTCTTCGTCAAAAGCATTGGCAGTCATGGCAAGGATCGTGATTCCCGCCAGTGAAGGATCATCCAGTGAACGGATCTGCTCAGTAGCCTCATATCCATTCATTACAGGCATCTGCACATCCATAAGCACCAGGTCATAATCACCTGGTGTTGAATTCTTAACTTTCTCCACAGCCTCTGCTCCATCTTCCGCTGTATCAACCCGAAAACCATATTCACTAAGGAGCGCTACTGCAATTTCACTGTTCAGTTCATTATCTTCCACAAGCAGTATGTGCCTGCCTCTGAAATCTGAATCTGCTACCGGAAGGATATTATCCTCTGCCTCAGCCTGCTTCTGGCCGATTGCAGCCATCAGAGTCTCTCTGATATCTGACATAAACATAGGTTTTGCACAGAATGCAGTCACCCCGGCTGCCCTGGCTTCCACTTCAATATCTGACCAGTCATAAGCAGTCAGGATAATGATCGGCGTATCGTCACCAAGACTACGGATCTGACGGGTAACTTCAATGCCATTCATATCAGGCAGACGCCAGTCAATGATATAAGCGTGGAATGCATCCCCCATTTCCATAGACTGTCGTGCACGGAGAACAGCCTCCTTACCGGAAAGTGTCCATTCCGAACGCATTCCAACCTTCACAAGCATCTTAGTCACACTGTCACAGGTATTGAAATCATCGTCTACTACCAATGCTTTCAGACCTTCCAGCTCTGCGATTTTCTCTATACGGTGGTTCTCAGGCTGGATCCGCAATGGCAGACGGATAATAAATTCAGTACCTTTGCCCTGTTCTGTCTGAACCTCAATGGTTCCGCCCATCATATCCACGATGTTCTTGGTGATAGCCATGCCCAGTCCTGTACCCTGAGTCCTGCTCACAGTGGAAGTCCGCTCTCTCTCAAAAGGAGAAAAGATCTTCTGTACAAATTTCTGACTCATGCCGATTCCGTTATCCTTTACCCGGATTTCGTACAGTTCACAGCCTCTCTGTGTACCCGGATACTCTCTCAGCCGGACAGAAACGGTTCCGCCTGCAGGAGTAAACTTGATCGCATTGGACAAAAGATTCAGCAGCACCTGATTCAGCCTCGTCTTGTCACAATAAACATCCTCATTGGTAACATCCATGACATCCATGTAAAGCTCCAGCTGTTTCGCATGGATCTGTCCGCTGATAATGGTTTTCAGATCATGGAGAACCTCTGACAGACTGACTTCCGTTTCTTCCAGATGAATCTTTCCGCTCTCAATACGGCTCATATCCAGGATATCATTGATCAGTGAGAGCAAATGATTACTGGAGGAAAGAATCTTACCCAGATAATCCCGTACCCTTTCTTTATCATCAATGTTGCTTACAGCCAATGTGGTAAAACCAATGATTGCATTCATTGGTGTCCGGATATCATGAGACATATTGGAAAGGAAGGTGCTCTTTGCCTTGTTTGCAGTCTCCGCAGAGCGGACCGCCTCAGAAAGCGCCTGATTCATTTTTCTGTCAGAGGTACGATCTGACAGAACCAGGATATATTTCTTTTTTCCGTTTACCTCGCTGCCCATTGCAACATTATGAAACCAGCGGTGTTCTCCTGTTTTCTGATGAACATATTCAAAATCCCATTCCTGCTGCTCATGAACCTGGATTTCTTCCAGATAATTCTTCTCCGGATCTTCAACATCCTTAGGATACAGTTTTCCCAGAACACAAATATCTTTACGGATCTGTTCTACTTTAATTCCCAGCAGTTTTTCCACATTGGGACTGACGTAATCTGCTTTATATGTTTTGGCATCCAGCATCAGGAAAACGTCATCCACACTCATTGACAGCTTTTGAAACAGCTCGTCCCTGTAAAGAATCTCCGTATCCTTTCTCTTCAGGTTTACCTTGTTTTTCCAGAGAATAATTCCAATAAAAAGACCGGCAACACACACCGCTATTGCACTTACAAGCAGCATAGTGCTACGCTGCAGAACATTCATACTGGCATTAACGATGTCAGCCTGGACAAGTCCCAGAAAGATCCAGTCCTGAGGTTTGGATTTCTCATAGACCAGATAGTAATCCTTTCCATCCAGATTTATCAGCATTGCATCTGTATGTCCTTCCTTAAACTCTTCTGAAAGTTTAAGGATCTCTTTTTCAGACATATTGGAATGCTCTCTCAGAATCCCAAAGAAATTATACACCTCTCCCCATGACTCAGAGGAATGATCCACAACAACACGACCATCCGGATGAACCACATAACTCTGGGCATTTCCATTAAAAGCAGAAATATTCAGCACATTTACGATATCAGAGTTTTCATAGGCAATGGCAATTGCATCATATTCAAAGCCCTGATAACTTCCATGAGGCCTGGGAGTGGCAAAAACAAGGAGCTGGGATTTTCCGGGAACTGTTGCATTGGTTATCACATCATTTCCCTGCCAGATCTCATCTTCAATATTTTCCTGTAATCCCAGATAGCCGGTTTCACCTGTTACCATCTTATAGTTCCCGTCCGCTGACAGGAAATAAAAATCTAAAAAGCCTGCATCTTCCTGTGCTTTCTCTATATACTCACGAATTTCACTTTCATCGGAAGTGTTCTGCAGATATTCCCCCCATATATGGAGATAAGTCAGATTCTTATTTGTCAGCTCACTCAGCATATTATCAGACTGATGAAAAATTTCTGTCAGGTGAGAAACACTTTCCTCATAAACAGTCTTCGATACAAACCCCAAATATCGGAAAACAGTCAAAAGGATTCCAACGAATACGGCAATAAAGACTGCTGTCTTTAATCGTTTTCTCACAACCCGCTTCTTTCTGTTTGTATTATGATTTTTAACATCCATTCTTCTCACCTCAGAGTAATGTAGTCTTCAGGCTCTGCAAGAATGGCATTACCATCTGATACATATGTTGTCCAGGTATCTTCCACAGGGGTATCCCCTCCATCAAATACAATATTTTCCTCTGCCGCATAAGCATCCATATATTGTGGTGCTGCAAGGCAGGTCACAGTAAAAGCATCCTTGTCCTGAATCTGTTTTCCATCCTTTGTAACTTTACTCAATGTATAACCATTATCCGTTTCCCTGATTTCTACAGAAATACCACTGAACACAGGCAGAGAGCCGCGGTTAAAGGGGATAAATCCTCCCTGGTAGCCTTCTACGAAGTTTCTGACCGTTTCCTTCAGTTCTGCCCCGCTCATTTCGCTGCTGTAAGCGGAAAGCTCGTTTGGCATGATCATGTCGCCCGCCATTTTTTCTGTATAACCGGCCTTCAGTACATTTCCTGTAAAGCTGTTTCCTGTTGCAATCAGCACATCCGTCCCATAAATACTGCGCAAAGTGTTTGCCATAACAGAATAGGCTTCATTGCCTCCGCTGGTATGGAAACGATTGGAATAAGTTTTCTTTGAATCCAACACAATATCCTCAGAAGTGGATTTTTCTTCAAGAAGCTGGGAATTAAATGACTGATAAGCCTGCTCTGCATTATATTCTCCTGAGATCATCTTAGACACCACATCCCTGGAAACGGAGAAAAAGTCATTTGACGCAATACGGATATACATATGGTTTTCTTCGATCACAGATTTCACATCCTTCAGATATTCCGTAAGCTGGAAATCCACATCCTGGCTGTAGCTTAACAGATCCTGCCCATCATAAATGATCCGGTTCTGCGCATCTTCTGAAAGCATTGCGTTCAGTACCTTCATTGCTTTCTGCCGGCGCGTTTCATCCTTTGTCAGGTCACGGTTTAAAGCTATCTGGAAATATGGTGTGGTCATCAGCCACTTTTCGCCATTCTGCTGAAAGAATGGCAGGAATGTTGTGTTAATCCCCTGATCCTGGAACATTTTTACGCCGGAAGAACTGCCGAAATACATGGCAAGCTTACCATTTTTGTACATCTCAACCACATCATCATAATTCATAGCCAGATCGTCCTGGCTCAGCCCTGTATCCTGAATAAACTGCTCCATACGTTCAAAAGCCTCCGGCCAGACGGTACTGTCCAGACCTTCTCTCTTTGTATTGTCCGGGTCACTGTAGATGGTACGCCACTTACGTCCATCCACAGAAGACAGCTCTGATGCAGACAGACCCTGCAATGTTTCCATACAGGTATAATCATAGTAATAGTCTGCAGTAAACCCACGGATACCCACCTCATCAAATGCCTGGCAGGCAGAAACGAAGCTTTCATAATCTGTTGGAAGAGGAATATCATACTTTTCAAAAAGATCTTTGTTCACTACAAAGCCATGGGCATCTGCACACACAGGAAGCCAGTTTACGCTGCCATCCTGATTTCTGAAACTGTTAAGGTATGTATCATAGACAGCACCTGCAGCATTGGTTGTGGAAAGATCCATCAAGCTGTCCTTCAGGGGACTTGCATCATGGAGGGAAAACCTGCAGCAGGTTATAATATCCGGCAATCCACCGTTTTCATCCAGAAAACGATAGAAATCCAGATCATTATTGCCTACTACAAATTCAACGTTGATATCCGGAAGCTGTTCCTGGATGTATGGCGCATATTTTTCATACAGCTTTGTAGTCCATAAATACACGGTGATGGTTTCTGCATCTTCTTTTTCCGTACTTTTCCTGCCACAGCCAGACAGAAGTGACATGACTGTCACCATCACCAAAAGTACAGAAACTAACCTGTTCCATTTTTTCTTTTTCATTATAACTTCTCCCTCTGATTGTGTTTTACTAACTCATTGATCACTTTTACTAATAATTTCCTATCAACAGGCTTGGCAATATGTTCATCCATTCCAGCTTCCTTTGCTCTCATTCTGTCCTCAATGAACGCATTTGCTGTCATTGCAATGATCGGTATCACTTTTGCATCCTCTCTGTCCAGAGAGCGGATCATCTTTGCTGCTTCATATCCATTCATGACAGGCATCATAATATCCATAAGAATAACATCAAATTCTCCAGGTCTGTTTTTTCTGAATATGTCAACAGCCTTCTGTCCATTCCATGCTTTTGTCACCACAGCGCCTTCATTCTGAAGCACAAATTCTGCAATCTCCATATTCAGCTCATTATCCTCTGTCAGAAGAACATGGAGCCCCTGGATAGATGTTTCCGTTTTTTCTTCCGTTTCAGTCCTGTCCTTCCTATCTGTGTCAATCCGGAATGGAATCCGGATCACAAATGTAGTCCCTGTGCCTTCTTTACTTTCAAAGGAAATGGTTCCGCTCATTTTTTCCACCAGTTTTTTTGTGATTGGCATTCCCAGCCCTGTTCCGGCGAATTTTGTGCGGCTTCCTGCATGTTCCTGTGCAAATGGTTCAAAAATGCGTTTCTGGAATGCCTCTGCCATTCCGATCCCGGTATCTCTGCAGACAAATTCCAATGTGGTCATTGCTGTCTGTTTCGATGGGATTTCCCGACAGCTGATATAGACATATCCGTTTTCTTTGTTATATTTCACCGCATTGGACAGAATATTCATCAGGGTCCGTTTCACATGCACCGGACTTCCAATAAGATTCCAGTGTGTAACTTCTTTTTCTTCCCACAGAATCCGGATATTCTGCTCTGTGGCCATCTGTTCGATCACACCCAGTATTTCCTCAGAAATACTGTTCAGATTAAATGGGATTTCTTCCAGAATCACTTCATCTGACTCCAGTTTGCTCATGTCCAGAACCTCGTTTATCAGTTCCAGCAACAGATGGGATGCCTCTTTGATCTTTGCCCTGCATTCCGTCTGTTTCTTCATATCCTCTGCATAATGGTCTGCCACATCGATCATGCCGCAGATTCCATTGATCGGTGTCCGGATATCATGGCTCATTCGCTGTAGAAACTCGGTTTTTGCCTCATTGGCTGCTTCTGCTTTTTTTGCTGCTCTCAGAAGTTCTGCTTTATATTTTTCATCTTTTTCCTGTTCCTGTTTCCGGTGTGCCAGATCCGCTCTGTATCCCCAGAAGCAGAATATACCGAATATGAGTAAATAAAGAAAAACGACAGCTGTTACACTTAGCGGCAGGTTACGGAATACTTCTGTATCCGGAAGATATGCGTAGATATAATAATCACGCTGCTTAAGCATGATTCCATAACATCCGGTTCCTTCCTTCCTCAAATGATAGATATGCTGACTGTCTGTATGCTTTTTCATTGCCTGAACAACTTCGTTGTCGGCTGTATTCTGCCCCAGCAGACTCTCATCATTGCTGGCAACAACAATCCCATCGTCTGCAACAATAATCGTTCCATCTTTCTGGATACTATAACCATTTAAAAGCCCTTGTATCGTCAGTGTATAGTTTCTGGCAAATTCAGGAGGTGTGTAATAGTAGATTGCCACAATACCCGGTGCATCTTTTCTGGCACAGGCTGCAATATCAATATAGGATCCGTCTTCCCTGGTAAACCGTTCCGAATAAGATCTTTCTTCATATCCGGCAAAATCCATGATAATGTCCTTTTGCAGATATGCCGTAATCTCACCGGTCAGAGACTCATCCATGCTGTATTCGCAGTCCGTCTTTCCAACTGCATCCAGCACAAGGATACCATCCACCCAGAGAGTCTGAAGATTTTCTTTTAGGAACTCCTGGCTCAGATGACCGCCGTTTTCTATTTCCATATCGATATTCGTACTCATCTGTCTGGCACTTTCAATCGCACGGAGGAGACTTTTGGATTCCGAAGATTCATTATAATGGGTGTAGGTGGAACACTGCACTTTGACATAATTTACAATCTCTACCATTCTTTTCTCTGCTTCCGCTTTCTCCGCATGAAAGAAATAAAACAGAGAAACTAATGCCACACAGATTCCAATCAGACCACCGAACAGCTGGATTCTTTTTTCTTTTTTCTTTCTCTTAATATCCAAGATCATCCACCTCCAGATACTTCTGGGGATCATCCAGATATTTTTCAATAATTTTCAGGGATGTGCCATCCTGCCGCATTTCTTCCAGAGTCTGGCTCATCTGCTCACAGATTCCTCTGTCATCATCTTTTGCAAAAGCAACACCTATCCCGGTGATCATCAAAGGTTCTTCCAGGATTCGAAAGCTTACGTCATAATCCTTCATATACTGGACAACAGATTCCTCATGCGCAGCGACTGCATCTACATATCCTTTTCCCAGAAATGTATAGATCAGCTCCCTGTGTCCCAGGCTGATCAGATTGCCCAGCTTTGGGATTCTCTCATCCGTCCGGTTCAGAAAGATACCTTCCGGTTTGGTCGTGGACTGAACAGCCAGGTTCTTTCCCTCCAGGTCACTCAGTTTATAGATATCACTATTCTCATTTACAGCGACCACCTGCCGGCTTGCTATATATGGTCCCGCCCAGCGGTAATCGTCAAGGCGTCCTTCCATGGAAAAGCAGCCCATGATACAGTCAATCTCTCCGCTCTCCACCAGTTCTTTTTTCTTCTCCCAGTTGATCTGGACAACCTCCACCTGATATCCCATTCTTTTGAATGCTTCCGTAGCCAATTCTACATCTATACCCGTCGGTACACCATCTTCATTCAGATAGTTGTATGGTGGATAGTTATCGCTGCCAAGGGTAATAACAGGCTTTTCTGGTTCTTCTTTCGTGTTATCTGTGTTTTTACACCCTGCCAGGGTGACTGCTAAAAATCCCGCAAGCAGAATGCCTGCAAGCACTCTTTTTCCTTTCATTTTCCGTTTATCCCTAACCATCCCTTTCGTTTTTTCATAAAATACTCAGCAATTCCAACCCCTTGCATTCCCCTTTCTGTTAATAAACTTCTTCTAGTTTCTAATAATTTTAATTTCTTCCAAGAAGCACTTCTGTGAATTACTTCTCTATTTAGTGTCTGCTGAGCAAACTGAAAACACTTGATTTTACTGACTTTTGCCCC
>OGZT01000567.1_pt1 | contig 29308 bp, 28 predicted proteins | sample 1576891 | NCBI WGS metagenome assembly OGZT01 (sample SAMEA3541521, study PRJEB24748) | human gut metagenome | biome: human gut; feature: human-associated habitat; material: faeces | place: China | collected 2012 | reverse complement strand
ATCCATAATCAGAAAATTGCAAGGGGTCAGTGTTAGCAAGCACATTTTCACTTTGGCCTGCTCACCTCCACTTAATGTTCCAATAGCTTGCATCGCATGTTTACTGGAAATCCCACACCGAGCTAAATGTTTCCGAACATCCTTTATTACCATATCGGGATGGACATTGGAAACAATTTGAATTGGTGTCTGTTCAGGTTCATCCCATATCAAGTCCTGCTCAAAATATCCAAGGGCAACTTGATCGGAAAATTTGAAATGACCTTGCATGGACGGGATTTGCCCGATTAAAGTCTTGAGCAAAGTGGACTTCCCAATTCCATTAAAGCCGGTGATAACAACTTTTTGACCGCCCTTAATACTAAAATCAATATCCAATAGAACTGGATAGTGATACCCAACTGCCAGGTGTTTGACCTGTAAATGCTCCGTATTTGTCAGCGGTAAAACAGGAAAATGAAAATGGGGGATAATCTCTTTCTGTTCCAAAGCTTCCATTTTGTCCATTCGATCAAGCTGTTTTTGCCGCCCTCTTGCCATTTTCGCTTTTCGTCCAGCGATATTTTTCCTGATAAACTCCTCTGTTCTTTTAATCTCCTTTTGTTGTGCTGAGTATTGACGAATGTAATCTTCACGCAGCAGTGTCTTTTTTCGCAGAAATTCAGAATAAGTGCCGTAATACTTTGTTATTGTGTCATTATCTATATCGCAAATACGATTTGCAATTTTGTCTAAAAACTCAAAATCACCGCCCCGGCCGCCCAGCCGGTCGTCCCGACCGTGATGTGCGCCCCGGAGCCGCCCAAGCCCAAGTACGTGGACTATGAGACCGGCGCCTACTACATGGAAAAGCCGGAGCATATGACCCAGCTGTTCGGCAACGTGCTGGTGGCCAAGGATCACCCCCGCATCCATTTCCGCGGCAAGCTGGACAGCCTCCAGGCCCTGGTGGTGCTGGATCAGGTTCAGATCGCCGAGGGCGGCTGCCAGAAGCTGGTGGACGACCTGGGGAACATCCTGGGCGTTCTCCGGGAGATGATGCGCTGCGACGTGCTGGACGAGGCGTTCAAGAACGAGACCATCATTGGTCTCACCCACGCCGAGCTGCGGGAGCGTTCCCACAATCCGCAGAAGTTCTTCGGCGTGCAGTACATGCAGCTGCCCGATTACACCATGGGCAGGGATTATGCGCTGCTCAACCAGCTCCGCGCCGCCGTCCGTGAGACGGAGGTGGCGGCGACCGAGGCCTTCCGGGTGGGCAACAAATACACCCGGAAAGATATCATCGAGGAACTCAACCGCCTGTCCAGCGCCATTCATATCATGATGTGCATGTACCTGGCGGGCCAGTACCGCTGAGGAGGAACAGGCATATGGAACAAATCGTATCCGCAGTGATGGATGCGGTCCACCGGGCGGGACTGGTCGAGGTGGAGGTCTCCGCGCGGCACGTGCATCTGTCGCAGGCCGACGTGGAGGTGCTGTTCGGGCCCGGCGCCAGGCTGGAGCCCAAGCGGCCGCTCTCTCAGCCGGGCCAGTTCCTGTCCGAGCAGCGGGTCACACTGGTGGGCCCCAAGGGCCGGAAGGAGCGCGTGGCGGTCCTTGGCCCGGCCCGCAAGGCCACCCAGGTGGAGCTGTCCAAGAGCGACTGCATGGAGCTGGGGGTCAAGGCCCCCGTCCGGGAGTCCGGCGACGTGGCCGGCTCCGGGGCCATCACCATTGAGGGCCCCTGCGGCACGCTGGAGCTGAAGGAGGGCGTGATCATCGCCCACAACCACATCCACGTCACCGCGCCGGACTCCAAGCTGCTGGATCTGAAAGACAAGCAGCGGGTGTCCGTGGCCGTGATGAGCGAGCGGCCCGTGATTTTCCAGGATGTCATCATCCGGGTGAGCACGGAATTTAGCTGTAAGATGCACATTGACGTGGACGAGGCCAACGCGGCTCTGGTGAGCGGCTTTACCCTCGGCAAGATCATCCGATAATCAACAGAAGGAGCGCCAGCGACATGATGGACTTGGACCGCGTAAACAACTACCTCGCCCGTGTGGAGGAATCCGAAAAAACCACCTTCAAGCCGGTGGGAAGCCGGCTCAAGGTGGGCGTGGATCTGGGCACCGCCTACATTGTGCTGGTGGTGCTGGACGAGGAAAACAACCCCGTGGCCTGCGAGAAACAGGCGGCCCAGGTTCTGCGGGACGGCGTGGTGGTGGACTACACCGGCGCGCTGCGCATTGTACGGTCGCTCAAGGAAAAGCTGGAGGCCCGCCTGGGCACGGAGCTGGTCAACTGCGCCATCGCCATGCCCGCGGGCACCGAATCCAGTGTCAAGACCCACCAGTATGTGGCGGAGGGCGCCGGCCTGGAGGTGACCAACATCCTGGACGAGCCCAGCGCCGCCAACGCCATCTATCAGATTGAGGACGGCGTGGTGGTGGACATCGGCGGCGGCACCACCGGCCTTGCTATATTAAAGGAGGGCAAGGTGGTGCAGATCGAGGACGAGCCCACCGGCGGCACCCATCTGACCCTGGTTCTGTCGGGCAACTATCACGTCTCCTTCGAGGAGGCGGAGGCCATCAAGCAGGACTACAAGCGCCACCGGGAGATCCTCCCCGTGGTGCGCCCCGTGGTGGAGAAGATGGCCACGATCGTGAGCCGCTATGTGGACAAGGCCCACACGGACACCATTTACCTCTGCGGCGGCACCTGCTGCCTGACGGGCATCGAGGACATCTTCCAGAAGGTGACGGGAATCCGGACGATCAAGCCGGCCAACCCCTTTCTCGTGACCCCCACAGGCATCGCCATGAACTGTACCCTGGAATAAACCCCTTAAATTCATGAACAGAAAGGAGGGGAAGCCATGGAACAAACGCTGCTCAATGAAATTGTAGCCCGCGTGGCCGCCAAGCTGGCGGAGGCGGAGGGGGGCGAGGCCGCCCCGGCCGCCGCAGACCGGGATGACCGGGAGGGCCTGCTGCTGCTCAGCCAGGAGATGAACGACACCTGCCGGGCCATGCTGAAGTGCGAGAAGCTGAAGGCGCGGTTCCGTGTGGACTGCGCTTCCCTCCAGAGTGAGCCGGCCGAGTTGGATTCCTATGGCGTGGTCGTGCTCACCGGGCTCACCAACGAGGCCCTTGCCAAGCTGGCCCTGGGCCTGTGCGACACCCCCTATACCCGCCTGGCCGCCCAGGCCATCCTGACGGGCAAGCGGGTCTACGTACCCACCGAGGAGGTGGAGCTCTACCGCTACGCCTCCACCGCCCCGGCGGCCTACTACGCCATGATGAAGGAGCGCCTGGATCTGCTCTTGACCTCCGGCGTGGTGGTCTGCTCCAAACACAACCTGGAGGGACTCCTGCTGGGCGGCGCGGCCTGTGAGGCGGCTCCGGCGGAGGCGCCCGCGGCCGCGGAACCCTCCGCCCCTGCCCCCATGTCCGCGGCTCGTGAGGAGAAGCTGGTCCATGTGACCAAGCGGGTGCTCACGGAGCGGGACATCCGGGACGCCGCGGCGGAAAAGGTCACCTGCATCCATGTCCCCGCCAAGTGCATCCTGACGGCTCTGGCCAAGGACTGCGCCAAGGAGCACGGGATCCGGCTGGTTCAGGAGTGACCCCGGGCCCTGAGCCCCATTACCCGAAAAAGGATGGATCAAGGCTATGAAGGTAGCAAAGGTGATCGGCAACATCTGGGCCACCCGTAAGGAAGAAAAACTGGCGGGCCTGAAGCTGCTGCTGGTTCAGCCGCTGGATGTGCTGACGGGAAAAGCGGAACGGCCCCCCATCGTGGCCGCCGATATCATCGGCGCCGGCGTGGGGGAGACCGTGCTCGTGGTCGGAGGCAGCTCGGCCCGCAGCGCCGCCGGCGATATGAGCATCCCGGTGGACGCCACCGTGGTCGGCATTGTGGACGACCAGGAGATCGACCGCAGCGTGCTCCCCTGACGGGGAGGCGCCGCGGCGGCCCGGCGGAAACTTCCGCGAAAGGAATGGTCATACGTCATGAATCTGACCGAAGCGGTCAAGGCTGCGGGTGTAGTCGGCGCCGGAGGCGCCGGGTTCCCCACCCATGTAAAGCTCTCAGCCAAGGCGGAGTGCTTTCTGGTCAACGCGGCCGAGTGTGAACCGCTGATCGAAACCGACAAATATCTCTGCCGTACCTTCCCCGACCGGGTGGTGGCCGCCGCGGTGGCGGTGGCCGGGCACCTGGGCGCGAAGCGCACGGTGATCGCCCTGAAGGGCAAGTACCACGCGGAGATCACGGCCCTGGAGGGGGCTATCAGCCGGAGCGGCGCCCAGGTGGAGCTGTTCCGGATGAAGACCTTCTATCCGGCCGGCGACGAGCAGACCATGGTGCAGCAGGTGACCGGCCGCTCCGTCCCGGAGCGGGGGCTGCCCCTGGACGTGGGCTGCGTCGTGGACAACGTAGGCACCCTGCTCAACATCCAGGATGCCCTGGAGGGAACTCCGGTAACGGAGAAATACCTCTCCGTGGTGGGCGAGGTCAAGGAGCCCATTCTCCTAAAGGTCCCGGTGGGCACGGCCCTCACGGCCTGCGTGGCGGAGGCCCGGCCCAACTTAGCGGACTACGCCCTCATCGTGGGCGGACCCATGATGGGCAAGCCCCTCACCGACCGGGCCGCCATTGAGGCGGCCGTGGTCACCAAGACCACCGGAAACCTGATCGTCCTGCCCAAGGAGCACTACCTGTTCCGGCGGGCCCAGCTCCCGATGGAGACCATCCGCCATCAGACCAAGAGCGCCTGCATCCAGTGCCGCATGTGTACCGATCTCTGCCCCCGCTATCTCATCGGGCACCAGATCCGCCCCAACCTGGTCATGCGCAACCTGTGGCGGGAGGGGAGCATCGAGGACAACGAGGAGTATCTGCGCTCCTTCGGCGACGCGGCCAACTGCTGCGACTGCGGCGTGTGCGAGATGTTCGCCTGCCCCATGGGCCTGTCTCCCCGCAAGGTGAACGGCTACATCAAGGGCGAGCTGCGCAAGCGCGGCATTCAGGTGCCCCGGAACATGGAGCCCCACGCCCGGGAGTTTGTGGACGAGCGCAAGACGCCCACCGACCGGCTGGTGGCCCGGCTGGGCCTATCGGCCTACTATGGTCTGCACGCCCACACCTGCATCCCCCTGGAGCCGGAGACGGTATTCATCCCGTTCCAGCAGCACATCGGCAAGCCTGCCGTGCCTGTCAAGGCCGTGGGCGACCCGGTGGCAAAGGGAGAGCTTCTGGCTCAGGCCGCCCCGGACGGCCTGAGCGCCAACATCCACGCCAGCATCGACGGCGTGGTGACAGAAATCACTCCGGCGGGCGCCAGGCTCTGCCGGAAGGAGGTATGAACGGTATGGCAAACGCCATCGGCATGGTCGAGCTGACCAGTATTGCCCGGGGCATTGAGACCAGTGATTTTATGGTAAAGGCAGCCCAGGTGGAGCTCATCCGTTCCTCTACCGTGTGTCCCGGCAAGTACATTATCATCATCGCAGGGGATACCGGCGACGTCAAGGCCTCTATGGCCGAGGGCATCCGCCAGGGCGGCGAGAGCGTGGTGAACACGCTGCTGCTCCCCAACGCGCATCCCCAACTGATTCCGGCTATCAGCATGACCACCCAGCCCCCCGCAGGCGGCGCGGTGGGCGTGCTGGAGTTCTATTCCATCGCCTCGGCCATTACGGCCGCCGATGTGGCCGCCAAGGCAGCCAACGTGACCCTGATCGAGGTGCGCATTGGATACGCCATCGGCGGCAAGGGCTTTGTCACCCTGACCGGGGATGTGGGGGCGGTGCGTGAAGCCGTGGCCGCTGCGTCCCGTGACGCGGAGCTGCTGGTGGGCACCTCCGTCATCCCGCGCCCCGCGCAGCAGGTATTCCAGTCCCTGCTGTAAGCGCAAAGAGAAGAGAGACCTTCAACCCCCAAACTGTTTTGAGAGTTAGAGAAGGAGTGTAAGTAATGGATTTTAGCGAACTGATCGCAGCTGCTGACCCCAGTATTTTTACTGAGAGTATCAAAGCCTGGGTTTCCGGACTGAACATCAACTCCGTCATCATGCTGATCATGATGATCTTCATGATTGTGGGCGCCATTGACCGTATCCGCGGCAATAAGCTGGGCTACGGCGAGAAGTTTGAGGACGGCTTCAACGCCATCGGCGGCCTGGCCATCGCCATGGCCGGCGTGTATGCGGCGGCCCCCGTGCTGTCCATGGTGCTGGGCCCCATCATCTCCCCCATCTACACCGCCATCGGCGCCGATGCCTCTATGTTCGCCACCACCATTCTGGCCTGCGACATGGGCGGCTACCCTCTGGCTATGGAGCTGGCCAGCGACCCCTCCATCGGTAACTTCGCCGGCCTGATCCTGGGCACCATGATGGGCCCCACCATCGTGTTTACCATCCCTGTGGCCCTGGGCATCATCAAGAAGGAAGACCGCCCCTACCTGGGCGCCGGCGTCCTGGCCGGTATGATCACCATCCCCATCGGCTGCATCGTGGGCGGCCTGGTCATGAACATGACCCCCTATAAGATGGACATCGGCCGCATCCTGATTAATCTGGTGCCCGTCATCGTCATCGCCGCCCTGATCGTCATCGGCCTGTGGTTCGCCCCCGGCCCCATGATCAACGGCTTCAACAAGTTCGGCACCGGCGTCACCGTGGTGATCACTGTCCTGACCGCCATCGCCGTGTTCCAGCAGATCACCGGCATCATGTTCCCCGTGTTCGACGTGATGTCCACGGTGGATCCCGACCTGGGCATGACCCCGCTGAACAACGGCCTGCTGGTCTGCGGCCAGATCGGCATTGTTCTGATCGGCGCCTTCCCCATGGTGGAGTGGATCACCCGTACCTTCGGCGGCGCCCTGTCCAAGCTGGGCGGTGCCCTGGGCATGAATGACAAGGGCTCCGCCGGTCTGGTGGCTACCCTGGCCAACAACATCGCCATGTTCAACATCATGGGCGAGATGAACCCCAAGGGCAAGATCCTGAACGTGGCCTTCGCCGTATCCGCCGCCTTCGTGTTCGGCGACCACCTGGGCTTTGCCGCCGGCAACGATGCCCAGATGATCTTCCCCATGATCGCTGGTAAGCTGGTGGCCGGTGTCACCGCCCTGATTGTGGCCAACCTCCTGGCCCCCAAGCTGCTCTCCAAGATCCAGACCATTTCCAAGTAATCGAGTAAGGCCAATACCGGAAAGGCAAGGAATCTATCATGAATGTAAGCGAAGAGCTCATCCGCGAGATTGTCACCAAGGTTTTGGAGGAGTCCGCGGGCAAGGGCAGCAAGCCCGAGTTTGAAAAGCACATCGATCCCAGCGGGATCATCGGCATCAAGACCAGCACCGTCAAGTGCGAGCCCTTCCAGCAGGACGGCGTCAAGCTCAAGGACGTGGTCACGCTGGAGGAAGCCCCCCGTATGGGGTGCGGCATCATGGAGCTGGATCACACCAGCTTCGAGTGGACCCTGACCTATGATGAGTACGACCTGGTTCTGGACGGCACGCTGGAGATCGAGATCGACGGCCGTGTGGTGTCCGGAGGCCCCGGCGATATCATCTACATCCCCAAGGGAAGCCACATTCACTTCCAGACCCCCAACCGGACCCGCTACGCCTACTTTGTCTATCCTGCCGACTGGCAGTAAGGGCATGGCGGTGTCAGGCCGTCCCTCCTTTGCCCGCACCAGCGGGCAAAGGAGGGAAATGGCTTGACATGGGAAGAAAGAGGGACTATAATCTACCTATACAATGGAATACTGAATGGTATACAGGTGCGCCTCCTCCCGGAGACGCTGAAAAGGGAAGCGGGTGTGAATCCCGCACAATGCCGTTGCTGTATTGGTGGAGCGGTTCTTATAGGTCACTGGGGCTATGCCCTGGGAAGGCGAGAACCGCGCTGGATGCCTGAGTCAGAATACCTGCCTGTATATGACGCACAGGAAGCCTCCCCGGTCCAGGGAGGGTGCAGTTGCTTATGATTGAGACAGGTATCATAAGGTTTGTTTGCTGTACCCGTGGAGGTACAGTTTTTTTGTTTTGTGGATCCAGAGACCACCTCTCTTTGTGATTTGGCGCAGGCATGGGCTGTGTCTGCCAGCACAGCCCATGCCGCACCGGCACGCCGAATGATAGGCGCTTTTCTCCATGCAGATGCTATGCAGTGGAAAAAAGTCGTTCTGACTTGATATATGGATAGGGCTCACCCCGCAGGAGCGGCTCCGAGGCAGGGGCCGCTCCCAAACTTTGTATGGAGGCAGACGGACAGGCAAGCCTGTGGCAGCGTGGGGCAGGGGAAAACCGGCCGGAGCTGCCAACCTCCGTATAGACGCAGACATGGAACCAAAAAAGGGGCCATCACTCCGGTGATGGCCCCTTTTTTGAGCTCTGGCCGTAAGCCTCACAGCAGGAGGGCGGCCAGATAGAGCGGCAGATTGACGGCGAGAACCGCCAGAGTTACGCCGCCCACAAGAACAGCGCCGCTCAGGGCAAGTACCGCCGTGCCGGTCACAATGGGGTGGGCCTTCAGCCCCCGGGCGAGGCAGCCGCTGACGGCCGATTTCCAACTGGCTCGGGCTGCGGTGCGGGGGGCGGGGACAGACGAGTGGACTGGATAGGCATACATCAGAAGGACTCCTCTCTGCAGCGGTGTGTCACAGTGCGCTGAATACTCTCTTTACAGAATCAGTATAGCGCGAAAGGGATTAGGACGGTGCAAGAGGAGAGTGGAGGGCGTTAAGAATCCATAAGAATCCCACAAAGCTAAAAATACAAATATTACCACAATAAAAAGAAAGGATAAGGGAACATGCGGATGTGTTAAGGCTGAATTAAGATTGTGAAAAAGCTCTTGATTTCTTTCCGGAACGTGGTAAAACTCATACGTGCAATCGCTGGAGGCAGAGGCGGGGTTCTGCGGCCCGGCGGTTGGGAATCAGCGCGTCAGGTCCGGACCGCGGGAGACGACCGGCACCGCTCCGGCGGTGGAGAGCACGCGGAGACGGACACAAGGAGGGAAACAAGATGGACGTAATGGATCTCGCTATGATAGCCACTCTGGTCGTGAGCTTTGTCCTGGTGAAACTGTTGGCCGACTGGTGCGACCGCCAGATGGACAAATAAGACTGTTTTGCTAGAAAAGAGGAAGTGCTAGTTATGATTGCTTTGGGTATCGTCATTATCGCGCTGGCGTGCTATCTGGTGTACGCCCTGGCCAACCCGGAAAAGTTCTGAGGCACAGAGGAGGAATTTTGCAATGCTGCAAATCATTCTGACCCTGGTGATTTTCGTGCTGCTGATCATCCCGATCGGCCGCTATATGTTCCACATCGCCACTGGTCAACATACGTTTTGCGACCCCGTGTTCAACCGCATCGACAATGGAATCTACCGCATCTGCGGTATCAATCAGAATGAGGGCATGGGCTGGAAGAAATACGCCTTGGCTCTGGTACTTACCAACGCCGTCATGGTGTTTATCGGCTACCTGATCCTGCGCATCCAGTTCCTGCCGGTCTTCAACCCCAACGGCATCGGCGCCATGGAGCCCACCCTCTCCTTCAACACCATTATCTCCTTCATGACCAACACCAACCTGCAGCACTACTCCGGTGAGAGTGGGCTGAGCTACCTCTCCCAGATGCTGGTCATCATCTTCATGATGTTCGTCTCCGCCTCCACCGGCTACGCCGCCTGCGTGGCTTTCTGCCGCGGCCTGACGGGCACCAGCAAGAACAACCTGGGCAACTTCTATGTGGATCTGGTGCGCATCACCACCCGCATCCTGATCCCCTTCTCCATTATCGTGACACTGATCCTGGTGTGGCAGGGCGCTCCCCAGAATTTCATGGCCAACCAGACGGTGACCACCATCGAGGGCACCCAGCAGGACATCGCCATGGGCCCCATCGCCTCCCTGGTCTCCATCAAGCACCTGGGCACCAACGGCGGCGGCTTCCTGGGCGCCAACTCCACCACCCCGCTGGAGAACCCCACCATCATCTCCGACATTACCGAGCTGCTGAGCATGATGATCCTGCCCGGCGCCTGCGTGATCATGTTCGGCCTGATGTACCACAACCGCAAGAAGCTGACTGATGAGGCGCACCCCGTCGTGGGCCGCCGCCTGACCGACCGCCAGCCCATCTTCGGCGGCGAGGGCCGCACCGTGTTCGTGGCCATGGGCATCATTTTCGTGGTGGGCCTGTGCCTGTGCTACTTCTCTGAGCTGGCGGGCAACCCCAAGCTGGCGGAGATTGGCCTGAGCCAGTCCATGGGCAGCATGGAGGGCAAGGAGGTCCGCTTCGGCATCGCCCAGTCCGCCCTGTTCACCACCGTCACTACATCCTTCACCACCGGCACCGTCAACAACATGCACGACACCCTGACACCCCTGGGCGGCATGGTGCCCCTGCTGCACATGATGCTCAACTGCGTGTTCGGCGGCAAGGGCGTGGGCCTGATGAACATGATCATGTACGTCATGCTGGCCGTGTTCCTGTGCGGCCTGATGATCGGCCGTACCCCCGAGTACCTGGGCAAGAAGGTGGAGGGCCGCGAGATGAAGATGGCCGTGCTGGTCCTCATCATCCACCCCCTGCTGATCCTGGGCTTCTCCGCCCTGGCCGTCGGCACCGAGGCCGGCCGCGCCGGTATCACCAACCCCGGCTTCCACGGCCTGAGCCAGGTGCTGTACGAGTACTCTTCTTCCGCCGCCAACAACGGCTCTGGCTTTGAGGGCCTGGCCGACAACACCTACTTCTGGAACATCACCGCCGGTCTGGCCATGTTCTTCGGCCGCTACCTGGCCATCGTGCTCCAGCTGGCCATCGCCTGGTCTCTGCTGTGCAAGAAGCGCATGAACGAGTCCATCGGCACCCTGAAGACCAACAACATCGGCTTCGGCGTCATCGTGGCCTTCGTGGTCTACATCTTTGCGGCGCTGACGTTCTTCCCGGCCCTGGCTCTCGGCCCCATCGCTGAGCATCTGTCCATCTGGCTGCCGGTTTAAAGGAGGATTACGGATTCCCTATGAAAGATAAGCATCGGACCAAATTCGTAACAAAGGACATCTTCAAGTCCTCTGTTATCGGGGCGTTCACCAAGCTGAACCCCAAATATATGATGCACAATCCGGTCATGTTTGTGGTTGAGATCGGCTTTGTCATCGCTCTGCTGCTCTCCATCTTCCCCGAGCTCTTCGGGCCCACCGACGGCATCAACAATGTCCGCCTGTACAACATCTTTGTCTGCGTCATCCTCTTTGTCACCGTCCTCTTCGCCAACTTCGCCGAGGCGGTGGCCGAGGGCCGCGGCAAGGCCCAGGCCGAGAGCCTGAAGAAGACCCAGAAGGACACCAAGGCCCGTCTGCTCAAGGCCGACGGCACCGAGACCGTCGTCTCCTCCAGCGAGCTGAAGAAGGGCGACGTGGTCATGGTCAGCGCCGGTGAGATCATCCCCAACGACGGCGAGGTCATCGAGGGCACCGCCAGCGTGGATGAGTCCGCCATCACCGGCGAGTCCGCCCCCGTGCTCCGCGAGTCCGGCGGCGACTTCGCCTCCGTCACCGGCGGCACCACTGTGGTGTCCGACTGGCTGAAGATCCGCATCACCTCTAACCCCGGCGAGTCCTTCCTGGACAAGATGATCGCCCTGGTGGAGGGCGCCTCCCGCAAGAAGACCCCCAACGAGATCGCCCTGCAGATCCTGCTGGTGGCCCTGACCATCATCTTCATGATCGTCATCGTCACCCTGTACCCCATCGGCCGCTACAGCGGCGTCACCCTGCCCGTGTCCACCCTGATCGCCCTGGCGGTGTGTCTGATCCCCACCACCATTGGAGCTCTGCTCTCCGCCATCGGCATCGCCGGCATGGACCGCGTCACCCGCTTCAATGTCATCGCCATGAGCGGTAAGGCCGTCGAGGCCTGCGGCGACGTGGACACCATGATCCTCGACAAGACCGGCACCATTACTTACGGCAACCGCATGGCCGCCGACTTCATCCCCGTCAGCGGCGTCAGCGTGGAGGAGCTCACCAAGTATGCGGCCCTCTCCTCCCTGAGCGACGCCACCCCCGAGGGCAAGAGCGTGGTTGCCCTGGCCAAGGAGCGGGGCGTCGTGGTGGACGAGAGCAACCTGAAGGGCGCCGAGTTCATCGAGTTCACCGCCAAGACCCGCATGAGCGGCGTGGATCTGGCCGACGGCACCTCCATCCGCAAGGGCGCCAGCGACGCCATTGTGGAGTACGTCAAGGGCCTGGGCGGCACCGTGCCCGCCGATCTGCAGGGCCACACCGACCAGGTGTCCAAGCAGGGCGGCACCCCCCTCACCGTCTGCGTGGGCAAGCGTGTGTTGGGTGTCATCTACCTGAAGGATATCGTGAAGGACGGCCTGGTGGAGCGTTTCGCCCGCCTGCGCGCCATCGGTATCAAGACCATCATGTGCACCGGCGACAACCCGCTGACCGCGGCGACCATCGCCCAGGAGGCCGGCGTGGACGGCTTCATCGCCGAGTGCCGCCCCGAGGATAAGATCAAGGTCATCAAGGAGGAGCAGGCTCAGGGCAAGATCGTCGCCATGACCGGCGACGGCACCAACGACGCCCCCGCTCTGGCCCAGGCCGACGTGGGCCTGGCCATGAACTCCGGCACCACCGCCGCCAAGGAGGCGGCCAACATGGTGGATCTGGACTCCGACCCCACCAAGATCCTCGAGGTTGTGGAGATCGGCAAGCAGCTGCTCATCACCCGCGGCTCCCTGACCACCTTCTCCATCGCCAACGACATCGCCAAGTACTTCGCCATTATTCCGGCTATTTTCATGAGCCTGTATCCCGGCCTTGCCGCCTTGAACATCATGGGGCTGCAAAGCCCGTCCAGCGCCATCCTCTCCGCGCTGATTTACAACGCGCTGATCATTGTTGCGCTGATTCCCCTGGCCCTGAAAGGGGTGGCCTATCAGGAGGTCCCTGCCGGGAAACTCCTGCGCCACAACCTGCTGGTCTACGGTGTGGGGGGCATCCTAGTCCCCTTTGCCGCCATTAAACTCATCGACTGTATCGTCGCCCCCTTACTGGGGGTGCTGTAAAGAAAGGGGTTGTTCCTATGTACTCCAACGGTTGCGCTTTGCCCCTGGAATGTCCCAGACGGGGATGGTTCCGCACCTGCAGAGAGCGGGGGATCTTCTTGGTGAATCGGGGGCTGGACGTTTGCCCTTATATCACCTTGCCCGCCCTGCTCCTCTTGCTGGGCTCCGGCACCGTAGCCGCCCTCACCGCAGCTGCCATGGTGCTAGTATATCCTCTCACCGTGATTGCCGCCCTGCTGTAACCGACGGGTACAAGCTCCCCTTCCACCCATTCACCCAACCAGTGTGCCGGCCCTCTTTCCCACGGCCGGCCCCAAAGGAGGTTCTTTCCCTATGAAACAAATCCTGATTCGCGCCACCGGTATGCTGGCCGCCATGAGTGTTGTCTGCGGCCTCGCCTACACGCTGCTTGTCACCGGCATTGGCCAGGTATTCTTTCCGTGGCAGGCAAATGGCAGCATCCTTGAAATCGACGGCAAAACCTACGGCTCCCAGCTGCTGGGCCAGCCGTTTGCCGATGAAGGCCACCTGTGGGGCCGGATTATGACAGTGGACACCAGCTCTTTTACCGATGAGGACGGCCAGCCGGTGATGTATGCCTGGGCTTCCAACAAGAGCCCCGCCGGGGAAGAGATGGAGGAACTGGTCGCTCAGCGGGTAGAAGCCCTGCGGGCATCCAACCCAGCCATGGCGGACCAGCCCATCCCGGTGGATCTGGTCACCTGCTCCGGCAGCGGCCTGGACCCGGAGATTTCCCCTGCCGCAGCCGCTTACCAAGTGCCCCGCATCGCGGCGGCACGGGCCACGGCATAGCCCATCTTGCCGGTGGAGTGGTTGGTCAGGTAGCGCACAGGGTCCAGCGGCTCCTGAGTGGGGCCGGCCGTGACGGCAATGCGCAGACCGGCGAGGTCCTTCGGCTTTGCGATGGCGCGGAAGATGTAGTCCAGCAGGACATCCTCTTTCGGCAGGCGTCCGCTGCCCACGTCCTTGCAGGCCAGCACGCCGCTCTCGGAGGGGATGACCGTGAAGCCGTACTTTTCCAGTGTGGCGATGTTGTCCTGGGTGATGGGGTTCTCCAGCATCCCGGTGTTCATGGCAGGGGAGACGAGCTTGGGACACTTGGCCGCGAGAACGACGGTGGTGAGCATATCGTCGGCGATGCCGTGAGCCATCTTGGCAATGACGTTGGCGGTGGCCGGGGCCACGAGGATGACGTCGGCCTTCTTTGCCAGCGAGATATGGGTGACTTCGAACTTGAAATCCCGGTCGAAGGTGTCCACCATGCACTTGTGGCCCGTCAGGGTCTCGAACGTGATAGGGGTGATGAACTGGGTGGCGTTTTTGGTCATGATGACCTCCACGTCGGCCCCCAGTTTGCGCAGTGCGCTGGCCACATTGGCCATTTTATAGGCGGCAATGCCGCCGCTGACGCCCAGAAGGACGCATTTTCCCTTCAGATCCATCCCAAATACCTCCTATAAATAGGGATAATATAACTACAGTATAATGCAAAACGGCCCAGAGCACAACAAAATCTTTGATGGGGGTTGTATCTTGGCCCAAAATGCGGTAAAATACAGCTTGACTTATACAAAAAAGCTCTCCGTCAGCGCTGGCGCACACAGGCCTCTCCCTTTGGAAGAGGTGTCACCGAAGGTGACGGAGAGGGCAAGGACGCTGACAGGAAACCGCAGACACGGCGACAGCATCGCTCTGACAAAGAGGCTGCTTATTGCTGGGCAAGAGTTCTGTCGTACTGGCCTTGCCCTCTCAGGCGCTTCGCGCCAGCTCCCCCAGAGGGGGGAGCCTTTTGCGGAGAGGTTCGACCCTGCGAGGAACTGAATTATGATTTTAGCCATTGACATAGGCAACACCACCGTCGCCCTCGGGGGCATCCGGGACGGACGTGTATGCTTTGTGGCCCACATGGACACGGTGCGCACCCGCACAGCGGCGGAGTACCGTGCCGAGATGGAAAAGGTGTTCTCTCATCGGAGACACCCGGAAAAGCCCATCCGCTTCGAGGGCGCTGTCCTCACCAGCGTCGTCCCCCAGATCACGGGGGCGCTGGCCGAGTGCGCCCGCCACTACACCGGCAAAAAGCCGGTCATCGTTTCGCCCGACATCCGCACCGGCCTCACGATGGGGGTGCCTGACCCTCACGCCGTCGGCAAAGACCGCCTTGTGGATGCGGCCTACGCGGCGGCGAACTTCCCCCTGCCGGTGGTCACGGTAGACCTCGGCACCGCCACCACGTTCAACGTGGTAGATGAGAATAAGGTCTTCCGGGGCGGCGTCATCTGCCCCGGACTTTCCACTGGTCTGCGGGCGCTGGGGGAGCGGTGCGCCCAGCTGCCGCAGGTACATCTTTCTTCGCCCAAAAGCGCGATCGGCGTCGATACCGAGAAGTGTATGCTCTCCGGCTCTGTGCTGGGGACGGCTGTCCTGCTGGACGGCATCACGCAGCGCATCGAGGAAGAACTGGGCCGTCCGGCCACGCTGGTGGTCACGGGCGGTCTGGCAAAGTATGTCATCCCGCTCTGCCGTCACCCGCTCACCTATGACCCCGAGCTGCTGCTGAAGGGACTGGCTCTCCTTTACCAGCTCAATGCGCCGCAGCATGAGCGTCACCACGAGCCGCGCAGCGACGGTGAACACCGCCGTCCCCGCCCGACAGGCAGACGCCCTTACAACAACGGCAGCAGTCCCCGCCGCCGCAGCCACAATAACCACCGTCCCCGCCGGGACGATGAGGCCAAAGCGGGCTGAGCCCTGAAAGGAGAGAACTTATGATGAAATTAGGCATTCTCGGCGCAGGCATGATCGTCCGGGAGTTCCTGCCCTGGCTCACCGGGCCGGAAAGTCCCTTCAAGGTCGAGGCTCTTTGCAGCACGGAGCGGAGCGCCGGTGCAGCACAGGCTCTCTGCGACCAGTATGGTGTGCCGCGCCACACCACCAGCTACGACGAACTGTTGAGCTGGGTGGACGTTGTGTATATCGCCGTACCGAATATCCTGCACGTAAAATATACCCGTGCCGCTCTGGAAGCGGGCCGCCACGTCATCGTCGAAAAGCCGATGGCCCCCACGGCGGCGCTGGCCGAAGAGCTGGCCGAGCTGGCCCGGAGCAAAAAGCTCTTCCTCTTCGAGGCGGTCACCACGCAGTATCAGGACAACTACGCCAAGATCCGTGAGGTGCTGCCCAAGGTGGGGGCCGTCACGATGGTGCAGTGTAATTTCAGCCAGTATTCCAGCCGGTACAATGATTTCTGCGCCGGCAAGGTCTGGCCGTCCTTTGACCCGGCCTGCGCCGGCGGCGCGCTGATGGACCTGGGCGTCTACAATGTCAGCTATGTGGTGGGCCTCTTCGGCTCGCCCAACAAGGTCCACTATGCGGCCAACATCACCCGGGGCATCGACACCAGCGGCGTGCTGACGATGGAGTATCGCAGCTTCAAGGCCGTGAGCATCAATGCCAAGGACAGCAGTTCCCCGGCCCGGTACATCATTCAGGGTACCAAGGGGTATCTGCTCCAGAAATCCACCGCCAACTTCTGCGGCGGCGTCACCTTCCACCCCTATAAGGGCAAGGAAGAGCACTTCAACCTCAGCGCAGGCCGTCCCCGGCAGGCGGCGGAGTTCCACGCCTTTGCCCGCGCCATCGAGAGCGAGGATATGGAGCTTTGCAGCCGGATGCTGGACACCTCGGTGGCCGTCAGCCGTGTGCTGGAAACGGCCCGCCGCGATGCGGGCATCCGCTTCACTACGGATTTATAATGCTATCCCCGGGAGTTCCCTGACAAAACATCCCGTATATTTCAGACTGTATTCTACAAAAGACCCCGTGTATTTCACGGGCAGGTTTGCGCCGTATCCGACGATTCAGGGCGGAACGGCAGCAAGGAGGAAAACTGAATTATGAAAAAGAATGACATTCGCACCCTCACCCGGCTGGCACTGCTGGTCGCCATTGAGCTGGTCATGAAGGCCGTCGGCCTGGGCAGTGTCCCTGTAGGCCCGCTTTACATGAGCTTTTTGACCCTGCCGATCGCCGTGGGTGCCATCACCATGGGTCCCGCCGCAGGCGCTATCCTCGGCGGCGTGTTCGGCGCCGTGAGCTTCTATGACGCCGTCACCGGCGCTTCCGCCATGACCGGTGCGCTGTTCCAGGTCAGCCCCGTCAACACCTTCATCCTCTGTGTGGGTATGCGTGTGCTGATGGGCGTGTGCGTCGGCCTTATCTTCAACGCTGTCAAGAATTTCGATAAGCCCGGCACCTGGAGCTACCTTGTCAGCGCCATGTGCGCCCCGGCCCTCAACACCCTGTTCTTCATGGGCTACATCGTGCTGGCCTTCTACGGCTGCGATTATGTCCAGAACCTCGTGTCCGTCAAGGGCGCAGCCAACCCCCTGATGTTCGTCGTCCTGCTGGTCGGCGTGCAGGGCGTGGCTGAGTTCCTTGTCTCCGGCATCCTGGGCGGCATCGTCGCCCGCGCTGTCCACAAGTTTTTGAAGTAACAGGCGGTGTCGGTCAGGGACATCCGCTGATAAACCTCTCCGACACGGCTGACGCCGTGCCGCCGCCCCGATCAAGGGGCTGAAAGGAAAGATCATATCATAGGCCCCTCCCCCGGCAAAAATGCTGAGGGAGGGGCTTTTGTGTTGATTTTAGCCTACCGGTGCGGTATACTTATCATACTTTATTCAAAAGAAGGAGGCGGCGGAAAATGCCCATCGGCCCCAGCAGACCCCTGAATTTAGCAAAGCCGGAGTCCATCGACATCCGGCAGGCCGCGCGGTATTTTGGCGCGCGGGGCGAGGCGGACGGCGCTACCCTCACCCTTCTGGAAAAGTGCGCTGCGCCCCTTCTCGCCGCCGCCACGCCCCGGGCCGTCTGGCTCGAGGCCGACGTGGAGAGCCTCACGCAGGCCGGTATTTTGAAGGGGGAGGACATCTTCCGGCATCTGGAAGGGTGCAGCGAGGCCCTGCTTCTGGCCGTGACGGTTGGCCCCGGCGTGGACGGACAGATACGCCGGGCCGGTGTGGGCGACATCGCCGCCGGTGTGGCGTCGGACGCCATCGGCTCTGTGCTGGCCGAACAGGCCGCGGACGCCGCCGAGGCCGAGCTGCGGCAGTGGGCCGCAGAGCAGGACAAGTACCTCACGGGCCGCTTCTCGCCGGGCTACGGCGACTGGCCCATCGGGGTGCAGCCGCTGGTGGCGGCGGCACTGGACACCGCCCGCCGGGCCGGGCTCTGCGTGACCGAAAATGACCTGATGACGCCCCGCAAGAGCGTGACCGCTCTGCTGGGCCTGAGTGACCACCCGGTGAAAGGACGCCTTGCCGGGTGCGGACACTGCGTGCTGAACACGCGGTGCGAATATAGAAAGAGGGGCAAGACCTGTGCAAGCGAATGAACTGTTTACCCAGCCGAATACCATCCTTCTCGACGGCGGCATGGGTACCATGCTGCAGGCGGCGGGCCTGAAGCTCGGCGCACGGCCTGAGGAACTGAACATCACCGACCCGCAGCTCATCGAGAGCATCCACAGCCGGTACGCCGCCGCAGGCAGCCGCATCATCAATGCCAACACCTTTGGCGCGTCGGCCCATAAGCTGGCGGGCAGCGAATACACGCTGGAAGAGGTCATTGCGGCGGGCATCGCCAACTGCAAGCGGGCCTGCGCCCCCTACGGCGCACTGGCCGCGCTGGATGTCGGCCCGCTGGGCGAACTGCTGGAGCCCAACGGCACACTGGCTTTTGAAGACGCTGTGGCCGAGTATGGCCGCATCGTCCGGGCGGGTGTCGCCGCCGGGGCCGATCTCGTCTTTTTTGAGACCTTCACCGACCTCTACGAGCTGAAAGCCGCCCTGCTGGCCGCGAAAGAGAACTGTGACCTGCCCATCCTCGCCAGCATGAGCTTTGAGGCAGGCGGACGCACCTTCACCGGCTGCACCGTCGAGAGCTTCGCCGTCACGGCCCGGGGCCTCGGGGCCAACGCCGTGGGCATCAACTGCTCCCTCGGCCCGAAAGAAATTTTCCCCATGGCGAAGCGGCTGGCCGAGGCCCTGCCCGGCGATTTCCCGGTCTTTGTCAAGCCGAATGCGGGCCTGCCCCGGGCCGACGGCAGCGGCTACGACATCACGCCCCAGCTCTTTGCCATGGAGATGAAGCCCTACCGCGATCTGAAGCTCTTTGCGGCGGGCGGCTGCTGCGGCACCACCCCCGATTTCATCAAGCTGCTGAACGGCGTTTTCGCCGACTGCAAGCCGGGCCGCCCCGCCCACGCCATGCCCTCGGTGCTCTGCTCGCCGATGGACTTCGTCACCGTGGACGGCATCACCGTGGTGGGCGAGCGCATCAACCCCACCGGCAAAAAGCGGTTCCAGCAGGCCCTGCGCGAGGGCGACATGAACTACATCCTCGAGCAGGCCGTCAGCCAGTCCGAGGCCGGTGCGCAGGTGCTGGACGTCAATGTGGGCGCGCCCGGCGTGGACGAACCCGCCGTCATGGAGCAGGTGGTGAAGGCGTTGCAGAGTGTCGTCAGCCTGCCTTTGCAGCTGGATTCCTCCCACGCAGACGCCCTCGAGCGGGGCCTGCGGGTCTACAACGGCAAGCCCATCGTCAACTCGGTGAACGGCGAGACCGAAGTGCTGGAGCGTGTCCTGCCCCTCTGCAAAAAGTACGGCGCGGCCGTCGTCGGCCTCGCCATCGACGAGCGGGGCATCCAGCCCAGCGCCGACGCCCGGTTTGAGATCGCAAAGCGGGTGGTGGACGCGGCGCTGGCCCACGGCATCCCCCGGGAAGATATTTATATCGACTGCCTGACCCTCACCGCCAGCGCCCAGCAGCAGGACGTTCTGGCTACCGTGGAGGCGCTGGCCCGCTGCAAGAAGGAGCTGGGCGTCCGCACCATCCTCGGTGTGTCCAACATCAGCTTCGGCCTGCCCTGCCGCCCCTACCTGAACACCACCTTCCTCACCATGGCCATGTACGCGGGCCTCGACCTCGCCATCATGAATCCTTCCAGCGAAGAGATGATGGCGGCGGTCTACTCTTACAACGTCCTCACCAACCGCGACAAGCAGAGCATGGCCTACATTGCCCGCTATGCCGATAAAGTCCCTGCCAGCGCCGCGTTGAAGCAGGCCCGGACGGCTCAGGCATCTCAGACGTCAAACACCCCGGCGGAGGCGGATGCGGCTCACAGCGGCCCTTTTGCCGCGCTGATGCAGGCGGTGGAAAAGGGCCTCAAGGGGGAAGCTGCCGCCCGCACCCACACCCTGCTGGACGAAAACGAGCCCCTGACGCTGGTGGACGAGGCCCTCATCCCGGCGCTGGACGTCGTGGGTGAAAAGTACGAGAAGGGCAGGCTCTTCCTGCCCCAGCTGTTACAGGCCGCCAGCGCCGCACAGGCCGCCTTTGAAGAGATCAAGACTGCCATCGCCAAGCGGGGCGGGGCCGGGGCCAGCAAGGGCCGCATCCTCCTCGCCACCGTCAAGGGCGATGTCCACGACATCGGCAAGAACATCGTCCGCGTCATCCTCGAAAACTACGGCTTCGAGGTCATCGACCTTGGCCGCGATGTGCCGGTGGAGACGGTGGTGGACACTGTCCGGGAGAAGGATGTCCACCTCGTGGGGCTCTCGGCCCTGATGACCACCACCCTCAAGAGCATGGAGGAGACCATCGCGGCCCTCCATGCGGCAAAGCTCGACTGCAGGGTGATGGTGGGCGGCGCTGTCCTAACGCCCGAGTACGCTGAGAAGATCGGCGCGGACTGGTACGCCAAGGACGCCAAGCAGAGCGCCGATATTGCCAAGAAATTCTTCGGTGAGTCATAAAAACAGAGCAAGAGCCGGTGCATCTGCACCGGCTCTTTTGGCGTTTACTGCTCGTATTGGCTATGATCCACCAGCGCCATGATGCTCTCCGGCGGGGCGGAGAGGCAGGCTGGGGCGTCGGGTTCGGTCGCGGAGAGGGTCGTCTTGCTCACCTTCCACCACAGACGGGTGGTGCCGTCCGGCAGCTGAAAGATGAGGTTCCAGTCGAAAGGGTTCTCGCTGGCGGAGAGAAGTTCCACCGGCAGGGCATTCTCTGCGCCCGGGGCGCAGGGGGCGAAGTCGTGGGCGCGGATGCCCACGGCGGTGCAGCCCTCCGGCACCTCAGCGGCGAGGTGCAGCAGACTCTCACAGCCTGCGAGGCGGACGCTGTGGGCGTCCACCCGGGTGCAGGGCAGGATGTTCTTGCAGCCGGTCAGCCGGGCCGCAGCGGTGCTGCCCGGGTCGGCAAAGACCTCTTTCGTGGTGCCGGTGCGGAGCACCTGCCCGCCGTCCATGACGATCATGTCCCGGCACAGGCGGTAAGCTTCGTCCCGGTTGTGGGTGACGAGGAGGGCCGTGCCGGCGAAACCGGCCAGCAGGCTGCCCACTTCGCCCTCCACCTCCTCGCGGAGGTAGCTGTCCAGTGCGCTGAACGGCTCGTCCAGCATCAAGATCTTCGGCTTGCCCACCAGAATACGGGCCAGCGCGGTGCGCTGCTGCTGTCCGCCGGAAAGCTCTGCCGGGCGGCGGCTGGCCAGTTCTTCCAGCCGCAAGGCCCGCAGCATCCCGGCGCAGCGGGCCTTGCGGGTGGCTTTGTCCCTTTCGGCTTTCAGGCCGCAGAGGATGTTCTGCTCCACGGTCATATTCGGGAAGAGGGCGTAGTTCTGGAAGAGCAGGCCCACGCCCCGCTGCTGGGGCGGCAGGTCGATGTGCTGCCCGCTGTCGAACAGCACCCGCCCGTCCAGCACGATGCGGCCCTTGTCGGGCTTCACGATGCCCGCGATGCAGCGCAGTGTCATGCTTTTGCCGCAGCCCGACGCGCCCAGAATGGCCGTGGAAGTGTTCCCGGCGGCGAAGTCGGAGCGGAGGGTGAAGCCGTTCAGCTTTTTTTCGATGTGTACTTCCAGGCTCATGCGCGGCCACCTGCTTTCTGCTTTTTCTCCAGGAGGTTCACAGCCAGCAGCACCACAGCAGAGATGACGATGTCCACCAGCACCCACCGCATGGCACCGGCCTCATCGTTGGTGCGCCAGAGCTGATAGACGGTGGTGGCGATGGTGGCCGTCTTGCCCGGGGTGTAGCCCGCGATCATGCTGGTAGCACCGTACTCGCCCAGGGCCCGGGCAAAGGCCAGCACCGTACCGGCCAGAATGCCCTGACGGCAGCAGGGCATCCGCACCCGCCAGAATATCCATGCGTTGGACTGTCCCAGCGTCTGGGCCGACCAGGCCAGCGTCTCGTCAAAGCTCTCGAAAGCGCCCCGGGCGGTGCGGTACATCAGCGGGAAGGCCACCACGATGGACGCAAAGATGGCGCTGTACCAGTTCATGACCAGCTTGACGCCGAAATGCTCCATGAAGAAGATGCCCAGCGGCCGCTTTGCGCCGAAGAGCAGCAGCAGAAAATAGCCCACCACCGTGGGCGGCAGAACCATGGGCAGGGTGAGCACCACGTCCAGCACGCCCTTGACGGTGCGGGGCAGCTTTGCGATATAATAAGCGGCAAAAATGCCGAGGAAGAACACCGCTGTGCAGCTGATGAGCGCGATGCGCAGGCTGTTCCATAAGGGATACCAATCCATAAATGATACCTCGAATGTTGGGGGCCTTAAGGCTCTCCCTTTGGGAGAGCTGGCGAGCGAAGCGAGACTGAGAGGGCAAGCCCGTTGAGACAGTTCCGGTGCACAGCGATAGGTAGACTCTTTATCAGAGCGATACTATCGCCGTGCCTGAGCTTCTCCGTCAGCGTCCTTGCCCTCTCCGTCACCTGCGGTGACACCTCTCCCAAAGGGAGAGGCTTTTGCTCACGGTCAGGCTGACCTTACATTGCGGTGAAGCCCACGCCCTCGAACACGGTGGCGGCACGGTCAGTCTGCAGATAGGCCAGGAACTCCCTGGCGGCCTCGGCGTTGGGAGCGGCCTTCAGCACAGCGGCGGGGTAGATGACCTGACCGCACATCTCGGCGGTGGCCTCGTCCACGGGGGTCAGACCGGCGCTGTAAGCGTCAGTGCAGTAGACGACACCGGCGTCCACACTGCCCTCGCTGATCTGGGTGGTGACTTCCTTGACGTTGGAGCCGTAGGTGATGACACCGGCAGCGGCCAGAGCCTCTTCGTCGAGGTCATAGTAGGCCAGGATCTTCTGGGTGTACTGGCCCACAGGCACATCGCTGTTGCCCATGCAGAACAGGATGTCCTGAGCCTTCAGGTGCTCGGCCAGAGCGTCGAAGCTGTCGATGCCCTTGTCGCTGCCCTCAGGCACACAGAGGACGACCTTGTTTTCCAGCAGGTCCACACGGGTGGAGGGGTCCACGAAGTCCAGACCGTCGGTGTTCACGTCGGCAGAAGAGGTGATGTCCAGCTGGTTCATCTGCTTCTGACCGGCAGAGAGGAAGAGGTCGCAGTCAGCGCCCTCCTGGATCTGGGTCTTGAGAGTACCGGAGGAATCAAAGTTGAAGCGGAAGGTGACGCCCGGGTTCTCGGCAGAGTAGTCTTGGGCGATGGCGTTCAGGGTCTCGGTCAAGGAGGCAGCGGCGAAGACGATGAGCTCGACGCTCTCGCCGGCAGCCTCGGAAGAAGCGGCCTCAGAGGAAGCCGTTGCGGAAGAAGCAGTGCTGGAAACAGCGCCGCCGCAGGCGGTCAGGGCAGCGGCAGCGCCGACTGCGCCGACCACAGCCAGAAAGCTGCGGCGGGAAATGAGATCGGTTTTCATGAATTTTCTCTTTCTATCATTGGTTTATACTTTCGTCCCACAGCAGGGCGCTGCTGTTTCCGAAACATCGTGCTTTTCTCGTCCAGCGTAGGCTTTGCCGACACGCCAGAGCCTCTCCCTTTGGGAGAGGTGGCTGCGAAGCAGACGGAGAGGGCTTAACGGGCCGCCGCTCTACAGGAGGGATGCTGCGGAGCGGGACAGCAATGTTACTTGCGGGCGCACTCGCCGTCCAGACCGGCGGCGATGCGGACGCCGTGCTCGAGGCTGGGCAGGATGTACTCGAGGTTCTCCTTTACGGCTTTCGGGCTGCCCGGCAGGTTGACGATGAGCGTCTTGCCGCGCAATACACTGGCGGCGCGGCTCAGCATCCCGCGGGGGGTGATGGAAAGGCTGTGGTACCGCATGGCCTCGGCGATGCCGGGGGCGTTGCGGTCGGCTACGGCATAGGTGGCCTCAGGGGTAATATCCCGGGGCGAGAAGCCGGTGCCGCCGGTGGTCAGGATAAGGTTCACCTGACGGCCATCGGCCAGACGGATGAGCTGTGCTTTCAGAGCCTTGGCCTCGTCGGGCAGGAGCATCGTTTCTTCCACCACATAGCCTGCGGCGGTGAGCATCTCCACGATGAGGGGGCCGCTCTTGTCCTCCCGCTCGCCCCGGCTGCCCTTGTCCGAAAGGGTGATGACCGCAGCGCGCAGCGGCGGATCTTCCGGCGGCGGCAGAAGGGTCACTTCGTCGCCGACATGAATCTCGCCGCCCTTCAGCACCCGGGCAAATACGCCCTCCCGGGGCATGATGCACTCGCCGGTCTGCTGCTTGATGACGCAGTCGTTGTGGCACTCCTTGCCGATCTGGGTCATCTCCAGCACCACGTCGCCGATGGCGAAGCGGCTGGTGACGGGCAGATTGCGGAAGTCGAAGCCCTCGATGACGAGGTTTTCGCCAAAGGCACCGTAGTCCACCCAGATCTTCTTACGGAACGCCTCGATCTTTTCGGCGCTGAGCAGGCTCACCTGCCGGTGCCAGTTTCCGCCGTGGGCGTCGTTCACGATGCCCCATTCCGGGGTCAGGACAGCACTTGGCACCTCGGTCTTGACGGTGCCGCGCTTGGGGCTGGTGCAGATCGCCAGAATTTTTCCCATAGTGATTTATCCTCCGATACGGTACATCCCGCGGGTGGCGGGTATGGAATTGTCTCCGAAATGATGTTCCCGGGGTTTCGATTTATCAAAAGGTGTCTTTTCAAAATCTGGTAAAGTGATCTTAACATCTTGATAACGTTTAGCGCCTGCAGCATCAAGAAAATCACGAGAAATATTAACAATATCTTCACCCATATGTTTCATTACTAATCTGTTTTGATCAGTAACCACTGCAACTTGAACTACTTCTAGGTTTTCTTTAGCACACTCAGCTTTAATGAAATCCGCATCTTTTTCATCAATTACAATAGCCATTCGTTCTTGTGATTCAGAAATAGCTAACTCTGTTCCTGTTAACCCTTCATATTTTTTCAAGACTGCATCTAAATCGATTACTAATCCTGGAGCTAATTCACCAACGGCAACACAAACACCACCAGCTCCAAAGTCATTACAACGAACCACTTTTTCACTAACTTCTTTATTTCTAAATAAACGTTGAATTTTTCTTTCTTCAACCGGGTTTCCTTTTTGAACTTCAGCCCCAGCTGTTTCAATTGATTTAACATCGTGAGATTTAGAAGAACCTGTTGCTCCTCCAATACCATCACGTCCAGTACGACCACCAATCAATAAAACTATATGATCTTTTAAAGGTTCTAGACGTTTTACTTGTTCTTTTGGTGCCGCTGCAACAACTGCTCCTAATTCCATTCTTTTAGCTACATATCCGTCATCATAAATTTCATGAACATAACCTGTAGTTAACCCAATTTGGTTACCATAAGAGGAAAAACCATGGGCAGATTCTTGACACAATTTACGTTGAGGTAACTTACCAGCCATTGTTTCTGCTAATGATTTACGAGGATCTCCAGCCCCTGTAATCCGCATACTTTGATATACATAAGCGCGACCAGATAACGGATCCCGGATTGCTCCACCTAAACAAGTAGCAGCTCCACCAAATGGCTCAATTTCAGTTGGATGGTTATGTGTTTCATTTTTAAACATTAATAACCATTGCTCATCACCATCAGTTGTATGTACCGTAATCTCAACTGAGCAGGCATTAATTTCTTCAGATACTTCCAAATCATCTAAATAACCAGTTTTACGTAACTCTTTCATTGAGATTGTGGCTAAATCCATCAATGTTAAAGGTCGTTTTGTATCAATACCATAAACTAAATGACGACTAGTTTTATAATCCTCAATATCCTTTTCTAAGATCTCTTTAAAAGCTCCATTTTCAATATCTAAATCTGTAATAACTGTTGCAAATGTTGTATGCCGGCAGTGATCAGACCAATAAGTATCTAATACTTTTAATTCAGCTTCAGTAGGATCTCTTTTTTCTTCATTTTTAAAATAATCTTGAGTTACTTTTAAATCTTCATAGTTCATAGCCATACCATTGTCAGTTAAGAACTTTTCAAGACCGGTTTTATCTAATTCATTAAACCCATTAATTGTAGGCACCGGTTTAATTTCTGGAGCAACATCATTTAAATCAGCTGGTTTTTCTAAACTAGCAAGACGCTGATCAACAGGATTAATCAAGAAGCTTTGAATCTTCGTCAAAATTTCATCTTTATCGCCTTTAAAAGTAATGGCAAATACCCGTGCACATTTAACTTTAGCACTACTATTCCCTGTTAAAATAGCAAAGCATTGTTCACATGAATCTGCTCTTTGATCATATTGACCAGGTAAAAATTCGATTGCAAAAACTACTTCTTGATTATTAGTAGGAAATTCTTCTTGATAAACATCGTCGACCATTGGTTCAGCCAAGATAGTGTTGATTCCTTGTTTTAAAATGCCATCACTAACTCCTTGAACATCATAACGGTTGATAATTCTTAAGGTATCAATTTCTAACCCTAATTGTTCAATTAAATTATGTTTAATTTCGTTTGCTTCTGTTGCATACGCTGTTCTTTTTTCAACGTAAATACGCTTTACATCACTCATTTTCATCCCCCTATCTAAGTCCGATATCACTTCGGTAATATTTGCCTTCAAAATCAATCTTTTTTGCTACCGCATAAACTTTTTCACGAACCTCATCTAATGAAACTCCTGTAGCACAAATATTTAAGACCCGACCACCATTAGTAACTAATTTTCCATCTTTGATTGCTGTCCCCGCATGGAAAACAACACAGTCATCACAGTCATCAATATTCTCTATTTCAATTCCTTTTTGATAATTACCTGGATATCCTCCACTTGAAAGAACTAAACAAGCAACGTGTTGATTATTCCATTTAACTTCAACATCTTTTAAAGTTTTTGTAGCACAACCAACCATGATATCATATAGATCACTATCTAAGCGAAGCATAATTGATTGTGTTTCAGGATCACCAAAACGAACATTAAATTCTAATACTTTCGCTTTACCATCTTCAATCATTAAACCAATAAACACAACACCGCGATAGTCCATATTATCATCTTTTAATCCTTGCATAAAAGGATCAAGAATATCTCTTTTAATTACCTCATCCATACCTTCTGGCATAAATGGATTTGGTGAAACAGTTCCCATACCACCAGTATTAGGACCCTTATTCCCATCAAAAATTTGTTTATGATCTTTAGCACTTACCATTGGAACAATTGTTTCTCCATCTGTAAAACAAAGAAGTGAACATTCAAATCCGGTTAAAAATTCTTCTAAAACAACTTTACTTCCTGCTCCATCAAGACTTCCGTCAATCATCATTTCTTTTAAAGTTACAGTAGCATCTTCATGGTTGTCAACAATAACGACTCCTTTTCCTGCTGCTAAACCATCAGCCTTAATAACTAACGGATAATCAAATTCGCTAATTGCTTTAACGGCTTCATCATAACTATTAACTTCTTTATATTTAGCAGTTGGAATACTGTGTCTAATCATAAAGTCTTTTGAAAAAGCTTTACTACCTTCCAATCTAGCTGCATGTTTAGTTGGTCCAAAAGCCATTAACCCGGCTGCCTCTAAATCATTTGCTAGACCATTACAAAGTGGTACCTCTGGTCCTATAACAGTTAAATCAATTTGATGTTCTTTAGCAAAATTAACGATCATTTCATTATCTTCAACCTTACCATCAATACACTCACCAATTTTAGCAATTCCCGGATTCCCTGGAATCGCATAGATTTTATCTACCTTACTGCTTTGATTCAATTTATACGCAATGGCGTGTTCACGACCACCACTACCAATTACAAGTACTTTCATATATTCTAGGCCTTTCTATTAATGTCTAAAATGTCTGTATCCAGTAAATACCATTGGGATACCTTTCTCATTACAGAAATCAATTGAATCTTGATCTCGAACCGATCCCCCTGGTTGGACGATTGCTCCAATTCCAGCTTTATATGCTACCTCAGCACAATCGCTAAATGGGAAAAAGGCATCACTAGCAAGAACTGCACCTTTAAAATCTTTATCTTTATTATTGATAATCGCATTTTCTAAAGCCCAGATTCTTGATGTTTGTCCACCACCAACAGCTAATGTAACACCATCTTTAACGATACAAATAGCATTTGACTTTACAAATTTAACGACCCGCATACCAAATTCCATATCTTTAAGTTGAGCTTCTGTAGGTTTGGCAGTTGTTACACAATTCATTTCTTTAATCATTTCAGTATTGATATCTTGAACTAAAACTTTACCCTCTAAATATTTAATATCATATTTAGCTTCACGCACATATAGATTTTTAAGTTTTAAGATTCGTAAATTTTTCTTTTTCTTCAATACTTCTAAAGCATCATCATCAAAGTCAGGTGCAGCTACGATTTCTAAGAAGATCTTATGCATTTCTTCAGCCGTTTTTTTATCGATTTTATAATTTACTGCTACAATTCCGCCAAAAATACTTTGAGGATCAGCCTCATAAGCTTTCATATAAGAATCATAACCATCTTTGCCAATCGCTACCCCACAAGGAGTTGAATGTTTAATCGCAGCTGTAACAATTTGATCTTTAAATTCACGTACTACGGCAATAGCACCATATAAATCATTAACATTGTTGAAAGAAATTTCTTTACCGTGTAATTGTTCATAATCCAATAAAGTTTCTTGCACAAATGGATCAACATAGCCGTTAGCTCTTTGTTGAGAATTTTCACCATAACGCAAATGTTCTGTTTTCTTTAATGAAATATTTAAGGTATCTGGGAAATCATCCCCTACAACACCTGCAAAATAACGAGAAATCATCGCATCATAAGCGCCAGTAGTTGAAAATGCTTTATATGCAAGATTTATTTCGGGCGGCGACGCAGCCAAGGTGGAGC
>OGZT01000565.1_pt1 | contig 29361 bp, 25 predicted proteins | sample 1576891 | NCBI WGS metagenome assembly OGZT01 (sample SAMEA3541521, study PRJEB24748) | human gut metagenome | biome: human gut; feature: human-associated habitat; material: faeces | place: China | collected 2012 | reverse complement strand
CTGCCTGAATCTTTCCAGTAAACATAGAAACTATTACTCCAATAACAATAAGTCCACACCAAATTCCATTAATCATAATCTTTCTTCCTCCCGTTTTAAAATATTTTTGTATTTTTAATAAAATATTTTATACTTCTTTATATACTCCACATTAAAATAAAAAACAAATATTTGTTTTCTATATCTTCAATATCATTCTTATATATACTCCAAAATAAATTTATAGCATATATACAAATAAGATATTGTTATTCATGTGAAAAATCTATATAAACAAAATAAAATATATTCATTTATTTAACTTATGATTCTTTTTTTTAAATAAAAAAAATCACAGTTATGCCAAACTGTGATAAATGCAATCATAAAAATAATATTATTCATAAATAAAATAATACCATCAAAATTATCTTTCCCACAGATAGCACTCCATTGGTAATCAATGACAGTAATATAGATATTCTCTATACTCCCAACAAAAGAGCTCGGCTTCTCTCTCGTTTCGGCAAAATTCCCTTTCTAACTATCTCAAATCGTCTGCCAGACTAAATAGTTATACTTTTGTTTTCTGCACCTCTATCTAAATCAATATTATAGGTTTGAGTATACTCTATCCTCCAAATTTTGTACAATATATTTTATATATATTTTTCAATAAAAAAAATAAAGATAGAGAAATATATTATTTTTTATTTCTCTATCTTTATTCTTTATTTTTTATCAATATAATGAAAACATATTTGTTATCTCTTCTTTTTCAAATAATTTTTCAGCTACATCTTTGAAAATTTCTTTATCTCCATTAATGTAAAATTCTATCCTTCCTTTTTTATATCCCTCTCTTAGCAAATCTTCCTGACCTAAAATTCTAAATAATTCTATTGCACTCTCAACAGATGAATCAACTATCTTTTTATTGAAGAATTTTTTTATATCATTTAAAATAAAAGGATAATGTGTTCCTCCTAAAATCAATGTATCTGCTGTATCTGGTATCTGGCACAAATAACTTTCAAGTACTTCTATTCTATCAGAATAATTTTCCCAGCCCTTTTCCAACATTGTACATAATGCTTTACATGAAATTTGATATACTGTTATCTCTGGATTTATTTCTTTTATGCTCTTTTCATATACATTAGATTTTATTGTAAAAGCTGAACCCATAACAGCTATCTTTTTCTGTTTGCTTTCAAGAATAGCAGACTTCACTCCACCCTCTATCATTCCTATTATTGGGATCTTGTATTGAGCTTTCAAAAAATCTAAAGAAGCTGCTGAAAATATGCTGCACCCAATAACTACAGCCTTGCAGTTATTTCTGATAAGAAAATCCATTATTTTCGCACTAAGATTTTGTATATCTTCTTTGCTCTTCTCGCTATATGGATTATTTTTCCAGTCTCCATAATAAATTATATTTTCTCTTGGAAGTAATTCTCTTATCTTTTTTAAAATAGTCAATCCACCTATTCCTGAATCAAAAATCCCTATAGATGACTCTTTATTCATAATTTATGCACCTCTTTCCCAAAACACTATATTAAATTATACCTTTTTATTTATTTTATGACAACTATAAATTTATTTTTTAATTTGTTTTACAAAATATTTGTTGACAGAATAATTATATGTGTTATAATAATATTGTCATAGGACATTTCCTTAAATTACATTTTAATTTCTACGAACAAAAGCTCTCACTCTCAAGGGAGCTTTTGTTGTATGTTTGAGAAGATTGATAAAAAAAGTGAGTCATATGTGAGTCTTACCATAAAATTTAAAAAAATAACAGTTTTTTATTATGACAATCAAAATATTTTTTGCTGAAGGTGGATACAATACAAAAAAAGCCATAGATTACTCTCTGGTTTTTATAAATTAATATATTTGACTCTTTCTTGATAGGAAACTTTTATTATTTTTATTTTGTAGATAAATTTCTAAAAACTAATATCTTTGTTATAAATTTAAAATTATTTTTTTATTATCAAATTTAAGAAAATTTTTTTATACTAAACTATATTTTTTTTAATTTATTTAGATTAATCTTTAATTTTTTATATTTATTATTATTCTTAATAAAAGGAATGATTTAATAATATTAAAATAAAAAATAATTGAGCTTAATTACTAAATGTGATAAACTTGATAAAGATATTATTTACTCAAAATTTTAATTATTATATGGAGGACATAATGAATACTTTTCAAGAAAAAAAAATAGCATTTGATAAACAATACAATTCAGCCAATACAATTATAGGTTTTTTATCTGATCATTTATCATTTGAAAAAACTTATAATTTAATTAAAACTAATGGAAGTAAAAATGAAAATTACTACAAATGGCAATTTCTATATGCTTATGTTTATTCTGGTTTAATTCCTAAAGATTATATTGGAACAGAAATACATTTTCCTAAAGGTAATAAAAATTCCTCTAACCTTAAGTTAGATGCTGCTATTTTTAAATCTTCTGAATGGTTTAATCACTATAAAGCATATCATCAAAAAATGATTTAGATTCTTTACAATGGTTAAGAGATAACCTTATTGTTGCTATTGAATTCAAAAAAGAAAATTCAAAAGATACTAAGTCTACTTGGGAAAAGCAGTTAAAAGCTTACATGAAAGAAAGTGAACATAATTTTTGTTTAGGGATATTATATGATACAGAAAGATTATACATTTTTAAAAAAATAAATGAAAAATACATAAGATTCAATGATGATTACAATTCAAAAGGTGAAGCTAGTAAAGCAAGTGATATGAATCTACATCTAACTGATTCTTATCAATCTTTACCTAAACTATCAGAAATAATTAATTGGAACTCTTTTATAAAACCATCTTATTCAGATAGAAGTATAGAAGATTTGGATATCATATCAAGTATTCATTCTATACAAATTAACAATGCTATGTCAAATATTTTAAGAACAATGGATAAACAAGGAAAAGTTAATCAAATAGGTTATTCAATTCTTTTACAAATTCTTGCATTAAAAATTTTTGATGAAAAACGTAATGAAAAAAATAAAAATGAAAAATTGAAATTTTATATTAATCCAGAAGAAACTAACTATACTTCTTTAGCAGATAAGTCCTTGAGATCTTTCATAAATAGAATACTCAAAATTAGAAACGATGCTGAAGGAACATATTTTAAAATACTAGGAAATAATCTTTTTAATTCTCAAGATGAAAGTCATATAAAAGTTTTAATTGAGGTTGTCAAACAATTTCAACACTATTCTTTTGTATTATCTACAAAAACAGACTTATACCAATTAGTATTTTATAAGTTTGCTTCTCAATTCTCAAAAGATCAAAATGCACAATTTATTACACCATTACCAGTTATAGAGTTTTTAGTTAACATTGTCAATCCTAGAAGCCAAGAAACAATAATAGATCCTACTGTTGGAATTGCTGATTTTCTCTCAGTTTCATATGTTAATTCTAACAGCAAACTTGATGACAATAACATCTTTGGACTTGATATAGATGAAGATATGGTAAAACTTGCAACTTTAAATATGTTGCTCAATGGTGATGGAAATGCAACAATTAAAGCTAAACCTGGATATGGTTCAATCCTTACCAAATTTGATATAGAAGGAAATTTACTTGATTTAGAAACAGAAATTAATAAAAATGGGAATTGGGATGAAAGATTTGATGGTAAAAAAATTAAAAAATTTGATGTTGTCCTTACTAATCCCCCATTTGGAGACGATCGAGCATTTATTCCCAAAGACAAAAAAGATATAGAAATTATATCATGCTATGAACTTTGGAATAAATATAATGCAAAAAAAATTGATTTAGGTGTTATTTTTTTAGAAAATAGTTATCATATTCTAAAGGAAAATGGTCGAATGGGTATTGTTCTTTCAAATTCTATTGCTTCCATTGATGCACATAAAATTGCTAGGGAATGGTTAATGGAAAAAATGAGAATAGTAGCTATTTTTGATTTACCTTCAAACGTTTTTGCTGAAACAGGAGTAAATACTACTATTATTGTTGCTTACAAACCTAAAAAAGAAAAATTACTTGAATTGAAAAAAGCCAATTATGAAGTTTTTTTTAGAAATATTGAAAAAGTAGGATATGAAGTTAAAACTAAAAAGCGTGTAAAAGTTTTTGAACCTTTGTATAAATTTAACTACAAAACATATGAAATAGAAATAAATGAAGATGGAAGTCCTGTTCTTAATGAAGATTTTACCCAAACTATAAAAGATTTTAAAGATTGGTGCTTAACCCAAGAAGAAGAAATTCAAAAATTATTTATAAAGGAGATATAAAAATGAAATATAGATATATTAAAACTCCTTTAACTATTTCATTTAATGAAATAAAGAGTAAAAAATTTAGTCTTTCATCCTCACAATATGAACAATTAATCTTAAAAAATGAAAATGTGAAACCTGTAAGAGATTTTTTATCTAGAACATTTAAAAATTCTGATAAAGGTAAGGAAGTTGGATCAATTAATTATATTAATACTTCTAAACATTTTTTTATGAGAACAAAAGCATTACAAGAATATTCTTTTATTCCTGAATTTGATAAAGAGTCTTTAATCCCTATTAGACCTCAAGTTTTTTTTGACAATCAATTGAAAAAAGGAGATATTATAATTTCTAAAGATAGTAATATTGGGGAGGTTGTTATTTTAGATCAAGATTATCCTAATATAATGTTATCTAATGCTTTATATAAAATGCCTATTATCCCTAAATATCACTACTATTTATTCGCTTTTTTAAAAAGTGATTTTTTTCGAGAGCAACTTGATATCAAAGTTCCTAAAGGTTCTACAATAAGACATGCTAAAACTTTATTTTTAGATTGCCTTATTCCTTTACCAAAACAAAATGAAGAAAAATATTTATCTAAAATCAATTGGATTGTTCAATCAATTATGAGAAAAGAAAAATTAATAAAAGAAAAATTTGATAAAACACTTTTCTTTATAGAAGAAGAATTATCAAAAGAAAAAAATTTTATAACAAATATATTTTCAACAAGTCTTCCAAAATTTAAAGAAATTTCATTAATTGCTAGACTTGATACTGGTATGTATTCTAAACAATTTAAAAAAATAATTTATAATATCGAAAATTATACTTATGGTAGCAAAACAATAGATGAATTAGAATTTAACTTAAATAGAGGGCAAAATTTACAAGTTTCAAGTATTGGTAAAAGTATAACTTCTAATATATCACACCAAGGATTTTATAAATTAATACTACCTAAATATTTATCAAAATATGGAACTGTTAATAAAGTTTCTTATTTAGGAAACAAAGAAAACCTTAAAGTTTTAAAAAAAGGAGATTTAATTTTTGGAGCTGAAGGATTCGAAAAGGGAAGATCATTCATTGTTCTTTCTGATACAGAAAAAACAATTACTAATATTCATGGAATAACATTAACTCAAATGAAAAATAATAGTAATAATAATAATATTGAAAAATGTATTTTTGTAAAACAATTCTTAGATTATTTTCGATATAAAGGTATTATTGATCTCTTAGCTGCTGGTGGAAATGGAGGTAGCTTAGCTCAAACTTATTGGAAATATCTAAAATTTCCAAATTTTAAAGATGAAACTATTAAACATTTAGCTAATTTTTATTATTGTAAAAATTTAAATTATAGTTATAATTTTACAGATTTAAAAGAATTATTAATTGAAGATTCGGATTTTGAAAAAAAAGCAGGTATTGCTAATTTAGCTGAGGCTATTCAAATTTTAAAAATTGAACTTCAAAATATTTTAGATGAAATAATTAATTTTTAATTCTAGAGCATTTATATTATTCTAAAATATTTCTTAGTTTTTCTGAAATAGTTCTTTCTAGCATTATAACATTTTCTAAATATAAATAAAAATTCAATTATTTAAATAATATTTTTATAAAAGAAAACCAGGAAGAAATTAATCTTCCTGGTTTCCATTCTTAAAAAATACTACTCACCAATTTTTCTAATTATTATTATATATCCTATTGCACCATGCATAGGATATTCGGTATAATCTACTGTAAAGTTACTATCTTTACATCTACAATCAAGCATATTTATTCCTTGCCTCCACAAACACATTAAAATTACTCTTAATAATCTAGTTGTCTCTTTTTTAGTAGCTTCATCATATAAATAAATTTCAAAAGATCCTTGTACCCCTGGAAGAGCATTAAGATATCCACAAATACTAATAATTCGTTCTTTATCAGGTGGGCTTTCACCAATAATTTTCCCTCAATTTCAGTACGTTTTATTTCTTTACTTTTATCTCCTAATTCATGAAAAGTTCCCCAACTTAATAAAGCTCTTTTTATAATTACTTTAAATCCTTTAACATCAATATCAAATGTCGCATACTGTCCCATTTATTCCTTCTCATTTTATATACTCTCCAATCATCATTTAATAAATACTAAATAGCACTTATCTTAATAGCCTATATATCGTATAATTTTAGCTTGTCAATATGTTTATTTAAAAATATTTATTAATATCCTTTATGAGAAAATGCTTTCAGAAATAGCTTATTATAGTACTCAAATTAAAATATCTCAATTATATAAATAATAATTTTTCTACTAAATATATTTCAGAAATTTTTATGATAGTTATTTTTTTATAATCACTACAAAAATAAAAAATGCTTCTCAAAATATCATATTTTTAACTAGACATTTTAGAAACATTTTTTTATTAATATTATATTAAGTCAATTCTCCTGAAATCAATTCCATAATCACCATTATACCAAATAATATAATAGGGATTGCTATACTTAATCCCATTCCTAAAAGTAAAGATTTCGCTCTTTTGGGATATTTTTTATAAAAAATAATGAATAGTATAATCCCTATTCCTGAACTTAAAAGCCCAATCATCAACCACCCAATACCACCTTTGTCATTCAGATTTACATCTTCACCTATTTTTTTATCTGGAACAGATTTTATTTTTTTTTCTTCTTTAACTACTTCTTTTCCATTTATTTCTATTCCTCTTTTACTATCTTTTGACAATATATCATAACATTTATTGCAATATTCTTCCCCTCTGTACATATTTACTTCTTTAAACCAATAAAGTTTTTTATTGCATCTCTTACATCTTCCTTCCAAAAATAACACCTCTTCTTTCCTAGTAATTTTCGATTGTATCTATAGTTTAACAGAAATAGAATTGTATTGTCTATCTAAAAACATATAAAATACTTTATAAAATTAGAAATAAAACTCGTTCCAAACAATATTTTCATTTTGTTTTTCATTGCTTATATTCTCTATTTCTCTTTAAAGCACATCATTTTTCCTTGTATCCAACTTAAAATTATGATAAAATTTATCATTAATCAGGAGGTCTATTATGGATAAAAAAATTGATAAATTTCTTTTTATTCTTGGCATTATATTTACTTTTCTTACTGCAATACTACAAATTTTTATTAATATACATTTATATAATTTAAAAAAATATATTTACTTTGCTTTTTATTTTATAATTTTTATTTATTGGTTAAAAGATAAAAACTTTAAGTTTAAATATTTTTTGATATATACTCTTATTAGTTTTTATTTCAATTTTTCTCTTACAACACCTTTTTCTGTGGTATTTACAAGAACATTTTTAGAATTTTTTAGTATTTCTGATCTATCCAGAAATATATTATTAACACTTGTCATTGGTACTACAAATACCCTTATAACCTCTTTTATATATCAATTTTTAAAAATAAAATCACATTCAAATAATCCATAGGTTTTATAACAATTATTTCATATTCCAATTCTATTAAAGAAAATATTAAAATTTTATTTTAAAGGATATTTTAAACACAACAGAAAAAGCTTCACAAAAAATTATTTTTGATTATCAAAATATTTGTTGACAAAATATTAAAGTAATGATACTATAAAGATGACCCTTTCCTTGAAGTGTTACTGTATTTTAAATTTAACCAAATTTAGAAATAGGATCTGAGACTCCCAATGTCTTAGATCCTATTTCTAATTTACAGATATTTTATATAAAATTATTCTCTTCTTATTGCTTCTGTTACAGTCCAAACTGTTTCTGTTCTTCCAACTAACCTTATTTGAACTAGTCCTTGGCTGCTGTCTACAATTTCAACTTCTAAGCCATCGTCTAATGCTCCACCTTCACCTGTTGTCTGCAATTCTTTAATATACGTAATAAATTCTTTTTTATTGTTATTTTTTACATATTCCACAAGCTTAACCATTTGTTCTTTGGTTCTCGCAAAAAGATATCCATTTAATGTTATTCCTTTAGTAGAAGCATAAATATTTAAAGAAAACATAATTAAAATAAAAATCACTGCAATTTTTTTCATAGAATCTTCCCTCCATAAACATTATTTTTTTATTATACCATAAACCAACAATTTCTTTGCTCCTATTTTTAATCTACAGCTATTTTTTCTATTTCTTTATAATATTCTGGGTAACTGATTTCAGCTATTTTTTTTATTACTTCAATTATTTTAATTGATGGCCTCACTGCTTCTTTGCTTATTGGATAAATTTTTCCTTCTCTTACAGCTTTTATTATATTCCAATTTCCTCTGTCTATAATTTCTTTTACTGGATCATCCACTTGATAAGTGCTGGTAAATATTATATCTGGATTCCTTGCTGCTATAACTTCCAGACTTGGTATAAACCATCCGCTTTTATCATTAAATATATTTTCTACCCCTGCAATCTCCAACATCTCATTCATAAATACATTTTTACCAAATGTATACATAGAGGGAAATGGTGAAATTTCAAAATATACTTTTTTCTTATTTTTTATATTTTTACTTATTTCTCTTACTTCATTTATCTCCTTTTCCATTTTAGAAATTACTTTTTCTGCTTCAAGTTTTCTCTCTGTTTTTTCTCCTATTTCCATGATACATTTGTAGATATCTTCTACAGTTTTTATATCTGAAATATAAATTACATCAGTTCCTTTCTCCTTCATAAACTGAATAAAATCTTCTCTATCTGCTTTATTAAAAGTTGATAAAATTATTAAGTCTGCTTTCAAAGAAAAAATACTTTCAGTATTCATTTGATAAAAACTGATTTTAGGTATTTTCATTTCATCCAATTCTTTAACATCAGAATTTTTATCCATAGCTATTATTTTATCTTTCAACCCTAACTCATAAAGTATTTCAGTTATTGCTGGACTTCCAGAAGCTATTCTATTATATTCTTTAGAAAAAGATACAACAGAAAAAAGGAAGAAAATTATTATTGAAATTTTTTTTATCATTACTATCACTTATCCTCTTATTTTAAAATAGACAGAGAAATCTCTGTCTATCTATTATATCATTCTAAAAACTATATTTGAATCCTGCATAATAACTTCTTCCATCTGCTGGATAATATACTTTATCCCCAGTCCTACTTGATAGAATTGCATTTGCATATTCTTTATCAAATAAATTTCTTATTCCACCATATATTTCAAATCCGTTATTAAAATTATATCTAATATTTGTATCAACAGTAATATAGTCATCATTCTTTCCTAATTTATTAGAAAAATCATCACTATTATATGCTTTTCCAAAATAGTATCCATCTATATTAAAAATCATATTTGATAAAATATTATATGACATTCCTATATTTCCCTGCCATCTTGGCACTCCTGCAAATTCTTTTCCATCATATTCCCCACTTGTAACTTTAGGCTGAATATATGAAATATTTTCTCTCAAAGTTAATTTATCAAAATAATGCTGTAGAGAAATTTGTCCTCCTATTCTTCTTACTTTTCCATCAAAATTTCTATTAGCCCCATCTCCAAAATTTTCATATTTGTTATAGTAAATTTCATTATCTGTATCAATCAAGAATATAGAGGAGGAAATATATGTATTTTTGTACATATCCTTTATTCCAAATTCATATGATCTTGTTTCTTGCACATCAATGTCTCCATACCATGCTCCTAAATCATCTGTACTTGGAGTTCTAAATCCTTGTGTAAAACTTAAATATATACTTCCTGTATTTGAATACAAATAATTTACTGCTAACTCATATGCATCACTTGAAAATTTCTTTTTAAAGTTATTTATGCTTGGAGTAAATGAAGGTCCTGGTCCATATTTTGTAACAAAATAATCAAATTCACTTCTCTCTTTTCTGTATCCCTGAGTAAATTGGAATTGCCCAACTGTTGTTTTATTTAAAATATATCCTCCATATGATTCTTTTTCTTTATCAGGATTTCCAGAAGTTTTATCTTCTACTTTTCCATTTTTGTAATCTCCACCAAAAATCACATAACTATCTTCTCCATAAGTATATTTTAATTGTGGTTTTATATAATATTGAGTTATTATATTTCTTTTATTTTCATTGTATGCACTTGGATAATATGTTGCTTTATATCTATAATCATTCTCTGTATATCCTCCATAAATCAGAAAAGATAATTTATCAGATAATTTTTTATTATATGTCAAAGTATATTCATTTGATATATTTTTATATTTTCCTCCTGATGCTCCATGTTGTTTTATACTGTCATCAAATTTTTCTTTTGTTAAATAATCACTGTAGCTATCCTCTACTTTGTTATAATTATATCTCATTTCCAAATAACCATCATCAAGCAGATATCTACCTCTTAACCAAAGTGATTTTTTGGTATCTCCATCTTTATAGTCAGGATGTGGAGTTCTATATCCATCCCCTTCAGTATATGTATATGAAGTATCCAATAGAAATTTATTCCCTATTTTAGTTCCATAATTTACAGTTCCTTTTCTTGTATTCCACGACCCTGCTTCCATATTCACACTACCATAATTTTTCTTATCTTGAGGAAGTTTTGTAATAATATTTATCACTCCACCAACAGCTCCATCTCCATACATTACAGCTCCACCTGAAGGAATTATCTCTATTTTGTCTATTTGATCAACAGGTATTCCACTTGTATTATATGTTCCATCTACAGCATTTAAAGGGATACCATCAAGTAATACTAATGTATTGCTTTTTGCTGTAGCTCCTGAACCTCTTAAATCAAATACAGGATCTGATCCTTCCATAGAATTTACTGTTAACCCCGGAACTCCTCTAAGAGCTTCTGCCACTGTGCTGGCTCCCTTATTTTGAATATCCTCCTGAGTTACAATAGTTACATTTTTAGCAGTATCCAACACACTTGTTTCAAAATTCTCTGTAGAAATAACTGATTCAGTTAATCTTCGACTGGCGATATTTTCCTCTGCCATTATTGTTGTACTCACTGTTAGTATTGCTGCTATCATTAAAGCTTTTTTCATTTCTCCTCCCAAAGTTTATTTAAAATTTAATTTTTTTAATATCCTATCCTGACGTTTTACCTTTTTTTCCAAATCATCAGTGTCATAATATATAAACTCATATACCACCCAATCCAATGGCAAACTTTCTAATATTCCTATTATTCTTTCATCTTCAAAAGGAAGATGTTGATCTATCTGGCTTACATGACTGTATATATTTTTTAAAGTTTTCTCTCTCTCAGCTTCTGAATTTTTATGCTTTTCTACTGCTTCTGTAAGATATTTTCCTGAAAGAGAAAAATTCAGATGAACTCCCTTTATATACTTTTTCAATTCTCCCATTTCAGCAATATTTTTCTCAATATACTCTATTCCTTCATCAACTGTTCTAAGCTTAGGTTCATTATTCAGCATATGCCCTGTATCAAGCATGAAGCCAATATTTTTATAGTTTATATTTTCAACCAGAAATTCTATCTCTTCTTTTGAAGTCAATCTAAGTCCTGGCCACCATAAATTTTCTAATAGAAGTTTAAACTTATATTTTTTCTCTCCAAAAACTTCATTCACCAGATCAACAACATTTTGAAGAACCTCTTTATCTGAATATTGAAATTCATATACTAAACTTCCTTCATCATCTACATAGCAAGCATGAAATACAACATATTCTGCTTCAAGTTTTTCTGCTGTTTCTAATTCTTTTTTATAGTATTCAATCAATTCCTCTCTGGTAGTTCCACCACACCAGTAAAATATTTCCTGATTCTCTTTGAATTTCTCTTTGAGCATCTCATATTTTCCCTGGTATAGATCCAGCCACATTGGAAAAAATCTCATATGATAACCTCTTATCAATTTTTTCAATGGAGCATTGTCCTTTTCTAGATCAAATTTTATAAGCTCAAAGCCATTAAAATTATACTTATCACAATAATATTTCATCATTTTTTCATTTTCTTCATTAGTATAAAAATCTGTTATATTAAGAATTTTCCTCATCAAAAACCTCCAAATAAAAAATCCAATAAAATAGTCTGCCTACCTTACTGGATAAATATATCAAAATATACTTTTATCTATTGGTAAGTCTCCTGACTCAGAATCTTTCTACTTTCACACCTTCCCAGTTTCCCAGTGGCATACGTGATTTCGTCCTCTATACAGTAGCTTTCGCTGTGTGGGGTTCGCACCCATCTTCCTCTATTAAGCTTAAACAAGCACCTTACTTTCACTTTTCTGTTTGTTTATCAACTTTATGATATAATTTTTAGACATTTTTGTCAATAATTTTAGATATACATTCAAATAATAAAAGTTTTATTTCGAATCTATATATTTTTTAGCTGTTGAAATTATACACAAAACTATGATACCATCTAATTGAAAGAAAATAATAATAGAGGTGTATTATGCATAAAAAAATTATGATACAAGGAACTGGTTCTTCTGTTGGAAAGAGCATTATAACTGCTGGATTATGCAGAATATTTGCCCAAGACGGATACAGAGTTTCTCCTTTTAAATCTCAAAATATGGCTCTCAACTCATTTGTAGATATAGACGGATTAGAAATGGGAAGAGCTCAGGTAGTACAAGCTGAAGCTGCTATGGAACTTCCGAGAGTTTTTATGAATCCTATACTTTTAAAACCAAACTCAGATAATAATTCTCAAATTATTATTGAAGGAATCCCAAATACAAATATGAATGCTGTAGACTATTTTTCAAACTCTAAAGAATTGAAAGTTATAGCAAAAAGAAATTATGACATAATAGAAAATAATTTTGATATTGGAGTGTTAGAGGGTGGAGGAAGTCCTGCCGAAATTAATCTCAGAGAATGGGATCTGGTGAATATGGGAATGGCTGAACTTGTAGATGCTCCTGTTGTGCTGGTAGGAAATATTGAGACTGGAGGAGTCTTTGCTTCTCTTTATGGAAACATAGCTCTTCTTGATGAAAATGACAGAAAAAGAATAAAAGGGGTTATAATAAATAAATTCAGAGGTGATCTGGAACTTTTAAAACCTGGTATAGATATGTTTGAAAAGAAATTAAAAGATGAAGGGCTGGATATAAAAGTATTAGGTATGGTTCCATATGAAAAACTGGATATTGAAGAAGAGGATGTTCTGGCTAAAAAACTAACTACTAATACAAATGAAAAAAGAGATATAAACATCAGTGTAATAAGAACTAATAAAATGTCTAACTATACTGACTTTGATGCTTTAAGTCAATATCCTGATGTAGCTCTGAATTATGTATATAGTCCTGAACAGCTGGGAGACGAGGATATAATTATTCTTCCTGGAAGTAAAAATACTCTTTCTGATCTGGAGTTATTAAAAGCTAATGGTATTTTTGATAAAATAAGGGAATTATACTCTGCTGGAACTACTGTAGTAGGTATATGTGGTGGATTTCAAATGATGGGAAAAGAAATCTTTGATCCTCATCATATTGAAAGCGACATAGAAAAAACTGAAGGTTTTGGAATAATGGATACTGTTACCACAATGGAAAAAATGAAATATACAAAACAGGTGGAAAAAACTCTTTCTCACTCTGAATGTGATCTATTAGCTGATTGTGAAGGGCTTCATATAAAAGGTTATGAAATTCATCAGGGAATTACACATGGAAGTGAAAAAAATCTTACTTTAGAAAGCGACTACACTGTCCTTGCAAAAGATAATGCCTTCGGAACATACATTCATGGAATCTTTGACAACAGCAAATTCACCAGAATATTTTTAAATAACATTAGAAAGAAAAAAGGGTTGAAACCAGTTGAAGAACTTTTTAATTTTTCTGAATTTAAAGAAAATGAATATAATAAATTAGCTGATTTACTTAGAAATAATTTAGATATAGATGCAATATACAACATTCTAAAATAAATTTTTTATTGACATATGAGTTTTTTTTTAGTAGTATAACTTAGATAAAAAATAAAACTGGGGGAAATAAAATGTTATTGAGGCGTGAAAGGCAAGGTATATCTAAATTATAAAACTAATATTCCACTTTCAATGGCTGATTGATTATATTTCTTTTGGAAAAGATTAAAGATGGCATTTATATCTTTATGAGCATAAAAAAGTTTTTGTTTAGCCAATAGTACGTCTATTGGCTTTTTTATTTAAAATCAAGCTGGTCATTTATATGGCTGGCTTTTTATATTAAAAATTAATTTTAAGGGGGAATTTTTTATGGAAAACTATGGGTTTTTGTCTATATTGCCTATCATAATAGCAGTTGCTATGGCAATAAAAACTAAAAATGTAATTTTGTCACTTTTCACAAGTGTATTTCTAGGGGCTCTTATACTGCTGAATTATAATCCTCTTCTTACTACAAAAACATTGATGACAGATTATTTTATAAAACAGCTTACTGACAGCTATAATGCTGGTGTTATTGTCTTGATGGTATTCATAGGTGGATTTATAGAACTGATGATGAGATCAGGAGGAGCTTATGCCTTTGCTCAAAGTGTTGGTAAATATATCAACTCTAAAACTAAGGCCCAGCTTTCAGCCTACCTTGCAGGAATAGTTATTTTTTTCTCTGACTTAGGTACTCCATTGATTGTTGGACCAATCTTTGCTCCATTTTTCAAAAAATTAAAAATATCTAAAGAGAAGCTTGCTTTTATTCTTGATACTACTTCATCACCAGTAGCAGTATTAGTTCCATTTATTGGATGGGGAGTTTTCATCATTGGACTTCTTCAAAAAGAATTTGAAAATTTAAATCTAAATCTTTCTGACTATGAAAGTTTTGTAAAAGCAATACCATTTAATACGTATCCACTTCTTGCCCTTACTATTGTTCCTACTTTAGCAATTATGAAGCTGGATTTTGGACCTATGAAAAAAGTTGAAGATGATATATTCAACGATACAGAACTTGAAGTTTTAGAGAAAAAAGAGTATATTGTAGAAAATGCCAAGCCTATCTATGTATGGCTTCCAATTTTGGTTCTTTTAATCACATTATTCTCTATACTTGGATTTGATTTCATGTTCAGAAGATTTTCTGGAAGTGAATTCAGAGCAGCATTGAGCAGTGGATATTTATATGCAGCTATTGTTCTTTCTGTCATGATGTTGATAAATAAGAGCAAAACTTTTAATGAGATATTTTCAATATACCTAAATGGTATAAATAAAATGACTCAAATATCTATAATCCTTATACTTGCATGGTCTTTAGGAACTATTAATAAAAATCTTGGTTCTGCTGACTACATAGTCCACTTTATAAAAAGTATAAATCTTAATTCTGGATTTATCCCAATGATAGCTTTCTTACTTGGATGTATAATATCATTTTCTACTGGAAGTTCTTGGGGAACATACAGTATAATGATTCCAATAGTTATTCCTATGGCAGTAGCTCTTAACGCTCCTTTGTATGTTACTATTGGGTCTATACTTTCTGGAGGATTATTCGGAGATCACGTTTCACCAATATCAGATACTACTATACTGGCTTCTGCTGGTTCTGGATGCAGTCATATTGAACACGTAAAAACTCAGTTCTACTATGCATCTATCAATGGAGTAATCTCTATGGGAACTTTCCTTATAGGTGGATTCTTCCAGAGTTATCTGGTTCTTGCAGCTGCTATTGTTTTACAGCTTACAATTTTAACAGTTATAAAAATAAAACAGGGAAATAAATAATTTTGAAATAAATAATTTTTAAGGAGATGTTATAATGCAATTTTTTTCAGGAAGATTTAAAGAAAAGGCAAGTCATCTTATTCTTGACTTTCATTCATCAATAAACTTTGATAAGAGACTTTACAAGTATGATATTATGGGAAGCATTGCTCATGTGAGAGGGCTTGGAAAACAAGGAATAATCCCTACTACAGACTGTGAACTTATAGAAAAAACACTTAGAGAGATACTGAATGACATTGAAGAGGGAAAAATTACTTTCTCAATAGAATATGAAGATATTCATATGAATATTGAAAAAATCCTTATAGATAGAATTGGAGATGTAGGAAAAAAACTTCATACTGGAAGAAGCAGAAACGACCAAGTTGCTTTAGATATGAAATTATTTACAAAAGATGAAATAGTAAAAGTACAGGCACAGCTTCTTGATCTGCTTGAAATAATAAATGAAATTGCTAAAGAAAATATATCTACATATATGCCCGGATTCACTCATCTGCAAAAAGCTCAGCCAGTTTCTTTTTCTCACTATATTTTAGCTTATGCTGAAATGTTCAGAAGAGATTTTATCAGACTTAAAAATGCTGCTGCTTTAGCTGATACATCACCACTTGGATCTGCTGCTCTGGCTGGAACTACTTATCCTTTGGACAGAAATTTCACAAGTTCTATACTTGGGTTCTCTTCTCCTACTTGGAACAGTATGGACAGTGTAAGCGACAGAGATTATCTTATTGAAATAATGAATGCTTTTGCACTTATTATGGTACACCTTTCTCGTTTCTGTGAAGAAATAATAATCTATAGTTCCAATGACTTTGGATATATAGAATTAAGTGATTCTTTCTCTACTGGAAGCAGTATAATGCCTCAAAAGAAAAATCCTGATGCTGCTGAACTTATAAGAGGAAAAAGCGGAAGAGTTTTTGGAGATCTAATGGCTCTTCTTACAACTATGAAAGGAATCCCTCTTGCATATAATAAAGATATGCAGGAAGATAAGGAAAACTTCTTTGACAGTCTTGATACAGTAAAAGGGTGTCTGGCTGTATTCAATGGAATGATTCACACTATGACTGTAAAAAAAGAGAGACCTCTGGCAGCTGCTGCTCAAGGATTTATCAATGCAACAGATGTAGCTGATTATCTGACTGAAAAGGGAATGAGCTTCAGAGATGCCTATAAAATAGTTGGAGGTATGGTTGCTTACTGTATTGACAACAATACTACTTTCGAAGAAATTTCAATAGAAACTTACAAAGAATTTTCTCCTTTATTTGACAAAGATATCTATGAAATGATTTCTATCAAAAACTGTGTGGAAAAACGTTGTACTCTTGGAGGACCTGGAAAAGAGAGCATCAATGCACATATAAAATTCTTGGATGAATTTATTACTGAATCTGAAAGTATAGTTACAGATTATAAATTAAACGATATTTTATAAAATAATAAAGAGGCTGACTCATTAAGAAAAGTATAACTTTAGCTTTCTAGTCACCCTCTTTTTCTATTACAATATCATAATAAATGTTCCTATTGTTATAAACACTCCACCTAAAACAGTTTTTAATGTAACTGCCTCTTTCAATATCACAAAAGCCATTATCATAGTTATAACCACACTGAATTTATCCACTGGAACAACTTTTGAAGCTTCCCCTATCTGTAGAGCCTTGTAATAAAACAGCCATGAAAATCCAGTTGCCATTCCTGACAATACCAAAAATATCCAGCTTTTCTGCCCTATATTTCCTATCTGATTTTGAGTCCCAGTAACAAATACCATTCCCCATGCCATAAACAATACCACAACTGTCCTTATAGCTGTTGCCAGATTAGAATTTATTCCCTCTATCCCTATCTTTGCAAAAATAGATGTAAGTGCTGCAAATACTGCTGACAGCAATGCAAATATAAACCACATTTCCTTTCCTCCTGTATAATTTTTTAATATACCTTTTAATTCTATTCTTTATATATAAAAAAATCAATAGTTTTGTGTAAATACAGTGTTAATTCCCTTTTCACTTTCTTTTTACTTCAAATTAAAACTTTATTAACATCTCTGTCTTAAACTAGAAAAAACATAAAAATACAAATTAAACATATGGAGGAAAATAATGAAAAAATTTTTAACTATTCTCTTTGCAGGACTTTTATTGACAAGCTGCCAGTCTAAAGAAAGCAGTTCTTCTCAAAAACCAAAAGAAATCAATGTCTACACTGCTCTTGAAAATGAACAAATACCTGTATTCCTTGAAAATTTTAAAAAACATCATCCTGATATCAAATTAAATATAACTCGTGATTCAACTGGTGTCCTTATCACAAAAATCTTGGCTGAAAAGGATAATCCTCAAGCAGATGTAGTATGGGGAACTGCTGCTACTGGACTTCTAATGCTGGACAAAGAAAATCTTTTAAAACCTTATGCTCCAAAAGGACTTGAAAAAGTTGATCCTAAATTTAAAGACTCTGCTGAAGAACCTGTATGGGTAGGAAATAATGCTTGGATGGCAACTTTTGCAGTAAATAAAACTGAACTTGAAAAACTTGGGCTTCCTATTCCCAGAACTTATGAAGATCTTCTGAATCCAGGATATAAAGGGCTAATTTCTATGCCCCACCCTGCTTCATCAGGTACTGGATTTCTTGCCATAGCAGGATTTATGCAGGTAATGGGAGAAAAAGAAGCATGGGAGTATATGGAAAAACTTCATGAAAATATGGGGGTATATACTCATTCTGGTTCAAAGCCTGCTAAACAGGCTGCCAGTGGAGAATATCCAATTGGAATATCTTATGATTACCCTAGCGTAAAACTTATGAATGAAGGAAATCCTATTGAAGTAGTCTTTCCAGCTGAGGGTTCTGGATGGGATTCAGAAGCCAATGCCCTTATCAACAAAAAAGATATAAAAGAGGAATCAAAAATATTTCTGGACTGGGCTATCTCAGAAGAAATGATGAAACTCTATGGTACTCAATATGCTATAACAAGCATTGATATCAGCAACCCTATTCCAAATGGCTACCCTTCTGACCCTGTAAGCCATCTGGTAAAAAATGATTTTAAATGGCTTGCAGAAAACAAAAATACTATTTTAGATAAATGGAGTGAAAAATTTGGTGCAAAAGCTGAACAAAAATAGAAATATCCTGATTCTGGAGGAAATATGAGTTATTTAGAAGTAAAAAATGTAAATAAATATTATGGAAAATTTCATGCTTTAAAAAATATAAGCTTATCTATTGAGAAAGGGGAGTTTATCTCCTTTCTCGGCCCAAGCGGCTGTGGAAAAACTACTTTGCTGAGAGTTATATCTGGACTGGAAGAACTTAATTCTGGAAATCTTTTTCTAAAGGGAAAGGATATCTCTTCCCTTCATCCATCTAAAAGAAACTTCTCAATAGTTTTTCAGTCATATGCCCTTTTCCCAAATATGACAACATGGGAAAATATAGCCTATGGACTAAAAAATAAAAAAATGCCTAAAGATTTAATAGAAAAGAAAGTTAAAAGTGTATTGGAGATGGTAGGACTTTTTTCTATCAGCAATAAATATCCCAATGAAATGAGCGGAGGACAGCAGCAGAGAGTGGCTCTTGCCAGAGCAGTTGCCCTTGAACCAGATATACTTCTGTTAGATGAACCTCTTTCTGCACTGGATGCAAAGGTAAGAGAAAAATTAAGAAATGATATCAAGTCCCTGCAAAAGAGGCTTGGACTTACTACTATTATGGTAACTCATGATCAAGAGGAAGCGTTATCTATGTCAGATAAAATTATGGTCATGAAAGATGGAGAAATAATGCAGTGGGGAAGTCCAAGAGAGATATATGAGAATCCCAACTCATTTTTCACAGCAGATTTCATAGGTAAAATAAATTTTCTGGAAAATGGAAAGGCTATACGTCCAGAACATGTAAAAATAGTATCTGATGTATTGAGTAATAAAAATAAATTTATAATGAGAGAAATAGAAAGCTGGGAATACTTAGGACCGTCTTACAGGCTTTTTTTCAAAAATAGAGATAGAATATTGAAAGTTGAAGTTCCTTGTAATTTTATAAATGAACAAACTTTGAAACAGGGAAATAAATTTTTTCTTGAATTTGATGAAAGCTTCTATCTCGATTTCAGAGACGAGGTATCATAATGGAAAAAACTAAAGATGAAGTAATCAGAGAAATACTCACTTGGTTTATCCTCATTTTTTTGATAGTTGCCATAGTTTTTCCTCTGGGGCTTTTACTGACAAAATCCTTTGAAAACAACTCTGGAGAATTTATTGGACTCAGCAACTTCAAAGAATATTTCTCAAATAAAAATCTTCTTATCTCATTAAAAAATACATTTACTATCTCAATAGCTTCAAGCGTCATATCTCTGGTACTAGCTTTTATCTATGCCTATGGTGTACAGAGAACTACAATCAGATTTAAAAATATATTCAAATATATAGCCCTCATGCCTCTCTTTGCTCCTACAATAATGCATGGAATATCTCTTGTGTATCTCTTCGGGAGAAAAGGGGCTGTAACTACTGGTTTTTTTGATAAACTTCCTCAGTTTGCCTTTGATATCAATCTCTATGGTGCTACTGGAATAATAATAGCTGAGGTTTTATATATTTTCCCACAGATATTTCTGGTATTGAATATTGCTCTTTCTACAACTGACTACAGACTTTATGAAGCAGCAGATATGCTGGGAACAAGTAATTTCAGAAAATTTTTTACTATCACTCTTCCAAATATGAAATATGGAATGATATCCTCTTTTATTATAGCATTCATACTTTCATTTACAGATTTTGGTGCTCCGAAAGTAGTAGGAGGAAATTTCAGTGTTCTGGCTACAGATGTATATATTAAAGTAGTTGGACAGAATAATATGTCTATGGGAGCTGTTGTCAGTATCATTCTATTGATTCCTTCTGTAGCAGCATTCTTTATTGATCAGAAGATACAGAAAAAACAGGGGGTAGTCCTCAATGCAAAATCTATTCCTTATACTGCAAAGGAAAATAAAGCAAGAGATATATTTTTCTACATTTACACTATATTGATTTGTTTCTTTATCTTATCAATTTTTATCACAATATTTGTTTCAGCTTTTTCTAAACTATGGCCTTATGATCTTAGTTTTAGTCTGAATAATTTTAAATTTTATGACTATAATGGCGGTATTGAGATATTCTTTAAAAACTCTTTTATTCTTGCAGTTCTTTCTGGAATATTTGGAACTTTTATGACATTTATGAGTGCTTACCTTATTGAGAAAAAAGAAAAGAAAACCTTAAAAGATAAAGTGATATATTTTCTTTCTCTTGTTCCTCTAGCACTTCCGGGAATGGTAATAGGTATTTCATATATCTTCTTTTTTAATAAAAGCTATTTCACAATACCTTTTTTAAATATAAGTATAATGAACCCTTTTAATTCATTGTATAAGACTATCTGGATAATGGTACTGGCAAATGTGATACATTTTTACTCAATATCTTTTTTAACTGCCAACACAGCTTTGAAGAAGCTGGACAAAGAATTTGAAAGAGTTTCTCTCTCAATGGGAATACCATGGTACAAAACATTTTCCAATGTAACCTTCCCAATGTGTCTTGAATCGATATTAGAGATATTCTTCTATTACTTTGTAAATTCTATGGTAACTATTTCAGCTCTTGTATTCCTTTATACATCAAGTCTGAATCTCCTTTCCATAGCAGTAATTAATCTGGACGATACTGGGGAGATAGCAAAAGCTTCTGCAATGTCCATTGTAATACTTCTTACAAATATAATAATTAAAATAATATATCAGATAATTTTAAAGTTTTTACAAAAAAGAAAAAATAAAATGAAAGAGGAGAATGTTTAATTATGAAAAAAATAAATCTTGTAATTTTTGACTGGGCTGGAACTGCTGTTGATTATGGGTGCTTTGCTCCTGTACAGGTCTTTCTTGAAATATTCAAAGAAAGAGAGATAGATGTAACACTGGAAGAAGCAAGAGGTCCTATGGGAATGCTGAAAATAGATCATATCAAAGCTATGCTGTCACTTGACAGGGTTACTGCTTTATGGAATGAAAAATATAATAGAATGTGGAATGAAAATGATATAGAAGAGCTTTACAAAAATTTTGAAAACAAGCTTTTTAAAATACTTGCTGACTATACTGAACCTGTTCCACACTGCATAGAAACTGTAAATATTTTGAGGGAAAGAGGATTGAAAATAGGTTCAACAACAGGATACACACAGGAAATGATGGACATTGTCACTGCTGGGGCAAAATCTCAAGGATATTCTCCAGATTACTATACTACTCCTAATGCTGTTCCAGCTGGAAGACCTGCTCCATATATGATATATCAGAATATGCTTACTCTTGGAGAAGAGGACACAGACTGTGTTATAAAAATAGGAGATACAATCTCTGACATTAAAGAGGGAAGAAATGCGAAAGTGTGGACAGTTGGAATATTAAAAGGAAGCAGTGAACTAGGATTATCCCTTGAAGAAGTAAACTCTCTTTCTGAAAAAGAATTGAAAGAAAAGATGGAAAAAACAGCTGAAAAAATGCTTTCAGCAGGAGCTCATTTTGTAATAGAGGATATTTCAAAAGTTCCATATATTATAGATATTATCAACAACAAATTAAAAAACGGCGAAAGAGCCTAAAACAGTTAAGCTGGAGGAATTAAACATGCATACTTTAGAAGAATATTTAGAAAAACCATATCTGCTTTTAACACCAGGACCATTAACTACAAGCAATGGAGTGAGAATGGCTATGCTTAAAGACTGGTGTACATGGGATAAAGAATATAATAATATAGTTCAGGAAATAAGAGAAAAATTAGTAAGATTAGCTGTTCCATCAGGAAATTATCATAAATATACTTCTGTTCTTATGCAGGGAAGCGGTTCTTTTGGAGTAGAATCTGTTATAGGAACTGCTCTTCCTGAAAATGGGAAGTTATTAATTTTATCAAATGGAGCTTATGGAAACAGAATGGGAGAAATTGCTCAGGTTTTAAAAATAAATAATATCATAGAAAAATTTGGCGATAAAGATATTATAGATATCAACATAGTGAGAGAAATCCTTGAATCTAATCCAGATATCACTCATGTATCTGTAGTACATAGTGAAACTACAAGCGGAATTTTAAATCCTATTGAAAAGATAGGAGAATTAGTTAAAGAATTTAATAAGCTATATATTGTTGATGCTATGTCAAGCTTTGGGGGCATTGAAATAGATATTGAAGAGGTAAAAGCAGATTTTATAATCAGTTCTTCAAATAAATGTATACAAGGTGTTCCGGGTTTCTCTTTCATCATATGTAGAAAAGAAGTTTTAGAAAATTGTTCAGGGCAGGCTCGTTCTCTTTCTCTTGATCTATACAGTCAATGGAAAGTCATGGAGGAAAATAATGGAAAATGGAGATTCACTTCCCCTACTCATACTGTAAGAGCTTTTTATCAGGCTCTTTTGGAATTAGAAAAGGAAGGGGGCGTGATAGAAAGAGAAAAAAGATACAGAAAAAATAATACTATTTTGAGAGAGGGAATGAAAAATCTAGGCTTCAAATCACTTATTCCTGAAGAGTATCAATCTCCAATAATAACTACTTTCTTTGCACCTGAAAATCCAGATTATAATTTTGAGAAATTCTATTATAAGTTAAAGAAAGAGGGATTCGTCATCTATCCCGGAAAAGTTACTGACATGGAAAGTTTTAGAATAGGAAATATTGGTGAAGTATATCCAGATGATATTTATGCACTGCTGAAAGCTATAGAAAAGGCTGCATGGTAATGTAAAAAGACCAGCTTGAAATTAACAGGCTGGTCTGATTTTTTTATTTAATTAGAAATTTTTAGGCTGAATCATGAAGTAAGCTTGTGGATGAGCACATACTGGACAAACTTCTGGAGCTTTCTTTCCATAGTGAATATGTCCACAGTTCATACATTCCCATGCTACTTCTTCTTCTCTTGCGAATACCATTTCTTCTTTGATATTAGCTAATAATTTTCTATATCTTTCTTCATGTTCTTTTTCTACTTTTGCTACACCTTCAAATAATCTAGCAATTTCAGTGAACCCTTCTTCTTTTGCTACTTTTGCAAATTCAGCATACATATCAGTCCACTCATAGTTTTCTCCCTCAGCAGCATCTAAAAGATTGTCAATAGTTGAAGGAATATTTCCACCTTTTAATAGTTTGAACCAAAGTTTTGCATGTTCTTTCTCATTGTTAGCAGTTGCTTCAAATAATTTTGACACTTGCTCAAATCCATCTTTTTTAGCTTTTGATGCATAATATGTATATTTATTTCTTGCTTCTGATTCCCCAGCAAATGCAGTCATTAAGTTTTTTTCTGTTTTAGATCCTTTTAATTCCATTAAAACCATCTCCTTGTTTTCTTTTTACATTTTTGTAATCTCTACAAATAAGATAACATATCACCCAAATATTGTCAAATAAATTTTTGAAATATTTTATATTTGGTTCATTAGATAAGAGGCGGTTCTTCCCATACAAGCGATACAATAAATTCCCTATCCGGTTAATTATTTTAAAATAAAAAAATCTGAATCCATATTTTTCTAGTTTGCATAAAATCTCTTCTAATGAAACTTTCAATATTTACAATTTATTTTTTAAGTTGTTCTGCCTTTAATTCTAAACAATATTAAAGATGTAGAAGATGAAAATTAAAAAAAGTGTATTTATTTTTAATATAAATATTTTAATTAAAAAAGCCCAGTCTACTTATAGCAGTACTAGGCCTTTATAAAATAAGATTATTTATAGATTGTTAATAAAGAGTAGTTGAACAAGTAGTCAATCTTATTTTTTATTTGAATTCATTTTTTACAATATTATCCTTTATAAATATTAAAAGTTTATTCTAAACCCAATTGTTCCCTCCCAATTAGTTTCATAATCACTTCCTAAGCTTTTTGTTATTTCATAATAAATATTTGTTGTTTCACTTATTTTAAAATCTCCTCCTAATCCTACTTCTATCCAACTATCATTTCCGTTTACTTTTTTAGTATATGTAGTATCTTTTCCTTTAGCATTAACTCTATAGTCCCCATTTACTTCTCCAAGTATATCAAATTTCATAAAATGGCTGCTTTTTTCAAAAGTTTTTCCTATATTAATTCCCGTCTTTCCTATCAAACTGTGTATACTATTTTGTTCAACTTTAATTCCACCATTTGTTGTATAATCTAAATTACTAACATAAGTATAATTTAATTGAATCTTAGGCATCAAAAAATATGAATTATAATCAATTTTTTTTCCAACTTCAATACTTAATGTTTTAGCCCAAGTCTTATAATCTCCTTTACTTTCTTGAATTTCATTATTAAAAAAATTGTAAGTTTTATATGATGTATCTATATGACTAAATTTCCCTATCAAATCAATATATGTATCTGTATCTCCTACATATGAAGCATATAATGAAAATCCTATATTTTCAGAATCTCCCTTACCATTATCTCTAAAATCAATATTACTATTTCTTTTACTTACAGCAAAACCTGTAAATATTTTACTTCCCTCTAAGTTATGTTTTCTATCATATCCTACTTGTAGCATATTATAATCATTTTTAAATCTATTTATAGAAGACTTATCATATTCCATTTCACCACTTAATAATCTTACCCATACTCCATTATTTTTTTCATAATTTCTAATTTCACCAAGCCTTTTATGAATAGAATCCACTTCCATTCTAGCCACTGCTGAATTATAAAGAAAAGCTGCACTATCTATAATAGTTTTAGTTGTTTCTCCTATCTCAGTTTTTTCAATTCCTGTAACAAACCAATCCTCTTTATTTCCATTAGTTCCATTTTCAACCTTTACATTATAATTAAAAACATTACTTATATTAGATACGTTTCCTCCTTCAAAAGTTACTTCTCCACTTTTATCATTAGCAAAATGAATAGCACCATTATTAAAATCATAGCTAGTTAGTAAAGGTATTGAATTATCACTTACATCTAAAATATGATTTTGTTTTTTATCAGCGCTATTTAGTTGCAAAAAATCTGTTTCTAAATCATTTCCTGATATATCCATAATTATTCTTCCATTATTTCCTGATATATTCTCAATAGTCAATATCTGTTTTCCTTCCTGAGACATATCAATAATACTATTCTTAAGTGTCAAATTAGTTACTTGGCTATCATATTTATTTTTCCAAAGAGCTCCATCTAAAAATGATAAATTAGATTCTCCTTTTGCACTAGTTGTCTTCTGTCCAATAAAAATAGAATTATTCCCTTTAAAATTAATAGTTGTTTTTCCTTTGGCAGAAGTAACAATATGTCCTGTTATATCTACAGGTACATTTTCTAATTCATTATTAATTTGAATTATTCCCTTTTTATTATAAATAGCAAAGTGATAGTCTGTATGTGGTTTATTATCTTTAATAACAACCCCACCTTTTAAATTAACAGAACTACTATTATCTGCATATATTCCTGTAGAAGCTCTATAATGTGGATTGTTACTACTTGTTTCTATATAAATAGTTTGAGCTTTTAAATCAACTGTACTCTCTTTATCTGCTTTAATTCCATAAGCAGAATGCTGATCAGCTTTAGATATTATATTTATATTTTTAGTATTTTCTATTGAAATATTTGCTTTCTCTATTGCTTCTATTCCAACTGCTTTTGATATACTTGCAGTTGAATTTTTATCTAAAATATCAATGACTGTATTTTCTCCTTTTAGAATAATATTTGAATTTATTCCTGAGCCTAATATTCCAACAGCATTAAGTTCACTTTCAGCTTTTATAATATTATTTTTACTTCTTATATCTATTTTAGCTCCAGCATCAGCTTGAATTCCTACAGCTCCATTAAGTTGTTGAGTATTATTTTTAGAAGTAATATTAACTAATAAATTCTCTGCCAAATTATTATCATTATTAATTCTTATTTGACCATATTCTCCTGCATATAATCCTTTTCCTTCAGTTTGAGTATTTAAAACTTGTATTTCAATATCTTTCCCATTAAGATTTATAAGATTTTTATCTGCATCATTGTAATTATTCCCTAAAGAATAAACTGCAAAGGCTTTTTCTTTTATATTAGCTGCATTAAAAGTTAAAACTAATGTATTATCAGCATTTATATGAACTTTATTATTTGCTGTTCCTTTCCCTTCATTCCAAATTAAATAAGCTCTCTTTGCAAAAGAGTTCTCTGCAAAAGCTAACTTAAGATTATTTCCATAGAGTTCAAATGATTCTTTTCCTTGTCTTGCACTGGCATCTACTAATACAATTGGATCAGTTACTATTTGATTTTCTGAATTATCTAGTCCCTTAGTACCTATAAATTCTAAATCATATTTTTTATTTTGGTTTCCTATACTAAAACTTCCACTTCTGATTTGAAAATTAGACATTTCTATTTTCATATTATCAGTTATATTTGATAAATCATAATTACTCCCTGTATTTCTATCTTGAACTTGAGTATAATTATTTTTAGAAATTACTCCAGTTTCTATTTCTGTTAAAGAATATGAAGGCTGTTCAATTAAAAGAAATACTATCAAGCTCAAATATAAATATTTTTTTATTTTCATAATATATTATGTATCCTCCTACAAGCAAAAAACAAAAAATATACATAAGTAATATAATAAAAATATTTTATTTTGTAAAATATATTTTTTTAATATTTATTAAGTGATTAATTTTTAAATAAACAGCATTATTTTTTTACAATAAATATTATAATGTATATTTATATAATACATCACTATTTTAATTTATAAATTTATTTTTTTATCATAAAATTTAAGTTTATTAATTTAAAATCAAATTAAAAATAAAAAAAACTGCTCCAATTAAAAAAAATATTATTCAATATATAAAGTTAATCTTCTTAAACCTCATGACAAATTTTATATTTTAATTATATATCTAATTATAAATGTAAAATAATTAATATTTTTTATTTTTTCAACAAATTTATCAAATCATAATTTCCTAAGAAATAAAACTAATTAAGAAAGCAGGGAATAATCCCTGCTCTCTTAATTTTCATTATCAGCTGCCACAAAATAATATCGTGAGTTTGCACTTTGTTTAACTTCTTCCATAGAACGCCTTAGGGCATTTACTAAATTGTCTGCTAAATTTTTTAAAACTTGACTGCTAAAAGGGTTTGCTAAATATTCAGCTTCTGCTCCCAGTGTGATAAAAGCTTCCCCAATAGTAGTAATTGTTCCTGTTTTACGCTGAACATCCACCTTATACAGATTAGCTCCCGGAAGATTAGAATTATTAGCAATAATTCTCACATCAATGTGTAAAGTATGATTGCGGTCAGGGAAAATATCATTCTTTTCTCCAAAGACATGGCTTATTTTCTGTGCAGTAACCATATCTATCATTTCTTGAATCTCACTGTCTTTTATATTTTGACCAAAACGAGCTGGAAGTAAATTGTTTCTAACAACTGTATGCATAAGATTTCCTCCTATAATATTTATTTTCTCTAGAGATAATTTATCATAACACTCAAAAGATAATATACCAAATAAGTAAATTTATTTTATCTGCTCTAGTCTGCTGTAAAAAAGAATTTGAATTTCTCTAAGTTCACAGGTATAATCTAAGGAGAAATATTAAATAATAACAGGAGGAAACAACCTATGAAATTTTCTATAAAATCATTTGATGAATTAACTGCAAGAGAGCTCTATGAAATTGGAAAAATCAGACAAGAAGTATTTGTAGTGGAGCAAAACTGCCCTTATTTAGATTTTGATGAAAAGGACTTTGATTCTCTCCATGTCTATTCAAAAGATGAGGATACTGATAAGATCATATGTTATGCCAGAGTTTTAGCCCCGGGATTATCTTATGATACTGCATCTATCGGTAGAGTTATGGTTTTAAGCAATTACAGAAAATATGGATATGCCAGAAAATTAGTACTGCAATGTATAGATTGTGTAAAAAATATCATGGGAAAAAATGAAATTACTATTGGTGCCCAATCTTATTTAAAAGATTTTTATTCTTCTGTAGGATTTACAGCTGTATCTGATGTATATGATGAAGATGGAATTCCTCATATTGATATGTATATGAAACTTTCGTAAACCATTCACCAATTAAAAGTGCTTTGTAATTTTTTCATGTGTTAAGAAATTTTAAAAAAATCATCACCTGTGAGGTAATTTTACCTTGTGGGTGATTTTTTGTTTTGGTAGTTTATTTCTTGAA
>OGZT01000561.1_pt1 | contig 29485 bp, 36 predicted proteins | sample 1576891 | NCBI WGS metagenome assembly OGZT01 (sample SAMEA3541521, study PRJEB24748) | human gut metagenome | biome: human gut; feature: human-associated habitat; material: faeces | place: China | collected 2012 | reverse complement strand
AGATCGGGGAAGTGAAGGCCGAGCTTTCCGGGCTCAAGGCCGAGGTCGCGGGCACCAACCAGCGCCTCGACGACATCGTGATTACGCAGCTCAAGGATCACGGCAAGCGCCTCGCAGCACTGGATGTCCGTATCGCCGCCCTTGAAGCCGCGGAGAACAAACGCGCCGGGGGGCTGTCCGTCCTTGCTGGTGTGGCTGCTGCGGCCGGCAGCCTCGGCGCGCTCATCATGAAGCTGATCGGCCCAATATGAGCTTCCGGGAACAGAAAGGAGGAAACCCCCGACCGTGAGGAAGGGGGCTTTATTTTTTTGTTATTTACTATTTGTTATAGATTGATATACAAATAAATATCATCCCAGACAATTTGCGGAGGTGCGCTATGGGTATTTTCTATCACCAGTTTACTGCGGTCGGAGCTGCTGCACAGCCTATGCATGCCGAAGCTGTTCAGCTTGCCACTGCCTGCGCACAACATTTCGCGATGATTGCTGCATGGCATATAGGTATAGGGAATGGTTCGTGTCGAGCTGCAGTGGCCGTGAACTCCCCTTTTTATCCAGCGATTATTGGGCAACCTTTTGGAGCAATGTATGGAAATTCTCAATTGGCGATCCAAGGTATTGCTCTGGGGCATGGGGGGGCTGTGCTGGGAGGACATGCTGAGCGAGCCGCATTGAGTGCGGGAGCTATACCTGGTCTCGCCCCCGTGCCTCTATACACGGTTGCCCCGGGCATTGGAAATCTGCAAGCGGTTTTATATGTTGATCTTGCACCTTGTCTTAATTGTCAGTTTTGGCTCAACGGATTGGGGGGAGGTGTGCCTAATCCGTATAATGGAATTATCAACGGTCTGGGAGCAACAGCGGATCTTCATGTATGGTATCGCTGGCCATATACGCCAGCAGGTGTCGCAGCTATGAATATCTTTCATAGTGCAATGCTTGCCGCCCAATTGCTGGTTATTGCGGGTTGGTAGCAACGCAACGTGTTAATAAAGTCAAGCGCATCCGAAATTTGTTCAGGGTGCGCTTTTTTTGTGCTTTGTTGCATTCTGCATACATGGCGAATGAACGGAATCTGAAGCCCGCTCGAACCAAGAGCGAAGCAAGAGAAAGAGGCCGGAAAGGCGGCATCGCTTCGGGTGAATCTCGGCGCGAAAAAGCGACTCTCCGAGAATGCCTTGATCTGTTGCTGACGCGGAAGATGGGAGACGGGGGACGCAGCGGCGCGGAAATCCTTGCCGCCGCCCTGTTCAAGAAGGCCGCGAAGGGAAGCGAGAGGGCGTTTGAGCTGATCCGCGATACCGTGGGCGAGAAGCCGTCGGATCGCATCGATCATACAAGTTCCGACGGCTCCATGTCTCCCTATCGGCTGACGCCCGCTGAGGTGGCTCAGGAGCTTATCCGCCAATCCGAGGAACTGGAGGGTGAAGAGTGATCTTCCCCACGCTTGAGCAGTACGCCCGCGCCAAGGGAGCGGCGACCCGCGTTCCCCGCGTCATCCTGCCGTACCACCGTAAGATGTATGCGGCCATCACGTCATGGGCTGCCGGAACGTTGCCCGGCGGCGCTCGGAATCTGGCGATCACGATTCCTCCCCGCCACGGCAAGACGCTCGCCGCGCATGACACCGTGGAATGGCTGTTCGGCATGGTTCCCGAGAGCCGCTGGCTCTATACGGCGTACAGCGCGGATTTGGCCGTTTCCCAGACCATGCGCATACGGGATGCGTTGGTGTCCGACTGGTACCGCCGCATGTTCCCGGACACACAGGTGAGGGGCAACCGTCAGAACTTTGTGACGACGGCGGCGGGCGGCGAGCTGTACGGCGTGGGCATGACCGGGACGCTTACCGGGTTTGGTGCCGGGAGGAAGCGCCGGGAGTTCGGCGGGGCCATCGTCATCGACGATCCCCTTTCCGCCGAAGAGTCACGCAGCGCGACCAGACGCGCCCACGTCAACGAATGGTACACGCAGACGCTCAAAAGCCGCCGCAACCACGACGGCACCCCGATCCTGCTCATCATGCAACGTCTGCATACCGAAGACCTCGTTGGGCATGTGCTCGCTACCGAACCGGGACTGTGGCGCGTGTTGAAGCTCTCGGCGATGGATGAAGCCACGGGGGAAATGCTCTGGCCTGAGACGTTCAGCCGCGAGTCGGCGGAACTCATGCGCGAAGTGGATCCCATGACGTTCTATGCGCAGTACCAGCAGGAGCCGATGATCCCCGGCGGGGCGATGATCAAGAAAGAGTGGTGGCAGTGGTTCGATTTTGATGGGCAATACCGCTTTGACGGGATGCTCTTTGCCACGGCGGATACCGCATACAAGGCCAAGTCCACGGCTGACGCCTCGGTCATCCGGGTGTGGCACGGGACACGGAACGCCCTTGATTGTGTTGATTGCGCCTATGGGCGGTGGGAATTCCCGGAACTGCTCCACGCCGCCCAACTTGTCTATGAGCGCTGGAAGGAGCGGGGCCTGCGCCAGTTCTTCATTGAGGACAAGGCGACGGGTACCCCGCTGGAGCAGACGCTGCGGCGGCAGGGCGTTCCCGCCTACGGGTGGCGTCCGGCTGACTTCGGTTTCCCCGACGACAAGGTTTCCCGCGTGCAGGAATCGGCGTGGGTGGTTGCGGGCGGCCGTGTCCGGCTTCCCCGTGGCGCGGAGCACGCGCAGGTGCTGGTGGACGAGGCGGCGCGGTTCATGCCCGACATGAGCCACGCACACGATGACCATGTGGACACGCTGACGATGGCCGTCAGCATTTGGCGCTATGCAGGAGGTCAGGCATGAGCCGTTTTCCCATTCGTTCCAGCCGCCGGGTCGTCGCCCGGCGTCAGCCGATCCGCAACATGATGCTGGACGGCGGCGGGGCATCCGGGAACGGGGACCGCGGGGCCTTGCAGCATGCGGCGCAGCGCACCAGCAATCCCTACTACAGCAACAATTTCTGGTACCGCTGGCAGGAATATACGCGCTGGTACATGACGAGCTGGGAGGCCCGGAAGATCATCGACATTCCCGTTGACGACGCCCTGCGCCTGCCCTTTGAAATCACCGGAGTGGATACCGCGCTGTCCACGGACCTGCGCAGCGCCTACGAAGCCTTTGACCTCGACCGCCAGAACCGCCGGGCACTGATTCAGGAACGGCTCTACGGCGGGTGTTGTCAGACCATCGTGATCAAGGGTGAGGAGGACGAAAGCCTGTCAGATCGGCTTTCCCCGGAACACATCCGGCGCGGCGATCTCGAAGCCTTCAATGTGGTTGACGTATCGCGCATCACCCGGCCCGACTATGACCAGAATCCGTTTTCGGCGGGCTACGACCGCGCGGATCGCTACATCATCAACGGCGTAGAGGCCGACGTTTCCCGGCTGGTGGTGTTCGACGGCTCGCCGCTCATCAACCGGGCGGCCATGAACATCCTCCAGAACTTCCGCTACAACCCTGCGGGATTTGGGGAAAGCAAGCTCGCGCCGCTGTACGATCTGCTGGTGCGCGTGGTCGGGACGCAGCAGGCGGCCTACCATCTCGTCAACATGGCTTCCGTCCTCTTGGTGCGGACAAGCAACCTCATGGCGTTGCAGGCCACGGACAGCCCCGCGCTCACCAAGTTGGAAGAGATTTGCAAACAGATTTCGCTCTATCGGGGGGCCGTCATCGACAACCCGAACGCCGACGTGCAGCAGCATGCCGCCTCGTTCGGGAGCGTCCCCGAACTGGTGATGTCCTTCGCGCAGCTTCTCAGCGCGGCCTCGGACATCCCGGCGACGCGGTTCCTCGGGCAGGCCCCGGGCGGGCTCAACGCCACCGGGGAAAGCGACCTCCAGAACTACTACAACATGATCGACGCCTTCCAGCGTCTGCGGATCAAGCCTGTGATCCTGAAACAGCTTTCCGTCATCGGGCCGCACCTCATGGGGTTCGAGAGATGGCGGGAAGCGTCGAAGTCGCTGGATATCGTTTTCCCGCCGCTCTGGAACGAATCGTCGCAGGTCAGGGCGGAGAACGCCCGCACCTACGCGGAGCTTTTCCGGGTGCTGTACGCCGATGGCGTCATCAAGCGGGATGTCGTGGTCAAGGAACTCATCCAGCGGGGCGTGTTCCAGACCGGGGAACAGGTGAAGGACTTCCTTGCCGAGGAAGAGGATTCCCCGGACGCCGCAGACCTCATGCAGACCGTTGATCCGTCCGGCCCGCTGGCGGAACTGGAAAAGCTGGCTGCCTCCGGGAAGGCCGTCTGATGCCTTCCATGATTATCCTCAACGCCAAGCGAACCCGCAAGCTGCCGGGCGTCCGTTCCCCGAAGCCCGTGGAAGTCCGGGCGCGCCGGGCGATTGATTCCCTGATGGCGCCGATGCTGGCGGATGTCGCGGCGCGGCTGGCCGGGTTGGATTCCATGGCCAACATTGCCGACGTGATTCTGGCCCTGCGCGAGGCGCAGGACGTCTGGGAGCGGGCGTTTTCATGGAAGGCCGAAGGGCTGGCCGGGCGTTGGGCGCTGGATGTGGACGTCATCGCCAAGGAGAAGCTGGGGCGGGCCGTGGGCAAGGCCCTCGGCATCGACATGGCCATGATTCTGGACGCCCCGGACGTCGCGGTGTCGGTGCGTCTGGCTTCGATGGAGGCGGCGCAGCTTATCCGTACCATCCCCACGGATTACATCGGGCGCGTTTCCCGGGCGGTCTATCAGTCCATGCGGCAACAGCCGTTCCCGGAAGGCCGGACGCTGGCGGAGGAAATCCATCTGCTCGGCCGCGTCACAAAGGAGCGGGCGCAGGTCATCGCGCGGGACCAGACCAGCAAGATGAATACGAACATCAACCAAATCCGTCAGACTGCGCTCGGCATTCAAGAATACATCTGGCGGACGTCCGAAGACAGCCGCGTGGTGGGCGCGCCGGGCGGGAAATACCCGCAGGGGAACGCCATGCACGGGAACCACTACGTGCGGAACGGGAAGATTTTCCGGTGGGACGAACCGCCGGATGACGGACATCCCGGCTGGCCGCTCCAGTGCCGCTGCGTGGCTTTGGGCATCGTGGACCGCAGCCAGCTTCGGGAGGTGGCGCAGGTAGGGAAATGGTCAGGGCCGCAAACGGGCTGGAGGCTGGTGTGAAGACATTCCGCAACAGGCAGAGGATCGCCAACTGGCGCGAGGATGAAAACGGGTTGCTGACCGTCACGGTCTGCGTGCTGAAAGAAGGGGTTTACCCCTACGGAGCGGACGAGTGCGAAGGGCTTCCCGATACGCTGGCGGGGCGCGGCACGGTCATGGAATTCATCCCGGCGGCGGAGTTCACCCCGGAAGCCATGAAAACGCTTGAGGGCAAACCCGCGACCATCATGACGGCTGAGGACGACGCCCACGAATGGCGGACGCCGGACAACGCCATGAAGGACGGTTTGACGGTGGGGGCCGTGGCGGGGACGCCGTGGGTCGAGGGGGACGAGCTACGCTGCGACTTGCTCATTTCCGACCGTGACGCCATCGAAGCCGTGAAGCGTGGGGATCTGGCCGAGGTGTCCGCAGGGTATGAGGGCGAAATCACCTATGGCGACGGAACGTTCAACGGCGAGGGCTATCAGGCCCGGCAATCGGATTTCCGGTTCAACCACATCCTGCTCCTTCCTTCAGGCGCGGCGCGGCTGGGGCCGGACACACGAATCATCAACAAAAGGACTACGGACATGGCTGAGTACACTGTGAAGCAGCACTTCAAGAATGGGGCCCGGACGTTCCGTTTCACCAACGAAGCGGACAAGGAAGAGGCCGAGCGCATGGCGAACGAGGCGGCTGAGGAGGCCAAGGGGTCCTCGGCGGAAGAAGTTGAAAACGCGATGAAGCGCTGCAACGAACTCAAGAAAGAGATCGAGGTCAAGAACGCCGAGCTTGAAGAGGCGAAGCAGGTGATCGTCGACTACAAGGAGCAGATCGACAAGCTGCTCGATCCCGAATCGCAGGAACAGCTTGCCGCCGAACTGCTGGATCAGGCCGCCGCCGAAGAGGAGATCATGGAGTCCGAGGTGGACGAGTCCGAACGCGGCGAACTGGAAAACCGCGTCAAGAACTGCAAGCTCCGCTCCGAGCGCCGCAAGGCCATCGTAGCCCACGTCATGAACAAGCGCGGCGTGACTGTCGATGACAACTGGACGGACGAGGGCATCGGGGCCGCGTTCGCCGTGCTGGCGGCTTCTGCCAAGGCCAAGATCGGCAACCGGAAGCCGCGCAAGGCCCCGGGAAGCCAACCCGTGAGGGTGATGAATGCGAACATCGGCGATCCGTTCGCCCGCATGATGGCCTTCAAGAACCGCAAGGGGGACAAGTAATGAGCGTCTATACCGGATCGAACAACGGCTTCATGCAGTCCGCCTACGTTGACCAGCAGGGTACGGCGTTGCCGGGCGATCTCGCCTATGCGTCCGACGTCGACCTGATCGACGCCTGCGTCGTGTCGATGCCCGCCGGAAGCGAAAGGAACTTGCTTCCCGTCGGCGTCGGCGTGGTGGGCGCGTACAGCGCGGACGCTTCCCGTCCCGGCATGACTTCCGTCAAGGTTTCCCCCGTCGGCGCGGACACCACCGCCGCGCAGCTCTACGGCGTGACCGTCAGGAATCAGCAGTGCCGCACCGACGAAAACAATGTGTCCGGCTGGGGCGACGGCGACGTCTGCAACGTCATGCGCACGGCCCGCGTTGGCGGCCGCATCTGGGTGACGGTCGGGAACGCGGCTACGGCGAATACGGCGGCCCATCTTGTCGTCAAGGATACCACGTCTCACGGTTTGCCCGTCGGTTCGTTCGTGGGCACTGAAATCACGGGCGATACCGTCGCCCTCACCAACGTCCAGTGGGTCACCGCCGCCTCCGCCGGCAGCCTTGGCCTTCTCGAAATCATCTAGGTAAGGGGGAACACCAATGCCTATCACGTACGGAAGTCATGAAAACGTCACCGCTTCCGATATCGCGTTCAGCATCCACACCGCCGTGGACACCGCCTTCTATGATGTCCTGTACCCTGAGCACGAGTGGTACAACGTCCTGTCCGAAGACCAGATCATGCGCGACATCAACCCCGGCGCGACGCAGTACGCCTACATCAGCCGCGACAGGCAGGGGGCGGCGTCGTTCGTCGGCAATGGCCCGAACGCCAATATCCCGATGGTCGCGCAGTCTGCGGGGGCGGTGAACGTGCCCGTGGCCTATGCCGCCGTCGGAGCGGTCATCACCAACGAAGACGCCCGCGAATACACGTTCGGCTTCAACGGGAACCTGTCGCAGGACCTCGGCGAGACCATGCGCGTGGCCTGCGACAACCTGACGGAGCAGTCTTTCTTCTACGGCAACGCGGACATGAACTTCCAGCCGTTCCTGAATTACGCGGGCGTCACGACGACCACGGTTCCGCAGGGCGAATCCGGGAAGACGGAATGGAAGGACAAGACGCCGCTCGAAATCTTCAACGACATCAACAACGCGCTGACGAAGATGTGGCAGGACTCCCGAACCATCTTCAAGCCGACGATCATCTATGTGCCGCTGGCGCAGTACGCGCTGCTGTCGCAGCCCGCCGTCATCGGCGGCGTGGGGATGCTGACCAGCATCAAGGAATACACCATCGCCAACGCGACCGTGGCGGGCATCGCCGGGAAGCCGCTGGAAATCCTCCCGTTGCGCTACCTCGCGGGCGCGGGGGCGAGCGGGGCCGACCGCATGATTGTGTGGGACCGTGACCGTCGGAACCAGTGTATGCCCATGCCGATGCCCTACACGCTGCAGGCCCCGGTCCCGGCTCCGCTGGCCGCCGAGTTCTACGCCGAAATGAAGATCGGTTCGTTCCATGTGCGGCAGGCCGGTTCCATCGCCTACTATGACGGGATTTAAGGGGGAAGCCATGAGCAATGTCATTACCAACCGCATGGATCGCCCGTGGACGTTCGTAGCGCCGGGGTGGGCCTTTTCCTTCACGCTCAAACCGCTGGAAATGCGTGTCCTGTCCGACGCTGAGGCCAAGGCCGTGAGCGCGAACCCTTCCGTGGTCCGACTTGTCGATTCCGGCTTGCTGGCTATGGATACGCCGAAAAAGGACGCCGAAGCTGTGAACACCGTGGCGCGGACGCAGAAGCGCGTGAAGGACGCGGAAAAGAGCGAAGTCCTGACCGCGCCGTCCGGCAACAAGGCCGCCACCGTGAAGACGGAAATCAAGGGCACGTCCACCGTGCTCGTGAAGTAGGGGGAGAGCCATGTCCGTCACCGTCGAAGCCTTCCGCGCGGCGTTCCCCGAGTTCGCCGACGTGCCCGACGCGGCGGTGGCGGGCGCGCTCGAAACGGCGTCGCTGTTGTGGAATCCCGGCAGGCTCGGGAAGTTCCGGGAACGTATCGTCATGCTTTCCGTGGCCCATCGCCTCGCCGTGCGCTTCAACATCGGGCGGGCGCTGAAAGCGGCGGGGATGAAGGGCGCGGAAGCGGGCGTCGTCAACAGCCAGAGCGCGAGCACAAGCAGCCTGAGCGTCACCAACGCCAACAACGGGATGGTGACGGGAACCGATCCGTTTTCGGCGGACTACGCGCGCACCGGCTACGGTCTGGAATTGCTGTCCCTGCTTGAACTCGTCATGCCGCGCGGCTATGTGGTGAAGTGACATGATCTCCATCAAGCTGAACCGCAAGAACCCCGGCGGGCTGAAAGGCTTCTCGAAACGTCTTGAGGCGCTGGCCGGGAAAGAGGTCGCCGTGGGGTTCCCGCGCGGCGGGAGCGGCCTCGGCAATCCGCACTATGAGAACGGGGCCAGCATCCTGCTGGTGGCCGTGGCCAACAACTACGGTTTGGGCGTCCCGCGCCGGGCGTTTATGGAACTGGCGGCGGAAAAAATCCGCAAGTGGTTCCCCGAGTACATGCGCACGGCCATGCCGGACGCGGAAGCGGGCAAGGTGCCCATTGAAGACGTGCTGGAAAACGCCGGGAGCGTCGGGGCCCAGTTGGTCAAAGAAGCAATTGCCGATGGGGGCTGGGAACCCAATGCGCCCGAAACCATCAAGCGCAAGAAGGGTTCGGACAAACCGCTGATCGATACCGATGCCATGCGTCAGGCGGCGACATGGCAGGTGAGGGACAGGTCATGAGCATATTGCCTATGGATTTTTCATCCGTCCTCGACTCGTTTTCCCAGCCCGTCCTTGTGACGGACACCACCGGGGCGCACGTCAACGGGGTGTGGGTTGAAGACGGGCCGGGGACGACGCGCACCGTTTCCGCCATCGTCCTCGCCATGTCGTTCGAGGAGCTCCAGTTCTACGCCGAGGGCGACAGTTCCGCGGCGGGCATTACCCTGACCACGGACGAAGAGCTGTTCTTTACGGACATCAACGCGGAAGGGCTGGAACGGCGCCAATCCTACGTCGAGTACGGCGGCTACCGTTTCCGCGTCGCCGGGACGGGGTTTATGCGGAAGAACACGTTGCACAACATCTACGCTTGCGTCCGGTACTTCGAATGAGCGGGCCTTTGGTAAAAACGCTGACCGTGGACGCGGTCAACACGCTGCTGGCGGACTATCTGACCTCCGTTTTCCAATGGGAGGTCGGGCGGGTAGTCGTCGAGACGCAGGCCGGGCCCCGCCCGCCGAGCGGCGTGTACGCGACGCTCTGGTGGAAAGGGCAGGAACTGCTCCAACAAGGGATGGGTGATTTCACCCTCCCGGAATCGCCGGAGGACGAGGGCGTCCAGTCCCTCGGCAACGAAGCGCTCTGTACGGTTCAGGTGTCCGTCCGGGGGCCGGACGCCTACAGCCTCGCCAGCGAAGCGCGGTATGGCCTTGAGGCTGCGGAACGCTTTTTCGACCTCTGGCGCGTCCTCGGGTTCGCCGGATGCGGCCCGGTGACCGACCTGTCCGCCCCTCTTGGCGGGCGCATCCAGCAGCGCGCTTTCTTCGACATCACCTTTTACGCCCTGTTCGGCAGGGCCTACCCGCTGGAGTGGTTCGACGCCTCACAGTGGGCCATCAACAACGAATCCCTGCAACTTCCCAAGGAGGAAGCCCCATGCCTGTGAGCCCTGTGGTCTGCCCGAAGGAACCCCTTTCGCGCGACCTCGACGTTTCGGTAAGCATCTCCCGTCCCATCACGGAGATCGCCACGGATATGACCATGATCTGTTTTGTGACTCCCGACGTGGAGTTCTCCCCCGGCAACGGGCGGGTGCAGTTCTTCAGCACGATGAAGGCCCTTTCCGCCGCCGTGCCCGCCAACAGTGCGGCTTATTGGGCCGGGAACGCCTTCTTCTCCCGAGACGACCGCCCGAAGACGCTGGCGGTGGGGCGCGTCTTCACCGAGCCTACGGCCGCCGAGCTGACGGGCGGGCAGGTGGCGCTTCCCGGCCTTGCGAACGTCACGGGCGGCGCGTTCGACATCGAGGTGAACGACGCGCTGGTGTCCGTCTCCGGGCTGTCTTTCGACGGCACGCCCACCATCGCCGAGGTCGCGGAAGCCCTGAACACGGCGCTGGCCTCCAAGGGCGTCACCGTTGCGGCATCCGGCAATGCGCTCCGGCTCGTCACCACGCAGGCCGGGGACGGCGCGTCCCTCGGGTACGCTGCGGCGCCGTCTTCCGGCACGGACGTTTCCGCACTGCTCGGGCTTACGTCCGCCAAGGCCGCAAGCAATATCCCCGGGTACACGCCGGGCGATCTGGTTTCGGAGATCGGCCTTATCCAGACGGCGGCCCGGTGTTCTGGGAATGCGGTCTACGGCTGGGCCATTGACGCGCAATACCGCGACACCGACGAGCAGAAGGCCGTGGCGGATTGGGCGGAAGGACAGAGTCCGGCCATCTTCGGGGCGTGCACCAACGCGCCCAACGCCTACGATACCGCGAACACCACGAACATCGGCTACTATGCCATGAACAGCGGATACCGCCGCACGTTTACGTTCTACCACGACAACCCGCAGGTCTACCCGGAAATGTCCTATCTGGCGCTGGCCCTTTCGGTGAACTACGCCCTGAACAACTCCACGCTGACCATGAAGTTCAAGCAGCTTCCGGGCATCGGCACCGTGCCGTTGACCGAGACGCAGCTTGCCGCGCTGGAGTCCCGGCGCATCAACACCTACGTCTCCATCGGGAACACGAGTTCCGTCATCCGGGAAGGGGTGCAGGCCGCGTCGGACTGGTTCACCGATTCGCTCGTGAACCTCGACAACTACAAGGAAGAATTGCAGGTCGAGGTCTACAACGTGTTCCTGCGCAACAAGAAGGTGCCCTACACGCAGGCCGGGCAGAACCTGCTGGTTTCCGCAGCCGCCAAGATCAACCGGCGCTATACGGATAACGGGACGTTCGCCCCGCGTGACGTCGAATCGGACAACACGGAGACGGGATACGACACGCTGCCCGCGACCTCCATCACTCCGGCGTCCGTCGCCGGGGCCACCATGTCGGAACGCGCGGCCCGCATCGCGCCGCCCATCGCCATCACCGCCTATGAGGCCGGGGCCTTCCATAGCGTGGCCATCGCCGTGTCCGTGTACAATTAGGAGCGCAGCACCATGAGAAAAGTCTACAATCAAAAGAACATGTCCCTGACCATCGACGGGGTGAACATCCAGGATTTCCACGAGGGAGCCACCTTCGTCTACACGTGGGACGGCGGCGAAGTGGACAAGACGCAGGGCACCGACGGCGCCGGGATCAACATCGCCACCAATCAGGGGGCGACCTTGCAGTTTACGCTCCGGGAGACGAGCCGGTCCATCAAGTTTCTGTCCGACCTGCGGCTGCGGCAGGAGAACGGCGGCGCGGGCGTGACCGTGGTGGCCCGCACGGGCGCGGACATCCTGCTGACCATGACTGAGGGCTATATCAGCCGTCCCGGCCAGCTCTCCACGGGCGACAAGAAACAGGGTTCCATGCAGTTCACCATCACGTCCGCCGAGGACGAAACCGCGAACCTTTCTTCCTCGTCCGAACAGCTTCTTTCCTCACTGTTCTAACCTATTACCGACAGGAGCCTTTCCATGAACCATACCGGACTCGGGAGCTTTTCTCTTGATGGCGTCATCTACCGTTTCGAGGCCCTGAACCCGCTTGAGGCCGTACGCTTCGGCAACCGGGTGTTCAAGGTCTTCGGGCCCGCGCTGTTGTCTTTGGCTGCCGCAAAAAAGGACGGCGCGGAAACGGCGGGGGAGGGCGTGCTTGCGGCCCTCGCGCCCGCGCTCTCCGAGGTTGACGACGACAAGGTGTCCCTGCTGATTGAGGAGGCCCTCCGGCGCTGCTACACGCCGCAGAACGAAGCCCTGCGCGACGAGGTCGTTTTCAACCGCTGGTTCATGGAGCACCCCGATCAGCTCTACGGAGCGGGCCTGCTCGCCGTCTGGCATCTGGTGAAGGATTTTTTTCCGAAAACGCTCGCTACGCTGAAAATCCCCTCCCTGACGTAGCGGCGGACGGCGTTTCCATCTCCGTTCCCGACGGCTGGGAGGAATACGCGGCCCTGAGCCGCATCGTCGGCGCGGGGCTGTGCCGCTACTCCGATCTGACTGACGGGACGATTTCCATCAGGGGCTATTTCGACCTGCTGCGGCTGGCGGACTGGCGCGAGTACGCGGAAGCCTACGCGCGAGCGCAGGCAAAGGACTGAGCATGATTGTTGAAGAATTGGTGACGCTGCTCGGCGTGGAGCTTTCCCCCGGCGCAAAGGAGAAGTTGCAGGCGTTCGACAAGGGGCTGGATGCGGTCGTGTCCCGCGTCAAACAGGCTTCCGTCGTGCTTTCAGCCGCAGCGGGCGGCATGGCCCTATACTTCTCCAAGGCCGTCGACGGCGCGGCGGACTTGCAGATGCTTTCGGACACCACGGGCGTCAGCACGACCAAACTGCAGGAATGGGCCTACGCCGCGAACGCGATGGGCGTATCAGCCTCCGCCGTGCAGTCCGACCTCGCCAAGATGGAGAAGCAGGCCCGCTGGACGGGCCGGACGCTGGAGAGCTACGCCAACCAGTTCAAGGGCATGGATGCGGCCACGGCGAATATCTGGGGAGATGCCTATGGGCTTTCCCCGGAAACCGTGCTGTTGCTCCGGCAGGGGGCCGACGGCATCGCCAAGCTCAAGGCGGAAGCCCACGACGTCGGCGCGATCATCCCCCCGGAAACCGTGAAGCGGGCATCGGACTTCAAGGCGCAGGTCGTCCAGATCACGACCATGATCCGGGGGATGGCAACCACGATTGCGCTGGCGGCGTTGCCGCAGGCGGAACGGCTGGTAGCTACGTTCAAAGGCTGGATTTCTGAAAACAGGGAATGGATACGGCTCGGCATCGGAAAAATCATCGAGGGTATGGGAACAGCCTTTGAGCGCGTGTGGAAAGCCGGGAAGCGGCTGCTTGATTGGATCAAGGATGCGTTGGGGCCTGTTGGGGATTTTTTCCAGAAGATCAACAAGGGCGTTGACTGGTCAAAGCTGCTGACCGGGGCTCTTGTTTTGCTTCTTGCTGTCTTTGCACCTTTGATTGCAAAAGTTGTATTGATTGGAGCTGCCTTTGCTGTTGCGAGTGCTATTGTCGAAGAGTTTCTGAGCTTTCTTGAAGGAAAAGATAGCGTCATCGGGCGGTTCTTGAAAGATTTTGAAGAACGCTTTCCGGCTCTTTTTGAACTTTTTAAAAAAATGGGAACATTTCTTAAGAATGATCTCGTTGATAAACTAGAGTCTATATCCGATCTTATGGGAAAAATTTTGGATATAGCGAATAAGCTTGTCGAAGCAAGTTCAAAAATTGCAGAAGGCGCAGCAGAATATTTGGGGATTGGGCCGTCGAAAGAGGAAAAAGAGCAAAGGGAACAGGCATACGCAAATGCAGGGAAAGCGAAGAAAGAAGGAGATGGTTTCTTTTCTGATGATCCGGTTTGGCGCGCAGACTATCAACAAAAGAAAGAGAATAGTTCTCTAGACAAGCCGTCCCCCCCTTCTTCTATGTCCACGCAGAAAGAAGGTGAAGGGGGAAAAGCCGTTCAGCCTGTCTCATTGCAACCAGTTGAAAAGAGCACTACTCCCGAATTTCATCAAAAAGATGAAAAAAAACAGCTTGTTTCGCCTGTTTTACTTGAAAATATCAACGCTCTTGCCGATCAACTAGCTGTTTATTCCCGGCAGCGTACCGGGATGCAGACATCTTTGGAAGGACAATCGGTCATTCGTATGCCACAGAAGAATGGCCCGACAATCTCTGATAATAGAAGTTTCACAGTTTACCAGACGATTACACCGTCCGATCCACAACAGGCTGCAGACATGTCAGCCAAATCTTTTAAAGATATTGCACAGATCGTCACGCCGGGCATGAATGCTCCAGTTGTTTATTAAGGAGATAGGCACATGGCTGATTCATCCACATCTTCGATAGTGCAGTCCGGCGAACCGGCCGCGATTGTGCGCAAAGGTGTTGCCATTGCAGGCATTCAAGTTTCAGTGAAAAAGAGCGAGGCGCACACATACACGTCACAGGCGACAGAGTTGGCGATGGAGTCGGGCGCAACGGTGACGGATCACGTTATCCTGAAACCCGTGACGCTGGCGGTCACGGTGGCCATGACCAACGCCGGAGACGGAAGGGAGGCGGCGCGGGATACGTTCGAGTCTTTTGTCGAAATGCGGAAAAAGCGCGAACCCGTCGAGGTGATCACCGAACACGCCATCTATACGAATATGGTGATCACCAGCCTGACGCCCACGCACTCCGCCCCGTACAAGGGCGCATTGGAAATCGGGATCACGTTTCAGCAGGTCAATTTTGTCGAACTGCAAAGTGTCGGGCGGTCGCCGTCGGCACTGAAAGGGAGCGCGAAAAAGACAGGATCGGCCCCGGTGCAGAGTGGTAAAGTTGAAGCAAAAGAAGCAGATAAAGGAATTATTACACAGATGTACGACGCATGGCGTAAATAAAGATTTTTTTATAGTATGCCCGACGAGGAGGGCGTATGAAAAAAATACTCATAGTGTTCATGTGCATCTTGCTTTCCGGGGTGGCACATGCTGGACCATTTGGGACTTCTGAGGGTGATGGGCTGGACAGGTATTCAGGTGCGGAGAGTCTTGGCGACGACACATATGTCGTGTACTCTTTACCAAAATCACATCCCGATTTTGATACATTCTTACTCACCATTCCAGAAAAATATGGTTTAGTAAAAATTCAGGCTCTATCAAAAACAATACAGAATGACTCTGCTGGGGAAAAGACACGGGCTCTTTTTTCAAAGATACAAAAACAGCTTGAATCAAAATACGGTAAACCTGAGTACGTTTTTGATGATATAAAACCGGACAGTATCTGGAAAAAAACGACTGAATGGTCAATAGCTCTGGCGAAAGATGAACGCGCGCTGCGTGCCCGTTGGAAAGTGCAGAATGACAAAGATCATATAATTATTATAGGATTGTCTGCTCATGCAACACAGAAAGGTATGAGCACGGAAAATGCAGTTCATCTTTTCTATTTTTACGACAAGATGAACGAGTATATGAAAGAAAAAGCAGCTGAGGAAACAGGCTCGTTGTAAAAAAATCCCCCCCTGATATACTCAGGGGGGGATTTTTTAACCCCACCGTGTATGAAAAATTAAACAGCTTTACCGCCTACCCGGCGGATAACTTGAACAGCTTTTTTCTGATGCAGAATTTGACCTTCTAAACCGCCTACACGGCGGATAACCTGCAAATGTACTTACTTCTTTGAGCATGGATCTTCTAAACCGCCTACGCGGCGGATAACCCATCGCTACTTACTTGTACCGATGCAAGCCTTCTACCACCTTCGCGGCGGATATACCCTCTTTGACAAGAGTAGGGGAAGACCTTCTAAGCCGCCTACACGGCGGATAATCGAGGAACCTTTTATGCTTGTAATGCTTGGATGGCCGTATCGGGTGATCTTTCAAAAATCCGTATCAGTGCTGCCGCAGGGCCTGTCGGTTGCCTCCGGTTCTGTTCCCAGTTCTGGAGGGTTTTGACGCTCACTCGGAGGAGCAACGCGAACTCGCTCTGAGAGAGCCCGGTCTGTTCACGAACGCTTTTCACGTCCGGCCCGGAAATCTTGAATGAGCGGGAAGGGAAGGCCTGCCCTTTGGCTATGCTTGCCGCCTCCTTAAGGCTTGCCGTTAGATCGGCAAACAAATCCTTATCCATGTGCCAACTCCTTGACCAGTTCTCGTAATATGCTGGTTTCCTTGTCTGTGAGAGTATCCTTTTTGTTTTTGGGATAGATCAGGAGCATGTAGATTTGCCCCCTTGCCGTCATCCAATAGTAGATGACGCGAACGCCCCCACTTTTGCCTTTTCCTTTAGCGGAAAACCGAACCTTACGGATTCCCCCGCCCCCTTGGATTATGTCGCCGCAAGACGGGTTATCCGCAAGCATGAACTGGAGTTCGCGGTATTCGTCATCGGGGAGAAGTTCCAAGACGAGACGGGTAAATACAGGCGTTTCGATAAATTCCATAGCGTTACTGTACGTCATTGGCGTATGAAGTCAATATTTTTGCTCATGGCTCTCAGAAGGTTTTCTTTCAAAGGTTTCCTTCACGTCTACCCCGAGCGCGTCCGCGATACGGCAAGCGTTGAGAGGCGGCATTCTGAAATGCCGTCGTTAGAGCGGGGCTTTTCTTGACTTTTCCCTCGTTTTATGGCGTTGTCTCTCCACGGTGCTTGAAAACACCCCCTTGGCGGACAACGCCACCCGACAGCATGGCGCTTTTTTGTGCCCTTTTTGCAAAGTCAAGATTTCTCTTGGCTGCGTTTTGGGCTATAATTGCATCCACTGATGCCGGGTGTCCCCGATATGTCCAAGCCGCAAGGCCAAAGGCGGGGAGCAGCTCCAAGGGCTGTTTTCAACACCCGGCATTTTCTATTGGAGAAAATGCTTCTGTGAACCTTGAAAAGTTCACTTGGAGTATCCTATGTCACAGTCTCTCTGCTTCAACGATTTTACTTTCTCCCCTGTCACCCGTGAAAATCAACCTTGGTTCCGTTCTTCAGAACTTGCCCGTGCCTTGGGGTATTCTGATGACAGAAAAGTATCTCGGTTGTACGATCGAAATTCCGATGAATTCACCCCAGAAATGACACAACTCATTGAAATCGTCGACGTACCCGAAATGGGCACCACGGGAAACCTCCTCACCAAGGTCCGCATCTTCTCTCTACGCGGTTGCCACCTGCTCGCGATGTTCGCCCGTACACCCGTCGCCAAGGCGTTCCGCCGCTGGGTACTGGACGTCATCGAGCAGTACGGTGATAGGGTACCCGTTGCCGAGCCCGTAACGCTTAACGACGAGCTGATCAGCGCGTCGGAACGTGCGGAACTCAAGTTGATTGTGGATGCCAAGCTCTCGACCTACCCCGCCGCCGTGCAGGGAAAGGCCCGCGCCGAGATATGGGCGAAGTTCAACCGTCACTTCAGGATTGCCGAATACAAGCAGCTTCCCACCCGGCTCATGCCAGACGCCCGCGAGTTCCTGCTTTCCGTCCGCGTCCGTGCTATCAACGCCATCCCCACGGCTGAGGCCGCGGTTCCCCCGACTCCGCCCCGCTTTGACGAGACGCCTTTTCTCAGGCTGGCGGAAGACATCCGCACCTTCCAGCAAGGATACCGCCGTAGCTATCAGCTTTTTTGGGGTCGGCTCTACCAGCTTGGTACCCCTGTTCTTGTCCAGCTTGAACAGCGGGCCGCACTGGGGCAGGGAACGGCGCCCTTCTCGGACATGACCATCCGTGGGCAATTTGACAGGTTCCTTTCGGAACGCCTGCTCGAAAGCCTCTCCTCGCTTGCCGAATCGCTTCCCGATAGGCACAACCCTGCAATGCTCCTGCTGGCCTGCGCCCGCGCCATGAGCGCACGGTAGGGGGCGGACATGCTCACTACACTTGAAGCAGCCAGAGGTATGCAGCGCAAACACTCCAAGCTCATGCGGGACATAAACCGGGTTCGGTCAATCCTCCCGCCGGACTTCACGGAAACAGCCTTCACCCCGGACGCGCAGATCAGCCCCGCCGGGAAGCGGCAACGGTTCTTCCACCTTACCCGCGACGCCTTGCCTTTCCTCTTCATGGGACAGGCTACGAAACATGAAATCCTGTGGATGATGGACACCATCAAGGCATTGTAAGGAAACAGCCCCCAACCGTGAGGAAGGGGGCTGTTTTTATGGCTTGCCCGGAGCTTCCTCAGGCTTCATAAAAAAGTTGTCCGGGAAAACCTTTTGGAATAAGGTGGTTGGAAAGTTGTCCTGAAAACGAAGGGTTTGATAGGGATGTTGATGCAACCCCCTGAAAAGAAAAGAGGGGCTATCAAATGTCTCTAGTTATCCGCCGTGTAGGCGGCTTAGAAGTGATGCGAGGGGGTGTAGGGCTGCGCCATCGAGTTATCCGCCGTGTAGGCGGCTTAGAAGGTCCGTTTCATCAAGGAGGATGGCGGGTTCAGGTTATCCGCCGTGTAGGCGGCTTAGAAGAAGAATACCGACAGCTTTGTTAAAGGTCGGTCGTTATCCGCCGTGTAGGCGGCTTAGAAGGGTACGAACTCGCGCTTTCCGAACAGGGAAACGTTATCCGCCGTGTAGGCGGCTTAGAAGAATCATCGCTGCTGGATGAATCCTCCCTATGGGTTATCCGCCGTGTAGGCGGCTTAGAAGTCTCCGTTTCCGCCGATGACGGGTCCGCGCATGTTATCCGCCGTGTAGGCGGCTTAGAAGTTCAGCTTCTTGATCGCCTTCAGGGTGGTGTCGTTATCCGCCGTGTAGGCGGCTTAGAAGTTGATAACATGGGGAAGAACTTTACGGACGTAGTTATCCGCCGTGTAGGCGGCTTAGAAGTTGTCGGGCGCGTCCTCTTCGGTTTTGACGGGGTTATCCGCCGTGTAGGCGGCTTAGAAGAGCACGGCGAAGTTCGACAAAGTCGTGTCCGAGTTATCCGCCGTGTAGGCGGCTTAGAAGAGAAACCGCAGTAAAACAATTAAAGATAGCCCGTTATCCGCCGTGTAGGCGGCTTAGAAGTGAGCGATGCCGTCATCGGCCCGAAGCCCGAAGTTATCCGCCGTGTAGGCGGCTTAGAAGTTCCACGACGCACCAAATCTGGTTGCCCGTATGTTATCCGCCGCGTAGGCGGTTTAGAAGATAAAGATGATGACCGCAGCAACTCTAGCCCGGTTATCCGCCGCGTAGGCGGTTTAGAAGTTCTCCGCTGCCGGGGATAGGTACAGCGGTATGTTATCCGCCGTGTAGGCGGCTTAGAAGCGACAGGCTTACCCCCTATCGGGGTCGCCTTTGTTATCCGCCGTGTAGGCGGTTTAGAAGTACAACGGCGGCCAGGGATGGGTAAATCGGGAGTTATCTGCCGTGTAGGCGGTTTAGAAGACCTCCGCCGACCGCAAGCCGCTCCGTTCCCTGTTATCCGCCGCGTAGGCGGTTTGGATTGTCAAAAGCTCCGGCCTCATTCAGCAGCTGGGGCTTTTGTTTTGGAACATGTTCAGGGTGAGGCAGACGCCGATTCTCGTCTATCCTCCCCCCATGGCATACCTCCTTCCCCTCACATCGGACGGCGAGCGCACGTTTTCCGTGGTGCTCGGCCCCAACACCTATTTTTTCCGCTCCTACTATGTGCGCGGGCAGGAATCCGCGTGGCTGCTCGACATCTCCAGCGCTGACGGCACTATGCTGGCGTCCGGGGTGAAGCTGGTTCCGGGAAGCCCGAACTGCCTTGCGGGCTATGGCGACGCCTTCAACGGCGAGAACATCGTGGTGATCCTCTCGCGGGGCAGGCCCGGCGATGAAGAGGCCCCCGGCGATACGCTCAACGTCCTGTGGTTCCCGGAAGGGGAGGACTCCCCGTTCACGCTCGGCGATCCGATGGAAACGCTCGGCGAAGCGATCCGGCTTGCGGGGGAATGATGGCCGCTGAAAAGAAAAGCTCCACGCCGAACCGTCCGTTCCTGCGGCGCATCGTCGTCACGCTCGGCCCGCTCGAAGAATGGCGGGGCAAGAGCCGGGGCGAGATTGTGCAGTTCAAGAGCGACGGGACGCTTGAGGGCCTGCGGGTGACGGGCACGTTCCAGAAGACGCTCATGGGGATGCCGCAGCCATCGCAGATTTCCATCTACAACCTCTCCCGCGACACCCGGAACGCCATCAAGGGGAGCCTCACCAAGATCACGGTCGAGGCGGGGTGGAACAACACAGACCTGCGCAAAGTCTTTCAGGGCTCGATCATGTCTTCAAGTTCGGAGCGGAACGGGCCGGACATCGTGACCAAGCTGGTGGCCCTGCCGGGGTACGGCTCGCTTGTGCGCGGCGTCAGTTCCGTAACCTTCGGCGCGGGCACGCCCGTGAGCGTCGCGGCGCAGAAGCTGGCGTCCGATCTGCCGGGGATGACGGTGCAGGGCGGGAATTTTCAGGGGGTCGCCGGGAATATCGGGCAGCGCGGGTGGAGCTATGCGGGCGCGACGAAAGACGGCCTGACCCGGCTTGGCGAGGAGCACGGCTTTTCGTGGAGCGTGCAGGATGGCGAGGTGACGGCCATCGGGGACCGTTTCATGCTCGGCAGCTACGTCGAGCTGAACGGCGAGAACGGCGGCCTGATCAGCATCGCGCCGACGCTGACCGGGCCGATGCAGATCCAGTCCGGGGTGAAGATAAAGGCCCTCTACGTTCCCGGCATCAGCGCGGGGCACTCCATCAAGGTCAACAGCACGCTCAATCCCCGCTTGAGCGGCACATATCGCATCCACACCATGAGCATCAACATTGACGCCTACAGCGAGGCGTGGACGATGGACATTGAGTCCTTCCGCTTCCCGCCGGGGAAAAAGTGATGGCAGACTACTCCGTTACGTCCGAATCCGAGAACCTGCGCCTTCAGATGCGGCGCATGATGGACGGCCTGCACGTCGCCATGCCCGCCAAGGTGCTCACCTTCCAGCCGGGGCCGCCCGTCCGCGTCACCGTGCAGCCCACTACCCAGATGAAAATCACGCTCGGCGAAGAAGTCAGCTACCGGAGTCTGCCTCAGCTTTCCGGGGTGCCCGTCGTGCTGCCGTTCGCGCAGACGGCGGGCTTTCTGCTGACCGTACCCATCCAGCCGGGGGACACCGGGCTGCTCGTCATCCCTGATCGCGGCCTCGACAACTTTTTGCAGGCCGGGGACGTGGCTGCGCCGCCTTTTTACGGCGATCCCACGCTGATACAGCCGCGCGGCCACAGCCTCACGGACGCCATTTTTATTCCCGGCCTGTCGTCCGACGCTGCGGAGATCGCCGATTACAGCACGGAAGCCATCGAGCTGCGGGACAAGGCGCGCAAGAGCTACATCAGCCTCGGCCCGGACGGGATCACGATGACGGACGGAACGGCGGTCATGAAGATGAGCGGCGGGAAGCTCGAAACGACGGCACCCACAGGCATCTCCATGCAGACCGACGCGCAGTGTACCATCAGGAGCCAAAACATGGACTTGAGCGGTGCGGGGAACACCTTTTCGGGGGACTGTCGTTCCACGAACGGGACGTTCACCGACAAGGACGGCGTGGTGCTCGGCACCCATACGCACGAAGGCGTGCAGACTGGCGCCGGGACGACGGGCGGCCCTGTAAAATGAAAAGGCCCCGGGCGGGGCCTCTTGTGGGTTACATATAGGCTTGCGCCGCCCGGACGAGGAACGCCGAACGGGTCATGCCACGGGCCTTTGCCGCCCTGTCGATCCGGTTGCGGAGGTAGAGCGGCACGGTGATGTTGACCGGGACGGCCTTCTTTTCGAGGAAGTCGAAGTTCACATCCACCAGCACCACGGCCCCGCCTTCCGCGTCTTCCGAGGCAAGCACGCGCTCCAGCGGAGAGGGATCGGGAAGGCGTTCCACCTCTTCACCCTCGTAAAAGGTTTCAATGGCGTCCTGCACATTAGCCAGCGCCTCGTCGAGCGTTTCGCCTCCAGAGAAGACGCCGGGAAAATCCGGTACGGTCACGCCGTAGTCCGAACCTCCGTCCTTATGGACGATAACGGGATAACGCATATCTTTACTCCTGAAGGGGGGATTGTTCCCCCCTTCGGTTAGGGTAACTTGATTTTGGTTTGCCTCGCGATGGCCTTGAGGGTTCCCAACGGGATGTCTCCTTTGTGCCTGTGAATCACGGTGACTCTCCCGTCCGGGTGGACCATCTTGTCATGGTTGGTTCCGCCCTTGTTCACGAACCCCGCTTCCTCCAGTTTCTTTATGAGTTCCCGTGCTGTCATGAGTTTTTTATACGCATAATGCGCATTGTAGTCAAGGAAAACATGCGCACTATGCGTATTCTTATTGCATCCAAGGAATTCATTCAGGGTAAACGGGTTCCGATTTTTCCCCTAATGTCGCTGCAAACAGGGGCAAACGGATGGCTTGGGACTTGGAGTTCAAAAACGGCGACCTGACGGGCGGCATTGCGACGGGTGACGATGAAGTCATCCAGCGCATCCGCACGCGCCTTTTCCGTGAGCGTGGGGAATGGTTCCTGAACACTGCGGGCATGCCGTGGCATCAGGACGGAAAGGGCATCCTCGGCGCGACGCTGCGTGACAAGAGTACCGTTGATCTGCTGATCCGCAAGCGGATTATGGAAACGGAAGGGGTCGTCCGAGTGGTCAAGCTCAATACCCTTTTTTCCATCGGAAGCCGCACCTATTCCATTTACATGCAGGTGTTGCTGCGTTCCGGGAATATCCTTGAAGATACCCTAATCATCGGTCTGGAGGATGAAAATGGCGTCTGAGCAGTACGGGATGACGGACGCTGGATTTATCCCGAAGCGTCTGGCGGATATCCAGTCCGATCTCAATCTTGAGCTTGCGAACATCGTTGACCCCTCGACGGGGGAATATCCCTTTCAGAATGCGGCTGACGACGCCATCTTGCAGCAGGTTGTCGGCGTATTCGCCTCCGCGCTCGAGGAGGCGTGGGAAGCCGCCTACGAGGCCAGCGTACAGTTTGACCCACAGAAGAACGCGGGGGCGGGGCAGAGCGGTACGGTTCAGCTCAACGCCATCACGCGCAAGGCGGGCACAAGAACCATCCTTTCGTTCGACCTGACGGGAACGCCGGGCGTACTGGTCCCTGCGGGGACGCTCATTGCCTCGGCTTCCGGGGAAGCGGCGTACGCCATTCAGGAAAACGTCATCTTTCCCGCGGCGGAGGACGGGCAGCGGACATCCCATGCGACGGCGCGTGGAGTCTGCACGGAATACGGCGCGTTCAATCCCGAACCGGGCACGGTCAATACCATCCAGACCCCGGTTGCCGGTTTTTTTAACGCGAGCAACACGGCTACGGAATCGGTCGGGACGGCGCAGGAGACTGACGAAGAACTGCGCAAGCGTCAGCAGCGGTCCACGCAGCTCACAAGCTACCGCCAGATCGACGCCATTTATGCGGCCGTTCTGGCGGTCGAGGGCGTGACCTACTGCCGGGCTTACCAGAACACGAATACGTATCCCGTTGATGCTAGAGGAATTCCGTTCAAAGAGGTTGCAGTGGTCGCCGAGGGAGGCGACCCGGATGTGATCACCGATGCCCTGTTCCTGCGGTTTCCCGTCGGCGTTATCGGGCACGGGAGCATATCGATCACGAAGTACGATCAGCAGGGCGTAGGCTACCCGATCTCGTTCAGCCGTCCCACGCCTGTTCCGGTGTACGTCAACGTCATCGTGGAGATCACCAACAGATCGGAGTTTCCCGATAACGGCATTCAGCTCATTAAAGAGTCCATTGTCGCCTATGCCCAATACGGCGACACGAGCAACACGGAAGGGTTCCCGCCTGGAGAAAATGTCATTAGAACACGTATATATACGCCGATTAATGCGATAGCGGGGCACGAGATTATCCTTTGCGAGATCGGCACGGCGCAAGGCTCTCTCGCCGAAGAGAACATCCCCATCGCATGGAATCAGGTTGCGACTTTTGACACGGACGACATCACCGTCACGGTGCGGGGGCAGTAGCCATGTCGGTTCCGTCCCGTCTTGAAGTCTCCTTTGGGCAGTATGCCAAGTCCCTGATCGACGAGGCGCTTGCCAAGCTGCCGAGCCAGTTCCTAACGGCGTGCGTCCTGCGGCAGTTCGTCGCCGCGTTCGTCGGTGAGGTTCAGGAACTCTACGACGCCGTTCTTGACATGCAGCGCGGGCGTACCCTCTACGCCGCCGAAGCCGCAAATCTTGACGCGCTTGGGCGCATCGTCGGAGAGGAACGCGCCCCGTACCAGTACAGTGACTCGCACTGGTTCGCCTTTGACCGCATGGGGCAGGCTTGGGATTCGACGCCGTGGTGGTGCCGGGACGCCCCGCTGGTCGAGTACATCCCTGAGAAGGACCCGGTCTACAGAACAAACATACTTGCTCGCGTTATCGCCAATCATACGCTTGTGGCTTCTGTGCCTGAACTTGAGGGGCTGATCCGGCTCGTCGCCGGGAATCTGGTCAGCTTTGAAAAGACGGGGTCCATGCAGGTCGGTTTGATTGTTCCCTCGACCATCAGCACGACGAATCTTCTCCGCCTCACGACAGCAATAAACACGCGCCGGGTTGATGACGAATACGCCGTACCCTATCCAGCGACCCTGAACATCTCGGGATATATCGTTTTCATCCCCACAAACTTCTTTGCGTTCGACAAGAGTAACGCTCAACGCTGGGATTCCGGGCGTTGGGCGTGTAAAGGAACCATTTAGGAGAAGACTATGGCCCTTTCAGGCATACAGAGAACCTTTGCCGATATTCTCGATTCGATCTGGGGCAAGGACGCCCAGACGAACATTCCCACGCAACCCGTTTCCGGCATCGCCTACCGCGACACCGCAGCGGAGTTCGAGTCTGGGCAAAAATACGACTCTCTTGGCGAAAGTTCCCGTTGGAACCAGATGCTCTATCTGCTCACCGGCCTCATGTCGGAACTGACCGCTTTCGGCATTCTTCCGTGGTCTGCGGCACAGCCCTATAGCAAGGGAGCACTCTGCATTGGGTCTGACGGTTCGCTGTGGCAAGCGCAAATCGATATTGAGGCCACCTCTACGAATCCGATAGCGCCTGGTACCGACGACTCTGTTTGGGCAAGTCCGGAGCTTTCCGGGACTGTTCCAGATTCGCGGCGTGTTATCGCTGGAACCGGGCTCACTGGCGGCGGACCGCTCTCCTCTGACGTGACGCTCGCAGCGAAGCTGACCAACAGCGTGAGTCTTACTGATTCGACGACGGCAGCGTCCGCCACTGCGGTGAAGTCTGCCTATGACCGGGGGACTGCCGGAGTCACTGCTGCAGGAGAGGCAAAAACTACAGCGGAAAACGCCTTGACTGTAGCTAACAGCAAACAGCCTAACCTTGGTTTTACGCCTGTGCAGCAGGGCGGAGGATCAGGACAAGACAACTCAAAGATTTATATTGGTCACGGAACAAACGGACTTAAAGCTCAAATAGGGACTACAGATCTTGGGTACATAGTTACAACGGCTGCAGGAACAACCAAGGCCGCTAACTCGGCTAGCGCAGATCGTGCGCAGGTTGCGGGTTCCGCAGAAACTCTCTTTGTTACGGGTTGGGGAAACACAAAGTGGGGAAGCACTCCGTATGGGCAATCCCCCTTATACGTGTGGTGTTTGCCGAGCGGCGGATCTGACATGATGCCTTGTAGTCCCGGAGTTCTCTCTGCTGGCGCAGCTAACTTCTGCACGTACACGCCTAACGTTCGCGTTGGCACCGATGGTTCAGTCCTCCCAGCCGGAGGAACTTGGAGAATAATGACCTCCAGAAATGGAGAAGGCACTATTATGGACTTGGCTGGCGGCTCTACTGTGAGCACTGCTGGCGGCGTTTTTATGGCAATCAGAGTTGCTTAAGGATATGAATATGTACGGACAAATCATCCACCGCGTCTTTGACGATTCTTATGTCATTACAAAAAACGGTATGCCTTACCATGTATACCCCTACGCCGCCGAGTTTGCAGAGGAATGGGACGCCGTGTTCGCCTACGCCGATGCCCATCCAGAATGCGTGACCGAGGAACAACCGTATGTTCCGCCCGTACCGACGCTCGACGAGGCCAAGGCCGCCAAGCTCTCCGAAATCAACGCGGCTGCGGACAGGGCCATTTCCAAACTCACGGCTACCTATCCCAACCGGGAGATCAGCACGTTCGACAAACAGGAATCCGAGGCCCGCGCCTATGCCGCCGACCCTACGGCTTCAACGCCGCTTCTTTCGGCGTTGGCGCAGGCACGGGGCATTTCTCTGCCCGAGCTCGTGGAACGGGTGCTTGCCAAGGCCGACGCCTTTGCCGTGGCGTCCGGTTCAATTATCGGCCAGCGTCAGGCACTGGAAGATCGGCTTGATGCCTGTACGACGCTGGAAGAGGTGCAGGGCATCGTAGTCGATATCGTAATGCCGGGCGGGGGAGAAGCATGACCTACGGAAAGCGCACCCTGATCGCCGTTGACCAGCTCCTCAATACGCTCCTCGGCGGCTGGCCGGACGAAACGCTTTCTTCCCGTTGTTGGCGATGGAGCCGGGACGGGGTCCGAGCATGGCCCCGGCGCGTGGTGGACAGGCTGTTCTTTTGGCAGAGGGAGCACTGCAAGAGCAGTTATGAGAGCGAGAGGGAGGGGAGGCAGTCACCGCCGGAACTGCGGCGCGTGACCCCGGAAACATAAACCGTTAGAGTATGTTCAGGCAGAGGCGGGGGTGTTACGAGCTCCCCCACCGGCCCGGCATGCTTTGGAGATTTGTATTTTGCGTTATGGCTTACGTTATGGTACTCCTGCTCAATGAAAAGATTCTGTACAAATTTTTTACTGTATATACAGGTAGTTGTAATGCTCTCTCTCTCTCTCTCTCTCTCTCTCTCTCTCTCTCTCTCTCTCTAAATAGCCTTGTATCTCAGGAGGGTGCATGATGGACAGCACCCTCCATTACGGAGACTGTCTTGAAGTGCTCCGTACCTTTCCCGACGCCTGCGTCGATCTGATCTACCTTGATCCTCCCTTCAATTCCAACCGGGACTACAACGCATTCTTCGCACCGCCGAAGGACGGTGGGGCGAGTGCCCAGATCACGGCCTTTGAGGATACGTGGCATTGGGGCGAGCAGGCGCAGCGGGAGTTCGACGAGTTGTTGCGGAATCCGGAGGGCGGCTCCGTTTCCGATATTCTGGCGGCGTTGAGGCAATTTTTGGGCGACAACGACATGATGGCCTACCTTGTGATGATGGCCAGCCGCCTTGTGGAGCTGCGCCGGGTGCTGAAGGATACGGGAAGCCTGTACCTGCACTGTGACCCGACCGCGAGCCATTATCTGAAGATCGTGTTGGACGGGATATTCGGAAAGACCTCCTTTAAGACGGAACTCAGCTGGCGGCGCTCTTCAGCGCATAATGACGCCAAGCAAGGACGCAAGCAGTATGGAAATGTCAGGGACGTTATCTTTTTCTACACAAAAGGGACGTCATGGACATGGAACTGGCAATATACTCCCTATGATGTGGAATATATTAGAAAAAACTATCGACACAAGGATGCTGACGGACGACTTTATCGCCTTGATAATTTGACGGCAGCCAAGGGTGGCGGAGATACTTCCTATGAATTTCACGGGACATTTCCGTACAAGGGACGTTATTGGGCGTATTCTCGGGAGAATATGGAAAAGTTCCTTGCCGAAGGCCGCATCTATTTTCCACAGGGAGGCGGCACGCCCTGTTACAAACGCTATCTTGATGAAATGCCGGGAGTTCCTCTCCAGAATGACTGGGACGATATTGCCCCAGCATCAGGTTCGGAATATCTCGGCTACCCCACGCAGAAGCCCGTAGCCCTGCTTGAACGCATCATTAGGGCCAGCAGCAACCCGGGCGACGTGGTGGTCGATCCGTTCTGCGGTTGCGGTACGGCGATCCACGCGGCCCAAAAGCTCGGGCGCAAATGGATAGGCATCGACATCACGCACCTCGCCATTTCCCTGATCACTCAGCGTATCCGCAAGGCATTCCCGGATTGCGCCTTTCAGGTGTCCGGCGCCCCTAAAGATGTGGACTCGGCCCGATATCTTGCAGAGAGTTCCGGCCTTGAGGGGCGGTATCAGTTCCAATATTGGGCCTTGTCGCTCATTGACGCCTTGCCCGCGCAGGACAAAAAGAAGGGGGCGGACGGCGGGCTTGACGGCTTCATCTGGGCCTATGACGGTCCGAACGCGAAGAAGCCCTTCAAGATCGCCGTGTCTGTGAAGAGTGGAAAAATCCCGGCGAACCATATCCGCGAACTGGCAGGGTTGCTCAACACCAGTAAGGACAATACGCAAATGGCCTTCCTGCTCACGCTGGAGGAACCCAGCCGGAAGATGCGGACGGACGCCCTCGCCGCCGGACACTATGAGTACCCCAACGGCAAGAGATTCCAGCGCATCCAGATTCTGACAATTCGGGAACTGCTGGCTGGGGCCAAACCCGACTACTTGGACTACGGGGAGGGCAGAGCCATGAACAAACAAGCTAAACGCGAGGTCAAGCCGGGGCCGAAGCAGTTGCAGCTCACTCCGTGAGGTGGAGAGTTGGGGCCCGACGCCGTGGAGGTGTTCCGATTCGGGGATTTTGCGGGATGGTTGATTGAGGGATAGAAAAAGCCCTCTCGGTGGTAATCCGGGAGGGCTTTTTTAGACACATATTCTGACACATATTTGTGCCCGATTTCGCCACATTTTGACACATTCTGCTGAGTATAAATATAATTATTTAAGTGTATTAACTCGTATTATATACCCCGAATGGGGGTCTTTTTTTGTCTGGGGATCTGTGACGGGGTTTGCGCTTCGGGCGTATCCTTGGTGTGAGCGAGAATATGAACCTGTTGAATTCGGTCGATAAGAAAAGGTGCCATTTTAAGTTTGTATGCTAATGAATGATAATATATCATGAAATATGAATATATTTTTGAGGAATAAGGATAAGGAAAAGCCCTGAACACATCGAGTGCTCAGGGCTTTTTCCTGATTTCCACATGGAAAAACCTGCTAGTTATACTTCCTTACGCCATAGATACCGACGACAACGGAGATGAGCATGAAAGCACCAGCGATGATCATAATAGGAAACATGGACATGGTGGACTCCTTTATCGTTATAGGTTTCAGAAAAAGGAAACACACAGCAGAAAAATCCGTACAAAAGTTTGTAGAGAACGCCCTTTCGTCGTGAATCCTGTCTATTGTAGGAATAGTGGCAAGTCCGCTGCTCTTGCAGTGGATGGGAACTCCGAAGGTGGTTATGCCGAATTCGGTTCTGTATCTGCGGATTTTCTTCGGAGGACTTGTGTTCAATGTGATTTACAATATGGCAGCTGGAATTTTAAATGCAGTCGGCAATTCCAAACGTTCCTTGGTTTATCTGGCAATCGCATCTGTTTCCAATATCGTATTGGATCTTGTGTTT